>Ga0302320_10007645_pt1 | contig 23738 bp, 28 predicted proteins | sample Bog_T0_3_FD_202130 | JGI IMG/M metagenome (GOLD analysis project Ga0302320, IMG submission 202130) | Peat permafrost microbial communities from Stordalen Mire near Abisko, Sweden - Bog_T0_3 | ecosystem: Environmental > Terrestrial > Soil > Wetlands > Peat | place: Sweden: Abisko, Stordalen Mire...
GACCATGATCCGCACTACCCGACCCTGCCGCTGCCTGGTCTTGTTGCTGCGCGTTTCGCCACGCCAAGGGGTTCCGCTGTCGCAACCGCAACCCATGCGCCGAATTTTGCCCCAGATGATGCCGCCGACCGGGCCAACCGCAGCGCCTTGGGCCCGCGATATCCCCGCCCGGCTCCTCGGGCAGCGCCTCCTGACCGGTGATCCTGGGCCTCGCCATCAAACGCCCAGGTTGAAATCTCCATAGCCATCGATCGCCGCGCAACGCCACGCGTTCGTCCAACGGGGCTTCTGCGGCGGCTACGCGCCGCACAAACCCTTAATTCGTTTGTCGTGGACCGGGGCCGCCGCGACGGTCATGCCGACACCGCCGCCGGCAGCATCACGACCGCATCTGCCGCCGGCAGGTTCCGATCATCCGTACCATCCCACTCACTGCACTGTGCAGGCGCTCGCCTTCGCGCCGTGGCCGTCGCTTTATCCAATCGCTCCAATGGCTTTCGGTTGTTCTCGGTTAATGTGGGTTCTGGCTGATGTTATCGGGCCGTTATCAGATAATGTGGTCTCATTCTCACTTAATGTGGTTCCTGGCGCCCGGATATTCTCAGCTAATCTGGTCCCGAAAATCGGATGTAATCGGTTCCTGCGATTTATGTTATCGGGCCGCTACAAGTATGGCTGATTACGACACGTTGCTGATCTCCACGCCCTGCGTGGGGACCGCGTGATGCTGGATCTCCAGGATCAGGCCATTCGCCACCACTGCAAGGCGTTGCGCATGCCGACGATCGGCGGGCAGTTTGCCCGGCTGGCCGAGGCTGCAACCCGGGAAGGTCAATCTCATGTCGGCTATCTCGAGGCGTTGCTGGCGGCCGAGATGGAGGAGCGCGAGAGCCGGGCGATCACCCGCTTGCTGCATGAGGCGAAGCTGCCGCGGATGAAGACCTTGGATGCGTTCGAGTTCGACCGTTCCAGCGTCTCGGCCGCCCAACTGCGCACGCTGGCCGAGGGCGACTATGTGGCCAAGGCCGAACCGATCCTGTTGGTGGGCGAGGCCGGTACCGGAAAAACCCACCTGGCGACTGGACTATGCGTGGCCGCCTGTCGCCAGCGTCACCGGGTTCGGTTCACCACAGCGACAGCGCTGATCAACGAGTTGGCCGAGGCCGCCCACGCCAACCAACTCAGCCGCGCGCTCGGCCGATGGGAACGGCTCGACCTGATCTGTATCGACGAAATGGGTTACGTGCCGCTGGCCGAGACCGCCTGCGAACTGATGTTCCAGGTGATCGCCGACCGGGCGGAGAAGGCGGCGGTGATCGTCACCACCAACCTGCCGTTCTCCGAGTGGTCGCAGGTCATTCCCAATCCGCGTCTGTGCAAAGCGCTGATCGATAGGCTGACCGATCAGGCGCACATCATCACGACGGGGACGGACTCCTATCGGTTCCGCCGTACCACGGCACAGCGGAAGGCCGGAAAATCATGACAGGGAGGGCAGAAAAACGCCGCTGACCTGCTGAGCCGGGCCTCGGCCCGGCTCAGCAGGTCAAACACCGGAGGGTGGGCCAATATTCGTCAGCACAAGTGGGCCAATATTCATTGTCACAGCTAGGCTGTGGCCCTTGACCCCCTCGCCCTCAGCCCCGCGTTTGGCTGACATGCCATTTCGCACAGGCGTGTCCGCCGACGGGAGGGTCGTTTCCACGTTGCGCAGGTGGCGGTGCTCACGGAGAGAATTCGCAACTTTTCCAGTGCGGAGCGACACGGAATATAGCAAGAAAACTGTTACCAACGTGGCCGGTCTAAAGTGTTACCAACGTGCCCGGTTGCAGACATCCATGTCCAACGACCGACATCCCGTCACGGCGGAACTCGCCGCCGCAACCAGCCCCTACATGCGCAAGAACATTCGGCGATTCGGGAAATACGGCCTCGACATGGAGGAAACGCTCGCCCCGCTCTTTCCAAAGCCTCTGCCCTTCAAAATGCCCTTGTGACAACTTTTTACACGTATCCTCAGGTTACCCGCACTAGGGGTGAACAAATTGTCGCTCCTCATGGCTTCTCGTCGCCCGGGCCGCCACGACCATCCCTACCTAGCGCTGGGTATTTGTTCCGTTTCTGTTCACAGCCCCCATATTTTGGACGATCTCAGTTTGGGCCAAGTATGGGCATCGGACAGCGCACCCACCGTAGGCAAAGCCCATGCCAAGAGACATGATGGCACCAAACCAATTGTCTCAAAGACACAAAGCGTGTGCTTTGCCCGGAAACATATTTCGTTTGGTGTCACAATCGGCATATGCTAACTCTGATTCAAAGATGCGTGTCGCTGATCGGGCCGGGACTTTTCGGTATCGGAAAACAGGGGGAGCGATGGTACCAGACGTTCGGCTTGGGATCGTCGTGTCGGCGTTGGTGCTAGCGATAGCACCATCCTATGCCAGCGACGATATCTTGATGCTGCCGATTGCTAATGTACTAAGCATGCCTGAGGCTCAGCAGAAGTTGGAAAGTTCGGTTCGGTTTTACTTTGGCATGGAACCCGCAAATCGACGCATCAGGGACTTCGGCACCTTCGTGGCCAATCCCAAGACAAACGCGTTCGCCAAGTCACAGAACAAGGTCTGCGAGCGGGCCTTCTTGTCCGCACTGTTGTCATTACAGGACCGGGCCGAGTCGGTGGGTGCCAACGCAGTGGTGAACGTTGAAAGTTTTTACCGGAAGCACGCGGTTCCCAGCAAGACTGAATACGAATGCCACAAGGGCTTTCTGATCGCGGGCGTAGCTCTGCGCGGCGATGTTGTGCAACTCGCCGACCACTGAGTTCGCCGGGCGAGGAGGTTGGCACGCATGGCAGAACTGGCTTTCGGCATCGCCGCATTTGCTGCCTGCGCCCCGGAACCGGGCGACGAGCCCGCAGTCCGATGGCCTTGGCAAGCCGATGCGGCCAAACCTCTGCCGATGCTTTTGCGGAGACGGGTCGGCCCGATCGGTCAGGCGGCGTTACGAGCGGCATGGGCGTTGCCGTCGGTCGACTGCGCCCGCCTCGTTTTTGCTTCGCGTCATGGAGAGTTCGACCGCACGCTTGCGATGCTTGAGCAGATTGTGGACCAGGACGGCCCTTCTCCGGCCGATTTCAGTCTGGGCGTCCACAATGCGCTGGCGGGTCTTCTATCCGTCAGCACGCGCAACCGTGCCGGGCATATCGCCTTGGCGGCGGGTATTGACAGCTTCGGTTTCGGGCTGATGGAGTCAGCGGCTTGCCTACTCGAGCAACCGGAACAACCCGTGGTACTGGTGTACTACGACGCAGATCTGCCATCCGGTTATCCGGACATGGTGCCGGCACGCGCCGAGACGACGCTCGCACTCGCATTGGTGCTCGCGCCCCCACATCAGGCGTCGCGCCGTGTTGTTATGGCGGCCGCCCCGGTTTCCAACGTCCAACCGGGGGAGGCGGCCGCATCGGTGTTTCTGCGCTTCCTGCAGCGCACCGAGCCGCATGCCAGCGCGACAGGGGCACGTATGCGCTGGGACTGGCGGCATGTTTGACCTGATCGGGCGGACTTGGCGCGTGCTGGCCACCGGCTTCGCGTTTGCCTGCTTCTTTCTCGGCGGTGCTGTACTGGCCGGGGTGGTGTTTCCCATCCTGGCGATCCGGCAGGATGGGCGGGAGAACCGCACGCAGCAACTGATCCACCATATTTTTCGGTTCTACCTGACGATGCTGCGGTGCCTCGGCTTGATCAGGCTGGAGGTCATCGGCGGCGAGCGGCTGGCAGCTTGCCAGGGCAAGATCATCGTGTCCAATCATCCTACACTGCTCGACGTGGTGTTCCTGATGGCTTTGACGCCGCGTGTGCGCTGCATCGTCAAGCATGAGCTTTGGGACAACCGGTATCTCAAGGGGGTGGTCCGCGCGGCCGGGTACATTCGCAACGATCTTGCGCCGGACGCGACCGTGGCCGCCTGCAAGCACGCGCTGGACCAGGGCAACAACCTGATCATTTTCCCCGAGGGAACGCGTTCCAGGATCGGCGAGCCGATGCATTTTCACCGCGGTGTCGCCAACATTGCCATGCTGACCCGGACGACGATCCAGCTTGTGATGATTTCCTGCAATCCACTGACCCTTACAAAGGGTGAACCATGGTACCGGATTCCCTCGCGACGGCCTTCGTTTCGCTTGGAAATTGGTCAGCCGGTCGATATAGATCGCTTCGTCGCCTTTCAGCATAGAGGCTTGGGCGCTCGACGTCTGACGAAAGAACTGCAGGAATTTTACACTCGGAGATTGGTGAATGGATGCGCTTGAAACCGAGATCAAAATCCTGATCGTCGAAGCCCTGAAGCTGGAGGATCTGGTGCCCGGCGCTATCGCCAGCGACGAGCCACTGTTTGTGGATGGATTAGGTCTGGACTCGATTGATGCCCTGGAACTTGGTGTTGCGCTGAGAAAGCGCTATGGTATCCGAATTGAATCGGTCACTGAGGAAGTTAAAGCGCATTTTGCCAATGTGCGCAGTCTGGCGCAATTCATCCGCAGCCAGCAGGGAGAGCGTCGATGATACTATCGCAGGACGAGATTCTTGAGCGGCTTCGCGACGACCTCGAGGAGATGTTTGAGATTTCGCCTGACCGGGTCACCGTCGCCGCCCGGCTGTATGAAGACCTCGACCTCGACAGTATCGATGCGGTGGATCTGATCGTGAAACTCGGCGAGCTGACGGGCCGGAAGATCAAGCCGGACGCATTCAAAGCAGTCCGTACCGTTGGCGACCTGGTCCTGTGCGTCGAAGCCACCCTGGCAGGCGGCGGCGATGCGATCGTCAGCGCTGATGCCTAGTCTGGTTGCCGTCGTCGCGGGAATCTGCAGCGTGCTGTATCCATTCGCGGTGTATTTCGGACTGCCGTATCTGTCACCGGTTCTGCTGGTAGCGCTTGCCGTCGGTGTTGGCGCCTTTCACTTGCTACGCCGGCAAGGCGGCGTCATGCCGCGCTGGGGCTTCCTGTTGATCCCGTGTGCGCTACTGGCATTGCTGGCCGCGCGGCCTGTTCTGGCGGTGCAGGCCTATCCAACACTCGTCAGCATCTGCCTGGCCGCGACATTCGGCTGGTCGCTCGTGCATCCTCCAACCGCGATCGAGCGGATTGCACGGCTGTCGACGCCAGATCTGTCAGCCGAAGCCATCGGATATACCCGCAGCGTCACCCAGGTGTGGATGATCTTCTTCCTGGCCAACGCCTCCATCGCGTGCGCCTGTGCGCTCTGGGCCACGATGGCAATCTGGACCTTATGGACTGGCTTTGTTTCCTACCTTTTGATTGGTTTCCTGTTCGCAGGCGAGGTGGTGGTACGTCGCTGGAGATCGCAACGGTCACCATTATGACCGTCGTTCCGCTCGACCGGCTTTTCGTGTCCGGGCGTGAACGAGACGTTCCGATGGCGATCCGCAGTGACGCTTCAATGCCGTTTGGCCGTTTCATTGCCGATGTCGCGCATACCGCCGACGCTGTTCGGGCGGCGGGCGTGACCCGCGGAGCCCTGCTGTGCGCCGATCCGTATCGCTTTCTGGTTGGTCTCTTCGGCATGATGCATGCCGGCGCAACCGTCGTCGTATTGCCGGATGGATCGCCAGGCACGCTTGCAGATCTGCGCGACTGGTTTGAGGTGCTACTGTGCGACGAAGCCCCGTCCGGCCAGGTCTCGTGGATACCGATCAAGGACGGCGAGGATGATAGCGCGACGATCGGTGCGCTCGATCCGGCGAAATCGCTGCTGGAGTTCTTCACCTCCGGCTCGACCGGTGCGGCCAAACGGATCGTCAAGACATTGGCGATGTTCAATCGCGAAATTGCCACGCTGGAGGCGCTCTGGGGTTCGACGGCGAATCGCCGGCTGGTCCTGGCGACGGTGCCGTATCGGCACATTTTCGGATTGACCTTTCACCTGCTTTGGCCCCTGGCGAGCGGACGGATCTTCGCCAGCCATGTCGATGAGCTATGGGAGACGCTGCTGACACGGGACGTGGCAGGTGCGGTTCTGGTCACCAGCCCAGCGCATCTGACGCGGTTGAGCGGTATCGACCCATTGCCAGAGGGTCGCCGGCTCGCACGCATATTCACGGCTGGTGCGCCCTTGCGCGCGGGGCAGGCTCTTGAGGCCGCTTGCGTCCTGGGTGTGCTACCGACCGAGATCTTTGGCAGCACCGAGACCGGTGCGATCGCTACCCGCATGCAGACCGTCGGCGACGAAGCATGGACACCTCTGTTCGGTATCCGGATTGAGACGGACGATAGGGGCTGCATGATCGTGCAATCGCCATTCGGGCCGGACGGCGGACCGTTCACCACCGCCGATCAGGTGGCAATGGCGCCCGGCGGAACGTTTCATTTCCTTGGCCGGATCGATCGCATTGCCAAGATCGAAGGCAAGCGCGTCAGCCTGGCGAAGCTGGAAGCGGAACTCGTGGCGCTGCCGTGGGTGGACGACGCGGCCGCGGTAGTGCTGGGCGGGTCGCCGGAGCGGCTTGCGGCCGCCGTCGCGCTGAACAATGAGGGCCGCCGTCGGCTCGACACGGCGGGCACGTTCCGGCTGAGCCGGGAACTGCGCCAGCAGTTGTCCCCGCGGCTGGAGCCTGCATGGCTGCCGAAGGCATGGCGGTTTGTCGATAAACTGCCGCACGGTGCGATGGGTAAACGGCGTGATGCGGATGTGACGGCGCTGTTCGCGGCCTCGCATGGACAAATGGCGTGATGTGCGCGCCGATCGTGCGTAGCGTCGCGGCCGAGGCTGGACAGGTTGTGCTGCATCTGGACCTGCCTGCCGATCTGGCGTGTTTCCAGGGGCATTTTCCGGGTTTTCCGGTGCTGGCGGGGGTTGTCCAGCTTGACTGGGTAATGCAGCTCGGCGCGGTGCATCTGTCGTGCGGGAATCCATCCGCGACGGATTTCCGGATCAAGTTTAAACGGGTTATCACGCCGGGCAGCCCGTTGACGTTGACACTTTGCCACGACGTTGCCGGCCGCCGTTTGGACTTCGTCTATCGCAGCGGCGCCAAGGTAGCGTCGCAGGGCCGGATCCTGCTGTGCGATCCATGACGTTCCGAATGTGCGCTGTCGTCCCGAGCTATAATCACGTCCGTGTCGTTGGCACGATTGTCGCCCGCCTGACCGCCCTCGGTCTGCCGGTGATCGTGGTCGATGACGGCAGCGACCCCGCGGCGGCCGCTGTTCTGGCGGCTTTGGGCGACACGGCCGGCGGTGTTCGGGTCGCGCGGCTGCCGATCAACCGCGGCAAGGGGCAAGCCGTCCGCGAGGGGTTCCGGATCGCTCGCGCAGCCGGCTTCACGCATGTCCTGCAGGTCGACGCGGATGGACAACACGATCTGGCCACGTTGCCGCGGATGCTGGAAATCGCCGGTCGGTATCCCGGCGCGCTCGTCAGCGGCCAGGCCATATTCGATCATTCGGCGCCGCTTGGTCGCCGGATCGGCCGCTGGATCACGCATGTCTGGGTTTTCGTCGAAACTTTGTCGTTGCGGATCACCGACAGCATGTGCGGCCTTCGGATCTATCCGGTGGAGGAGGTCGCCAGGGTCCTCGATGCCGGTTCGGTCGGCGACCGGATGGATTTCGACACGGCGATCTTGGTGCGCCTGTGCTGGCGTGGCGTGCCGGTGGTAATGGTGCCGGTTCATGTCAGCTATCCGCCCGGCAACACGTCGAACTTCCGCCTGTGGCAGGACAATCTGCTTATCACCTGGATGCACACGCGGCTTGTCTCGGGCATGCTGGCCCGGCTGCTGAGCGGTCGTCTCAAACGTCCACACGATCCGGAGGCAAACATCCACTGGGCATCGCTGGCTGAACTGGGCGCTCATTTCGGCATACGTTTCTGCCTCGTTGCCTATCGTCTGATCGGACGGTACGGGTGCCGCGCGGTCATGGCTCCGGTCGTGACCTACTACTATCTCACGGCTGGCGCTCGGCGGCGTGCCTCGCGGTGTTTCCTCGAACGCGCGTTCGCTGCCGCCGGCATGGACCGGCGGCCCCATTCGCTTGATGGATTGCGGCACTTCATGCAATTCGCCGAGCGCATTTTCGATACGCTGATCGCCTGGATGGGGGGCATGAAGGCCGATTTCGTCGAGGCAGAGGACCCGGCGGCCCTTGCTGCGCTCGTCCACGATCCGCGCGGCGGTGTGTTGATTGTCGGTCATCTCGGCAACACCGATGTCTCGCGTGCCTTGCTCGATCCGGCGACCCGGTCGCGTTTGCTTATCCTGATGCACACTGGTCACGCGGTAAACTACAACCGCGTGCTCCGCGAGGTATCACCGAATGCTGCCGTAAATGTCTTCCAGGTGACTGAAATCGGGCCTGACACCGCGATCAGCCTCCGCGATCAGGTCGATCGCGGAGGCTGGATCGTTATCGCGGGCGACCGTACGCCGGTCGGCAGCCAGGGCCGGGTCTCCTTGGTCCCGTTTCTGGGCGCGCCGGCACCGTTCTCGCAGGGTCCGTACGTGCTGGCGGCGCTGATGGAATGTCCGGTCTGGCTGCTGTTTTGCCGCAAGGTGAATGGTCATTACCGGTTGGCCGTGGAGCGGTTTGCCGAGCGGATTGATCTGCCGAGGGCTGGACGCGATGCCGTGCTGGCAGGCCATGCCGCGCGATACGCGGCGCGGCTCCAGGATCATGCGATCGCCGATCCCTTTCAGTGGTATAATTTTTACGATTTCTGGGCGGGTGGACATTAGAATGGTATCTGTCGAAACTACCATTCGCGCACAGTTCTTCGATCTCGATCCGATGAACATCGTCTGGCACGGCAACTACGCGCGGTTTCTGGAACTGGGGCGCTGCGCCCTGCTGGACCGCCTGGATTTCAATTATACGCAGATGCAGGCTTCAGGATTTGCGTTCCCGATCGTCGAAATGCGGCTCAAATACGTCGCGCCGATACGGTTCCGCCAGGATTTTGCGGTGGTGACGACGTTGGTGGAATACGAGCATCGCCTGCGGTGCGATTATCTCCTGCGCGACCTTGCGTCGGGCGCCGTGCTGACCCGCGGACGGACGACGCAAGTGGCGGTCAGGATCGATACGGGCGAGCTTTGCCTAGAGAGTCCGCTGATCCTGATCGAGAAAGTACGAGCCCTGGGATGAGGCGGCGACGTCTCCTGTTCGGTCTGGCGGCGGCGGCGGGCACGCCCGGGCACCGGGTCCGCGCGCAGTTTCGCACTATGGTTCGCGGCGAAGTGCTGCGCGGCCAATTCACTCAGGAACGCCAGATCAAAGGCTTCGAGCGGCCACTCGTATCCGCGGGCGATTTCGTGCTGGCATCTGGTCTGGGGCTGATTTGGCGCACCGAACGGCCATTCGCCATCGTCACGATAATTACGGCGGCGGGCCTGGTCCAGGAAGTTGACGGTGCCGAAACGACGCGACTGGCCGCCGTTCGGCTACCATTCTTTGCCCGGCTGTACGAACTGCTCGGTGGCGCCCTGTCGGGCGACTGGGAGGCACTGGAAACCCAGTTCCAGGTGACCCGGCACGGCGATGCAAGGCAGTGGGATCTGGCGCTGATGCCGCAAGCTGGCGCCGACAAGCTGAGCATGCCGTTCAGCAGCGTTATGCTTCGCGGCGGGCAATTCCTTGACGAGGTGCGGATCGTCCGGCTGGATGGCGATTCTGACCGGCTGGCGTTCTCCGGCCAGACCCTCGGCACCGGCGGCCTATCGGACGCAGAGGCGGCGGCCCTGCGCAGGGCGGGGAAATGAGCCGGACACTGGCGGTGATCTGGCTCGTTGTGGTGGTGATACTTGGTGCCAATCTGGTGTGGCGCGTCCATCAGGGGCTGAGTTTTCGCACCGACCTCATGGCGTTGCTGCCGCGCGACGAAGCGGATCCTTCGTTGCAGCGCGTCAATGATCGTGTCGCCGGGTCGCTGTCGCACCGCGTGGCGTTCCTGGTCGGCCATCGCGGGCGCGACCATGCGCGCGGCGATGCGGCACGCCTCGCGCGGGCACTCGCCGACTCTTCGCTGGCCGAGATCGATGACGTGCCTTCGGGGCGCAACCGTTTCGCCGCACTCGGCGCGCTGTACTTCCCTTATCGCGCGGGCCTGCTGGCCGAGGATGATCGGGAACGGCTACTGACCGGCCATCCCGAGGCGCTGTCGATACGGGCCTTGTCGCAGGTGTTTGGCATTGCCGGTATGGCCGATGCGGGACTGCTGCGCCGTGACCCGTTCATGCTGCTGCCGGTGTTCTTCGCTGCTCTGCCGCTGCCGTCGAGCCGATTGGGTGTCGAGGACGGGATGCTGTCGACGACGACCGATGCGGACATGACCTGGATCCTCGTATCGGCTCGGCTGCTTGGGGATCCGTACGCGCTGGACGTCCAGGACCGACTGAATGCGGCGTTCGAGGCCGCATTGCGCGTGGTGCGGACCACCGACCCGGAGGTTGAGGTCCTGCGTGCGGGTGCCGTGTTCTTCGCCGCGGCGGGCGCCAAGACCGCGCTGGCGGACATGTCGACCCTGGGTACGGTATCCAGCGTGGGGACCGTTCTGCTCATCCTGCTTGTGTTCCGGGCCATGACACCGCTGCTGCTGAGCCTGCTGGCGATCGGGGTCGGCATGGGGGCCGGCCTGTCGGTCAGCCTGCTGCTGTTCGGCGAGTTGCACATCATGTCGATGCTGCTTGGTCTCAGCCTGATCGGGATCGCGGTGGACTATAGCCTTTATTACTGCGTCGAGATTTTCGCGCCGGGTGAGCGAACGCCACGCCAGCGGCTGGCGCGGGTGATGCCCGGCATCACGTTGGGGTTGGTCACGACCGCGATCGGCTATGCGACTTTTCTGCTGGCTCCATTTCCGGGATTGCGTCAGGTCGCAGCCTTCTCGGTGGCCGGCTTGGTGGCCTCCTTCGCCACCGTTATCTTTTGGCTGCCGTTGCTGGACCGCCGCGGCCCAGCCCGCCACGGTAGGATGCTGCTGGCGATGATGACGGTGTTGTGGCGTTTCTGGCGAGCCCCGAACCTGCGCCATGCGCGTGGCGCCTTGCTCACGACCCTGGCTGGCGTGGCAATTTTCGGCGCATGGCGTATTGGGGCCGTGGACGACGTGCGGCGGATGCAGTCGCTGTCGCCGGAATTGGTGGCGGACCAGGCGCGCATGCAGCAGATCGCCGGGCTTGCCATCGGCACGCAATTCTTTGTCGTGCGGGCGTCGGATGAGGAGGACGCGCTGCGGAGCGAAGAGAGCTTGCTCGACCGCCTGCATAAGCTGGTCCTGTCGGGCGCCTTGGGCGGCTACCGCGCGCCGGCTTCGTTCGTTCCCTCGGCGCAGCGTCAGCGGCAGAACCGCGACCTGGTTCGAACGCGCCTGGAGACGCCGCTGCTTGCGTCGTACCTGGCCAGGATCGGCTTGCCGGCGCTCGCGCAAGAACCCGAAGCGGACGCCGGTGCGGATGGTGTCCTGACGCTGGCGATGGCGGCGAACGTTCAACCGCTTGGCACACTGCTGAGCGAACTCGTCGTGCCGCAGGGCGTTCAGGACGGCGGCGGCGTGGCCCATATCGTGATGCTGGACGATGTCAGGCAGTCCGACGCCGTGCGCATTGCGGCGGAGGGCATCGGTGGCGTCGATTTTGTCGATCCGGCCGCGGATTTCAGCCGGCTGCTGGGCCGTTACCGGCGCCGCACCGTCGGTTTGATTGCGTTGTCGGTCGTGCTGATGCTTCCCCTGCTGGCGCTGCGTTACCGGATGCTGGGTGCGGTGCGTGTGATGCTGCCGGCGGTGATGACCATCGTGCTGGTCCCGCTCGCGAAGGCCGTTTTCGACCAGCCGTTTACGTTCTTCGATGCGATCGCGCTGGTATTGGTGCTTTCGATTGCGGTGGATTATGCCGTGTTCTGCGCTGAGGCGGATGCCGCATATCAGCCCGTCGCCCTGCTCGGCGTCGCGATGGCGATGACCTCGACGGCATTGTCCTTCGGGCTGCTGGCGCGAAGCCAGGTCGCCGCGGTGCATGCTGTCGGCAGCACGATGCTGATTGGTGTCGCGCTGGCATTCTTGTTGGCGTCCATGGCAGGAAGGCGCCGTGATGGTGAATGTGCCTGAAGATCTGAAGATCCGCGCTGCCGCCGCACCGTTGCGCCCGGCAATCACGACGCTGCGATGGCGCGACGCCGTGCTGGCGGCTGGTCTCGGACTTTCCTGTTGCACTGCGGCCGGCCCAAACCCGGCTGATTCGCCGGCCGGGCAGGTAACCGTCGCACCGGGCATTGTTTTTTGCCTGCCATCTCCCGCTGCACTGGAGCGTTCGGTGGAGGCATTCCAACTCATCACGGTTCGGCATGGGTACGATACTTTCGCGTTCGAAACCCGCATCAGCGTGACGCCGGCACGGGTGCTGGTGGTCGGCATCGACATGTTGGGGCGGCGCGCGATGACGATCGAATGGACCGGCGGCAATCTGAAGGTCGAAGCGGCGCCTTGGGTCCCGCCCCAACTGCGCGCACGGAACGTTATCGCGGACATCATGATGCTGCACTGGCCGGCGGCGGCGGTGCAGGCCGGCCTGAAGCCGGGGACGACGATGCGCGACACGGACCCGGCGCACCGCGTGATCGTCGCTGACGGGCGCGACATGATCAGCATCGATCGTATCGCGGGCGTGCCGGGTAGCTGGTCCGGTCAATGGACCTACCGTAACGTCGGGTGGGGTTACGACCTCGACATCCAGTCAGCTGAAGAAGTCCTATGACGCCCCCCTTGGCCCTGACCGCCCTCGGCGTTGCCACACCGCTGGGATGCGGCAAGGTGGCAACGGCCAGCAATCTATTGGCCGGCTCGCAGGCGGGCCTGGCCGAACGCGACGATTTACTGTTCGGGCGTGCGGTGACGGTCGGCGTGGTCGATGCCGAACTGCCACCGGGTCGGCCCGCCGACAGCGATTGCCGCAACAACCGGCTGATGCAACTCGTGCTTGACGAGATCGCCGAATCGGTGGCTGCGGCGGTGCGGTGGTACGGCCCGCAGCGCATCGCGGTGGTGCTGGGAACCAGCACATCCGGCATCGCCGAAGGCGGCGCGGCGGTCGAACAGCATCGCCGCACCGGCGCCTGGCCGGACGGATTTACCTACCGCCAGCAGGAACTGGGCAATCTGGCAGGTCATGCGGCCTGCTATCTGGGTGTCACCGGACCGGCCTACACCATCGCCACGGCGTGCTCGTCCGGGGCGAAGGCGTTTGCCTCGGCGCGGCGGTTGATCCGTGCCGGCCTGGTGGATGCCGCGGTGGTGGGCGGGGCCGATACGCTCTGCCGTCTGACGCTGAACGGCTTCAACGCGATCGAGGCGCTGTCGCCGACGCGATGCAACCCCTTCAGCCGTAACCGCGACGGCATCACCATTGGCGAGGGTGCCGCAGCGTTTCTCCTCGAACCGACGGACGGCCCGGTGCGGTTGCTTGGGATCGGCGAGAGCTCGGACGCCTATCACGCCAGTGCGCCCGCGCCGGACGGGGCCGGCGCCGCGGCGGCGATGCGCCAAGCGCTGGCGGATGCCGGCCTTTCACCGGACGAAATCGGCTACGTCAATCTGCACGGCACCGGCACGACGCTGAACGATGCGATGGAAAGCCATGCCATGGCGTCGGTGTTCGCCAGGCCGGTACCGGCGAGTTCGACCAAGGCGATGACGGGGCATATGCTCGGCGCGGCCGGCGCCTGCGAGGCGGCATTTCTCTGGCTGACGCTGTCGCCGGCCTACAACCCGCAGGGACGGCTGCCTCCGCATCTGTGGGATGGCGTGCCGATGCCGGACGTGCCGCCGCTCAATCTGGTCGCGATCGGCGACCGCATTCGATTCGGCGAGGAGTCTGCACTGCTCAGCAATTCTTTTGCGTTTGCCGGCAGCAATGCTTCGCTGGTGCTTGGCCGCGGGCGGGTGGCATGACCGGCGGAATTTGGCCTGTGGCTGACCTGTTGCCGCACGAGGGGCCGGCGGTGCTTCTGGATGAGGTGGTCGCCTGCAGCGAAACCGGTCTTTCAGCCTGCGTGACCATCGGTTCGGAGTCTGCATTCTTTCAGAGCCACGGGGTTCCGGCTCATGTCGGTCTCGAATACATGGCGCAGGCATGCGGTGTGTTCCGCGGCATCAGTGCGCGGCGGGCGGGGGAAGCGCCCCGTGTGGGCCTCATCCTCGGCACCAGGCGTTATGTGGCGACTCGTGCCTGGTTTACCGATGGCGTGCGATTGGTGGTGACGAGCGATCTCGTTTATCGCGACGAGGAGGTGGGTGTGTTCGATTGCGTTATCTGCGACGATGGCGAGGCGATCGCTAAAGCCCAGTTGATCGTGGCCGAACCGAACAATGTTGCCGCGCTCCTTGGCGGTCAGGGCGGCACGGATGACGCATAGAACGGTACTGGTCACCGGCGCCAGCAAAGGGATCGGGCAGGCCATTGCGCAGCGGCTGGGGCGGGATGGCTATCGCATCGTCGTGCATTTCCGTGGCGACCGGGCGGGCGCCGAAGCAACCTTGCAGGCGGTCCGGGTGGCGGGAAGCGACGGCAGGCTGCTGGACTTCGACGTTGCCTGCCGGGCGGCCTGCCTCGATGCGCTAGAGGCCGACATGGCGGCGCATGGCGCTTACTGGGGCGTCGTGCTGAATGCCGGCATCGCGCGCGACGCGGCCTTTCCAGCCATGGAGGACGCGGACTGGGACCTTGTGGTCAACACCAACCTTGGCGGCTTCTACAACGTGTTGCATCCGGTCGTGATGCCGATGGTTTCGGCTCGCAAGGGTGGGCGTATCGTCACGCTGTCGTCCGTCTCCGGGATCATCGGCAATCGGGGACAGGTGAACTACAGTGCGTCCAAGGCCGGGATCATTGGCGCCACCAAGGCGCTGGCCGTCGAATTGGCCAAACGGCAGATCACCGTCAACTGCGTGGCGCCCGGGATCATCGAGACCCAAATGACCGAGCAGGTGCCGGCCGACGTGATACGCCGCGTGATCCCGATGCAGCGCGCTGGCCGCCCTGCTGAGGTGGCCGGGATCGTGGCATTCCTGTTGTCGGACGACGCTAGCTACATAACCCGCCAGGTCATCTCTGTGAACGGAGGCCTCGCCTGATGCGTCGCGTGGTGGTGACCGGGATGGGGGGTGTCACACCCCTGGGCGAGGACTGGCCGACAATCCGCGCCGCATTGCGCAAGGGACGGACCGGCGTGCGGTTTATCGACGCTTGGTCGCGCTTCGAGGGCATCAACACACGACTGGCCTGCCCGGTCGAGAATTTCACTGGCGCTGACCATTACCCAAGGAAGAAGCTCCGCACGATGGGGGCAGTTGCGCGCATGGCAACCTACGCGACCGAACGTGCGCTGACTGTTGCGGGGCTGATCGATGACCCTATCCTGCGTTCGGGACGCACTGGCATCGCCTATGGCTCGTCTTTCGGCAGTCCTCAGCCTTACGTTGCCTTCGCCGAACTGATGACCCAAGGCGCGTCGCGGAAACTGAATGCCACCAGCTACATCCAGATGATGAGCCATACCGCGGCGGTGAATATTGGATTGTTCTTCGGTGTGACCGGCCGTACGATCCCGACATCGAGCGCCTGCACCTCCGGTAGCCAAGCGATCGGCTATGCGTTCGAGAGCATCCGCGGGGGTAGCGCGGATGTCATGCTGGCCGGTGGCGCGGACGAACTGGACATCACCCAGACCGCAGTGTTCGACACGCTGTTTGCAACGTCGGTACGCAACGACACGCCACATCTGACACCGCGACCGTTCGACAAAGATCGGGATGGCCTGGTCATCGGCGAGGGTGCCGCGACCTTGATCCTGGAGGAGTACGAGCACGCCCTGGCCCGCGGCGCGCCGGTTTTCGCTGAAATTGCCGGATTTGGCACGAATACGGACGGTAGCCACGCGACACAGCCGCAAGCCGAAACGATGGAGGTCGCGCTGCGTCTGGCGTTACAGGACGCGGGATTACCGTCCGAGGCGATCGGTTACGTCAATGCCCACGGGACCGCCACGGAGTGGGGTGATATCGCCGAAACCGTCGCGACCGCATCGGTACTTGGCTCGCGGGTACCTATTCACTCGTTGAAAAGCTATTTCGGCCATACGCTCGGTGCGTGCGGCGCCATCGAGGCGTGGATAGGGATCGAGATGCAGCGCGAAGGATGGGTCGCGCCTACCGCCAACCTGGATATCGTCGATGCGCGATGTGCAGAACTGGATTTTGTGATGGCCCGGCCGCGCCCGCTGGAATTCGAACACTTCATGAGCAACAATTTCGCCTTCGGCGGGATCAATACCTCTCTGGTATTTCGGAGGCTGTGATGCAAGCTGACGGCTTGCATACATCTTTTGGAGTTAACAATATGCCGGCCGGACCCGTGTTGTCCAGCCCGACGCCGCTGGCGCAGCGTGGATTCGTACCCGAGTCCCGTTTCGGCGTGTGGTTCCTGAACACGCAGACATGGTCGGATCGCGTTATTAAGGTCGCTCTGGACGACTTACGACGCCTGATGGCGCATCCAGACGTAGTTTATCCGGTGGTGCTGGATGTCGGATGCGGCCACGGACGCTCGCTTCCGCTGTTGATGGAGGCCTTTCGACCCGATTGCCTGATCGGTGTTGATTTCGAGGCCAAGGTGCTTGCCAATGCCATACCGCGGGCGGCGAGCATGGGCCGGCGGGTGCGGTTGATTCAGGGCGACTGCGCCCAGCTGCCGCTGAAGGACGCCAGCGTCGATCTGATTTTCTGCCATCAGACGTTCCATCACCTGGTGGACCAGGAACGGAGCCTGGGGGAATTCTACCGTGTTCTGCGGCCGTCCGGGCTGCTGCTGTTTGCCGAATCGACGCGGGCTTATATCGAGTCATGGATCATTCGCCTGCTGTTTCGTCATCCAATACACGGCCAGCGCAGCGCCGAGGAGTATCTGGGAATGTTGCGGGCTGGCGGCTTCACCGTGGCATCGAATGCTGTCTCCTGCCCGTATTTGTGGTGGAGCCGGACCGATCTTGGCGGCACTGAACGCCTGCTGCGAATCCGCCCGCCGGAACCGGGCCATCGCGATGAGACGCTGCTCAATGTCGTCGCAGTCAGGGCGGATCCTGCCTGATCTCTCCGTCGCAGCCGCATCCCGGCTTGCGAACAAAGCTGTATCGTTATATTTACGGGCCAAATATAATGAAGTATCCGGCGATGCCGCACCACTTTGAGTGAGATCCTGGCCGATACTGATTTCGGGAGAACTGTCATGCGCTATGGTATTGGTCTTTTGATGATGCTGCTGGCTGGCATCGGATCCGTGTCGGCGATGGCGGAGCAGGCGGGCACAGTTTTCCGTGACTGCCCACAGTGCCCGGAAATGGTGGTCGTCAGCCCGGGCTCCTTTACCATGGGTGAGACCGGTCAATCACGGCGCATGCCACTGCATACAGTTACCATCGGGTACTCGTTCGCGGTCGGCCAGTATGACGTGACGTTCGACGAGTGGGACGCCTGTGTGGCGGACGGGGCCTGTTTCGGATACCGTCCGGACGATCATGGCTGGGGTCGGGGACGACGGCCCGTGATCAATGTGTCCTGGGATGATGCACAGAGCTATGTGGCCTGGCTCGGCAAGAAGACCGGTAAGCGTTACCGTCTGATGAGCGAGGCCGAGTGGGAATACGTGGCCCGCGCGGGAACGGCGACGGTGTTCTGGTGGGGCGATTCTGTCGGCCAGGGCAACGCCAACTGTGATGGCTGCGGCAGCAAGTGGGACGATAAGCAGACTGCGCCGGTCGGCAGTTTCAAGCCCAATGCCTTCGGCGTCTATGACACCGCAGGTAACGTGACACAATGGGTCGAAGATCGCTGGAATGCCACGTACAGCGGCGCGCCACAGGATGGCACCGCATGGGAGACGGGTGACCCGCTGCGGCGGGTTATGCGCAGCGGATCCTGGTACAACAACGCCGCGACGCAGCATTCATCATTCCGCAATGGCGATGCGCCGCGCACGCGAAACCAGAAGATCGGCTTTCGTGTGGCGGTGACGCCATAGGCTGGCTGGAATTTAGACCGGCGTATCCGCGCACCCTGCGTCACCATCGGCGAAGTCGATCCAGCACGGCGGCCAGGTTTCGGTGACGGCGCCAGTCCGAGCCGCCGCCAGGCTGTATTCCCCACGGATTTGGAGGTAAGTCAGATCCCAGGTCCGGCCGGCGCAATCGACACGCCGGTGCGGGTCAGACCCACGAGGATACACTAGGTCGCGCCCGTTCGCTGCCAAGGCAAGTCCCTCGCCTGTCGCCTTGGCGATGGCCTCTCGCAAGGTCCAAATACGAAAGAAGGCATCCTCGCCATGGACCGCCACTTCCGCTTGTTCGGTTGGCCCAAAAGCCTGTGCGGCGAGTGCGTTGAAGTCCCGGGGACGGTGCCGTTCAATATCGATTCCGATCGATCCCTCCCGCGCCATCGCAACCGCCACGGTTTCCCCTGTGTGCGACACGGAAACGGATGGTCCAGCCGCACCCGACGGAGAGATGAGAAAAGGCTTGCCTTGTTGTGTGCGGATGATCCGCCAGTCTACCTGATCGGTATGCCGCGCCAGCAGGGCGCGCAGTGCGGCTCGTGCCAGCAGCGAACTGGGGGCGCGGCGTCCTGATCCGATTTCGCAGTGATCGCTGGCTGTCGCCCAGCGGGTAATCAGCACGGACGCCAAAGCGGGATTGGAAACAATGGCGATGACGGCGATGATTTTCTCCGCACGGTTGGGTGAAGGGCGACAGGCGAATGCGGTCGAAGACGCCGCGCGTCGTGGTGTGGAAGCCGGCGCAGCCGGGTGAACCCGGCGGAGATTAATGTGCCGATCCGGTCACCGCGATTAGAAAGGCAGGTTTATCAAGCGCCTTGTTGATAGCGTCATTCATCGTATCCGATGCGACCTGGCGCAGGCGATCCGTGGAAGCGAATACGCCCACATCGAACGCGAAAATGGAGCCGCTGACATTGTCAGAGGTTACGCGATCCGTATAGATTGGGACACCAGTTCGGTGATTGGTGAGGGTGATTTCGAAATCCGCATGGGCTTCTCTGCGAATGTACTGATTGCAGTCCAATCGATAGATGGTGAGCGTCAGCAGCATTGCCTGATCATCCGCTGTTGCCAGCAGGCTTCGGGCCGTCAGAGCGTCCTCCAATGCCTTGGCCACCAGATCCTTGACTGGCGGTTCCGTCTCAAGTGTTTTCAAAGGATTGCCATATCCGCCTCGTATCGCGCCGAGCCAATACGGGCCATCGGGTCGCCGATCGACAACGGTCCTGATGACCACGCTTTGGTGGTGATCAGCGGACGTCGTGGCGCTCTCGGGTGGACCGGAGTAGGTCAGGCCAACCTGTCTCGTGACGCACCCAGACATCACAATCAGCAAAACGACTACCCCGAGCAAACGCAACATTGTTTTCCTCCCTGTACAAATATTTTGTCATATTCGCAATCCGGTATGGCATGTGTGACCCAACAGCGTCGGCGGCTACCAATCGCCCTGGCGCTCCACGATCAGGCGCAGGATCGGTTCCCGCCGCAGGAGCGGCCCGGCTTAATCGTTGACGAGGGCCCTATGCATGCCGTCAATCAGACAATTCTGAGCCAGATCGTGCGTAGTTTCCTGGTTGCCATACTGTCATTGCTGACCGGATGCGACAGCACAAGTTTCAGACTGCCGGGGGCGCCGGACAGCGCGACGCTTTATGCCACTATTTTTCCATACTATATCGAAGTTTGCGCCGTCTCGGCCATGAAGAAAAAACACGGACTTGGGTTCGAATATCAGGGTGGCTCGGGCGGTCACGCCGTCGCGTACCTGAACGGGGTGTGCCGGGTTCCGAATGCGTCCTTTCCGGAAGTTCAGATGTGTGGCGCTTCCACGTCATCGGCCGATGACGGTGTGGGCCTTAGTTCCAACGGTCATTTCAGCAACGTCGCCTGGGTTGCATCACCAGGGCGGAACTTCTTCTTCGACGGTGCCTTGCTGGAGGGCGAGAGCGTCACCAGCGCGTCGTACCGCCGCACGCAGGAGCAGGCGAAACAACTTGGCATCCTGAACGGCGTCCGGTTTCACGAAGACGTTTTCGACCGTATGCCGTCCGACATGACGCGCAAGGACTTTATGTATGAAGCGTCGGTTGCCACGGACTATGCCATCTCGATCGGACGCGGCCGATATTGCGGCCGCCTACCCGTGAGCAAAGCGCAGATGCGACGCGTCGTCACCTACCTTAATGCGGATAATGCACGATACCACGACGGACCGTCCGAGTTCAATATGACCGTTCTGGGCAACAATTGTTCGCACTTTACGCATAATTTGCTTGCCGCAGCTGGTCTGTGGGCAGAATGGCCGACCGATCGGTTCTTCCTCGTTTCGGCTCTGTCATTCCCGGTACCAAAGAATGAGTTCGTCAACCAGATGCTGCGAGCCAACAACATGCCGCTCGATGATCCGCTCTTGTTGTTTCATGATGCGGCGAGCCAGCGGGAGCTGCAACGTGATGGCTGGCTCCCGACAGGTCCTGGCGCGATCGCCATCGCGGGACCAATACGGTATAACAACATAATGTATGACACCGATGTGAATTTAATATTTTATGACAGCATCGGCTTTGGGTCTTTCCGGTATCAGTTCACTCGCATCACCACCGATCGGAGATATTTCGATCTTCTTGATAATCTGCGCCACTTTGCCACGGTCTACGTCGAGGTCGGCATGAGGTGGAAGCCAGCAGAATGGTGGCTGGCGCACGGTCGATTATCAACCGAGGAAGCCCCGTCTTTCCTGACATTTTACAAATCATATTCTGCCTATGTTGATCGCATGCGCGATAGTACCAGGCTGGCGCTTTTGACGTTGCGGCGGGCTACGCAGCCCGATGTGCTGGCAGCTCATGATCCGTCGCGCCAATAGGGAGCCCATCACAAAACGGCCTAGACCCATATGTGGATGGCCCCCTCCCCGCAAGGCGTTTGGGCAGTGTTTTGATCAGATCGTTTGCGTCCATATGTCCGGCCTGTTGATGCGCTCGCACATGAACGCTGGCCAAGATGGTTTCCGCGACACGGGTTCCAAACAACAGAGCGACCTGTAAGTGGGCCATTGGGTCTATCGGAGTGTCCCGCGTCGTGGATCGATCGATCACACCATCTGCTCCTTATCTTGCAAGTTCTGGTATCGGCTCAGCACGGTTGCAATGGCGATGAAGTCGCTGCTACGCTTGGTCGGGCTGGTATGCACGATGAGTTGGCGCGTGATGTAATCCAGCGAGCCCATCATTGCGATCTTCTTGGCTTGTCCCGGCGCGGGCACGCGCAGGTCCGCTCCGGATTTCGCCCAGATACGCGCGAGATGAGCCTGTCCGTGAATCTGTGTGCGAGGCATAACCAACGCCAAGGAGGCGTATTATGCCGAGCAGAGCCAAGAAGCTGGACCGCGCCGTAGCCAAACAACCCTCGATCCCGAAAGAGCTTGTCGCGCAATTCCTGACCGGCCCGATGACTGGCGAGGCGATCAACGCCGCGGGGATCGCGTTCAAGCAGGCGCTGATCGAGGCGTCGCTGAACGCCGAGCTGACGCACCACCTGGGCGAGACTGCTAAAGGTTCCGTCGGCGAAGCCGATGGAATAGCAGACGAGGCTACCCGCCGGGCGCGGACCGTCCGGAGTCCACGACCAACCAGCGCAACGGTGTCACCGCCAAGACCGTGCTGACCGGCGACGGCCGCGTTCGGATCGAGACACCGCGCGACCGCGAGAGTTTTGATCGCTTGACGTCAAGGGAAATGGGATCAAGAGGGGCACCGAACGGTCCTGTCGGCTGTCGCGGCGGAGTGGAATAGAATAGGTGCATAAGCCCCGGAGCGACTATGCCGAAGCCGAAATTGCCGCCGACCCCGACTGACGACGAGGTGCGCGCCTTGCTGGCGCGCTACCAGTGTCCGGTGCCTTTCCACGCCGTGCGGACGCGATTTCTCGGCAACATCGCCACGCCAGCCATGCAATCCGCGCCGATGGACACGGTCGCGGCGCTGTGGGGCGGACATATGCCGGTTTTCGAGAGTCTGGACGCCACCAACGAGTTGATCGGCGCGCTGGTGATGGGGCTGTGGAACCGGCTCACCCGCCACCAGGATCGCTCTTCCCCGTTCCGCCTGACCCGGATCGAAGTACCCGCGACACGCGAGGGCTTGTCGCGGCTTGCCGTCATGCGCCGCGAGGAACTCGAAGGCTTCATCGAGGGGCTGTTCGGCGACAACGACAGCCTCGATTTCCCGGAGCGTGCCCACAAGGCCCTCGGCGTGCTGGCCGAGATACGCGCCATGCTGGAGGGGGTGCGCGAAGTGGCCGACAATCCCGCGAAGCCGGCGTCGCCGGCCGACATTGCTGGCACGCTCGGGCATCTGCGCGAGTTCACCCGGATCATGGAACACGAGATGCACGAGTTGGTGCTCTCCTGCACGCGTGCCCGGCGCCAGATGCTGGAGATGATGCCGGCGGGCAAGCCGGTGCTGCACTGATGCACCGGCAGCCTGTGATCTTGCCATATCAATTCAATCGTGACGCCGGCCGCCGCCGCCGTGATATCCGGCCGACCGCGCTCGGCGGTCAAAGCCGGAATCGCTTGGCGCTTAGCCAGATTGCCGAAGATATTTGAATGAGGATGCGGCGAACTTGAAAAATATGGCAGGGAACGACGTATCCATTTTCCTGTTCCGCTTTGAGCTGCGCGGCGATGGCATAGATTTCGTTTTGAATGAGGCAATTGCCGGCGACATGTACCCCGATGTGGACGAGAAACTGCGGCCGCTTGTCCACGCCTGCAGCGAGACGCTCTTGCGCTACAAACGCTTGAGTGTGAGTGACATCATTATGGATGGCAGCTTCCTTGTGGAAGGTGGATTTGAGGTGATGCTCAGCAAGGGATTGGGACGCCACTTTCCGCAGGGAGAAAAAGACCGCTTATTTCAGGATGCCAAAAATATTGCCGATCTTTTGGCGTCGGTCATGGACCGGAGAACGCAAGAACTGCAAAGAGGCGAACAACTGAGCCAACCTCCCAAGCGCTCGCCAAGTCCGAGGAAGGTAAAGGAAGGGCTCGGCGAATTGGGAAGAGCAAAACATCAACAGGTGAAATCGCAATGGCTTGCCGACGGATGGCAGCCCCGGCCCGGACTGAAGCAGTTGCGTCCAGAGGATTTGCCGCCGGATGTCACCGCATCAAGCGGATATGATCATCGCGGGCTTTGTTATGTTTTCGAACATAAAAAATTGGGGGAGTTGGGAAGAATCGTATTGAGCCAAGTTCGTGAACAAAAAATGCTGTTGCAGGCCGAGATACACAACGGACGGACAAAACCGGAATCGGCGACCGCAAAAAAGAAAAGAGAGATATTTGAGAAAGTGGTTGCAACCGTCAGCGCTGTCTTTAACCCGTCTTATTCAGCGCATAGCAGGGATTCGGAAACGACAATTGTACAACGCATTGAATTCCTGCATAGATCGGGTGTCACGACCGCCCTGTCCACCCGATCGCCGCGAGTTTCGCAATGGCCGCTCCCTTTGCTCCCAAAAACCCGCGGTCCTTCGACTTTCCCGCTGTTGAACGCAAGAAGGTGGTGGCGGCGTTTGACGGCGGACGCATCACCTCCAACG
>Ga0302320_10007646_pt1 | contig 23731 bp, 19 predicted proteins | sample Bog_T0_3_FD_202130 | JGI IMG/M metagenome (GOLD analysis project Ga0302320, IMG submission 202130) | Peat permafrost microbial communities from Stordalen Mire near Abisko, Sweden - Bog_T0_3 | ecosystem: Environmental > Terrestrial > Soil > Wetlands > Peat | place: Sweden: Abisko, Stordalen Mire...
CGGCGGCGAACGGCGCCATCAGCCCGAACAGGATGAAGCGGATCGACAGCGCCGAGGAAATCTCCGCGGTGGTCCAGCCGAATTCATGCTGCAAGGGCACGATGAAGACGCCGGGCGCGCCGACCGTGCCGGCGCTGATCAGCGACGTGAAGAAGGTCACGGCGACCATCACCCAGCCGTAATGGATGTTGCGGCGGGCGAGGGCGGCCGACAGCCAGTTCGAGATCATGAGAGTTCCTTGCCGGATTTCCGGATGACGATGAGGTGTGATGGGTTGAGGGTTAGCTCTTCGAAGCTTTCCGGACCGCAATAGTTTGGCATGATTGCGTGTTGTCCGAAATGCCGTATTTCCCTCAATTTAGGACGTAGACTCTCCAGCCCGTGACAATGCTTCCGGCTGCCGCGGTCACAAGGTGCACAATGGAGCCCGAACTCTAGTGGACGATGCGCTCCACCGCGATGGCGGTGGCTTCGCCGCCGCCGATGCACAGCGCGGCGACGCCGCGTTTCAGGTTCTGCGCTTCCAGCGCGTGCAGCAGTGTCACGATCAGCCGCGCGCCGGTGGCGCCGATGGGATGGCCGAGCGCACAGGCGCCGCCGTTGACGTTGAGCTTCTCCCTGGGAATCCCGAGGTCGCGCTGCGCCGCCATCGCCACGACCGCAAAGGCCTCGTTGATCTCGAACAGGTCGACATCGCCGACGCTCCAGCCGACCTTTTCGAGCAGTTTGCGGATCGCCGGGATCGGCGCGGTGGTGAACCATTGCGGCTCCTGGCTGTGGGTGGCGTGGCCCTTGATCTCGGCCAGCACGGGCAGGCCGTCGCGGTCGGCGAGCGAGCGTTTTGCCAGGATCAGCGCCGCGGCGCCGTCGGCATTAGCCGACGAGGCCGCCGGCGTGATGGTGCCGCCCGCGCGGAACGCAGGCTTCAGGCCGGGAATCTTGGCCGGATCGACTTTTAGCGGATGTTCGTCATTGGCAATGAGGCGCGGGCCGGCCTTTTCCTTCACCGTGATCGGTACGATCTCGGCCTTGAATGCGCCGCCTTCCACCGCCTTGCGGGCGCGGGTCAGCGTCTCCATCGCGTAGGCGTCCTGGTCGACGCGGCTGAACTGGTAGGCCGCCGCGGTGGCTTCGCCGAAATCGCCCATCGAGCGGCCCGTCTCATAGGCGTCTTCGAGGCCGTCCATCAACATGTGGTCGATGATGCGGTCGTGACCGGCGCGATAGCCGCCGCGCGCTTTCGCCAATAGGTAGGGCGCGTTCGTCATGCTCTCCATGCCGCCGGACAGCACGATCCCGGCGGAGCCGGCCTGGATGATGTCATGTGCCAGCATGGTGGCCTTCATGCCGGAGCCGCATACCTTGTTGACGGTGGTGGCGCCGGTGGCGTCCGGCAATCCGGCGCCGCGGGCGGCCTGCCGCGCCGGCGCCTGGCCCTGGCTGGCCGGCAATACGCAGCCCATGAACACCTCGTCGACCCGCTCCGGCGGCAATGTCGCCCGCTCCAGCGCGGCGCCGATGACGTGGGAACCGAGTTGATGGGCGCTGAAGGGCGAAAGCTCGCCCATGAAACGGCCGAGCGGGGTACGCGCGGCGGAAACGATGACGACGGGATCGGCGGACATGGCAGGGTTCCTCGGCGGTCACGGAGCTCGAATATATTACGATCATCATATGATGCATCGCAAAATTTGCAACCGCATCCTGCCTAAATTATCGTGAGGTCGGGCCGTTGCCGTGCCGGCCGCGGCGCGGAAGACGCCGCACAGCCTGATTCATAGCGGGAAACGGCGTCATCGCGCTTGATACGAGCTCTATGGCAAGGCAGCATGCGCTGGCAGCCGGTGCGATGCAGAACACCGGCAATCGCCACCATCGGCCGAAACAGGGACGCCCCGAAATGGATCAAGCCCGCCGCGCGGTTCACACCGAATCCAGCGAAGTCCTCTATGAGGTCGAGGATCATGTCGCGGTGATCACGCTCAACGCGCCGGAGCGCATGAACACGATTTCCGGGCCGATGTTGAACGACCTGACACGGCTATTGATCGCGGCCAACGAGGACAAGGCGGTGCGTTGCGTCATCCTCACCGGCAAAGGACGGGCCTTCTGCGCCGGGCTCGATCTGCGCAAGGAGCGAGGCGGAGAGGGGCTCAGCGCGGCCTCCTCGACGACCACCTTGGACTTGCGCAACACCCCGCCGACCGTGCTGCAGGCGATGGACAAGCCGACGATCTGCGCGGTCAATGGCGGAGCCGCCGGTTACGGCATGGACACCGCGCTCGGCTGTGACATCCGCATCATGGCGGATTCGGCTAAACTCGCCGCGGCCTTCGTCAAGCGCGGCGTGGTGCCGGAATCGGGCTGCACCTGGTTCCTGCCGCGGATGATCGGCTGGGCCAAGGCGTCGGAATTGATCTTCACCGGTCGGACGCTTTCCGCGCGCGAATGCCTCGACTGGGGCCTCGCCAACGAGGTGGTGCCGGACGCCGAATTGATGGGGAGGGCGCGGGCGGTGGCGCGCGAGATCGCGGCCAATGCGCCGCTCGCCGTTCAGGCCGCCAAGCGCATGATGCGGATGGGTCTCAACGAGACGTTTCCGGATCATGTGCACCACGTCTACCTGCAACTGCTGCCGCTGTTCAAGACCCAGGACATGCAGGAGGGCATCAAGGCCTTCATGGAGAAGCGCGAGGCGAAATTCGAAGGTCGCTAAATTCTAGGGCTGCTGACATTCAATGCCGCCGAACCGCGGCCAGCTATTTCTTGCGGTCGACGAACCCCTGCATCAGCCGTTGCGGCTCGCCGGTCAGATAGGATTGGCCGAATACGCCGATCGAGAGATCGACGGATTGCTTCAGCGGCAGCTCTTCCCATTGCCGCAGCAGGGCCTTTTGCGCGCGCAACGCTTCCGGCGCGCATTCCAGCAGTGCCTTGACGGTGTGTTCGACCGCGGCGTCGAGGCCGCCTTGCGGCGCGACCACGTCGACCAGCCCCCAGGCGAGCGCGGTGGCGGCGTCGATGTTTTCCGCCGTCATCAGCAGCCAGCGCGCGCGGCCCCAACCGATCAGCCGCGGCAGCAGCGCAGCGTGGATGACCGAGGGAATCCCGACCCTGACTTCCGGCATGCCGAACCGGGCGTCGTGCGCCGCGATGCGGAAGTCGCAGCACGCGGCGAATTCGAGGCCGCCGCCGAGGCACCAGCCGGGCATCCGCGCGATCACCGGGGCCGGAAAGGCGCGCGCGGCCTCGCAGAGATCGCGTAGGCCGGTGATGAATTTCTCGGCGGAAGCCTGATCGAGCCTGGCCATTTCCTTGATGTCGGCGCCGCCGATCATGCTCTTGTCCCCCTGGCCGGCGATGATGAGCACGCGGATCTGCCGTTCCGTGGCCAGCACCTCCAGCCCCTCGCGAACCGCGTAGATTACCGCCGATCCCAGGATGTTGAGCGATCCGGCATTGCAGATCGTCAGGCGAACGACGCCGCGCGAGTCGCGGTCGACGCCGCAATGGGGATTGAGCATTTGCATGAAGGCACTCGGGTGTTGCGAAGCGGGACGGCGAGGAGGGCTATCCCCGGCCAACCGGCGGTTGTCAAGCCGGTTTTGCCGATCCGGACTGGCGAGGTCGCTGATGCACCGTCGCCCCGATCATGCGCAGGTTTCGAACAATTCTAATCAATTTGCGCTAGGTAACCGACATAGCAAATAGATACTGCTTGTTCCCGCCTCTTCTGTTATTAAATTGCCGCATTATATGATCTTGAACATCTTATAGGACTGCCAATGCGTTACTCGCGGGAACACAAGCTCGAAACCCATGCGCGGATCGTGAAGCGCGCCTCGGTGCGGCTGCGCGAAATGGGTGCGCACGGCGTCGGCGTCGCCGACCTGATGAAGGACGCGGGACTCACCCATGGCGGGTTCTACGCCCATTTCGACTCCCGGGAAGCGCTGGTGATCGAAGCTTTTGCCTATGCCATGGATCGCGCCATCGAGCGCTGGCGCAAGCTCAGCGAACAGACCCCGCCGGACAAGCGGTTCACGGTGGTCGTGAACGCCTATCTATCGGCGGTGCATCGCGACGATCCCGGTCACGGCTGCGCGGTTCCGTCGCTGGGGGCGGAAATCGCCCGCGAGAGCCCGAAAACCCGCAAGGCCTTCGCGGCCAAGCTGGAGCAGATGATCGGCATGCTCGCCGAGCAGATTCCGGATCTTCCGCCCAAGGCCGCGCGCAAGCAGGCGATGGCGGCGCTGGGGACCATGATGGGGACCCTGGTGATGGCCCGCATCGCCGGCAATGGCGAGCTTTCCGACGAGATCCTCGCCGCCGGGCGCGAGGCTGTACTCGGACGCGCGACTCCCGCGAGGAAGCGCGTAGCGAAGAAATCCGCCGGCAAAAAGGCCGCCGCGACCGCGGCGCGCTGAGCGGGCCGCGACAATCGCCTACGACGTTGGTCGTAGGCGACCGAAATGCGGGGCCAAGCCCGCATTTTCGCAAATCGGCTGCGCATCGAGCCCCTTTCCAAACGCCGTAAAGGCTGCAAGATGCCCCGAAATCCGGCTTCGGGAGGAACGCATGCGTATAATCGGACATTTTATCGGCGGCCGTGAGGTCAAGGGCACTTCCGGGCGATTCGCCGATGTCTTCGAGCCGATGACGGGCGATGTCCAGGCCCAGGTCGCGCTGGCCAGCAAGGCCGAATTGCGTGCGGCGGTGGAGAACGCCAGGGCGGCGCAGCCGGAGTGGGGCTCGACCAATCCGCAGCGCCGCGCCCGAATCATGATGAAGTTCCTCGAACTGGCGCAGCGCGATTACGACAAGCTCGCCGAGCTTTTGGCGCGTGAGCACGGCAAGACCGTTCCCGATGCCAGGGGCGATATCCAGCGCGGGCTGGAAGTGGTCGAATTCGCCTGCGGCATTCCGCATCTGATGAAGGGCGAATACACCGAAGGCGCCGGCCCCGGCATCGACATCTATTCGATGCGTCAGCCACTCGGCGTCGTTGCCGGCATCACGCCGTTCAATTTCCCGGCGATGATCCCGATGTGGAAATTCGCACCCGCGATCGCCTGCGGCAACGCCTTCGTGCTGAAGCCGTCGGAGCGCGATCCCGGCGTGCCGATGGCGCTGGCGGCGCTGATGATCGAGGCCGGCCTGCCGCCGGGTATTCTCAACGTCGTCAACGGCGACAAGGAAGCGGTCGACGCCATCCTCGACGATCCCGATATCCGCGCCGTCGGCTTCGTCGGCTCCTCGCCGATCGCGCAATATATCTATGAGCGCGCCGCCGCCACCGGCAAGCGCGCGCAATGTTTCGGCGGCGCCAAGAACCACGCCATCGTGATGCCAGACGCCGACATGGACCAGACCGTCGATGCCCTGATCGGCGCCGGCTATGGCTCGGCCGGCGAACGCTGCATGGCGATCTCGGTAGCCGTCCCCGTCGGCAAGACCACCGCCGACCGCCTGATGGAAAAGCTCGTTCCGCGGGTCGAAGCCCTGAAGATCGGCACCTCGATCGATCCGTCGGCCGATTACGGCCCGCTGGTGACCCGCGAAGCCCTCAACCGCGTCAGGAATTATGTCGAGATCGGCATCAAGGAAGGCGCCACGCTCGCCGTCGACGGCCGGGGCTTCAAGATGCAGGGCTATGAGAACGGTTTCTATATGGGCGGCTGCCTGTTCGACAACGTCACAAAGGACATGCGTATCTACAAGGAAGAGATTTTTGGTCCGGTGCTCTCGGTGGTGCGCGCCCACGACTACCAGGAGGCGCTGGCGCTGCCGTCGGACCACGATTACGGCAACGGTGTTGCGATCTTCACCCGCGACGGCGACGCCGCGCGCGATTTCGCGGCCAAGGTCAATGTCGGCATGGTCGGTATCAACGTGCCGATCCCGGTGCCGATCGCCTATTATACCTTCGGCGGCTGGAAGAAGTCGGGCTTCGGCGATCTCAACCAGCACGGCCCGGATTCGATCCGCTTCTACACCAAGACCAAGACGGTGACCGCGCGCTGGCCTTCCGGCGTCAAGGAGGGCGCGGAGTTCTCGATTCCGACGATGAATTGAGGTCGCGATCTTCGAGTCGTCATTGCGAGCGCAGCGAAGCAATCCACCTTGCTTTGCCGCCAAAATGGATTGCTTCGTCGCTTCGCTCCTCGCAATGACGACCTGCTTCTACCGGCAGCTTTGAGTTAGGTTCTGAGGACAGGCGCAGACTTCGCATGCAATTCGCTCTCAACGAGGACCAGCTTGCGGTTCGCGACATGGCGCGGGATTTCGCCGCGGAGAAGATCGCGCCGCATGCAATCCGCTGGGACGAGGAGAAGCATTTCCCGGTCGATGTGATGCGCGAGGCGGCATCCCTCGGCATCGGCGGGATCTACGTCCGCGACGATGTCGGCGGCTCGGCCCTGACCCGCTTCGATGCGGCGCTGATCTTCGAGGCGCTGGCGCAGGGCTGTCCGACGGTGTCGGCCTTCATTTCGATCCACAACATGGCGTCCTGGATGATCGACGCCTACGGCAGCGACGCCCAGCGCCAGAAATGGCTGCCGAAACTCTGCACCATGGAGCTTTTGGCGAGCTATTGCCTGACCGAGCCGGGCTCGGGATCGGATGCCGCGGCATTGCGTACCCGCGCGGTGCGCGATGGCGATCATTATGTGCTCAACGGCCAGAAGCAGTTCATCTCCGGCGCCGGCAGAGGCGATCTCTATGTGGTGATGGTGCGGACCGGGGGCGACGGCCCCGGCGGCATCTCGACGCTGGTGGTCGAGGGCGATACGCCCGGCCTGTCGTTCGGCGCCAACGAGCGCAAGATGGGCTGGAACGCGCAGCCGACCCGCGCGGTGATATTCGAGAATGCCCGCGTCCCCGTCGCCAACCGGCTCGGCGAGGAGGGCATCGGCTTCAAGATCGCGATGGCCGGGCTCGACGGCGGGCGCATCAACATCGCGGCCTGTTCGCTCGGCGGCGCGCAGACCGCGCTCGACAAGTCGCTGGCCTACATGAAGGAGCGCAAGGCCTTTGGAAAGCGACTCGACGAATTCCAGGCACTGCAGTTCCGCCTCGCCGACATGGCGACCGAGCTGGAGGCGGCGCGGACCTTTGTCTGGCGCGCGGCGGCGGCGCTCGATCGCAAGGACCTGGACGCCACCATGCTGTGCGCGATGGCCAAACGCTTCGGCACCGATGTCGGTTTCGAGGTCGCCAACCAGGCGCTGCAGCTGCATGGCGGCTACGGTTACCTCAGCGAGTACGGTATCGAAAAGATCGTGCGCGACCTGCGCGTGCACCAGATTCTCGAAGGCACCAACGAAATCATGCGCCTGATCGTCGCGCGCAAACTGATCGAGGGCGCGCGATGACGGCGCAGGCGGCCACCGTCGAGCCCGATCTGATCGCGCGGCGCGAGGGTGCCGTCGGCGTGATCCGCCTCAACCGGCCGAAGGCGATCAACGCCATGACGCTGGAGATGTCTCGCGACATCGACAAGGCGCTCGACGACTTCGAGGCCGATCCTGCGGTTGGCCTGATTCTTCTGGAGGGCGCAGGCGAGCGTGGCCTGTGCGCCGGCGGCGACATCAGGGCACTCTACGAGAGTTCGAAGGTCAAGGGCGATCTCGGCAAGGTCCTGTGGCGCGAGGAATACATCCTCAACGACCGCATCGCCCGGTTCCCGAAGCCCTATGTCGCCTTCATGGACGGCATCGTGATGGGCGGCGGCGTCGGGCTGTCGGCCCATGGCAGTCATCGCGTCGTGACCGAAAAGACAAGACTCGCGATGCCCGAAGTCGGCCTCGGATTCTTTCCGGATGTCGGCGGCACCTTTTTGCTGCCGCGTTCGCCGGGCGAGGTCGGCACCTATTTCGGGCTCACCGGGCACACCATGAACGGCCCCGACGCAGTCTATGCGCATTTCGCCGATGCGGTGGTGCCCTCCGGCAAACTTGCCGCCCTGCGCGAGGCGCTGGTCGATCTTCGCCCCGGGGCGGATGCGGCCGAGGTCAAAGCCGTGATCGACCGTTTTGCGACCGGCGAGACCGCCGGCCCTGTCGCGGCGCTGCAGCCGCAGATCGACCGCTGGTTTGCCCATGACCGGATCGACGACATCGTCGCGGACCTGCAGCGGGACGGCTCCGAACTCGCGCAGGCGACGCTCAAGACGTTGGGCGAGAAATCGCCGCGCGGCCTGGTGGTCGCGCTGAAATTGCTGCGCCTGGGGCGGGCCTCGTCCTCGCTGGAGGAGTGCCTGGTGCGGGAATATCGCGCCGCGCTGGAAGTGTTTTCGAGCGACGACTTTCGCGAGGGCGTGCGCGCCGTCGTGATCGACAAGGACCGCAACCCACGCTGGTCGCCGGCAAAAATCGAAGATGTGACGCCGGAAATGGTCGCGCCCTATTTCGCGGGAATCGGCGCCGACGAACTGGTGTTCGACAGCAAAAAATAGAAACGCGCGCGGAGGAGAGTTTTCATGGCAAGCATCGCATTCATCGGTCTCGGCAATATGGGCGGTCCGATGGCGGCCAATCTGGTCAAGGCCGGCCACAAGGTGGTCGCGTTCGATCTGGTCGCGGCTTCCCGCGATCAGGCCAGGGCGGATGGCGCAGGGATCGCCGACAGTTCGGTGGGCGCGGTGAAGGGCGCCGAAGTCGTCATCACCATGCTGCCGGCCGGCAAGCACGTGCTGTCGGTCTGGACCGAAGTCGTTCCGGCCATGGCCAAGGGCGCGCTGATCATCGATTGCTCGACCATCGACGTCGAAAGCGCCAAGCAGGCGCATGCGCTGGCGGCGAAGCATGGCATCGCTTCGGTGGACGCGCCCGTATCCGGCGGCACCGGCGGCGCCAAGGGCGCGACCCTGACCTTCATGTGCGGGGGAGAGGACAAGGCGTTCGCGGCGGCCAGACCGGTGCTGGAAAACATGGGCAAGAAGATCGTGCATTGCGGCGGTGCCGGCGCGGGCCAGGCGGCGAAGATCTGCAACAACATGATCCTCGGCATCTCGATGATCGCGGTCGGGGAGGCCTTCGCGCTCGCCGAGAAGCTGGGGTTGTCGCATCAGGCGTTGTTCGACGTCGCCTCGACCTCGTCGGGGCAATGCTGGTCGCTGACCTCCTATTGCCCGGTGCCGGGCCCGGTGCCGACCTCGCCCGCCAACAACGACTACAAACCGGGCTTTGCCTCGGCCCTGATGGTGAAGGATTTGACGCTGGCGCAGGACGCCGCCCAGGCCGCCGGTGCCGCGACGCCGCTTGGCAAGCACGCCCAGGAAATCTACAAGGCGTTCGACGCCGCCGGCAATGGCGGGGTCGATTTCTCCGGAATCATCCGGCATGTCCGGGAATTAGCTGGAAAATGACAGGCAGCCGATGACGACCTTCCAGGAAGCCCGCGCATTCCTGCTCGAGCATCGGACGGACTACGACAAGGCCGTCGCCGGGTTTCGCTGGCCTGACCCGGCGCCGTTCAACTGGGCGCTGGACTGGTTCGACGCGGAACTGGCGCGCAACCCGGAAAGCAGGGACCGCCCGGCGCTGTGGATCGTCGATGCCGGAAGCAACAAAGAGACGAAATTGTCGTTCGCGGTGCTGTCCCGCCGCTCCAATCAAGTCGCAAATTTCCTGCGCGCGCAGGGGCTGAAGCGCGGCGACCATCTGTTGCTGCTGCTCGGCAATGTCGTGCCGCTGTGGGAGACCATGCTGGCGGCGATGAAGCTCGGCGTGGTGGTGATCCCCGCGACCACGCTTCTGACGCCGGACGAATTGCGCGACCGGCTCGATCGCGGCCGCGCCAGGGTGGTGGTGGCCTCGCAGGACCAGGTGACGAAATTCGCCGGGCTCGGCGGTGACGGTCTCATTCGCATCGTCGTCAACGCGCCGTCGAAACAAGAGGGTTGGCTGGCTTTCGAGCAGGCCGCGGATTTTCCGGAAAGTTTTGTGCCGGACGGACCGACGCAACCCGAAGATCCGATGCTGCTGTATTTCACTTCGGGCACCACGGCAAAACCAAAACTGGTGCGGCACAGCCAGCGCAGCTATCCCGTCGGCGGATTGTCGACGATGTACTGGCTGGGCCTGCGGCCGGACGACGTCCATCTGAACATTTCCTCGCCGGGCTGGGCCAAGCACGCCTGGAGCTGCTTCTTTGCTCCCTGGAATGCCGGCGCCACCGTGTTCGTGGTCAACCAGCCGCGCTTCGACGCCAAGGGATTGCTCGCCACCATCGGCCGCTGCGGCGTCACCACGCTTTGCGCGCCTCCGACGGTGTGGCGGCTGTTCATCCAGGAGAAGCTCGCGACCTTCAAGGTCAGTTTGCGCGAAGTCTGCGGCGCCGGCGAGCCGCTCAACCCTGAAGTGATCGACCAGGTGCGCGCCGCCTGGGGGCTCACCATCCGCGACGGCTACGGCCAGACCGAAACCACGGCTCTCGCCGGCAATTCGCCGGGCCAGAAGGTCAAGGTCGGATCGATGGGCCGGCCGCTGCCGGGATACCGCGTGCAGATCACCGACATCGACGGCCAAGTGACAAAAGAGGGCGAGATCACGCTCCTGCTCGACGGCGAGCGGCCGGCGGGACTGATGCAGGGCTATCAGGGCGACGACGGCCAAATGAGCGGCGCCGCCGGCGAGATCTATCGCAGCGGCGACGTGGTGTTCGCCGACGACGAGGGATATCTCACTTTCGTCGGCCGCTCCGACGATGTCTTCAAATCATCGGATTACCGGATCAGTCCGTTCGAACTCGAAAGCATCCTGCTGGAGCACGACAAGGTCGCCGAGGCCGCGGTGGTCCCCAGTCCCGATCCGATCCGGCTGGCGATCCCGAAGGCCTATGTGCTGCTGGTGGCGGGCGCGGAGCGGTCGCGCGAGACCGCGCTGTCGATCTTCCAGCATCTGCACGAACGGCTGGCGCCGTTCAAGCGCATCCGCCGCATCGAACTGGTGACGGAGCTGCCGAAGACGATTTCCGGAAAGATCCGAAGGGTGCAGCTGCGCCGGCTCGAGCATGATAATGACCGCGCGGATTCGCTGCGCGGCCAGGAATTTCGCGAAGAGGATTTTCCGGAGCTGCAGAAGTTGCGGCCGGCCGGATCGACGGAGAATAGCTGAATGAACGAAGTCTGGAAGAAGCCACCGATCTCGCTTGCCGCCTATCAGGACATGGTCGGCCGCGAAGTTGGCGTGTCGTCATGGCATCTGGTCGACCAGGGCCGGATCAACGTCTATGCCGATGTGATCGAGGATCACCAGTTCATCCATGTCGATCCCGCGCGCGCCAGCGAAACGCCGTTCGGCACCACGGTGGCGCACGGCTTCCTGACGATGTCGCTGATGAGCATCATGTCCTATGAGGTGATGCCGGTGATCGAGGGCACCACCATGGGGGTCAATTACGGCTTCGACAAATTGCGCTTCATCTCGCCGGTGCGCTCGGGCAAACGTGTCCGCGGCCGCTTTACCCTTGCCGAGGCCAAATTGCGCAAGCCGAGCGAGCTGCTGTCGCGAACCAATGTGTCGGTCGAAATCGAGGGCGAGGACAAGCCCGCGCTGGTGGCCGACTGGATCGGCCTGATTTATTTTGCATGACTTCTCACCCGTCATGGCCGGGCTTGTCCCGGCCATCCACGTCTTGCTATGCAGCGGCCAGGAAGACGTGGATGCCCGGCACAGGGCCGGGCATGACAAAGAACCCCACATTCAGGAACTGCAATCATGACAATCAGGTTTGACGGACGCGTCGCGATCGTGACTGGCGCGGGCAATGGTCTTGGACGCGCGCATGCTCTGGCGCTGGCAAGCCGCGGCGCCAAGGTCGTGGTCAACGACTTCGGCGGCGCGCGCGACGGCACCGGCGGGTCGCTGACTTCAGCCGAAGCCGTGGTCGAGGAAATTCGTAAATCGGGCGGCGTGGCGATGGCCGACGGCGCCGACGTCTCGAACTTCGAGCAGGTCAAGGCGATGGTCGCGCGCGCCACCAAGGAGTGGGGCAGCGTCGATCTCTTGTGCGCCAACGCCGGCATCCTGCGCGACAAGTCGTTTGCGAAAATGGAAGTGGCCGACTTTGCCAAGGTGCTGGACGTGCATCTCAACGGCACCTTCTACTGCTGCAAGGCGGTATGGGACGGCATGCGCGAGCGCAATTACGGCCGCATCGTCGTCACCACCTCGTCGTCGGGCTTGTTCGGCAATTTCGGCCAGGCCAATTACGGTGCGGCGAAAACCGGCATGGTCGGCCTGATGAACGTGCTGGCCGAGGAGGGCCGCAAGAACAACATCCGCGTCAACACGATCTCGCCGACCGCGGCGACGCGGATGACGGAGGAATTGCTGCCGCCGCAGGCGCTGGCCCTGATGAAACCGGAGGCGATCTCGCCGGCGGTGCTGTTTCTGCTCGGTGAGGATGCGCCCACCCGCACCATCATGGGCGCGGGCGCGGGCTCGTTTGCGGTGATAAAAATCCTGGAAACCGAAGGCGTCAACCTGCCGGAGTCCGAATGGACCCCCGATGCTGTCGCCGCGCATTTCGTCGAGATCGGCGACATGTCGAAGGCAAGGGCGCTGCAGGGCGCGTTCGAGCAGACGCAGAAATATGTCGGCCAGGCCGCGGCAAGGGCCGGGATCAAGCTCTAATGATGTCATTCCGGGGCGATGCGAAGCATCGAACCCGGAATCTCGAGATTCCGGGTCCACGCGAAGACGCGTGTCCCGGAATGACGTAAACCCCGCCTATGCGCGTGCCCAAAGCCCAAATCGCCGTCATCGGCGCCGGTCCCGCCGGGCTGATGGCGGCCGAGGTGATGGCGCAAGGCGGTGCGGCCGTCACGGTCTATGACGCGATGGCGTCGGCGGGGCGCAAGTTCCTGATGGCCGGGCGCGGCGGCCTCAATCTGACCCACAGCGAGCCGCTACCGGCGTTTCTCACCCGTTATCGCAAGGCAACGCCGCAACTCACGGCTGCCATTGAAGCATTTCCGCCCGACCGTTTGCGTGAATGGAGCGAGGCACTGGGGCAGCCGACCTTTGTCGGCTCCTCGGGGCGGGTTTTTCCCAAGGCGATGAAGGCGTCTCCGCTGTTGCGGGCGTGGCTGCGGCGGCTGGATGCCGCCGGCGTGCAGATGAAACTGCGTCACCGCTGGACCGGCTGGGATGACAAGGGCCACTTGTCGTTTCAGACACCCGGCAGGCCAACGGCCATCGACAACATGGCGACCGTGCTGGCGCTGGGCGGCGCGAGCTGGCCGCGGCTCGGCTCCGACGGCGGATGGGTCGATACCTTGGTCGCCAAAAGCGTGACGGTGTCGCCGCTGAAACCCGCCAATTGCGGGTTTTCGGTTGCCTGGTCGGAAGTTTTTCGTGATCGCTTCGAGGGCCAGCCGCTGAAGGGCGCGGCATTGTCGTTCGGCGCGCAGACCCTGCGCGGCGAAGCCATGATCACGCGCAGCGGCATCGAGGGCGGCGCGGTCTATGCGCTGTCGGCCGAGTTGCGCGAGTCGATCCGGAATTCAGGGCGGGCGATCCTGCACATCGCCTTGCGGCCGGATATGGAAACCCGCGACCTGATCGCGCGGCTGTCGTCGCCCCGGGCAAAGCAATCCCTGACGAACTGGTTGCGCAAGGCCGCCCAGCTTTCTCCCGTCGCCATCGGCCTGTTGCAGGAGGCGGCGATCGGCTCGGGCGTCTCGCTGTCGTCGCTATCGCCGGCCGATCTCGCGGGATGGATCAATGCCGTACCGATCGAGCTCAATGGCGTCGCGCCGATCGCGCGTGCCATCTCGAGCGCGGGCGGAATAGCGTTCGACGAGCTCGACGCCGATTTCATGCTCCGCCGTCTGCCTGGCACCTTCGCGGCCGGCGAGATGCTGGACTGGGAAGCCCCGACCGGCGGCTATCTGCTGCAGGCCTCGTTCGCGACCGGCGCGGCAGCGGGGCGGGGGGTGCTGAAGTGGCTCGAAAGCCGGACTTCGCACCGATAAGCTGCACTGAATTGGCGCGGCTTGCCGCCATGGCGTTTTCGAAAACCGCGCGTTCTAGCCTTCAGCTGACGCTGTGGTGGTCGACCGCCCTGCGAAAGGGAGCGCCTTCCCTGACGCCGAACGCAGCTTCCCTGGCCAGATACGACCACCGCTCCGCCATCGAAAGCCACAGGTCCCGATTTTGTTCGTCACTTTCGGCATGCAGCCGACATCGCGCCTCCTGGGCGCGGCAATCCTGTAAATTATTCACAACCCCACCCCCGTGAAGCGGCCAATTTACAGGTTGAATCCTATCTGATTCGGGGCGTTTTTGCACTTACGATTTTGGCCGTTCTGCGGCAGCCGGGGTGCGAACCCGACTCACTGCATCAGCGCAGCTTGCCCCGTGCCGCCACGGGCAGCACACCGACGATCTCCTCACCGCGTACCATCACCACCTCGTCCATCATGTTGACGACGACGCAGACATGGTTCGGCACGATCCGCACCACGTCGCCGACAACGGGCCTGGTGTTGCTGCGGGTGAGATCGAGAAAGCCATGTTCCTCGGCGAAGCGCGCGATCCTGGCTTCGGGGTGTTCGAGGATCAGCCCGTGGCCGTCGAGGCCGCCGCCGGTGTCCGAGGTCAGCGTCTTCGAGCCGGCATCGAGGATGCCGCGGTCGGGCCCGGCGCGGCTGACCACGGTCGAATAGATGTTCAGCGCGCAATCGTCCCAGCCGGCGACGCCGGCGGCGACCTGCATGCGGTCGTTGTAGATATAGGTGCCGGGCCGGTGCTCGGTGGCGCCCCTGAGTTTGCCGACATTCTTCAGGTTTGGGGTGCCGCCGGTGGAGACCATCGCCGCGTCCAGCCCATGGGCGCGCACGCCGGCCAGCGCCTCGTCGTAGAACTTCTGCGCCTCGGCCCAGCCGGTCTCGGTCGGATAGAGCATGAATCCGCCGAACACCAATCCCTTCGACGCCGCGATCTCGCGCGCCAGCGCGATCGCTTCCGCAGGCGTCTCGACTCCGGCGCGCTTGCGCCCGGTATCGCACTCGACCACGACCGACAGCGGTCGGCCGGAAAGGCTTGCGGCCAGGGGCAGTCCGGCGACGACAGTCGCATTGTCGGCCGCCACCGTCATGTTGGCCCTGGCCTGCAACGCGCCGAGGCGGGCCATCTTCTCCTCGCCGATCAGGTTGTAGCTGATCAGGATATCGTCGATGCCTGCCTCCGCCATCACCTCGGCCTCGCCGATTTTCTGGCAGGTGATGCCGTGCGCGCCGGCATCGATCTGCAGCTTTGCCAGCAGCGGGCTCTTGTGGGTCTTGATATGCGGCCGGTTGGCGACCCCGGCGGCATCGCAGGCGGCCTGGATCCGCGCGATGTTGCGCTCGACCCGGTCCATGTCGATGACGGCGCAGGGCGTGCCGTATTCGCGGGCGATCTTTTCGGCGAGGGGGGTGGTCATGGAAGACTCCGTTGATCTATCCATGTCATTGCGAGCGAAGCGAAGCAATCCATTCTTTCTTCAGGTCTCAAGATGGATTGCTTCGTCGCTTCGCTCCTCGCAATGACGTTAGAAAATTTCCCAGGACCTAGGCCTGTTCGATCTCTTCGCGCAGCACTTCAAGTTCCAGCCACTTGTCTTCGGCGGCCTCGAGTTCCTTCTGCGCCTCGGATAGCGCGGCGGAGCACAGGTCGAATTTCTTGCGATCCTTCTTGTAGAGGTTGGGATCGTCAAGATGCCGCTGCTGCTTGGCGATTTCGGACTGCAGCTTGGCGATCGTCTTCGGCAGGTTTTCCAGCGCGTGCTTCTCGTTGAAATTGAGCTTGCGCTTCGATTTGACCGGGGAGGGGCCGCCCCTGGTTTCCTTCTTGTCATCGGCGGCGGTCTTCACCGCCTCGCGCTTGAGGTCGGCGCCGCGCTGCTTCAGCATGTCGCTATAGCCGCCGGCATATTCGACCCAGCGGCCGTCGCCTTCCGGGGCGATCACCGAGGTCACCACGCGATCGAGAAAATCGCGGTCGTGGCTGATCAGGATCACGGTGCCTTCGTAATCGCCGAGCATTTCTTCCAGCACGTCGAGGGTTTCGAGATCGAGATCGTTGGTCGGCTCGTCCAGCACCAGCAGGTTCGACGGCTTTGCCAGCGCGCGGGCCAGCATCAGCCGGCCGCGCTCGCCGCCGGACAGCACTTCCAGCGGCGTGCGCATCTGCTCCTGCGCGAACAGAAAATCCTTCATGTAGCTGACCACATGCTTCGGCTTGCCGCCGACCATCACGTTGTCGCTGCCGCCGCCGGTCAGGGCGTCCGCCAGCGTCGATTTCGGATCGAGGCTTTCGCGATGCTGGTCGAGCGTCGCCATTTCGATGTTGGCGCCGAACCGGATGGTGCCGGAATCCGGCGGGCTGCCGCCGGTCAGCATCTCGATCAGCGTGGTCTTGCCGGCGCCGTTGGGACCGACGATGCCGATGCGGTCGCCGCGCTGCACCCGGATCGAGAAATCGTCGACGATCTTGCGATCGCCATAGGTCCTGCCGATGCCCTTGGCCTCGATGATGAGCTTGCCGGACTTGTCGGCTTCGGAAGCCGCGAGGTTCGCATTGCCGGCCGCACCCCGATAGTCGCGCCGCTGCTCGCGCAGGGCGAACAGATTGCCGAGCCGCTTGACGTTGCGCTTGCGGCGCCCGGACACGCCATAGCGCAGCCAGTGCTCCTCGTTGACGATCTTGCGATCGAGCTTGTGCTGGTCGCGCTCTTCCTCGGCCAGCACCTCGTCGCGCCAGGTCTCGAACGCGGAAAAGCCGCGGTCGATCTGCTTGATCTGGCCGCGGTCGAGCCATGCGGTCGAGCGCGACAGGTTCGACAGGAAGCGGCGGTCGTGGCTGATGATGACCAGCGCGCAACGGCGGCTGGCGAGCTCGCTTTCCAGCCATTCGATGGTGGTGAGATCGAGATGGTTGGTGGGCTCGTCCAGCAGCAGGATATCGGGCGAGGGCGCCAGCACATAGGCCAGCGCGGTGCGGCGGGCTTCGCCGCCGGACAAATGCGCTGGATCCTCGTCGCCGTGCAGCCCGAGCTGCTCGAGCAGATAGCTGGCCTGGTAATGGTCGTCGCCGGGGCCGAGGCCCGACTCGACGTAGGCCAGCGTGGTGGCAAAGCCGGAAAAATCCGGCTCCTGCGGCAGATAGCGCACGGTGGCGCCGGGCTGCACGAAGCGGCTGCCGCTGTCGGGCTCGACCGAGCCGGCGGCGATCTTCAGCAGCGTCGATTTGCCGGAACCGTTACGGCCGATCAGGCAGACGCGCTCGCCCGTCGACACCGACAGTTCGACGCCCGACAACAGCGGCGTGCCGCCGAAGGTCAGCTTGATGTCTTTTAACTGGATCAGGGGAGGCGCCATGTGTCTTCAATTCAATTCTGGTTCGGCGCGGCTTGATCGGCGCGCTGGCGCTGGATGCGGCGGATGGTCTGGTCGAGCGCCGACAGGAAGGTCGAACGGTCGCGCGGGGCGAAGGATCGGGGGCCGCCGGTGACTTCGCCGGAGGAGCGTAGATCGGTCATCAAATTGCGGACCGCAAGGGTCATGCCGATCGATTGTTCGGTGAACGGTTTTCCGTTCGGCGCGATCACCTCACAGCCCGCCTTCACGCAGCGGCTCGCCAGCGGGATATCGGAGGTGATGACGATGTCACCCTTGCCGGCGCGCTCGGCAATCCAGTCGTCGGCGGCGTCCATCCCCGAACCGGCGGCGATCCGCTCGATCAGCGGGTCAGCGGGCACCCGGATGAAATTGCCTGCAACCACGCTCACGGGCAGGCCATGGCGCGCGGCGACGCGGTAGATTTCGTCTTTGACCGGGCAGGCGTCGGCGTCGACATAGATGCGGATAGGGTTCAAATTCGTATCATCTGTTGGGATCTGGCCGGGGTACGCCAAACCTGCGCTCCCCCGAATGCGCGTGGTAGCCTATCGGAAGCGGAATTGCGAGCAAAACACCGCTTTGGAACGCGCTTGCCACGGCGGTTTCTTAGCGTACCATTATCGCAGCAAAACGCCACAAAATCAGGGAAAATGGCATGACCAGCCGGCTCGAAACCTACCGTGTCGAGGCCTACAACACCGCAAAACTCTCCGAAAACAAGATGCACGACGATACCGTGGCCAAGCGGTTCGGTTTCTCGGGCGGGCTGGTGCCGGGCGTCGACGTCATGGCCTACATGATGCACCTGCCGGTCGCCCGATGGGGCCGTGTCTTTCTCGAGCGCGGGCTGATCGAGGCGCGCTTTGTAAAGCCGGTCTATGACGGCGAGATGGCCGACGTCAGCGGCGAAGAGAGCAATGGGGTGGTCTCAATTGAGGTCATGAGCCGCGGTCAGCTCTGCGCCACCGGCACCGCGTCGTTGCCGCCGTCTGCGCCATCGTTCTCGCCGGCGGATTTTTCCGAGGTCGCCGCGGTCGCGGAGCGTCGGCCCGTGAGCGAGGCCTCCTATCAACTGGGAGAATGGCTCGGCACCGTGCCGCGGACCTGGGCCGGCGCGGCTGCAATCGAATACCTCACTGACGTGCGCGAGCGCGATCCGATCTACGCCAGCGAGGGGCTCGGCCATCCCGGCCTGCTGCAGCGGGTCATGAACAAGGTGCTGGTCGACAACGCCATCCTGGGGCCGTGGATTCACGTTGGCAGCCGCATGCAGCTGCTATCGGCCGGGAAAGCCGGCGACGAGATCACGGCGCGGGCGAAGGTGACGGGCAATTACGAAAAGAAAGGCCACCGCTTCGTCGAACTCGACGCGTTGGTGGTCGCCAACGGCACGACGCCCTTGGCGCATTGCCAGCACATCGCGATCTACCAGCCGCGCGAGCAGGCGGCGGCATAGGGGCGTATCTCAGCTCGTCATGGCCGGGCTTGATCCGGCAATCTCGTCAGACTCTCATCAAGATTGATGGATAAGTGGGTCAAGCCTGCATATGACGAGTTTTTGGCATGCCCGCGGCTGCCCACATTCTCAATTGTCGTCCTCCGCGAACGTGGGAGACCCAGTAAGCCGCGGCTTGGCGGCTCATCGCGGGTCTCGGAGTACCGGCTAACCGAGATGATTGCAGGACGCACTTGAATTTGCGTCATTCCATACGTTTCAACTCGGCAATTGCAGCAGTGTACTCAATAAACCACGTTGGGCATGATTGCGCCGCCATCTGAAGAGCTTTCCTTGCCTCTGCAGGCCTGTCATGAATGAGGTGCCATTCACCCACGTAAAATTGTGCCTCGGCGAGCTCATCGGAAGTGGCGGCGGCTGCAACCGCCAAGTCAACCGAGAGCCTTCCAAGATAGAGTTGAAATATCGCGGCGGGCCATTGCGCACCTCTCAGTCTGCCAGCGTGTCTTTCGAGAGCCAAGGTCGCATTTTCGCCGGCCCTGGCTCTGGCAAGATACAGAAAGAGCATGGCGGACGCGTCATTCGCGAGGTCAAGGGCATGCTCCAGATCGGCGGCTGCGGCTCTGAAGTCGCCCCGGTAGAATAGCGCTAACCCCCGGTGCTTGAAGTGGCTTGGTTCTCGGGGAGCCAGATTGAGTGCCGTTGTCAAGCTCGCGATGGAAGCGTCGAAGTTGAGTTCGCACTGGTAGACGACGCCGAGTTCGCCATATGCGTCGGCAGGATTTGGTAAGAGTGAAATGGCCCGAGTTTGATCCGCGATAGCACGATCAAATTTTCCCAAAAATTTCCAGGATATGCCGCGGCTAAAATATGCGACTGGAAGGGGGGGCGATTTCGAGTGCCTTGTCGAAGTCGTCGATTGATTCGCTATAGTTCCCCAGTGCCTGGTGAGCAACGCCACGATCGTTGTAGGCCGCGGAATTGTTCGGATTGGCTTGTATGGCCTTGCTCAGATCAGAAATGGCTCGGTTGTATCCACCGCGTCCAAAGGAACTGTCCGCCCTGGAATAGTGAAAGCAATGGAGGAAAACCGATTTCAACCGCTTGAACATTCTGCTTCTCACGCACGTCAATCGTCCAAGTGAAATCGGTGGCCGCACCCTTGCTGTCGTTGCGTCGGCTGACTCCGACAGGCAGCGGGAAACGAAGCGCTAAGCCAGGGCTGGCTACGTTGCCTATTCTGAAATCCGGTCCGCGCCTCACGCCACCTTCGTCTTCGCATCCTGGATCGCGCGCCACACCCGCTCCCGCGTCAGCGGCATGTCGATATGGGCGATGCCGTAGTCGGACAGGGCGTCGACCACCGCGTTGACGATGGTGGAGAGGCTGCCGGCGCAACCGGCTTCGCCGCAGCCTTTTGTTCCCAGCGGATTGGACTTGGCCGGCACCGGATGATCGCCGATCTCCATCATGGGAATGTCTTCGGCGCGCGGCATCGCGTAATCCATGAACGAGCCGGTGATCGGCTGGCCGCTGGAGTCGTAGCTGACGCATTCCATCAGCGCCTGGCCGATGCCCTGCGCGACGCCGCCATGCAGTTGCCCCGCGACCAGCATCGGATTGACGATGGTGCCAAAGTCGTTGACGCCGGTATAGCGGACGATCTGCACCACGCCGGTGTCCGGATCGATCTCGACCTCGGCGACGTGGCAGCCGTTGGGGAAGGTCGAGGGCACCGGCTCGGAGGTATGGTCGACGTCGAGCGTATCCGGCACGCCGTCGGGCAGCTTGCCCTCGCGCATCCGTTTAGCCAGTTCGATGATGTCGATCGAGCGGTCGGTGCCGGCAATGGTGAAGCGGCCGCCTCCGAATTCGATATCGCCTTCGGCGGCCTCCATCAGATGCGCCGCGGCGCGCTTGCCTTTCTCGATCACCAGCTTGGAGGCTTCGATGATCGCCATGCTGCTGGCGGTGATCGAGCGCGAGCCGCCGGTGCCGTTGCCGGTATGCACGATGTCGCTGTCGCCCTGTTCGAGCTTGACCGACTCGAAGGGAACGCCGAGTTGCGCGCAGAGCACCTGGGCGAAGGCAGAGGCGTGCCCCTGGCCGTAATCGAGCGTGCCGGTGATCAGCTTCACCGAGCCGTCGGCCTCGAACATGAGCTTGCCGAGTTCGACGCCGGGAGGCGCGGTGACCTCGAGATAGGAGCCGATCGCGACGCCGCGCAGCTTGCCCTTCTTGCGGCTCTCCTTCTTGCGTTTCGCAAAATTGGCGTGGTCGGAAATCTCCAGCGCCTTGTTGAACACGCCCTGGAAGTCGCCGCTGTCATAGGTGACGCCGGAGGAGGCTGAAAACGGCATCTGCGCCGACTTGATGAAATTGCGCTTGCGCAGCGTCAGCCGGTTGATGCCCATCTCGTCGGCGGCGCGGTCGATCAGGCGTTCCATGTAGTAGTTGGCCTCGGGACGGCCGGCGCCGCGATAGGCGCCCATCAGCGTGGTGTTGGTCAGAACCGTCTTGATGTCGACGGTCATCAGCGGCGTACGGTAGACGCTCGCCAGATTCTTGCCGGTGTTCAGCGACAGCGGGCCCGGCGCCACCCCGGTGATGTAGGCGCCGAGATTGCCGTAGCCGGAGAGTCTTACGGCCAAAAATCTTCCTTCCGCGTCGAGCGCGAGCTCGGCGTGGATCTGCTGCGCGCGGCCGTGGCTGTCGGACAGGAAGCTGGTCGAGCGCTCGTCGGTCCATTTCACCGGACGGCCGAGCAGCTTGGCCGCATACAGGATGCACATGTATTCGGGATAGTTGATGTTCTTCATGCCGAAGGAACCACCGACATTGGCGGTGAGCAGATGCACCTTCTCGTTCGGCACCTTGAGGTTCTTGGCGAGATTGGCCCGGTTGCCGGCGACGCCCTGGGTCGGGACCTGGATGGTGTAGCGCTCGCTGGCCTTGTCGTAGGAGGCGAGCGCCGCGCGCGGCTCCATCGCCACGACGGCGACGCGGGTGTTGGTGATGTCGAGCTTGGTCACGTGGGCGGCGCTGGCAAAAGCGGCCTCGACCTTGGCGGCGTCGCCGAAATGATAGTCCAGCGCCACGTTGTTGGGGATGTGGTCGTAGAGCTGCGGCGCGCCGGGTTGGGCGGCTTCCGCGGGGTCGGTGACGGCGGGTAGGGGATCGATGTCGAGCACCACGGCTTCACCGGCGTCGCGCGCCTGCGCCAGCGTCGTGGCGACCACGAACGCGACGGGGTCGCCGACATACCGCACTTTGTCGGTCATCAGCGCGGTACGGTTGGTCTGCAGCAGCGGGGTGCCGTCGCGGTTCTTCAGCGGCAGGCCGCAGGTGAAGGGGCCGTAATTGGCGGCGGAAAGATCGGTCCCGGTCCAGACGCCAAGCACCCCCGGCACCTTCCGGGCGGCCGTCGTATCGATACCGCGGAGGATGCCGTGGGCGTGGCTGGAGCGCACGATCCAGGCATAGGCCTGGCCGGGCAGGTTGAAATCGTCGGTATATTTGCCCTTGCCGCGCACCAGCGTGTCGTCTTCCTTGCGCCGCACCGGTTGCCCGACACCGTATTTTTGCACCGCAATAGCGTTTTCCAGAGAGGATGAAGACGTGTGATCCTGCATTGAAATGTCCCTGAAATGCTCGATTTTGCGTGATTTCGCCGCTTTCGATGAGATAACGCACCGATGTCCCGGCGACAACGCCTGATTGGGCATGGTCCTATGTGAACGGCTGTTGCGCCGCCGCCCGGCACTGCTAAAGTTTCCGTGAACGGAAATTCCACGTCGGCCGTGATTTGGCCGCGGAAAGACATTTTGGATGAATCATGACACGCGGCTTCGCGACGGCCCCGGGCCGCGCGGAGACGTCGGCCAGGGTGCGCCCGCCAACGGCGATGGACCAGGGCTGCGCCATGGCGGGGCGCCCGGGACGGCCCCTTCGACGGCCGCCGCAACCGGCGTCTACGCCGCGCTCGACCTTGGCACCAATAATTGCCGCCTCCTGATCGCCTGCCCCACCGGCGACGGCTTCCGCGTGGTCGATTCCTTCTCGCGGATCATCCGGCTGGGGGAGGGGATTTCGGCGACTGGCTGCATCAGCGACGCCGCGATTGATCGTGCCATCGCCGCGCTGAGCATCTGCCGCGACAAGATCCAGTCCAGGAAGGCAAAGCGCCTCAGGCTGATCGCCACCGAAGCCTGCCGCGCGGCCTCCAACGCCGACGGGTTCCGCGACCGGGTCGAAGCCGAGACCGGGATCCGGCTGGAAGTGATCGATCGCGAGACCGAGGCGGCGCTCGCAGTGATAGGCTGCTCGCCGCTGCTCGATCCGGCGGGCCGCGGCGCCATTCTGTTCGATATTGGCGGCGGTTCCACCGAACTGGTGCGGATCGAGCGCGATCCCGACGAAGCGGACTCAGCGCCGCGCATCAAGGCCTGGATGTCGATCCCGCTCGGCGTCGTGACGCTGGCCGAACGTTTCGGCGGCACGGACGTCACGCCGCACTCCTATGCGCGGATGGTGGAGGCGGTCGCACAACACGTCACGCCGTTCGCGGCCGAGCATGGCGCCGACCTCGGCGGCATGCACCTGCTCGGCACCTCCGGCACGGTGACGACGCTGGCCGGCGTCCATCTCGATCTGGCACGCTACGATCGCCGCCGGATCGACGGCGTATGGCTGAGCGATGCCGAGATCACGGCGACCATCGCGCGCCTGCTCGGCATGAGCTACCAGGAACGCGCCAGCAACAACTGCATCAGCGTCGAGCGCGCCGATCTGGTGCTGGCGGGCTGCGCCATCCTCGACGCCATCCGCCATGCGTTTCCGCTGCCGCGGCTGCGGGTCGCCGATCGCGGCCTGCGCGAGGGCAT
>Ga0302320_10007647_pt1 | contig 23730 bp, 18 predicted proteins | sample Bog_T0_3_FD_202130 | JGI IMG/M metagenome (GOLD analysis project Ga0302320, IMG submission 202130) | Peat permafrost microbial communities from Stordalen Mire near Abisko, Sweden - Bog_T0_3 | ecosystem: Environmental > Terrestrial > Soil > Wetlands > Peat | place: Sweden: Abisko, Stordalen Mire...
CTTCCTTGCGCAGCCTATAGGGCGCCGCGCCGAACGCCATGGCCACGTCGTAGCGATCGGTCATCGCGCTACAGTCCCGGGCTGCTCTGCATGATCCCGCCGTCGGCGAAAATCGTCGTCGCGGTCAAATAGCTTGCCCCGTCGCCGGCGAGAAAGACGACGACATTGGCGATTTCCTCCGGCTGTGCCAGACGGCCGAGCGGAATTGCGGCGTTCAGCTTGGCCAGCAGCGCCGGATCTTTCATGGTCGAGGCGTTGATCGGGGTCGCCACGGCGCCCGGTCCCACGCCGACGACGCAGATTCCATGCGGCGCGAGTTCGACGCCCGCGGTGCGCGTCAGCATCCGCATGCCGCCCTTGGACAAGCAATAGGGCGCGTTGCCCGGCATCGGCCAATCCTCGTGCACCGAAGTGATGTTGATGATCCGGCCGCCGCCGCCCTGCTTGATCATCTGCTTGGCCGCGAACTGCGTGCCAAAGAACGCGCTCTTGAGATTGATCGAAAGCACCTTCTCGTATTGCGCTTCCGTGGTGTCGAGCACCGAGGTGCGGGTCTCGACGCCGGCGTTGTTGACCAAGACGTCGATGCGCCCGAACTGGGTCACGGCGGCGTCGAAAAGCGTCTGCAATTGATCGACGCGGCTGACGTCGGCGTCGACGCCGATGGCGCGCTCGCCCAGGGCGGCGATCTCCCGTTCCAGCGCATCGGTCGCGGACGGGTCGGCGACGTAGTCGATGACGATATTGGCGCCGGCCCTCGCCAGCCCGATCGCGATCGCCTTACCGATGCCGCTATTTCCTCCGGTGACGATGGCGATCTTGTTTTGCAGAGGCATGATGAGTCTCTTGGCTGAATCAGGATCGATCATCGAACGACCCCGCTAAAGGGCAGGCATCTCTCCCCTCCTCACCGGCATCGTCGAGGCTTCCGACAATTTAAGCGGCTCGGTATCGTGCGATTGCAGTTTTTTGTTGTTCGGAGCAGCCTATTTTTTGTTGATATATTGTGCGGTTCGAAGCCAAAGCGCCCAACTCTTGATTTTGACGCGAGTTCTACCGCAGAGGGCGTCCCTCGCCACCGGTTTGGCGAGGTTATCCATGCCCAGCCGAGCAACGGCCTGCCCGAAGCGGGCTTTGCTGATCCGATGCTAGAAGAAAACCTTCAGCCTCAGCCGATCGCCCAAGTCGGCATCCGTCGGCCAGCGCCCGTTCAGGCCTCGCGCGCCGGAGGGTCTCCCTGACCGTTGCGCCCATCGCATTGGCGATCGCAGAATGCGGTTTCGCGCCCATGGCGGAAGCTCGAGCAAAGTGCGAGCGAACTCAAGCTCGGACATCAAGCGGCAGCCCCAGACCTCACGATCGCGGATTCCCGCGACGAGCGGCAAATCGAGTCTTGCGGCGCATCCTGGAGCTTCCCGTCGAAGATATCACGGTAAGCACAGCAAACCTGCACAGTTAAACTTGACAGCTTTCCTGTCTACATGATAACCAAGCCGACATGGACGACGCGGCGGCCAATCCCCTCGCCTCTGCCTTGGCGCAGGATCTCCGCGCCTCGCTGGGCAAACTGAAACGCCGGCTGCGCGAACAAGCGCATAGCGGCGATCTGACGCCCTCTCAGGTGTCGGTGTTGCTGCGGCTCGAAAAGGACGGGGTGGCGACGGCGTCGCAGCTCGCCCGAGCCGAGGCGATGCGGCCGCAATCCATGGCGTCGGTCGTCGCCTCGCTCGAGGCTTTGAACCTGGTCACCGGCGCGCCGCATCCGACCGACGGGCGACAGACCTTGCTGTCGCTCACGGACGCGTGCCGCCAACGGCTTCAAGAGGGCCGCGCGGCGCGGCAGGATTGGCTGACCGGCGTCATCCAGGCTCGGCTTTCGCGGCAGGAGCAAGCCGAACTGGCGACGTCGATCGCCTTGCTCAAGCGGCTCATCGACGATTGAGCGCGTTTCGGCGGCGTCCCCCTGGCCGTACGTCGTCGTCTTCACAAGGATATGCCGATGCCGCTGAGTATGCTCGACCCAAAGACCGCGCTGATCGTCGTCGACCTGCAAAAGGGCATTGTCGGCCAATCGGTCGCTCATCCCATTGGCGAGATTGTCGCGCGGGCGCGCGCGCTGGCCGACGCCTTCCGCGAGCGCGGCCTGCCGGTCGTGCTCGTCAATGTCGCCGGCGGGGCGCCGGGGCGAACGGAACAGCCGCGACAGACGGGCTCCCTCGCGGAAGGGTGGGCCGACCTCATCCCGGAGCTGAATCGACAACCTGACGACATCGTCGTGACGAAGCGCACCTGGGGCGCCTTCGCCAGCACCGACCTGGAAGCCCAGTTGAAAGCGCGCGGCGTCACCCAAGTGGCGATCGCCGGCGTCGCCACCGCGACCGGCGTCGAATCGACGGCGCGCCAGGCCTACGAGCAAGGTTTCAACGTCACCCTCGCCGTCGACGCCATGACCGACAGGCGCGCCGAGGCGCACGACTACAGCGTCACGCAGGTTTTCCCGCGACTCGGCGAGACCGGCACAACCAAAAGGATCATCGATCTGCTCTCCGCGATGGTTTTCGGGGCGGCGCGATGACCGAGCCCGCCAAGGAGGCGGCCTTTCTCGAGGCGTTCGGATGGCGGTTCACGGCCCCGCTGCTGCTTGGCTCGACGTTGAACCCGATCAATAGTTCGCTGATCGCAACTGGATTGGTTGGGATCGGCGCCGACATGCACGCCGGGCCCGGCGCCACCGCCAGCCTTATATCGGTCCTGTACCTCTGCAGCGCCGTGATGCAGCCGACGATGGGCAAGCTGTCGACCCTGTTCGGCCCGCGGCGTATCTTCCTTATCGGCACTGTCATTCTATTGGTCGGCGGCGGGGTTGGCGCAACAGTTCCGTCGCTTCTCTTTCTGCTCGTCTCGCGGGCGCTGATCGGGATTGGCAGCTCGGCCGCCTACCCCACGGCGATGACTCTCATCCGTAAGCGCGCTGACGACGGTGGGACCGGCGTGCCGAGTCGCGTCCTCGGGAATTTGGCGATCGCGGCGCAAATCACCGCCGTGTTCGGCCTCCCGCTGGGCGGCGTTCTCGTCGGCGCGTTTGGTTGGCGTGCGCTGTTCGTGGTGAATATTCCTCTCGCGCTGCTGACCATCGCCTTCACGCTTGCCGGAGTGGCCAAGGACCCGCCCTCGCCGCGCGAGGGCTTCGAAGGGTTGGCGACGGCGCTCGACATTCCGGGCGTCATCCTGTTCGCTGGCGCGATCACCGGTCTGCTGGTGTTTCTGTCGGATCTGACCTCGCCCCAGTGGCGGCTCGCGGCGGCGACCGCGATCCTCGCCACGGCTCTGATTTTCCGCGAGCAGCGGGCCGGCAGCCCGCTGATCGACACCCGCATGCTGGCGAAGAATCTTCCTTTGCAACGCACCTATCTGCGCCAGACGCTTTCCTCCCTCGGCGTCTATGCCGCCCTGTATGGCGTCAGCCAATGGATGGAGCAGAGCGCGCACCTCAGCGCTTCCGCCGTCGGGATCATCCTGCTCCCGCTTTCCGTGCTCAGCATCGTCGCGTCGAGGATGGCCTCGGTTCGAGGCTGGGTGCGCTGGCCCCTCATCCTCGCGGGAATCGCGCTGATTGTCGCCGGAGGCGTGACGCTGCAGATCACGCAGGGGTCGAGCGTCTTCATTCTCGTCGGCATGACGCTTCTGTTCGGGTTCACCAACGGGTTCAGCATTTTCGCCAACCAGGCCGTTCTCTATGTCCAGGCCCCCGCGAAGGAGATCGCCGTGGCGTCGGGGCTCTTCAGGACATTCGGCTACTTCGGCGCGATCTTTTCCGCGAGCCTCATAGGCATCGCCTTCGGTCCTGCCGCGACCGACAGTGGGCTGCATGCTCTCGCGTGGGTCTTCGTTGGTATCGGCGCGGCTTTGGCGCTGCTCTCCGTCTTTGACAAGAGTATTCCCCTGTTCGCCAATGACTAGTCGTAGTCTCAGTTGAACTCTCCAACAGAAGGATCGGCCTGACGATGGAATGGATTCGCTATGTTTCTTACTTCTTTGGCGGCGCGTTCCTCACCAACGCGATCCCGCATTTCGTCAGCGGCATGATGGGCAAGGCGTTCCAGACCCCGTTCGCCAAGCCGCCGGGGCAAGGGCTGTCCTCGTCGACGGTCAATGCGCTGTGGGGCCTGTTCAATATCGTCGTCGGCTATGTCCTCGTCTGCCGCGTCGGCGATTTCAGCTTGAGGGACACCAGCGACGTCGTTGCGCTCGGCTTGGGTGCGCTGGCGATTGCGCTTCTGTCGGCGTGGGGGTTCGGCCGCTTCAACGGCGGCAACGCGCCGGAGCGTCGGTGAAGGCGCCCTTCACCGGCGTCTTCCGGTCGCTGCATGGTTTCAACTACCGAGTCTGGGCGCCCGGCGCCTTCGTCTCCAACGTCGGCACCTGGGTGCAGCGGACAGCCCAGGACTGGCTGGTCTTCACTCAGCTTACCCACCACGACGCTTCCGCCATCGGCCTCGTCATGGCGCTGCAGTTCGGGCCCCAGCTCCTGCTGCTGCCCTGGACCGGCTTCGCCGCCGACCATTTCAATCAACGCAAGCTCTTGATCGCCACCCAGGCGACAATGGGCGGCCTCGCCATTGCGCTGGGCCTCCTTACGGTCACCGGGGTCGTCCAACTCTGGCATGTCTATGTCTTCGCCTTTCTGTTCGGCAGCGCGGCGGCGTTCGACGCGCCGGTGCGTCAGACCTTCGTTGCGGAACTGGTCGGCGACGCGGATCTGCACAACGCGGTGGCGCTGAACTCGACCTCGTTCAACGCCGCGCGAATGATCGGGCCGGCCGTCTCCGGCGTCGTCATCGCGGCGATCGGAACCGGCTGGGCGTTTCTCTTCAACGGCGCCTCCTTTGCCGCGGTGCTGCTCTCGCTTGCCTTTCTGCGCCTCTCCGAGCTTCACCCGAACGCCAGGGCGCCCCGCGGCAGGGGAGGTTTCACCGAAGGGTTCCGCTACGTCTGGGGGCGCGCGGATCTCAAGACGATCTTGGTCATGCTGTTCCTGATCGGGACCTTCGGCCTGAACTTTCCGATCTTCATTTCGACCATGGCGATCGGCGTTTTTCATGCCGACGCCCGTGGATATGGCCTTCTGTCTTCGATCATGGCGATCGGCACGGTGGCGGGCGCGCTGTTGGGCGCAAGGCGTGAAAAGCCGCGCTTCAGGTTGCTGCTGACCGGCGCCGGCATATTCGGACTCGGCTGCGCGTTGGCCGCGCTCGCTCCGAGCTACTGGCTCTTCGCCGGCGCGCTCGTCGTCATCGGCGTCGCCGCCCTGACTCTGACCAACACTTCGAACAGCCTGATGCAGCTCACCACCGAGCCCGCCATGCGCGGGCGGGTGATGGCGCTGCGCGTCGGCGTTGCGCTCGGCGGCACGCCGATCGGGGCGCCGATCGTCGGCTGGGTGGCGGACACGTTCGGACCGCGCTGGGCGCTCGGCGTCGGCGCGGCCTCGGGCTTTGCCGCCGCAGCCGTGGCCATCTCCGTTCTGGCGCGTCAGATCGACCGGCCTGTTTCCCGTGGGCCAACCGCTGATCGCGTAGACGCTTCGGGAGATTGATCGCGTGGTCGCCGGCTTGCCGCGACCGCTCGACGATCGCCTTGCCGCTCAGAGCGGGGTTGGCGAGCGCCTCGGAGCGATGAATTTCGCCGCGCGCAAACAGGGCGGCGACGGCGTCGAGGATGCGCCCACGGGCGATTTGCTGTCGCTGGCGCAGGGGCGCCGAGAGCGGCGAACCGAGCGACATTTGGCGGGTCATAAACGAGAGACGATTCCAACCGGAACGATGACCGGATTGGCGCCCGAAAGCGCAAGAACCGGCCGAACGGTTCAGGCGATTCCAGCAAAATCAGCCATTTATGGAAAGAACTGGAGCGGGCGAAGGGATTCGAACCCTCGACCCCGACCTTGGCAAGGTCGTGCTCTACCCCTGAGCTACACCCGCATCCTGGGACGGGCCCAGCCCGTCCGCCGGGGGCTTATGGCGCATGCGGCGACAGATTGCAACACCCCGGTCGCCTTGAATTTTCGGGGTGTTTGTCCGAGCATCGCGACACGACACCGTGAATTGAAGTCGCCGCTTTGCTATGCCAAGCGCTGGCTGCGCGGCTCGAGGGTTGAATGGACGAAAGCGTGGATCGCAAGCAGGTTGAGGCACCGCTTCCGGTCGAGACCGTCGGCCCCGTCGCTGTGCCGCGCCGGCGGCTCGCCCGGCTCGCATGGACCGTCGCGCTGGTCGCCGCGGCGCTGATCGCCTGGCATTACTGGCCGAGCGGGGCGCCGACGCCGAACGAGCAATCGCAGGGCGCTTCCGGCGCCCCGCCGCAGACCGTCCGCGACGCGCCGGCGACGTCCGGTGACATGCCGATCGTCATCGACGCGCTCGGCACGGTGACGCCGCTCGCCACGATCACCGTCAAGACCCAGATCGCCGGCAAACTGATGGCGGTCGGCTTCCAGGAAGGACAGATGGTCAAGCAGGGCGATTTTCTCGCCCAGATCGACGCGCGTCCCTACCAAGCCGCGCTCGCCCAGGCCGAGGCCCAGCTCGCCAAGGATTCGGCTTCCCTCGATCAGGCCCAGGCGGATCTCGCGCGCTACCAGACGCTGGAGAAGCAGGATTCGATCTCCCGCCAGCAAGTCGAGGATCAGACCTTTACGGTCGCACAAGACAAAGCGGCGGTCACGTCCGACCAGGCGCAGATCGACACCGCGAAGCTCAACATTTCCTATTGCCGCATCGTCGCGCCGACCGGCGGCCGCGTCGGCCTGCGGCTCGTCGATCCCGGCAATTACCTCCAGCCATCCGACACCACCGGCATCGTCGTCATCACCCAGATTGACCCGATCAGCGTCGTCTTCTCCACCGCCGAAGACAACCTGCCGCAGATCGCGGCGCGGCTGAATAGCGGCGCCAAGCTGAGCGTCGCCGCCTACGACCGCTCCAACGCCAAGAAACTGGCGACCGGCACGCTGACGACTTACGACAACCAGATCGACCTCACCACCGGCACATTCAAGCTGAGGGCGCAGTTCGACAATCCCGACGGCGCGCTGTTCCCCAACCAGTTTGTCAACGTCAAGCTGTTGGTCGACACGATGAGCGGCGCGACGCTCGCGCCCAATCCGGCGATCCAGATCGGCTCCTCGGGCAGCTTCGTCTATGTCGTGAACGCCGACTCGACCGTCGCCGCGCGCAACGTGACGACCGGCCCTGGCGACGCCAAGAACACCGTCGTCCTCACCGGTCTCAAGCCGGGCGAGAACGTGGTCATCGACGGCGTCGATCGGCTGCGCGACGGAGCTAGGGTCGTCGTGCGCAACGGCGGCGGCGCGGCGAGCGCCCCCGGCGCGGCGCCGACGGACGCCGCCGGCCAGCATCGCCGTCACGCCCAGGACCAGAGCGCGCCGAACGCCGCGCCGAGTCCCACGCCGTCGCCCTCGCCGACCGCGACGCCGTGAAGCGGCGGAGCGCGCGGCAATGAACCCGTCCCGCCTTTTCATCGAACGGCCGGTGGCGACGACGCTGCTGATGTTCGCCATCCTGATGGTGGGCGTCGCCGCCTATCGCTTCCTGCCGCTGTCGGCGCTGCCCGAGATCGACTATCCGACGATCCAGGTGCAGACCTTCTATCCGGGCGCGAGTCCGGAAGTGATGACCTCGTCGGTGACCGCGCCGCTCGAGCGCCAGTTCGGCCAGATGCCGAGCCTGACGCAGATGATGTCGCAGAGCTCCGCCGGCGCGTCGGTGATCACGCTGCGGTTCAGCCTCGACATCGGCCTCGACATCGCCGAGCAGGAAGTCCAGGCGGCGATCAACGCCGCCGGCAACCTGCTGCCGTCCGATCTGCCGGCGCCGCCGATCTACGCCAAGGTCAATCCCGCCGACGCGCCGATCCTCACCCTCGGCGTCACTTCCAACTCGATGAAGCTCACCGACGTCGAGGACATTGTCGAGAGCAGGCTCGCGCCGAAGCTCGCCCAGCTTTCCGGCGTCGGCCTGGTGTCGATTTCCGGCGGCCAGCGGCCGGCGGTGCGCATCCACGCCAATCCGCTCGCGCTCGCCGCCTACGGCCTCAATCTCGACGACCTGCGCACGACCATCGCCAATCTCAACGTCAATACGCCGAAAGGCAATTTCGACGGCCCGGCGCAATCCTTCGCGATCAACGCCAATGACCAGATCCGCGATCCGTCCGATTATCTCAAGTCGGTCGTCGCCTATCGCAACGGCGCGCCGGTGCTGCTCACCGACGTCGCGAGCGTGGAGATCGCCGCCGAGAACACGCGGCTGTCGGCGTGGATGAACCAGACGCCGGCGCTGCTGGTCAACATCCAGCGCCAGCCGGGCGCCAACGTCATTCAGGTCGTCGACAGCATCAAAGCTCTGTTGCCGTCGCTGACCGCGAGCCTGCCGCAGGCGATCACGATCACGCCGCTGACCGATCGCACCGTCACCATCCGCGCTTCCGTCAGCGACGTCGAGTTCGAGCTGGCGTTGGCGGTCGGCCTCGTCGTGCTGGTGATCTTTCTCTTCCTGCGCAATGTCCCGGCGACGATCATCCCCAGCCTCGCCGTGCCGTTGTCGCTGGTCGGCGCGCTGGCGATCATGTATCAGCTCGGTTTCAGCCTCGACAATCTGTCGCTGATGGCGCTGACGGTCGCCACCGGCTTCGTCGTCGACGACGCGATCGTCGTGATCGAGAACATCGCGCGCTATCTCGAGAGCGGCGACAGCCCGAACGAGGCGGCCCTCAAGGGCTCGAAGCAGATCGGCTTCACCATCATCTCGCTGACGGTGTCGCTGCTCGCGGTGCTGATCCCGCTTCTGTTCATGGGCGACGTGGTAGGTCGGCTGTTCCACGAATTCGCGATCACCCTCGCGGCGACGATCGTCATCTCGGCGGTCGTGTCGCTGACGCTGACGCCGATGATGTGCAGCAAGCTCTTGCGGCCGGAGGAACGGGGAGCGGGCAGCCGCCATCGCGCCACCGGCGGCCGCTTCTTCCAGGCGGTGCTCGCTTGGTACGGCCGCGCGCTCGAGGTGGTGCTCGACCATCAGCCGGCGACCTTGCTCGTCGCCCTGGGAACCTTCGCGCTCACCGGCTATCTCTATGCGACGATCCCCAAGGGGTTCTTTCCGCTGCAGGACACCGGCCTCATCCAGGCCGTCACCCAGGCGGCGCAAGACACGTCGTTTTCCAAGATGGCCGAGCGCCAGCAGCAACTCGCCGCCGTCATTCTGCGCGACGCCGACGTCGACAGCCTGTCGTCGTTCATCGGCGTCGACGGCTCGAACGTCACGCTCAACTCCGGCCGGTTCCTCGTTAACCTCAAGCCCCACGCCGAGCGGACCGCCGGCGTCGCCGATGTCATCCGCCGCCTGCAACGCGAGACTGCCAACGTCGCTGGCATCGCGCTCTACATGCAGCCGGTGCAGGACCTGTCGATCGAGACCCAGGTCAGCGCCACGGAATACCAATTCACGCTCGACAACCAGGACCTCGCGACGCTGCAGAGCTGGACGCCCAAGGTGCTCAGTCGCCTCGCCAAGGTCGCCGAGATCGTCGACGTCGCCAGCGACTTGCAGCCGAACGGCCGCGCGGTCGAGGCGACGCTCGATCGATCGAGCGCGGCGCGTTTCGGCATCACGCCGGCGACGGTCGACAACGCGCTCTACGACGCCTACGGCCAGCGCATCATTTCGACGGTCTTCACCCAGTCGAACCAATATCGCGTCATTCTCGATATCGACCCCGCGATGACGCATTCGATCGCCTCGCTCAACGACATCTACCTGCCTTCGTCCGCCTCGACCACGGGTCAGGTGCCGCTGTCGGCGATCGCATCGTTCGACGTCATGCAGTCGCCGCTGCAGATCTCGCATCTCAAGCAGTTTCCGGTGACGACGATCTCGTTCAACCTCGCACCGGGCGCTTCGCTCGGCGCCGCGGTCGACGCGATCAACGCCGCGCTCGCCGACGTCGGCCTGCCGGCGAGCTTCGGCGTCAATTTCCAGGGCGCGGCGCAGGCGTTCCAGGCCTCGCTGTCGAACGAGGCGTTCCTGCTGCTGGCGGCGATCCTGGCGATGTATATCGTGCTCGGCGTGCTCTACGAGAGCTTCATCCATCCGGTGACGATTCTCTCGACGCTGCCGTCGGCCGGCATTGGCGCGCTGCTGGCGCTCGAATGGGCCGGCGCCGGGCTCGACATCATCGGCGTCATCGGCATCGTTCTCCTGATCGGCATCGTCAAGAAGAACGCGATCATGATGATCGACTTCGCGCTCGAGGGCCAGCGGCAGGGGGGGCTCGACGCGCGCGCGGCGATCTACCAGGCCTGTCTTCTGCGCCTGAGGCCGATCCTGATGACGACGGTCGCTGCGATGTTCGGCGCGCTGCCGCTGATGGTGGGGACGGGCGTCGGCTCCGAATTGCGCCATCCGCTTGGTCTGGCGATCGTCGGCGGCCTCGCCGTCAGCCAGGTGCTGACGTTGTTCACAACGCCGGTGATCTACCTGTTCTTCGAGGGCATCGCCCGACGCCTCGGCGCCGGTTCGTCTGTCGGCCCGCTGCCGACGGAGGCGCCGTGAACAACCGCTTCTCCGAGCTGTTCATCCGTCGGCCGGTCGCGACCATTCTGCTGACCGTCGGCATCGCACTCGCCGGCCTGCTCGCCTTCACCCAGTTGCCGGTGTCGCCGCTGCCGCAGGTCGATTTTCCCAACATCTCGGTGATGGCCAGCATGCCGGGAGCAAGCCCCGACACGATGGCGAGTTCGGTCGCCGCGCCGCTCGAGCGCCATCTCGGCCAGATCGCCGACGTCAACGAGATGACATCGACGAGTTCGCTCGGCACGACTCGCATCCAGCTGCAATTCGGTCTCGACCGCGACATCAACGGCGCAGCGCGCGACGTGCAGGCGGCGATCAACGCCGCGCGCGCCGATCTGCCGACGAGCCTGCGCACCAATCCGAGCTATCACAAGATCAACCCCGCCGATGCGCCGATCATGGTGCTGGCGATGACTTCGACCACCCGCACCGCCGGGCAGATGTACGACATCGCCTCCAACGTGCTGCAGCAGCGGCTGTCGCAGCTCGACGGCATCGGCGAAGTCGACGTGGTCGGCAGCGCGCTGCCGGCGGTCAGGGTCGAGCTCGATCCCGGCGCCGTGTTCAAGTACGGCATCGGCCTCGAGGACATCCGCGCCGCGCTCGCCGCCGCCAACGCCAACAGCCCCAAGGGCGCGGTCGAGGACGACGACTTCCACTACCAGATCTACGCCAACGACCAGGCGACCAAGGCCGAGCAGTATCGCGACCTCGTCGTCGCTTACCGCAATAACGCCGCGGTCAAGCTTTCCGACGTCGCCCAGGTCGTCGATTCGGTCGAGGATTTGCGCAACGCCGGCCTCTCCAACGGCAAGCCCTCGGTTGCGATCGTCCTGTCGCGCCAGCCGGGCGCCAACATCATCCAGGCGGTCGACGGTGTGAAGGCCGTGCTGCCGCGTCTGGCCGCGGCTCTGCCGGGCGACGTCGACCTCAACGTCGTCGTCGACCGCTCGATCACCATCCGCGGCTCGCTCGCCGACACCGAACGCACGCTCATCACGTCCGTCGTGCTGGTGATCCTCGTCGTCTTCGCCTTCCTGCGTAACGTGCGCGCCGCGGCCGTGCCGAGCGTTGCCGTGCCGGTGTCGATCCTCGGCGCGTTCGCCGTGATGTACCTGCTCGGTTACAGCCTCGACAATCTTTCGCTGATGGCGCTGACCATTTCGACCGGCTTCGTCGTCGACGACGCCATCGTCGTGCTGGAGAACATCAGTCGGCATATCGAGCTCGGCGCGACGCGGTTCCGGGCGGCGATCCTCGGCGCCCGCGAAGTTGGCTTCACCGTGCTGTCGATCAGCCTGTCGCTGATCGCGGTCTTTCTGCCGCTGCTGCTGATGGGCAGCATCGTCGGCCGGTTGTTCCGCGAATTCGCGATGACGCTGTCGGTGGCGGTGCTGATCTCGCTGCTGGTGTCGCTGACGACGACGCCGATGATGTGCTCGCTGATCCTGCCGCGCCAGGCGATTGCGATCCACGGACGCGCTTACCGGATCACCGAGCGCGGCTTCGACGCGATGCTCTCCTTCTATCGCGTCACGCTCGGTGCTGCGCTGCGCCATCCGCTGCTCATCGTGCTGGTCTGGGCGGCGATGATCGCGCTCAACGTCAATCTGTTCCGCGGCATGACGTACGACCTGTTTCCGGTGCAGGACACGGGTCTGCTGATCGGCTCGATCCAGGGCGATCAGAGCATCTCCTTCCAGGCGATGAAGCAGAAGCTCGCCCAGCTCCAGGGAATCGTCCAGGCCGATCCCGCCGTCCAGACTGTCGCGGGCGTCACCGGCGGGCGGCAGCCGAATTCCGGCTTCGTCTACATCTCGCTGAAGCCGTTCGCCGAGCGCAAGATCACTGCAGACGGCGTGGTGGCCCGACTGCGCGGAAAGCTCGCTGCTGTCGCCGGGGCGCGGCTTTTCATGGTCGCGGTCTCCGACTTGCGCACCGGCGGCCGGCAGAGCAATGCGACCTACCAATATACGCTGCTGTCCGACGACACGGCCGAGCTCTACAAGTGGGCGCCGCGCCTGCTCGCCGCGCTGCAGGGCAGCACGGCGCTCAAGGACGTCAATTCCGACCAGCAGCAGGGCGGCCTCGAGGCCGATGTGACGATCGACCGGGCCAACGCCGCCCGGCTCGGCCTCTCTATCGCGGCGATCGACAACACGCTCTACGACGCCTTCGGCCAGCGGCAGGTGTCGACCATCTACAACGCGCTCAACCAGTACCATGTGGTGATGGAGGTGGCGCCGCGCTATTGGCAGGACCCGTCGACCCTGCGCAACATCTGGGTGTCGACTTCAGGCGCCAATCCGTCCGGCGTGCAGCAGACCAACGCCGGCGCGGGGCTCTATACCGCGTCTGCGACCAGCGCCGCCTCGGCCGCGTCGGTCGCCAGCGACTCGGCGCGCAACCTCGCCTTGAACGGACTTGCCGCCAGCGGTCATTCGAGCGCCTCGGCCGGCGCGGCCGTGTCGTCGGCGATCGAGACGATGATCCCGCTGTCGGCGGTGGCGAGCTTCAGCCGCGGCCAAACGCCGCTGGGCGTCAATCACCAGGGCCTGTTCGCCGCCGCGACCATCTCCTTCAACCTCGCGCCCGGCCACGCGCTGAGCGAGGCGCAGAAGGAGATCGCCGACGCAACCGTCGCCATCCGCATGCCGTCGACCGTGCGCGGCGTCTTCGCCGGCACCGCTGCGACCTTCCAGCAGTCGCAAGCGACCCTCCCGCTGCTGTTCGGCGCGGCCCTGCTCGCCGTCTATATCGTCCTCGGCGTTCTCTACGAGAGCTACATCCATCCGTTGACGATCCTTTCGACCCTGCCGCCGGCGAGCGTCGGCGCGCTGATCGCGTTGAGGTTGTTCGACGTCGAGTTCACGATCATCGCCGCAATCGGCATCATTCTGCTGATCGGCATCGTCAAGAAGAACGCGATCATGATGATCGACTTCGCCCTCCAGGCCGGGCGCGAGGGGCTGGGGCCGCGCGAAGCGATCGCTCAGGCCTGCCTGCTGCGGTTTCGCCCGATCATGATGACGACCTTTGCGGCGATGTTCGGGGCGCTGCCGCTGGCGCTGGGGTCAGGCGAAGGGTCGGAGCTGCGTCACCCTCTGGGGATAACCATCGTCGGCGGCTTGCTGTTCAGCCAGGCGTTGACGCTCTATACGACCCCGGTCATCTTTCTCTACCTCGACCGGTTCGGGAAGTGGTTGGGGCGGTTATGGAGCCGTTTTTACGTGCGGGGCGGATCCGTGCGCGTGGCGGAGTCCGGATCGTGAGACTTGGGCGGAAGAGTTTGCCGGCGCTCGCCGCTCTCGCGCTGCCGCTGGCGGCGTGCGCGCCCGTGGGGCCCGATTACGTCCGCCCGGGCGCGATCGTTTCGGCCCAATACAAGGAAATCAAGGGCTGGAAGCTCGCCGCGCCGCGCGACGATCTCGCCAAGGGCGAGTGGTGGAAGGTGTTTCGCGACCCCGTCCTTGACCGGCTGGAGGCGCAGGTCGCCGTCTCCAACCAGACGCTGAAAGCCGACGAGGCGAATTATCGCGAGGCGCTGGCGCTGATCGCCGAGGCGCGCGCCGGGCTTTATCCCACCGTGAATTTCAACCCCTCGCTGACGCGCGCTCAGCAAGGGGGGCAGTACAGCACCATTCTCGACGCGCAGGTCAGCGGCAGCTGGGCGCCCGACGTCTGGGGCAAGGTGCGGCGCGCTATCGAGGAGCAGGGCGCCGGCGCGCAGGTCAGCGCCGCCGACCTCGCCAACGCCACCCTGTCGGCTCAGTCCTCGCTCGCCCTCGCCTACGTGCAACTGCTCGAGGCCGACGCGTTGGACGATCTCCTGCTCGACACGGTCAAGGAATACGAGCACGCGCTCAAAATCACGCAGAACCAATACAATGCGGGCACGGCGGCCAAGTCGGACGTCATCACCGCCCAGGCCTCGGTCCTCGCCGCGCAGGCGCAGGAGATCAACGTCGGCGTGACGCGCGCGCAGAACCAGCATGCGATCGCGGTGCTGATGGGCCGCCCTCCCGCAGAATTGTCGATTGCGCGCTCGAAACTGCCCGCCGGCATTCCCAGCATCCCGGTGGGCGTACCCTCGGCGCTGCTCGAACGACGCCCGGACATCGCGGCCGCCGAGCGGACCATGCAGGAACAGAACGCCGCCATCGGCGTCGCGATCGCCGGTTACTATCCCGACTTCACGCTGTCGGGCGCTTTCGGCTACTACGGCGACCCGTTCATCAAACAGATCGCCGGGGCCAACCCGGTGTGGTCTTATGCGCTCTCGATCGCGCAGCCGCTGTTCAACGGCGGCCTGACCGACGCGCAGGTCGAGGCGGCCAGACAGGCCTACGAATCCAGCGTCGCCGCCTACCGTCAAACTGTGCTGGCGGCGTTTCAGCAAGTCGAGGATCAATTGGCGGCGGTCCCGATCCTCACTCGCGAGCTCAACGTGCAGACCGAAGCGGTCAAGGCCGCCCAGCAGGCGGTGCAGATCGCACTCAACGAGTACAGCGCCGGCACGCAAAACTTCACCACCGTCGTGACCGCTGAAGCCGCGGAGCTCAGCGACCGGGAATCGGCGCTGACGACCCGCGCCTCGCGGCTGACCGCGGCCGTGGACCTGATCGTCGCTCTCGGGGGTGGCTGGTCGACCGCCGAACTGCCGCTGACCTCGCCCTATTGAGCACGGGCGGCCCGTCTGTTCAGTCGGGCAACGCGTAGCGCCCTGCCGTCTCCCAGGCCGCGCGCGCGTCGCCGAGCGACAGCGTCCCGTCGTTGGCGCCGCGCGTCGCCTGAACCGCGAGCGCGAGCGCCGGCGGTCCAACCGGATCGGGCAGGCTGGGGCCGGGACCGGCAAGCGCCTGGCGCATCGCCGCCAGCGCCGCGTCGTCGCCGCCGAGGCGCGCCGCGAGCATCAGCGCCACCGCCGGCCGCGGGGCGGCGGCCGTCCGCGCCGCGCGGCAGGCGTTGAGGAAACGCTTGACCGCGCGCGGCGTCTCGCCGGCGAGCGGGGCCAGCGCCGCCAGCAGCGCGGTGTCGCCGGGCGTCAACGGAGCGGTGACCGGAGTGGGCCCGCCGTCAAAGAGCTTCACCGGCTTGGCGGTCGCGTTGGAGCCGACCAGCCTGGCGACGAAACGCCCGCCGTCGGCGGGCGCGAGCGAAGCGACGTTGAAGACGATCGGGAACAGTTTCTCCATTCGCCGCCGCGCCGCCTCCGGCCCGTCGAGACGCGCGAGGGCGGCAGGGTCGCAAGCCGCGGCGCCGACGCAGCCCGGGCCGAGCAGGGCGTGTGCAGCTTCGAGCAGATGCGCGGCCTCTGCGGCCGGCAGCGCTCCGAGATTGTCGAATGCGAAGACGATCCGCTGCGGCGCGGCGATCCCCGTCGCGCCGCCCATCAGCCGTCCGAGCTCGACGAAGAAGGCGCGCGCCGCCTGGCGCGGGGCCTCAGGGCCGCTGGCGAAGGCCGGGCCGGGCGCGCGCTCGGAGCGTTTGGCGCTGCCGGCGCGCTTCGACGCCGCCTCGGCGTGGCGCGCGGCGGCTTCGGTCTGGGCGTCGAGCGCGGCGACGCGCTGGCTGAGCCGCGCCGCGCTCGCTTCGAGGTCGCGCCGTCTTTCGCGCGCGTCGTAGCCGAGCAGTCGTCGGCCGCGAAACAGCAGCCCGGCGAAACTAAAGGCGCGCCACAGCACGACCAGCAGCGCCAGCGCGCCCAGGACGCTCAGCGTCTTGGCCGCGGCAGCCAGCCAGCCCTGATGCGCCGCGAGCCAGTCGGCGACCGGCGCGAGGAACGCCGCGAGCGATCGCAGGCCTTCGCCCGCCGATTGGCTGCGCGCCTCGTCGACCGCGAAGGCGAGCGCGAAGGCGATCACCGCGACGACCAGCCACGCGAACTGACCGCGATAGCCCCAGATCGCGCGCAGCGCGACGCCGACGCGCGACGCCGGCCCGGCGTCATCGAACTCGCGCACCAGATGGCGGAAGTTGAGCGTTGCGTCGCCCTCGGCGAGATCGAAGCGGCGTAGCGCCGATTCGATCGCGGCGCGTTTGGCGCGGATGAAGGCGTCGACGCGCGAGCCCGGCGTTTCGTAGAGTAGCGAATCGGTCAGGCGCGCGCGTTTGGCCTCGACGTCGTCGCGCGCGGCGCGCTCGCCCTCCAGTCGGCGGACGAGTTCGTCGTGGCGCTCGGCGGCCGCGGCGGCGGCGCGAAGCGGATTGGCGCCGGCGTTGGCGGCCTCGTCGGCCAGCGCCGCGTAATTGACGCCGTCATGGTCGCGCTCCAGCGCGATGAAGGCCGCCGAAGCGATCGCGCAGACGGGATCGCCGGAAATCGCTGCGCCGTCGATCGACGCCACAACGACCTTGGAAACGAACGGCGAGCCGGCAGTCAGGCCGGCGGCGGCGGCGAGCGCCTCGACGTTTTCGAGCCAGCGGCGCAGGGCGAAGCTCGCCCCCGAGCCCGACGGCCCGACGAAGCCGATCAGGAACGGCGTCGCGGCGTCGGCGGCGAGCGCGAGTTCGGCCAGCGGGCGCGTCGCCTCGCCGGCGTTGAGCAGATCGGCGCCGTCGGCGACATCCGCGTAGATCAACGGCTCGCGGCTCGGCTCGGCGGGCGGCGGCGCGGTGAATGCTTCGGCTGACGCGGGCTCGATCGTCACCGGCGGAGCGGCGAAGACCGGCGACGCGGGGTCAGCGCTCGCCCCCCGTTCGGGGAAGAGCCGCGCCAGCCGGTCGTCAACCTTGCTTTCGCTCACGACATCCTCCGTCGAGTTGCGGCGCTTCGCCTCGTGGCGGACCGCGCGGCCGGCCGCGCGAGGATTTGGCCTCGCTCCCGCCCCCGGTCAAGCGCAAATTCGGTTCGCCGCGCCGGCGGCGGGTGCGCGCGTCAGGCGAGCGCCTTGCGCCGCGCGCCTTCGGCGAGCAGACGCCGAGCCGCCGACATTCTGGCGTCCTTGGGCAATTTCTCGGCAATGCCGTAGACGCGTTCACGACGGTCGATTTCGCCGAACACGTCGGCGGGCGTCACGCCGCATTCGGCCCAGAGCACCGCCAGATGATAGAGCGCGTCGGCGCTTTCGAGGATCGTCGCCTCGCGGTTCATCTGCACCGCGTCGAGGCCGACCTCGATCGTCTCCTCGATCAGCTTTTTCGCCATTTTCTGCACGCCGTCGCGAAACAGCCTGGCGGTGCGCGACGTCGACGGGTCGCGACTGCGCGCCGCCACCACCGAATCGTAAAGGCGACCGATCGAATCACTCATGGGGCGTCGATCCTCCCGGCCCAGCAAGGCGAGATCAAGGCCGATCGCGCCGCCGCGTCAGGCTGCGAGGCCTTCGAACATGCCGCGCCCGTCGGTTCCGCCGACCAACGGATCGATCAGGTTCTCGGGGTGCGGCATCAGGCCGAGGACGTTGAAGCGCGCGTTGTAGACGCCGGCGATGGCGTTGACCGAGCCGTTGGGGTTGGCGTCGCCCCCGACCGCGCCGTCGGCGTCGCAATAGCGGAAGGCGACTCGGCCGCCGCGCTCGAGCGTGGCGAGCCCCACTTCGTCGATCGTGTAATTGCCCTCGCCGTGAGCGATGGCGACCTTGATCAGCTGGCCGGGACGATAGCGGCGCGCGAACGGCGTCTGCGCGTTCTCGACCTTGAGATGCTGCATCTTGCAAAGGAAGCGGCGGCGCGCGTTGCGCATCAGCACGCCGGGCAACAGGCCGGCCTCGCACAGGATCTGGAAGCCGTTGCAAATGCCGAGCGTCAGACCGCCGCGCTCGGCGTGGGCGCCGATCGCGTCCATGATGCGGGCGCGGGCGGCGATCGCGCCGCAGCGAAGGTAGTCGCCGTAGGAGAATCCGCCGGGCAGGACGACGAGGTCCGTGCCGGGCGGCAGCGCGCTGTCGGCGTGCCAGACCATCGCCGGCGCCGCGCCGGTCGCCTGGCTGAGCGCGCGGGCGACGTCGCCCTCGCGATTGGAGCCGGGAAAGACGACGACCGCGGCCTTGAGCGGCTTAGTCATAGTCGACCGCATAATCTTCGACGATGGTGTTGGCGAGCAGCTTTTCGCAAGCGTCGGAAAGCTGGCGCTCGGCGGCGGCGCGGTCCGAGCCCTCGAGCTCGATGTCGAACACCTTGCCCTGCCGGACCTTGGCGACCCCCGCCACCCCGAGCGATTTCAGCGCGCCTTCGATCGCCTTGCCCTGCGGGTCGAGGACGCCCGACTTCAAAGTGACCGTCACGCGCGCTTTCATCTCTCGCCCTCGTTGACCTTCGCTCCGCTTAAGCCGCATGCGAGGCCGGCGTCAACGTCAGCAGCGAATAAAGCGCCGAAGCGTCGCGCGTCGCCCTCAGTTGCGCCGCCATCGCCTGATCGCGCAGCACCCGCGCGATCATCGCCAGCGCCTTGAGGTGGTCGGCGCCGGCGCTCTCAGGGGCGATCAGTAGGAAGATCAGGTCGACCGGCAGGCCGTCGAGCGCCTCGAAGTCGATCGGACGTTCGAGGCGGGCGAAGATGCCGAAGATGTGTTTGCAATTGGCCAGCTTGCCGTGCGGGATGGCGATGCCGTCGCCGACGCCGGTCGAGCCGAGCCGCTCGCGCTGCAGCAGGGCGTCGAAGATTTCGCGCGCCGACAGGCCCGAAACTTGCGCGGCGCGCTCGCTCATTTCCTGCAGAGCCTGCTTCTTGCCGTTGACCCTGAGCGCCGAAAGGATCGCGTCGGGCGAAAGGAGATCGGTCAGTGCCATCTTGATCTCTGGGAAGGGAAGGTCGTCGATCGCATCAGTGCGGATCGAGCCAGCCGATCGCGCCGTCGGCGCGCCGGTAAATGACGTTCACGCGTGCGCTGCCAGCATGTTGGAACACCAGGAACGGGGCGCCGCTGAGATCGAGTTCGGCGACCGCAGAGGCGACCGACAGATTCTTGAGCGGCCGCGATCCTTCGGCGACGATCGCCGGCTTGAAGTCCTCGACGATTTCGGCCGTCTCGTCCGGCGCCTCGATCTTGTAGTCGGAGACTTCCATCGTCGCCTGCTGATCGTCGACGCTCGGCGCGCGCGACTCCCTGAGGCGGGTCTTGTAACGCCGCAACCGGCGCTCGATCTTGTCGAGCCCCTGCTCGACGCTCGGGTAAGGCTCCTGCGCCTTGCCTTCGGCGTGGAGGTCGACCCCCGAGCTGAGATGGAGCGAGCAGTCGGAGCGATAGCCCGATCCTTCGCGCGAGATGACGACGTGGCCGCTTACGCGGCCGTCGAAGTAGCGCGCCACCATGGTTTCGACTTTTTCCAGCACATGCCCGCGCAACGATTCGCCAACATCGAGGTTCTTGCCGGACACTCTCAAGGGCATAGGTAGCCTGGCCTCTGTTGATCGCTCCAAGAGCGCGCGCCCGCGGATTCTTTGCTCTCGTTCGCGGCGCCGAATTTCATTCGGCCGGCCTGTCGACGCCGCGTTCGCGACGTTGGAATCCGCGCCAGCTACGCGCTTCGCTTGGTCTCAGGCTAGCGTTAGAAGCCCCCCGAACCGATGTCAATCGTGCAGAGGGCGCAGAGGCCAAACCTGGCCTTAAATGCCATACATATTAGAGACTTAGAGGTCCGAGCGCGGTTCCGGGAGAGCGAAACTCGGACATTTTCGTCCGCCGGCGCTCGACCGACGACGGAATGCGCAGACTGTCGCGATACTTGGCCACTGTCCGGCGCGCGACGACGATGTCGGCCTGGCGCAGGCGGGCGACGATCACGTCGTCGGAAAGCACCTCGGCGGGATCCTCTGCGTCGATCATCTGCTTGATCTTGAACCGCACCGACTCGGCCGAATGCGCCTGGCTGACGCCGTTCGCCGCCGAGGCGATCGGCGTGGTGAAGAAGTACTTCATTTCGAACAGGCCGCGCGGAGTCTGGATGAACTTGTTCGAAGTCGCGCGCGAGACGGTGGATTCGTGGACGCCGATCGCGTCGGCGACGGTCTTGAGGTTGAGTGGCCTCAGGCCGGCGACCCCGACGACGAAAAAGGCGTCCTGGCGGCGCACGATCTCGCTGGCGACGTTGAGGATGGTGCGCGCGCGCTGCTCGAGGCTCTTGGTGAGCCAGTTCGCCGTCTGCAGATTGGAGGAGAGAAACTGCCGATCCTGCTCGCGGCCGGCGTTGCGCTTGACGCGCGTCGCGTAGGTTTCGTTGATCAGCACGCGCGGCAGCGCCTCGCTGTTGAGCTCGACGCGCCACGAATGATCGGGCGCGGCGGTGACGAAGACGTCGGGAATCGCCGGAGGCTCGACTGGCGCGCCGAAGGCGCGGCCCGGCTTGGGATCCAGGCGGCGGATTTCGGCGATCATGTCGCCGAGATCTTCGTCGTCGACGCCACAGACGCGCCTCAGCGTGGCGAAGTCGCGTCGCGCCAGCGCCGGCAGGTTGGCGATCAGCGCCTGCATCGCCGGGTCGTAGCGGTCGCGCTCGATCAACTGCAGCGCCAGGCATTCGGCGAGGCTGCGGGCGAATACGCCGGTCGGTTCGAGGCCCTGAAGCCGCGTCAGGACCGCTTCGACGCGTGCGAGCGGCGCGCCGAGCCGTTCGGCGGCCTCGTGGAGCGGCGCTGTGAGATAGCCGGCCTCGTCGAGCGCGTCGATCAACATCGTGGCGATCATGCGGTCGATCGGATCGTCGAGGACGATCATCGCCTGGCGGGTCAAATGCTCGGAAAAGCTGGTCGGCTGGGCGAGATAGGCTTCGAGGTCTGGCGCCTCCTCGTCGAAGCCGCGCCCGCCGGCGCCGGTCCAGGAGACCGCCGACAGGCCCTGGCCCTCGTCGATGCGCTGGGTCGCGGCGGGCGTCGCCGGCCGGTCGAGCTCGAAGGCGTTGTCGATTTCGGTGCCGAGATTGCCGGCCAGCGTCTGAGGGTCGGATTCGAGCGCCTCGCTCGCCCAGTCGCCCGGCTCGGGCGTCGTCGAGGCCGCGGCTTCCGCTTCCCCCTCGCCGCCGACCGCCGGGGCCTCGAATATTGGCGCCTCGTCGGCGCGTTCGAGCAGTGGGTTGCGCTCCAACTCGGCTTCGATGAACGCGGCAAGCTCGGCGTTGGGCATCTGGAGGAGCTTGATCGCCTGCAGGAGTTGCGGCGTCAGGACCATCGCCTGGCCTTGCCGCATCGCCAATCTGTTCGCCAACGCCATCCGCAACCACCGCTTGTCGACTTGCGTACCGAGGCCTCGCCGCTTGGCGGCGCGCTTTTTGCTTATACCACGCGACCGCGCGCAAAAAGGCAAGTGTCGCCGCGAATTCCCCCTTTGTCGTAAATGCCTCCGAGCACTCGCGCAGTGACGCTCGCGGGACGATATAAAGATTTGCTTATATCTTTATTGCGGGCGCTCCGCGGATTTGCTAGGCAAGCCGCCCAACAGCAGCCAGCAGGGTCGCCCTATCATGAGCAATGCCGCCGATTTCGCCGTCGCCGACCTCGGCCTCGCCGCGTTCGGGCGCAAGGAGATCGCCATCGCCGAGACCGAGATGCCCGGTTTGATGGCGACGCGGGCCGAATTTTCCGCCGCGCAGCCGCTCAAGGGCGCGCGCATCGCCGGCTCGCTGCACATGACGATCCAGACCGCGGTGCTGATCGAGACCTTGAAGGCCCTCGGGGCCGACGTGCGCTGGGCCTCGTGCAACATCTATTCGACCCAGGACCACGCCGCCGCGGCGATCGCGGCGGGCGGCACGCCGGTGTTCGCGATCAAGGGCGAGAGCCTGAAGGATTACTGGGACTACACCCACCGCATCTTCGAGTGGGCCGACGGCGGCTCGCCGAACATGATCCTCGACGACGGCGGCGACGCAACGCTGCTCATCCACCTCGGCCTGCGCGCCGAGAAGGGCGACAAGGCGTTTCTCGACAAACCGAGCAATGAAGAGGAAGAGGTGCTGTTCGCCGCGATCAGGCAGCGGCTGGCGACCAAGCCCGGCTGGTACGCGAAGAACGCGGCCTCGATCCGCGGCGTCACCGAAGAGACGACGACCGGCGTCCACCGCCTCTATGTGATGGCGAAAGAGGGCCGGCTGCTGTGGCCGGCGATCAACGTCAACGACAGTGTCACCAAGTCGAAGTTCGACAATCTTTATGGCTGCCGCGAGTCGCTGGTCGACGGCATCCGCCGCGGCACCGACGTGATGATGGCGGGCAAGGTGGCCATGGTCGCCGGCTTCGGCGACGTCGGCAAAGGCTCCGCCGCTTCGCTGCGCAACGCCGGCTGCCGGGTGATGGTGTCCGAGGTCGATCCGATCTGCGCGCTGCAGGCGGCGATGGAAGGCTACGAAGTGACGACGATGGAGGACGCCGCGCCGCGCGCCGACATTTTCGTCACCTGCACCGGCAACGTCGACGTCATCACGCTCGACCACATGCGGGCGATGCGCGACCGCGCGATCGTCTGCAACATCGGCCACTTCGATTCCGAGATCCAGGTCGGCGCGCTGCGCAACCTCAAGTGGAACAACATCAAGCCGCAGGTCGACGAGATCGAGTTCCCCAACGGCAGGCGCATCATCCTGCTGTCGGAAGGCCGGCTGGTGAACCTCGGCAACGCCACCGGGCATCCGTCGTTCGTCATGTCGGCCTCGTTCACCAACCAGACGCTGGCGCAGATCGAGCTGTTCACCAAGCCCGGCCAATACGACAAGCAGGTCTACACGCTGCCCAAGCACCTCGACGAAAAGGTCGCCTCGCTCCATCTCGCCAAGGTCGGCGCCAAGCTGACCAAGCTGACCCCGCAGCAGGCCTCCTATCTCGACGTTCCCCAGAACGGACCGTTCAAGTCCGACATCTACCGCTACTGACGGCGCGCCCGGCGGCGCGGCCGCCGCGCCCAGGAACACGTCATGGCCGGGCTTGTCCCACGGCTGTCCACCTCGTCGCTCTACAAAACGAAACGCCGCCCGTCTCTCTGCGTCTTCCCTAAGTGTCGCGCCAACTTCGCCGCGTGGATGGCCGGGTCAAGCCCGGCCATGACAGTCTGAGGGGTTTCGGGCGAGCGGGGAGCGCCGCCCGGCCGTTCCGCCTCAGCACTTATGGAAGAACCGATACGTGTCCGGCGCGCCCATCCACTTGAAGTCGGGC
>Ga0302320_10007650_pt1 | contig 23718 bp, 19 predicted proteins | sample Bog_T0_3_FD_202130 | JGI IMG/M metagenome (GOLD analysis project Ga0302320, IMG submission 202130) | Peat permafrost microbial communities from Stordalen Mire near Abisko, Sweden - Bog_T0_3 | ecosystem: Environmental > Terrestrial > Soil > Wetlands > Peat | place: Sweden: Abisko, Stordalen Mire...
GGCGCTGGACGCCAGGCCAGCCAGCGAATCGATCATCGAATCTGTGCAATCGGCAGTCTTCTCGTTTCCGTATGACGTTGACGCCGTGGCCAAAATCGCCGCCCTGCGGGACGGCGAGCTGGACCCCGGCCGCATCGTCCGCCACATCCAAGATGTCCAAGCCGACTTCGCCGATGCCATTCAGGCCCAGCTGCGACGCCGTAGCTGCGCTGCTGTTCGCGGGCAAGACCCGACACCAGATGAACGACTGCGGAGCGCGGTGACGTCCCGCTGCATCGCGGCGGCGGTGTTCGGCGCGATGGAAGTCTGGATGCTTAGCGGCGATCGATCGCTGGGCGAGCTGGCGCGCGTGTGCCACCTGGCCTTGGAGTCGCTGCGAGCTGGCATCAACGAAGCGTGGGCCGATCCAGTTTCGTCATAATTGACAAAACTTTCCCACCGTGCCAGCCTGCATTCCGGAGGGCAGACATGGCTGAATCTGAGACTGGGTTTGACGCGATCGTTATTGGGGCAGGACATAACGGGCTGAGTGCGGCGGTGCTGCTGCAGAAGGCGGGACTGCGAACCCTGTGTCTGGATTCCAAGCGCTATGCCGGCGGCATGGCCTCCACTGTTGAGCTTTTCGACGGGTACCAGTTCGAGATCGCCGGATCAGTGCAGTTCCCGACTGCGTCCGTCGTCGTCCAGGAACTGGGCCTGGACACGATGCCGACCATCGACTTGGACGTGATGTCGGTGGCGCTGCGCGGTGTGGGCGACGACCCGCTGGTCCAGTACAGCGACCCGATCAAGTTGTTCACTCACCTCAACGAGGTGCATGGGGCGGACGCCGTCAACGGGATGGCGGGGCTGATGGCCTGGAGTATGGCGCCAACGCGGGCGCTGGGCCGATTCGACGCGGGCGCGCCGCCCAAGACCCTCGACGAGATGTATGCCTGTGCCACAAATGAATTCGAACGCTCGGCCATCGATGACATGTTGTTCGGTTCGGTCACCGACGTGCTGGACCGCTACCTCCCGGACAAAGAGAAGCACGGCGCACTGCGTGGCTCGATGACCGTGCTGGCCGTCAACACCCTCTATCGCGGGCCGGATACACCCGGCAGCGCGGCGGCGCTCGCCTTCGGGTTGGGAGTGCCCGACGGCGACACCATGCAGATGAAGAAGCTGCGCGGTGGCATCGGCGCGCTCACCTCACATCTGTGCCAGCTGCTGGGGAGCCACGGCGGCGAAGTTCGGCTGGGCACCAAGGTCACCGAGATCCTGGTCGCCGACGGTCGGGTGAGCGGAGTGCACACCGAGGCGGGCGAGACGCTGACCGCGCCGATCGTGGTCTCCGGCATCGCGCCCGACATCACGATCAAAGAGCTGATAGATCCCGCAGTGCTGCCCGCCGATATCCGGGAACGCTATGCGCGGATAGACCACCGCGGTAGTTACCTGCAGATGCACTTCGCGCTGGAAGAGGCTCCCGTATTCGCCGCACCCTACGAGGCGCTCAACGATCCGGCCATGCAGGCATCTATCGGGCTCTTCTGTACACCGGAGGAAGTCCAGCAGCAGTGGGAGGAAGCTCGGCGCGGGATCGTTCCGGCCGACCCGACGCTGGTCTTGCAGATCCCCTCGCAGAACGACCCCGACCTGGCGCCCGAGGGCAAGCACGCCGCTTCGGCGTTCGCGTTGTGGTTCCCGATCGAGGGCGGCGCGGACTATGGCGCGGCGAAGGTCGAAATGGGCCAGCGGGTAATTGACAAGATCACCCGGCTCGCACCGAATTTCGAGCGCAGCATCATCCGGCACACCACCTTCACGCCCAAGCACATGGGGGTGATGTTCGGTGCCCCGGGCGGCGACTATTGTCACGGGCTGTTCCATGCGAATCAGATCGGTCCCAACCGGCCCGGCCCGAAAGGTTATCTGGGCCAGCCGATCCCGATCGAGGGGCTGTACCTGGGCAGTGCCGGTTGCCATGGCGGGCCCGGGATCACGTTCATCCCGGGCTATAACGCGGCCCGCGCCGCGCTGGCTGACGCCGGCCGCTAACTCCGCGTGCCGAGCAGCTCGTCCAGCAGCGCGGTGAACTCATCCGGGCGTTCCGGTGTGAATGCGGGGCTCGGCCAGGTTCCTGGCACGTCCAGGGTGATCAATGTTGACTTGAGCGGCCGGTGCACGTCCAGCGGCAGCCAGCGTCGCAGATCCGGGCTGCCCCAAAGGTTGAATCGGGCGACCAACAGACCCAGTGACTCGGCTTTGTACCCATGGACCTTGTCCACGGAGATGACTTTCGCGGTTCCAGATGGAAAGTGATAGCGGCGCAACGTGATTGCCGCGCGATCGAGTTGGACGACTCCGTCTCGGTAGTACCGTTTCATGCCCGCGAACTCCGCAGTTGGTGGCCCCGTGAGGTGAGGCAGTGGCCATCCTGCAGGCGCCATTGCCACCCGTGCAGATTGCAGGTCAGCGTACCGCCCTCGATCACGCCGAATTTTGACAGGTCGGCCTTGAGGTGCGGGCAACGACGCTGAATCTCCCAGCCGTCCAGCGTGATGGACGCGGAGTCGTCGTGGGTCTCGGCGAACCAGCCGTCGGCGTAGGCGATCCGCTGGTCGGTCAGGCACTTGAAGAAGGTGTAGAGGTATTCGTTGTAGCCGCCCACCCGCCATGCCCGGAACCGGGTGGACAAGAAGATGGTGTTGACCCAGTCCGGTTCACGGTCGCGCAGCACAGTCCGTACCAGCTCCGGCGCTATCGCGAAGCCGTAGCGGCCCTTTTCATCCGGGAGCTTTTCCCGCACCAGGCGTTTGGGAAAATCCAGAATCACGGTCTCGGGACCGATCACCAGGTCGACCGGATAGCCGATGCCATCGCAGATCTCGTCGCTCTGCCGCATGATCGGCTCGAACAGCGCGCGTAGCGGCTCCAGCAGCGGATCACCGGCGGCCGGCGCCCAGCCCGCCCGCTCTGCGGCCAAAGCAGGCGCCATCCGTTCGGCGTAGTCAGCGATGTACGCTGATTTGCCGGTAGTGAAGATGGCCTCGACTTCGTCGGTGGGCAGCGGGTGGTTCAGCGAATTCAGCTTCTTGCCAGTGAAGTCCGCGGTCGAACCGGGCATCATCAGCAGGCCGCGGTCGTGCCCGTGTGCGCGCAGTTGATCCAGGAACACCATTTGGTCGGGGAAGATGTTGGCCGGATCACTGCAATCGTCGTTGAGGTGGCGCAACTCGGGGTCCAGAAAACATGGCGGCCCCGCCGACGGCACCACCCAACTCGCGCCCACCTGGGCGATGTATTGCCTGGCGCGGTCCATCCCACGCTGCCGTTTCTGGGTACCGAACGACTCCTTGGCGCGGGCCGGCATGTCGTAGACCATCGGGTACCAGATCGCTCCGGAGTACTGCAGCAGATGTACATCGATGTGTCCGAATCCAGCTGTCAGCATGTCCAAATCGACTGGCCGGGCATCGTTCATGTTGAAAACCGTTGTCGTGCCGTCCGAAACGGCCAGCGCAGAGTCACCGATCGGGCCGTCGGCGGGGGCCCGCAGGGCAATCACCATGATGTCCAGGTCACCTTGTGGTCCCGACAGCCGGTGTTTGACCGAATCACTGGTCTCAAAGAACCGGTGGAACCCCAGGCTTTCTAGCTCATTTCGAAGGTCGGGCACCGGGTAATCGGGCAGCAATACCACCGCGTCCTTATTGACGTGTGCACTCAGGTGCTTCGCGTCGTAGTGGTCTTTGTGCAAATGCGAGACGTACAAATAGTCGCAGTCGCCCAGGGCGTCCCAGTCCAGCCCGCTGTTGTCGGGGAAAGGGAACCAGGACGCGAAGTAGGCCGGATTGACCCAGGGGTCGCACAGAATGCTGCCCGCATCGGTCTGGATCAGGAAGCCGGCGTGGCCGACGCTCGTGACCTGCACAAATACCTTTCGGAGGACTTTTCGGACCGCTTCAAGCTTAGCCTGAGCTGCCGCTCACCCCTCTGGATCCCCTCTGAATCTCCCTCTGAAGGCGGCTCACAGCTGGGAGCACTAGGCTAGAGGGCTGTGGAACCGGTATACGGCGCGTGCATTCAACTTGCCCGCTTGATCTGGCGGGTACAGGGGCTAGAGATCAGCGTCTCGGGTGTCGAGAATTTGCCGGCCAGCGGCGGCGCCGTCATTGCGATCAACCACACGAGCTACCTCGACTTCACCTTCGCGGGTTTGCCCACCTACCAGCAGGGTCTCGGGCGAAAAGTGCGGTTCATGGCCAAGCAAGAGGTGTTCGACAGCAAAATCACCGGTCCGATCATGCGCAGCTTGCGGCACATCCCCGTGGATCGGCAAGACGGCGCCGCATCCTACGAATCCGCCGTCAGGAATCTCAAAGACGGCGAGCTGGTAGGCGTCTACCCCGAAGCGACGATCAGCCGCAGCTTCGAGATCAAGGAATTCAAAGCTGGAGCCGCCCGGATGTCGATTGAGGCTGGGGTGCCGATCATCCCGCACATCGTCTGGGGGGCGCAGCGGATCTGGACCAAAGGCCGCCCCAAGAACCTGTGGCGGCCGAAGGTGCCGATCACGGTGCTCGTCGGCGAACCGGTTGAGCCGACGCTGGCCCTAGCGGAATTGAAGAGCCTGCTGCAATCGCGCATGCAGCACTTGCTGGAACGGGCACAAGAGCAGTATGGACCGCACCCCGCCGGCGAGTTCTGGGTGCCACAGCGGCTGGGCGGCGGCGCTCCGTCGTTGGCCGAGGCGGCCCGCTTGGACGCCGAGGAGGCGGCGGCGCGAGCGGCGCACCGCGCGCAAGCCGCAGGGGCGCCGGAGTAGTCACTCGTGGTTGAGCCGACCTTCCGCATGCTCGAGATCGCGTCCGCGCTCGGCGTCGTGGCCACCGGAACCCGGATCAGCTACAGCGGCGAGGAGAACATCCCCGAACGGGGCGGCGCCGTGATCGCCATCAACCACACCAGCTATGTCGACTTTCTGCCTGCCGCATTGGCTGTGCATCGTCGGCGCCGTCGGCTCAGATTCATGATCAAGGCCGAGATGCAGCAGGTGAAGGTGGTCAACTTCTTGATCAAGCGCTCCGGGACCATCCCAGTGGACCGAGACGCCGGCGCCGGGTCCTATGCGGTGGCCGTGCAGCGGCTACGGGAAGGAGAGTTGGTCGGCGTCTACCCGGAGGCCACCATCAGCCGCAGCTTCGAACTCAAGGGGTTCAAGACGGGTGCCGCCCGGATGGCCAGCGAAGCAGATGTCCCGATCATCCCGATGATCGTCTGGGGGGCCCAGCGGATCTGGACCAAGGACCACCCGCGGCAGATAGGCCGCAACCGCATCCCGATCACGGTGTGGGTGGGTGAGCCGATGCGGGCGACCGAGGACATCTCACGGACCGACGCCGCGCTACGCGAGTCGATGATCGCGCTGCTGCAACAGGCGCAGGAGCGCTACTTGCACCCGCCCGGGGTGTACTGGGCGCCGCGCCGGCTCGGTGGTGGGGCACCGACCTTGGCCGAGGCGGCTCAGATAGAGGCCGACGAGGCCGCCGCCAGGGCCGCTGGCCGTACCCCGCGCCAGTCACGCAAGGCGCTGTAGGGAAGGATCGCGGAGAAGGAGACGACACAGCCATGGCAGAGCCGTTTTACCGGTTGGGGGAGTGGATCGTTCCGCCGGTCGTGGCGATGCAAGGAACCAAGTTCACGTTTCATGGACTTGAGAACATTCCCGAACGGGGCGGTGCCCTACTCGCCCAGAAGCACACCAGCTGCTTGGACTGGCTTCCCCCGTTGTTCGCGGTGCGTGAACGGGGCCGGCGGATGTATTTCATGATCAAGGCCGAAATGGCGGACGTGAAGGCGGTCAACTACGTGATCAAACACGCCAGGCTGATTCGGGTGGACCGCAGGACGGGGCACGACGCTCTTGCGGTGGGTGTGCGGCGCCTGCGCGAGGGTGAACTGATCGGGATGCACCCCGAGGCAACCATCAGCCGCAGTTTCGAACTGAGGGAATTCAAGACCGGGGCGGCACGGATGGCGCTGCAAGCGCAGATGCCGATAGTTCCACTGATTATGTTTGGCGCACACCGGATTTGGCCCAAAGATAATCCGAAGAAGGTGTTCCGCAACAAAGTTCCGATCACCGTGGCCGCCGGTCCGGGGCTGCCGCCACATGGCAACGCCGACCAACTCAACGTCGCGCTGCGCCAGGCGATGAATGCGCTGCTGTACCGCGTGCAGCAGGAGTACCTGCATCCGCCGGGGGAATACTGGGTGCCGCGGCGGCTCGGCGGTAGCGCACCGAGCCAAGAAGACTCGCACGCGATCCGGCTGTCCGAATTGCAACAGCGGTTGCAGAACTACGGGACCGACGGCGTAACGCGGCCGGGCCAAGACCAGAGCGGATTGCATTGACGGGAACACGGCCGGCGCTCATCGCCTGCGACGTCGACGGCACGTTATTCGACGAAGATGAAACCATCACCCCACGTACTCGCGACGCAGTGCGGGCTGCTGTCGCGGCGGGTGCCTACTTCGTCGTGGCGACCGGCCGCCCCCCGCGCTGGGTGCGGCCCGTCGTCGAAGCGCTCGGATTCGCGCCGATGGCAGTCTGCGCCAACGGCGCCGTGATCTACGACCCGGCGACCGACCGGGTGGTGGCGGCGCGCACCCTGCCGGTCGACACGCTGGGCGCGTTGGCCGAGATCGCTACCCGCGTCATCCCGGGCGTGGGCCTGGCCGTCGAGCGGATCGGTGAGCGGGCCCATGACACGGCAACTCCCCAGTTCATCAGCTCGCCGGGTTACGAGCACGCATGGCTCAACCCGGACAACACCGAGGTGTCGAAAGAGGACCTCCTCAGCGCGCCGGCGATCAAGCTGCTGATTCGCAAGGCCGGCGCCCGCAGCTCCGATATGGCCGCCGAACTGGCCAAGCATGTCGGCCTCGAGGGTGATATCACCTACTCCACCAACAATGGCCTGGTGGAGGTCGTGCCGCTGGGTGTCAGCAAGGCCACCGGTGTCGAAGAGGTCGCCGGGCCGCTGGGGATCTCCAGCGACGAGGTGGTGGCGTTCGGCGACATGCCCAACGACATCCCGATGCTGTTGTGGGCCGGACGTGGTGTGGCGATGGGAAATGCACATCCCGACGTGCTGGCCGTCGCCGACGAGGTCACCGCTTCAAACTCGGACGACGGGGTGGGACGGTTGCTGGAACGTTGGTGGGGGTAGCACCGCCCGGGCCGGCAATGTGGGAGACTGCCCGCGTGCCCGCCCGCCGGCCCGACGCCCGCCCATGACTCAAGACCCGCCGGAAGGCGAGCAACCGACGTCGGCAAACGAGCCGGAACAGGACGAACCCACCGACCGCCCAACAGGCGGGAGCGTCCAGTTCCAGGATCCGGCAACGACGAAGCCACGCCCGCCCACGCCCGCTGAGTTGCGTGCGCGGGAAAAATTCGCCAAAAAGCAGCAGGAGATGGAGGAAGCGCGGCTCGAGGCGGAAGCCAAGCGGCGCAAACAGAAGCGCACGCTGATCGGCGCCGCAGCCACCGTCGGGGTGGTGGGTGTGGTGGCGGGCCTTGGGTATTGGGCGTTGTCGGCGCCCACCGTTACCGCACAATGCGTCCAGGAAGACGCCAACGGCCAGCCGCTGGTCGTGCAGGACGAGTACTGCACCGGACACACCGCAGGCCTCGATGGCTTCTTCTTCTACGCCGGACATCAGTACCGGTACTACTACGGCAGCTCTGGGCCGGTGGGTTCGCGGCCCATCGGCGGAACTACCACCCTGCCCCAGGGAGCCACGGTTAAAACGAAGTCGGGCAGCACAATTCAGCGCGGCGGTCTTGGTGGCAAGTTCAGCGGGGGCAGCGGCTCGTGAAGCGAGCCAGGACGGAGCCCCGACCGAAGTGGCGGTCGATCGTCGAATCACAAGGCTTGGTGTACGGGACGCCGGCCCGTGACGCCAGGGGCGCGGACCGGCCGTATTGGGACGAGTCGGTTTACTACGAATTCGACATGGACGAGATCCTGGCGCTGGAAGCCGACGTCGAACTGCTGCATTCGATGTGCCTGAACGCGGTCGAACAGGTGGTCCTGATGGAGCGTTACGCGGATTTCGGCCTGCCGGAATGGAGTTGGCAAGCCATCGCCGAATCGTGGCGCCGTTCCGACCCCCATGTCTACGGGCGCTTTGACTTGCGCTACGACGGGCGACGGCCGGCGGTGCTGCTGGAGTACAACGCGGACACGCCGACCACGCTGCTGGAAGCGGCAATCCTGCAGTGGTACTGGCTGAAGGATAAATTCCCCGGCGACGACCAGTGGAACTCACTGCACGAACAGCTGGTCGACCGTTGGAAGCAGCTGCGGAATCTGTTGCCCAGCAACGAGCTGCACTTGAGCTGGTCGGGTGCGGAAGCAACCGGCGAGGATCAGATCACAACGACCTATATGCAGGAGACGGCGGCCGAAGCGGGTTTCCAGACGGTCGGGTTGATGATCGAGGACCTCGGTTGGGACCCTGCCCTGGAACGGTTCGTCGATCTCGAAGAGGCGCAGATCCATGCGATCTTCAAGCTGTACCCGTGGGAGTGGGTGCTCGACGATGACTTCGGCAGGAACGTGGCGACGAGCCTGCCGCAGACGGCGTGGATCGAGCCGCTGTGGAAGACGTTGCTGTCGAACAAGGCGATCCTGGCCGTCCTGTGGGAGATGTATCCCGGTCACCCGAACCTGTTGCCTGCATACATCGACGACCCGCACGAGCTCACCGAATACGTCCGCAAACCCAAGCTCGGTCGGGAGGGGGCGAACATTTCCATCGTCGGCGCCGGCATGCAGACCGCCACCGGCGGCGTCTACGGCGAAGAGGGCTTCGTCTACCAGCTGCTGGACCCGTTGCCGCAATTCGACGACATGCGACCAGCGCTGGGCGCGTGGATCGTCGGTGACTCGGCCGCCGGCCTCGGCATCCGCGAGACCGCCGGACTGGTGACCGACGACGGCGCTGCCTTTGTGCCACACCGTATCCCGCAAAAATGAATGGAGTTGACCGATGACGACAAACATCGTGGCGCTGAATTCGAGCTACTGGGATGCGGGCTATTTGAGTACGCTCGGTCGTGGCGCCGGAGCCATCTTCTTGTACGCGGTCGTCGGCCTGTTGCTGATGCTGGTCGGGTTCTACGCGATCGACCTCACCACGCCGGGACCGCTGCGCAAGATGGTCGACGCGGGGAAACCGAACGCAATCATCGTGTCCGCCGCGGGCATGGTGAGCATGGCCCTCATCGTGGTGCTGGCGATCTACTCGTCGTCGGGAAGGCTGATCGAAGGGCTGCTGGGTTCAGCGGTGTTCGGGTTGGTGGGAATCGTCGCGCAGGTGCTGATGATGCGGATCGCAACAATGGTGATCGGCATCGATATGCACCAGTTGTTCGAAAGCGAGGAGTTCAATTACGAGTCGCTCATGGTGGCTGCCGCGCAGTTCGCCCTCGGCGTCGTGGTCGCCGTCGCTATTCTCTGACGGTTCGCAGCGCCTTCGGGGGGACTGTGGACGCGACCAGCGTGTCGGCGTCGATGGTGCGCGGTCGGTAGGTCAGCGTTGGCAATCGCGCCGACATCACGGCGAGTGCGTCTTTCACCGTCTCCGATAGGCCGGACAGGAATGCCCATTCATGTTCGTCGCTGCCGAAATAGACGACGGTGTCGAAGGTTTCATGAAACCGCTGCCACGACGAGCGCAGCGAATCGTTGCGCCATAATGTCGGGCAGCCGGCCTGGCTGACCACGACGCCCCCGATGCCGCGGCATCTTTTGAGAAAGTCGAACTCGTACAATCGGTTGTGCTGCGCGGACGCGGTACGTTCATCGGGCAAGTCGACCACCACGATGTCGTACGCGGTGGTGCAGCGGTCCACGAATTCCCAGCCGTCGCGGTAATGCATGGTGATCGGACCGAAAGAAGTCTCCGCTCTGCGCAATTCGTCCGTCGTGTAGCCGTAGGGTAGATGTTGCGCACTCATCCGTACCGCTTCGCGATCGATATCGACGTGATCGACGTGTGTCGCTCCCGCGGCTACAGCCAGCTGGCTCAGCACTCCTTCACCGGATCCGATCACGAGCACCCGCTCGATCCTGTCGGCCAGCAGCAGCGCGGGCACCAGCAGCGCCTCGTGGTAGACGAGCTGACTGAACTCGGTGCTCTGACGTTCGCGGTCGCTGAACAATGCGATGCCCTGCTCGGTCCGGCCGATCACCAGATGCGCGAACTCGGTGTGCACGTCGCAGATGACCTCTGACAGGCTCCAGGTGCGGGTGATACCCGGCGCCAACGGCTCGACGATTTCGCGCTGCTCGACGCCGAAATACACCGGCAACGGCGGAAATCCATTGAAGGCCGCCGACGCGTAGCTGGCGGTGTACGCGCCGGCGTCGAGGATCTCGACACAATCGCCGGGGCAGAGCGTGACCGGAAGCGGATACCTTTGATAGAGCACGTCGTCTCCGTCGCACGTCGGCCCCGCGATGACCGCGTCGTCAACCGGGTCGGCGTCGCGGTCGGTCCGCAGCCGGTACCGGATGTACTCATTCTCGGTTTCCGCAAGACCGCCGTAGCGCCCGATGTCGAGGTATACCCAGCGCCGGCCATCGGTACCGGTTCGCAGCGCCACTACCTCGCATCGGATCGTGCCCGCCGAACCAACAATCACTCGCCCCGGTTCCACAACGAGTTGTGGTGGATGCGCACCGAAGTAGCGTGTCAGCGCCGACTCGAGGGCATCGCGGATGGCCTCGAGTGCGGGCACGCTCGCCGCGTACGCGATCGGGAATCCACCTCCGACGTTGATCGTCGTGAGATCACCCAGCGCGTCGAAGATGGGCGCGGCACAACGTACCCCCGTTTCCCATGCGGACGGCTCGAGTTGTTGCGATCCGACGTGGAAGGACACGCCCTCGGGGCGTAGTCCGAGCCGGCGGGCATGGTTCAGCAGCCGCGCCGCTGCTTCGGGTGCGCAGCCGAACTTGTCCCCGAACGGTGTCACAGACGAAGGAAATGGCGGCGCGATGCGGCATTCCACACTCGCCGCGCGGACGTGTTCGGCGATTGCTGTCACGCCTTGCTCGGTGTCGAAGGTGAAGCGGCGGACCCCTCGTGAGGCGGCCGCGGCCGTCTGGGCAGGCTTCCGGATGGTGTTTCCGAACGTCAGGAGGCGGCCGTCGATGCCGGCGGAATCGCACGCGTCGATCTCGCCGACCGAGGCGACGTCGAACGTGACTCCTTCGTCCGCAAGCAGCCGCAGGATCGGTTCGGCCGGATTCGCCTTCACCGCGTAGCGGATCTGAGCGTTGGGCAAAGCGGCGCGCAGCGTTTGGAGGTTCGCGCGCACCCGATCGAGATCGATCGTCAGGTAGGGCGACTCGGGCACAGCTCGCAGAGTAGTGGCCAACCCCGCCGGGTTACGAAGCGCCGTCGCTACGGGGAGACCGCGTGACCCGGTAGCGAGAAGTGTTCAGCCGGCACCGTCGGGCCGCTGGGGCCTGGTGTCGGCAGCGGCGCACGGATGCCGTCGAGCACCTCGGTGATGTTTCCGGTGAGCCGCTCGAAGTTCAAGGTTCCATGCGCAAAGTTCTGCGTGATCTGCAGCGGCTCTTGTATTTCCGCGCTGGTGGGTAACCCGAGTGGACCACGTTCGTAGCCCTGCGACACCCAGGCGTCGTAGAGCGCGCCGGTGACCGGCTGGGTGCCGATGTCGGGCGACCAGTACATGGCGCCCCTGGCGAAAGTGGCATAGCGGGCGTCACCCTCCGCGTTGTCCTCCGGTGAGGTCGGAGCGCCCAGATAGCTCTTCATACCGCCCATGGCCTGCCAGCGCTCATAGATCGCCCCGCCCTTCAGCGCGTTGATCAGCTCCTCCGGCGGGTCGTTGAAATGCGATGCAATATCCCGGATCTCGTCCATCCGAGCGTAGGCGGCATTGCCCGGGCAGTCGGTATTGCCGACGTCACGATGGGTGAAGATGGTGGGCAACGTCGCGATCTCGCCGGCCGGAAAGTTGGTGAAGTGGCCGCCTGCCGACTGCAGAGTAACCGTGCCTTTGGGGTCGACGCCGTCCATAGCGAGCCGCCAGCCGATGAGTTGGCCCACCATTCGCAGCTGGATTGGCGTCGGCGGTACGTCGTCGAAGTCGCCGAGCATGGCTACACCCCAGGTGTTGCGGTTGAATCCGCCGGTGTGGGAGCCCATCACGGGTTTGTTCGGCCCCCCCGCGCTTCCCTCGAACACCTGACCGTATTTGTCGACCAGCGCGTTGTACGCGATGTCACACCAGCCCAGGGTCCTGGTGTGGTACATGTAAATCGACTTGATGATGCCGGCCGAGTCCTGCGGCAGGTAGTCGTTGCTGCCGGCGGTGTGGTGCACGACCGCGGCGCGAACCCCGCTGTGGTAGTTCGGGGTACCGCAGCGCAGGGCGGGATCGGCGCCCCATTCTTCGCGGCTGATGATGCTGGGCGCCTGACCCGGCATGATGACCCCGGACGGCGGTGTCCAATGCTTTCTGGGCGGCTCCAGCGGCGGGGAGATGAGCACGGCGGAGATGTTCTGCGCCAAGGGCTGGCCTTTGGATACCGGCCGGTAGCCCAGACTGTCTTTCCCCGGCGGACCGCTCGGTGGCGCGACTGGCGGCGGCTGGGTTACCGGCGCGTCGATCGGGCGGGTGACCGCGATCTGGACGGCCGTGGTGGCCCCGACGAACACCGGACCTGTGCTGTGGGGCTCCGCAGCAGCTCCAATCGGCGTGGCCCGCTCGGGGTCGGGCTCTTCGGTTTCGTATTCGGTCTGATACCACGGCCCCCACGAGCCGTCGGGGCGCTTCGCCCGCACCTTCGTTGACGTGCCGGCTAAATCGCCGGTCATTGCAATCAGCGAAAACGGGGCGTTCTGCGTCAGTTCGCGAACCGTGACACCGCCCCCGAGCCCGATCAGCGGCCGCTCGGTGAGCTTGGTGTCGCGCGCAGCGGGCGGCGCGGGGGTCGCCCTGTTCAGCGTTGAGTCCAGCACCCACGCGACGACAACGGCGGTTACCGCGAAGGTAATCGCCAACATCGCCGGTGTGCGCTTGTGGGACTGCACGGGCCGATGTTACGTGTGTTTCTGATGTTATCTGTGGGGCGACACGGTATGCGGCTGGAGAAACTCCACGAAAACGTGTTCGACGGCACCGCAGAGGTTGGTCGAGCTTGACTCTGCGGTGCCGTCAGGTGACACGTTTCCTGATGGGTTCAGCTGCCAGGCAGTGCTGCCACGGGAGCAGTCAAGGCCGGCGCAGCGGCACCCGGCAGGGCGCCCGCGGCACCCGGCAAGGCCTTCGCGGCACCCGGCAGGGCGGCTGCGGCACCCGGCAGGGCCTTTGCGGCACCCGGCAGGGCGCCCGCGGCACCCGGAAGGGCGCCCGCGGCACCCGGGAGAGCACCCGGCAGGGCGCCCGCGGCACCCGGCAGGCCGCCGGCGCCGCCCTGGGCCTGTGCGATCGCCGGCATTATCAGGCCCTTGATCAGGTCGATGGCCTGAGTGGCGCCCAACTGGTTGGCGGCTTGCATCACGTCATTGACCAGGCCGCCGCTACCGCCCGAGCCACCGGAGCTGGCCCCGCCACCCAGAGATGACGGGTCACCGAGGATCGGGTAGGTGCCGTCGGCCCCAGGGTCCAGTCCTGTCGGCGTGGTGATCGGCACCTCGCCGGGAGCGGCGAGGGAACTCGCCGGGCTGGTGAGCCCCGGGGTCGACAGTGCCGGGTTGGTTAGCCCCCCAGCGGCCGTCGAAGGCAGGGCGGTACCGGGCGTAGTGAGGCCGGGACTCGTCAGGCCTGGAGTGGTCAGGCCAGGACTCGTCAGGCCAGGACTGGTCAGGCCAGGACTGGTCAGGCTCGGGCTGGTGCCCAGGCCCGGACTCGTCAACCCTGGACTGGTCAGGCCGGTGCCGCCGGTGGCCCCGCCGAGGGCGGGCACGGGTGGCAGGTTGATCCCGAACGACGAGAGGCCCTGCGAAAGCGCGCCTATCAGCTCGTTCGGCAGGTCGGTCATCACGGCCGCCTGCTTGAATTCGTGGTGCTCGGGCGCCTTGGGGCTCGAGGTGGATTCGTAGACCAGGAAGTATGCGCAAGGGCTCGCGATCGCCAAGGCGGAAACCGCGCTGATGGCTGTCGAGAGCTTGCGTCGACGTCGGTTCGGCACGGAAGTCTCCTCAATCTTGACTATGTGTTGTGTCTGCGTGTCCTGCCTGTCTTGTCGGCGAGAACCACACACAGTCGATGGTACGAGTGGGATTGGTGTTACTGGAGTGGCGATATTGAATCGTGAGGCAATTGGCACCTTGGGTGTTACTTCGGATTCGAAAGGCCCGAAGGCAGTCGCCAAATGGGTTAAGCCTCCCCGGTCGGATACCCTAGGCAACCGATGACCGCTCGTTTTGACCTCCTCGTCGTCGGCTCTGGATTCTTCGGCCTGACCATTGCCGAGCGCGCGGCTACCCAACTCGGGAAACGCGTGCTCGTCATCGAGAAGCGACCCCATATGGGGGGCAACGCGTACTCGGAAGCCGAGCCACAGACCGGAATCGAGGTGCACAAATACGGCGCCCACCTGTTCCACACCTCCAATAAGAGGGTCTGGGACTACGTGCGGCAGTTCACCGACTTCACCGACTACCGGCACCGGGTGTTCGCGATGCACAACGGGCAGGCCTACCAATTCCCGATGGGACTTGGCCTGGTATCCCAGTTCTTCGGCAAGTACTTCACGCCCGAAGAGGCGCGGCAGTTGATCGCGGAGCAGGCCTCTGAGATCGCAGCGATTGATGCCGCTAATTTCGAAGAGAAGGCCATCTCGCTGATCGGCCGGCCGCTCTACGAGGCGTTCGTGAAGGGCTACACCGCCAAGCAGTGGCAGACCGATCCCAAGGAATTGCCGGCAGCCAACATCGCCCGGCTGCCGGTGCGCTACACCTTCGACAACCGCTACTTCAGCGACACCTACGAAGGCCTGCCAGTTGAGGGCTACACGGCGTGGCTGCGGAATATGGCCGCCGACGATCGCATCGAGGTCAGGCTGAACACCGACTGGTTCGAAGTCCGGGAACAGCTGCGGAAAGACAGTCCCGACGCGCCAGTCGTATATACCGGCCCGCTGGATCGCTACTTCGGTTACGCCGAAGGTCGGCTCGGCTGGCGCACACTGGACTTCGAAGTGGAAGTGTTACCCATCGGGGATTTTCAGGGGACGCCAGTGATGAACTACAACGACCCGGACGTGCCCTATACCCGCATCCATGAGTTCCGGCACTTCCATCTCGAGCGTGACTACCCGACCGACAAGACGGTGATCATGCGGGAGTACTCGCGGTTCGCCGGGGAGGGCGATGAGCCCTACTATCCGATCAATACCGAGGCCGACCGTGCCTTGTTGGCCACCTACCGGGGGAGGGCGAAGTCCGAGACCGCCGCTTCGCGGGTACTTTTCGGCGGGCGGTTGGGCACCTACCAATATCTGGATATGCATATGGCCATTGCCAGCGCACTGAACATGTACGACAACACCCTCGCGCCACACCTGCGCGACGGCACCGCTCTAACTGAAGAGGAGGGCGCGGGCGCATGAGTGCCGTGAGCCTGCTGTCCCGAATAATCCTGCCGCGTCCGGGTGAGCCCCTCGACGTGCGCAAGCTGTACTTGGAAGAGTCGACCACCAACTCCCGGCGGGCGCATTCGACAAGCCGCACCTCGCTGCAGATCGGCCAAGAGTCCGAGGTGTCGTTCGCGACCTACTTCAACGCGTTCCCCGCCAGCTACTGGCGCCGCTGGACGATCTGCAAATCGGTGGTGTTGCGCGTGGAGGTGACCGGCGCCGGGCGCGTCGACGTCTACCGGACCAAGGCCACCGGCGCACGCATCTTCATCGAGGGCCGCCAGTTCGCCGCCAGCGCAGATGCGCCCTCTACGCCTCAAGTGGTCGAGGTCGAGGTGAGCCTGGGGCCGTTCGAGGACGGCGGATGGATCTGGTTCGACATCACCACCGACACCGCGGTCACGCTGCTCAGCGGCGGTTGGTACGCGACGGAACCGGCACCGGGCACGGCCAACATCACGGTCGGCATTCCAACGTTCAACCGCCCCGCGGATTGCGCCAACGCGCTTGGTGAACTCACCGCAGACCCGTTGGTAGACGAGGTGATCGGCGCGGTGATCGTGCCCGACCAGGGCGTCCGCAAGGTGCGTGATCATCCGGACTTCCCCGCCGCGGCCGCCCGGTTGGGCAACCGACTATCTATTCATGACCAGCCCAATCTCGGCGGCTCGGGAGGCTACAGCCGGGTGATGTACGAGGCGCTGAAAAACACCGACTGCCAACAGATCCTGTTCATGGACGACGACATCCGCATCGAGCCGGACTCGATCCTGCGGGTGCTGGCCATCAGCCGCTTCGCCAAAGGTCCGATGCTGGTGGGCGGCCAGATGCTCAACCTGCAGGAGCCGTCGCACCTGCACATCATGGGCGAGGTCGTGGACCGGTCGAACTTCATGTGGACGGCCGCGCCGCACACCGAGTACGACCACGATTTCGCCGAATATCCGTTGAACGACAACGAAGACAACAGCAAGCTGCTGCACCGGCGCATCGACGTCGACTACAACGGCTGGTGGACGTGCATGATCCCGCGGCAGGTCGCCGAAGAACTGGGGCAGCCGCTGCCACTGTTCATCAAATGGGACGACGCGGACTACGGCCTGCGGGCTGCCGAGCACGGCTATCCCACGGTCACGCTGCCCGGCGCGGCGATTTGGCACATGGCCTGGAGCGATAAGGACGACGCGATCGACTGGCAGGCCTACTTCCATCTGCGCAACCGACTGGTGGTCGCGGCGATGCACTGGGACGGTGACGTCACCGGCCTGGTCCGCAGCCACCTGAAGGCAACCCTGAAACACCTTGCCTGCCTGGAATATTCAACGGTGGAAATTCAGAACAGGGCAATCGACGACTTCCTCGCCGGCCCGGAGCACATATTCTCGATTCTGGAATCGGCGCTGCCCGAAGTGCACCGGATACGTAGGGAATACCCGGACGCGGTGGTGTTGCCGGCGGCCAGCGAATTGCCCCCGCCGTTGCACCAAAGCAAGGCGATGAAGCCGCCGGTGAACCCGGTCTCCATCGGCTACCGACTGGCCCGCGGGATCCTGCACAACCTCAAGGCCGCCGACCCGGGCCACCATGAACGCCCCGAGTACAACGTGCCGACCCAGGACGCGCGCTGGTTCCGGCTGTGCACGGTCGACGGCGTCACCGTCACGACCGCCGATGGGTGCGGAGTGGTCTACCGGCAGCGTGACCGGCACAAGATGTTCACGCTGCTATTTCAGTCGCTGCGGCGTCAGCGTCAGCTGGCGAGCCGGTTCGACGAGATGCGCAAGGCGTACCGGGACGCGCTGCCCGTGCTGTCCAGCAAGCAGAAGTGGGAGACGGTGTTGTCCCCCGCCGAAAAAGAGCCCGAGCATGCGTGAAGCACTTCAAGCAGAGACACCGCGCGGCGAGGTGGCCGCGATGGTGGCCGTTCAGTCGGTACTGGCTGACCGCCCGGGTGTATTGACCGCGGCACGTGCGCTGTCGCACTTCGGCGAGCACAGCATCGGCTGGCTGGTGGTGTCGCTGCTCGGAGCGGTTCTGCTGCCCAGCCGTCGGCGCGATTGGTTGGTCGCCGGGGCCGGCGCATTCGCCGCCCACGCGGCCGCGGTGCTGCTCAAGCGTTTGGTGCGGCGCAAACGGCCGCATCACCCTGCCGTTGCGGTATGTGTCGGCACACCCAGTCAGCTCAGCTTCCCGTCGGCGCATGCGACCTCCACCACGGCCGCGGCCATCCTGCTGGGGCGGGCCACCGGGCTACCGTTACCCGCGTTGCTGATACCGCCCATGGCGCTGTCCCGGATCGTGCTGGGGGTGCACTATCCCAGCGATGTCGGGGCCGGTATTGGCCTCGGTGCCGCGGTCGCGGCACTGGCTGTCCGAGCCGATAGGGGTGTGTCGGGATGACTGAAGACGTGGCGACCCGACCCCCGGACAAGCTGATCGTTGGGCTGCTCAAGGCGATCCGGCCACGGCAGTGGGTGAAAAACGTACTCGTGCTGGCCGCGCCGCTGGCCGCCGCGGGGCACGGTGTCCGGTACGACTACGCGGAAGTGCTGACCAAGGCATCCGTGGCGTTCGTCGTATTTTGCCTGGCGGCCTCGTCGATATACCTGGTCAACGATGTCCGCGATGTGGAGGCCGACCGCCAGCACCCCAGCAAGCGCTTCCGGCCGATCGCGGCCGGGGTGGTGCCCGTGTGGCTGGCCTACTCGTTGGCGGCGGTTCTTGGGCTGGCCTCGTTGGGAATTGCCTGGCTGGTGACGCCGAATCTGACCATCGTGATGGCCGTCTACATCGGGATGCAGCTGGCGTACTGTTTCGGACTCAAGCACCAAGCGGTGATGGATATTTGCGTCGTGTCGTCGGCGTATCTGATCCGGGCCATCGCCGGCGGCGCCGCCACCGATATTCCGTTGTCGCAGTGGTTTGTGCTGATCATGGCGTTCGCCGCACTGTTCATGGTGGCCGGCAAGCGCTACGCGGAGCTGCAACTGGCCGAACGCACCGGCGCCTCGATCCGCAAGTCGCTGGAAAGCTACACCAGCACCTACCTGCGCTTCGTCTGGACGCTGTCGGCGACCGCGGTGGTGATGTGCTACGGGCTATGGGCGTTTGAGCGGGACAGTCATTCGGGGTCCTGGTACGCGGTGTCGATGGTCCCGTTCACCATCGCAATCCTGCGGTACGCGGTGGATGTCGACGGCGGACTGGCCGGGGAGCCGGAAGACATCGCGCTGCGTGACCACGTATTGCAACTGCTGTTCGTGGCGTGGATCGGAACCGTTGGTGCCGCTGTTGCCTTCGGTTAGTCCCGCTCGGCCGGCGTTTCCGTACGACACCGTGGTCCGGGTCAGCCTGTGGACCAGCGTGCTGGTTGTCGCCGCGCTGTTCGGCTGGGGCAGTTGGCAACGACGCTGGATCGCCGACGACGGGTTGATCGTGCTGCGCACGGTACGCAATCTGTTGGCCGGCAACGGGCCGGTTTTCAACCAGGGCGAGCGGGTGGAGGCCAACACCTCCACGGCATGGACCTATCTGATGTACGCGGGAAGCTGGATCGGCGGCCCGATGCGCATGGAATACGTGGCCCTGGCGCTGGCCCTGGTGCTTTCCGTGCTGGGGGTGGCATTCCTGATGCTGGGAACGGGTCGGCTGTACGCACCGAGCTTGCGCGGCCGGCGGGCGATCATGCTGCCCGCCGGCGCGCTGGTCTACATCGCGCTGCCACCGGCACGTGATTTCGCCACATCGGGCTTGGAGAGTGGGCTGGTGCTCGCGTATCTGGGTTTGCTGTGGTGGATGATGGTCTGCTGGTCGCAGCCGTCGCGACTTCGGTTGGACAGCCGGGCGTTCCTCGGTGCGCTGGCCTTTGTCGCCGGCAGCAGCGTTCTGGTCCGGCCCGAGTTGGCGTTGATGGGCGGTGCTGCGCTGATCATGATGCTGATCGCGGCCCGCGACTGGCGCCGCCGCGTCCTGATCGTGGTCGCCGGGGGACTCCTGCCGGTCGCCTATCAGATCTTCCGGATGGGCTACTACGGCCTGCTCGTGCCGGGAACTGCACTGGCCAAGGACGCGGCCGGGGACAAATGGGCCCAGGGCATGATCTACCTCTCGAATTTCAACGAGCCCTACGCGCTGTGGGCACCGGTCGTGCTGTTGGTGCCGCTCGGATTGCTCCTGATGGCGGCGCGCCGCCGGCCGTCGTTCTCGCGTCCCATGCTGGCCCCCAACTACGGCCGGCTGGCTCAAGCGGTGCAAAGCCCGGCGGCCGTGGTGGGTTTCGTCGTCGTGAGTGGGCTGCTGCAGGCGTTCTACTGGATCCGGCAGGGCGGCGATTTCATGCATGGCCGGGTCTTGCTGGCGCCGCTCTTTTGTTTGCTGGCTCCGGTGTCCGTCATCCCGGTAGCGGTGTCCGACGGACCCGCTGGACCCGCCTACTCGCGGGAGACCGGATATTGGTTGGGCATTGCCGCCGGTGTGCTCTGGGTGGGGATCGCCGGCTGGTCGGTGTGGGCAGCAAACTCGCCGGGAATGGGTGATGACGCCACTCGCGTCACCTACACAGGAATCGTCGATGAGCGCCGTTTTTACGCTCAGGCCACCGGGCACGCCCACCCACTGACCGCTGCCGACTACCTGGATTACCCGAGGATGGCCGCCGTCCTGGTAGCGCTCAACAACACTCCGGACGGGGCGTTGCTGCTGCCATCCGGCAACTACATCCAATGGGACCTGGTACCGATGATCCAGCCAGCACCGGGATCTTCTGCAGATGGCAAGGAATCCCAAAAGCCACAGCATACAGTGTTTTTCACCAATCTCGGCATGCTGGGAATGAACGTCGGTCTCGATGTCAGGGTGATCGACCAAATCGGGCTGGCAAATCCACTTGCCCAGCACACGGAACGGTTGGAACACGGCCGGATCGGGCACGACAAGAACCTCTTTCCGGACTGGGTGATCGCCGACGGTCCATGGGTGAAGGTGCATCCGGGCATTCCGGGCTACCTGGACCCGCAATGGGTGGCCGAAGCGACGGCGGCCCTGCAATGCCCCGCGACCAAGGCGGTACTGAGTTCGGTGCGCTCCCCGATGACCCCGCACCGGTTCGTTTCCAACTTCGCGAACTCCTACGAATTCACCCAATACCGGATCGACCGGGTTCCGCTTTACGAGCTCGTCAGGTGTGGCCTCGACGTCCCCGACGCGGGCCCGCCGGCCCCACGCGAGTAGGGCGCGCGAGGTTAAATTTCGGCAAATCTCCAAACGATCACGGCTGCGAGCGGCCCGTCCGGGCGACCGGCCCTCACAGCAACATCACAATTGACTGCTCACCAGCACCGCAGCCGCCAGCAGGCACAAGCGACGACGTGATGCCGGGGCGCCGTTTGTGGCCGGAAAATCGCAGCGAACCGCCGCGGGATCACGGTTTGTGTGAGCTGCTCGATGAGAAGGCTTGCCCTATCTTGTGATTGACTACATGAGCACTGCTGCGCCCAGCGCATGCAGTTGGACGTAATCGAGATGCGCCCGGACGTGGGGATGCGCCGAAAGGATGAGGACGTAAGGATGAGGCTTGTTGACAGGTTTCGCGGCGCCGTGGCGGTTCTGCCGCGCCGACTCCTGGTGGGGGCCGCTAGCGCGGCTTTACTGTCGGGTCTGATTGGCGCCGTGGGGGGCGCGGCAACGGCCGGGGCGTTCTCACGCCCGGGCCTGCCGGTGGAGTACCTGCAGGTTCCGTCTGCGGCGATGGGCCACAACATCAAGATCCAGTTCCAGAGCGGCGGCGCCAACGCCCCTGCGCTGTACCTGCTCGACGGTATGCGCGCCCAGGAGGACTACAACGGCTGGGACATCAACACCCCGGCGTTCGAGTGGTACAACCAGTCGGGCATAGCCGTGGTCATGCCTGTCGGCGGGCAGTCCAGCTTCTACTCCGACTGGTACAAGCAGGCCTGCGGCAAGGCCGGCTGCACCACCTATAAGTGGGAGACCTTCCTGACCAGTGAGTTGCCCGCATACCTGCAGAGCAACAAGCAGGTCAAGCCCACCGGCAGCGCGGCCGTCGGGCTGTCGATGGCCGGGTCGTCGGCACTGGTTCTGGCGGCTTACCACCCCGACCAGTTCGTCTACGCCGGCTCGCTGTCGGCGCTGTTGGACCCGTCCCAGGGGATGGGCCCGACGCTGATCGGCCTGGCCATGGGTGATGCCGGCGGTTACAAGACCGCGGACATGTGGGGCCCGACGGGCGACGGCGGCGCATGGCAGCGTAACGACCCGTCGCTGCAGGTCGGCAAGCTCGTCTCCAACAACACCCGGATCTGGGTGTACTGCGGTAACGGCAAGCCGTCCGACCTGGGCGGCGACAACCTGCCCGCGAAGTTCCTCGAGGGCTTCGTTCGCGACAGCAACCTGAAGTTCCAGACTGCCTACAACGGCGCCGGCGGCCACAACGCGGTGTGGAACTTCGACGCCAACGGCACGCACAGCTGGGAATACTGGGGTGCGCAGCTGAACGCCATGAAGGGCGACCTGCAGTCGACCTTGGGCGCCACCCCGGGCAATGGTCCGGCCACGGCGGCTGCCGCTGCTCCTGCGACCGGCAGCGGCACCTAGCAGACAACGCACCAACAACAGCGGCGGCGATCCTTCGGGGTCGCCGCCGCTTGTGGTTGCGTCAGGGCGCTGGGTGTGGCCTATTTCACTACCGTTGCAAGTGAGTGATCTTTAGTGATCACGCGACTTGCACCCCGTCTCGGGGTTGTTCGGCAGCCTTGCGGCTGCGTCCCTTCCGCGCTTCACAGCCACCAGCCGGGCGGTGCCCGGTCTTACGGTCGGCTCCACGCTTGACGGCGGCCCCAACTGGGCCGACGACGCTAACTGTGTCCTCATAGCGTGCGAGGTTGATGGCGGCATTGTCATCACGGTGATGCGCTACCGAACAGCGTTGGCATTGCCACTGCTCAGCCCAGCCGATGTCCTGCAGATGCCGGCAGGCATGGCAGGTTTTCGACGACGCGAACCAGCGGTCAGCAACGACCAGCTGTGACCCGTACCAGCCTGTTTTGTAGGACAGGTGGCGTCGCGGGGTGCCCAGGGCTGCATCGGAAAGTCCACGCCGTCTGGCAACACCATTGCGCTCAGCCCACACCGCCAGATCCACGTCTCTGTTCCTACAGCACACCACCGACGACTACCGACCACTCAGCGGGCAACAGTTGGCTACCCTGCGGATCGGCTGTGTCGCGGCGCTGGATACTGTGCTCACAGCGATAGGCGATAGGCGATAGGCGATGGACGAGGGAGGGTGAGACATGACGCGTGTACGGAGTCTGTCAACGCTGCTGCGAGTGTTCTGCGTTGCCGCGCTATCGGTCGGGTTCGGTGTGGGCTCGTTGTCGGGGACATCGGAGACGGCGGGAATCACCGGCACAGCCAGGGCGGCGGGTGTCGAAACCCTGATGGTGCCGTCGGGAGCGATGGGCCGGGACATCCCGGTGGCGTTCCTGGCCGGCGGACCACACGCGGTCTATCTGCTGGACGCCTTCGACGCCGGCCCGGACGTCAGCAACTGGGTCACCGCGGGCAACGCGATGAACACGCTCGCCGGCAAGGGTATTTCCGTCGTAGCGCCCGCCGGTGGCGCGTACAGCATGTACACCAACTGGGAGCAGGACGGCAGCAAGCAGTGGGACACCTTCCTGTCCAGTGAGCTGCCTGGTTGGCTGGCCGCCAACAAGGGCCTGGCACCCGGCGGCCATGCCGTGGTGGGGGCTTCTCAGGGTGGCTATGCCGCGATGGCCCTGGCCGCATTCCACCCCGACCGCTTCGGCTTCGCCGGCTCGCTGTCCGGGTTCCTGTATCCGTCCAGCACCAACTACAACGGCGCGATCCTGGCCGGAATGCAGCAATTCGGCGGCATTGACGGCAATGGCATGTGGGGCGCTCCGCAGCTGGGCCGGTGGAAGTGGCACGACCCGTGGGTGCACGCCTCGCTGCTTGCGCAGAACAACACCCGGATCTGGGTGTACAGCCCGACCAGCCA
>Ga0302320_10007651_pt1 | contig 23717 bp, 22 predicted proteins | sample Bog_T0_3_FD_202130 | JGI IMG/M metagenome (GOLD analysis project Ga0302320, IMG submission 202130) | Peat permafrost microbial communities from Stordalen Mire near Abisko, Sweden - Bog_T0_3 | ecosystem: Environmental > Terrestrial > Soil > Wetlands > Peat | place: Sweden: Abisko, Stordalen Mire...
GGTGTCGGCGGCATGCCGACCTGGCCCGCGGTCACCTGCTGGCTCTGCTGCTGGATCGCCTGGATGACGTCCTGCGGCATCAGCCCGCGCACCTGCAGCTTGTTGGGATCGAGCCAGACCCGCATCGAATACTGGCCGGCGCCGAACACCGTGACGTTGCCGACGCCGGGGACCCGGGACAACTCGTCGCGGATGTTGATGGTGGCGTAGTTGCTGAGATAGAGGCTGTCATAGGTCGCGTTCGGGGACGTCAGCGTCACGAACAGGAGGATGGCGGTCGACCGCTTCTGCACCGTGACGCCCTGGTTCTGCACCGATTGCGGCAGCTGCGACAGCGCGCTCGACACCCGGTTCTGCACCAGCACCTGCGCGAAGTTGAGGTCGGTGCCGATCTTGAAGGTCACCGTCAGCGTGTAGGTGCCGTCGGCGCCGCTGTAGGACTGCATATAGAGCATGCCCTCGACGCCGTTGACCTGCTGCTCGATCGGCAGCGCCACGGTGTCGATGACGGTCTTGGCGCTGGCGCCGGGATAGCGCGTGGTGACCTGCACCGTCGGCGGCACCACATCGGGATATTGCGCGACCGCGAGGCTGAACAGCGCCACGCCGCCGATCAGTATCATCAGGATCGCGATGACGTTGGAGAGGACCGGCCGCTCGATGAAGAATTTCGAAATCATGGCTGTTCCCCGCTATTTGGCCGGCGCCGGCGGGGTTTCGATCTTCTGCAGTTGCGGATCGACCTTCTGGCCGGGGATCGCGCGCAACAGACCGGCGACGACGACGCGGTCGTCGGGCTTCAGTCCGCTCTCGATCACCCGCAATTCGCCGTCGATCGGGCCGGCCTGGATCTTGCGCTGCTCGACGACATTGTCCTTGTTCACGACCAGCACATAGCGTCCGCTCTGATCGCTGCCGAGGGCGACGTCGGGAACCAATAGCGCGCTGCGCTGCTGGTCGAAGGGAACGCGGACCCGGACGAAATAGCCGGGCAGCAGGACGTGGTCGGCGTTCGGCAGCACGCCGCGCACCGCGAGCGTTCCGGTCGACTGGTTGATCGTCGGCGCCGCATAATCGAGCTTGCCCTTGTGCGGATAGCCGTCTTCGGTCTGCAACCCGACCTCGATCGGCAGTTGTTTGAGATCGCTCGACGTCAATCCACGCCTGACGGCTTCGGCCCGGATCCGCAACACGTCCTGTTCGTTGACGTTGAAATTAACGTAGATCGGGTCGAGCTCGACGATGGTGGCGAGCTGGGTCGGCGACGCCGCGCCGACTAGTTCGCCGACCGAGACCAGATGCGCGCTGACGATGCCGTCGAACGGCGCCACCACGTTGGTGTAGCCGTAATTGACCGCCGCGATCTTGGTGTTGGCCTGGGCCTGCTGCAGGTTGGCCTGGGCGTTGTCGCGGCTTGAAGTGGAATTATCCAGCGTGGCCTGCGACACCGCCTGTCTGGCGACCAGATCCACCTGGCGCTTGTAGTCGGCCTCGGCCTGGCGCACCGACGCCTGCGCGCCGGCCTCGGCGGCCTGCGCCTGCTCGAGCTTCAACTTGTAGGTTTCGGGCTCGATCGTGAACAGCGTGGTTCCTTCCTTCACGAAGCTGCCGTCCTGGTAGTTGATCGATTGCAGCACGCCCTGCACGCGGGCGACGAGATCGACGTTCTTGATCGGCGCGGTGTTGCCGGTGGCCTCCAGAAAACGCGTGACGGCCTTTTGTACCGGCACCGCAACATCGACCTTCGGCGGCGGCGGCGGCACAAAACTATTCTGCTCGCAGGCACTTAACGAAACCAGCGCGAACATCGCGAACAGACCGCGAAAGACGGAGGCGTGCGTCGCGGCATCGTTCGCTGCGGTGCATCGTTGCGAGCGCTTCATGCCATGCCCCAATTCGAACGGTTGCAAGAGAGTCCGTTACCCGAAGAAACACTCTTCACCCGCCATGAATAGCAACAATCCACTTGCCGTGAAACTCGAAACGGAAAATGATCGCGAACTCGAAGATTTTTGTCAGCTCTTGCAAGATTCAGTTCGGTCGAACCGGCGGCTCAAGCGACAAAGACGAGGATTTATTCAAATGATCAACACGTTGAGAGGCACGGCGGTGCTGTTCGCATCGATGGCGGCGGTCATTTTCAGCACCGCGACGCCCGGGTTTTCGCAGGCGCCGACCGACGCGCAGCGCAGCGCCATCCGGGCACAATGCCGTTCGGATTATGAAGCCCATTGCGCCAGCGTTCCGCCGGGCGGCGCGGCATCGCTGCAATGCCTGCAGCAGAACATGTCGAGCCTCTCTCCGGGCTGCCAGGCCGCGGTGCGCGCCTTGGAACCGGCGGCGGAGTCCAAGACGGAGCCAAAGACAGAATCCGGACCGGCTGCGGCGCCCAGGGAAGCCAGGGAGCCGGAGAGTGCGCCGGCAAAGCCTGCCGCTGAAGCCGCGGCGCCGGCTGCGTCCAAGGCTGCGCCAAGCGCCGCGGGCAAAAAACCGTCTGCCGCGCAGATTTCCGCCATTCGAAGCGCGTGCCGCGGCGACTATCAAAAGGTCTGCGCAGGCGTGCCGACCGGCGGCGCTGCCGCGCTGCAATGTCTGGAGCGGAACACGTCGAAAGTCTCGGCGGCCTGCGCCCAGGCGGTCAACGCGGCCGGCGGCGGCGCGGCCCCTGCGGCCGCCGGCGCTCCCGCAACCGCCACCGCAAGTCCGGCCCCCGCAGCGGCGCCGGCCCCCGTGCTGGTGCTGCGGCCGATGCGGCCGCGCGAGGTGCTGTTCGTACTGCGGTCGGCCTGCGGCGGCGATGTTCGCGCGCTTTGCGACGGCGTGCCTCCGGGCGGCGGCCGCATCCTGCAATGCCTGGCGACGCAGGCGGCCTCCCTGTCGCCGGCGTGCAAGGACGTTCTGGCCCAGTTCGCAGCGCAATAAATCCCGAACCGGCGGCGGAAAATCCGCCGGCCCCGGAGATTTTTGCAGTAGCGCCGCGACGGCGCATTGATTAGTCTCGGCGAGATTAACAGTATACTGCCAATCCGGGAGGAAGACCTTGCGTATCGCCGTCATCGGCGGAGGCCCCGGAGGCCTCTATTTCGCCTATCTCTGGAAACGCCGTCATCCGGACGCGCAGATCGATCTGTTCGAGCAGAACGCCGCCGGCGCCACCTGGGGCTTCGGCGTCGTGTTCTCCGAACAGGCGCTCGAATTCCTGCGCGCCGACGATCCCGACACCGTCGATGCGATCGCCCCGCGGATGGAGAGCTGGAAGAACATCACCCTCAATCTGCGCGGCGAAAGCGTCGAGATCGACGGCGTCGGCTTCTCCTCGATCGGCCGGCTCGAGCTGCTCAAAATCCTGCAGGCGCGTGTCCACGCCACCGGCGTCACGCCGCGTTACGGTACCACGATCCCGTCGGTCGACGATCTCGCCGGTTACGATCTGATCGTGGCGGCCGACGGCCTGAACTCGCTGGTGCGCCGCAGTTTTGAAGGCGATTTCGGCACCTCGCTGTCCTATTCGACCAACAAGTTCGCCTGGTACGGCACCACCAAGCGGTTCGAGACGCTGTCGCAGACCTTTGTCAAAACCGAACTCGGCGCCTTCAACGCCCATCATTATCGCTATTCGCCCGAGATGAGCACCTTCCTGGTCGAATGCGATCCCGCGACCTGGCAGGCATACGGCTTTGCCGACAAGACCATCGAGCAGTCGCAGGCGATCTGCGAAGGCGTGTTCGCCGCCACCCTCGACGGGCACCGGCTCGTGTCGAACAAATCGGTGTGGCGCAATTTCCCGTGGATCTGGAACGAACGCTGGTCGTTCAAGAACATGGTGCTGATCGGCGATGCGCTGCACTCGGCGCATTTCTCGATCGGATCGGGCACCAGGCTCGCGATCGAGGACGCGATCGCGTTGGCCAAGGCGCTGGAGGCGGAGGCCGATATCGCCGCGGCGCTCGCCCGCTACCAGGCCGAGCGCAAGCCGATCGTGAAGAAGCTGGTGACGGCGGCGCGCACCAGCGCCGACTGGTACGAGAACTTCCCGCTTCACATGCAGCTCGGGCTGATGGATTTTGCCTATAGCTACATCACCCGCTCCGGCCGGATCGACGATTCGCGGCTGTGGGCGATGTCGCCCGGCTTCATGGCGCAGTACGAGGCGTCGCGGCGGCTTCCGGCAGCCGGGGGCCAGCGATGACGCCGGTTGCAGCGCATGAAATCGCCGACGCGGTGCCGTCCGACAGCCCCGGCGCGCGGGAGATCGGCTTTGCGGTTCCGCAAACCTACAATGCCAGCCGCATCCTGTTCGACAATCTCGCCAAGGGCCGTGGCGACCGTCTGGCGCTGACCGGCCCGCTCGGCAACCGCAGCTACGCCGAATTGTGCGCCGATGCCTCGCGCTGGGGCCACGGGTTCATCGCGCTGGGACTGCAGCGCGGCGACCGCATCCTGATGTTCCTCGACGACACGCCGGCATATCCTGCGGCATTCTTCGGCGCGGTGCGTGCCGGCTTTGTCCCGCTGCTGATCAATACGCTGACGCCGCCGGACCTGCTGCAATTCTATCTCGCCGATTCCGGCGCCACGGTTGCGGTCGCGGATGCCGAATTCTGCGCCCGCTTCGATCGCGTGGCCTGCAAGGATACCGCCTTGCGCACCTTGATCGTCGTCAACGGCGCCGCGGGTGAGCAGGCGGTGGCGAACATGATCGTCGCCGAGCGATGGCTCAAGGACTTCCCGGCCGATCTCGCCGAGGCCGATACCCATCGCAACGAGATGGCGTTCTGGATGTATTCGTCGGGCTCGACCGGGCGGCCCAAGGGCATCGTCCATCTGCAGCACGACATGGCCTATAGCGATCAGGCGTTTGCGCGCAACGTGCTGAAGCTTGCGCCGGACGACATCTGTTTTTCGGTGCCGAAGATGTTCTTCGCCTACGGCTTCGGCAACTCCATCACCTTTCCTTTCTCGGCCGGTGCGGCAACCCTGCTGCTGCCGGGCCAGCCGAAGCCGGCCGCGATTTTCGAGGCGATCGAACGGTTTCGTCCCAGCGTGTTCTTCGGATTGCCGACGCTTTATACCTCTCTGACAAAAGCCGAGGGCGCGGGAGAGACGGATTTTGCCTCGCTGCGCATGGCGCTGTCGGCCGCCGAAGTGCTTTCCGCCGACGTGTTCAACGGCTGGAAGGCACTGACCGGCATCGAGATCGTCGAGGGGCTGGGCTCGACCGAGGTGCTGCACATCTACCTCAGCAACAGTCCCGAGCGGAAGAAGCTCGGCGCCGCCGGGCTTCGCGTGCCCGGCTACGAGATCGCGCTGCGGGACAAGGACGGCCGCGAGGTCGGCGACGACGAGGAAGGCATCTTGTGGGTGCGCGGCGATTCCAACACGCCGCTGTACTGGAACCGGCCGGACAAGACCGCGGAAACCATCCGCGACGGCGGGTGGATCCACACCGGCGATCGTTTCGTGCGCGACGCCGACGGCTTTCACTTCTTCCGCGGCCGCGCCGACGACCTGATCAAGATTTCCGGCCAGTGGGTCTATCCGCTCGAGGTCGAGCTTTGCCTTGCCGAGCACCCGCAGGTGCGCGAATGCGCCGTATTCGCCGCCGAACTGCCGGACCGGCGCATGACGCTGAAAGCGGTGGTGGTGATGAACGGTGGCGCCTTCGACGAAAGCCGTGCCACCAAAATGCTGCAGGACTTCGTCAAGGCAAAACTGCTGCCCTACAAATACCCGCGCGAGATCACTTTCATCGACGAGTTGCCGAAGACCGGCACCGGCAAGATCGACAGGCAGGCGTTGCTGCGGGTTTAGATTGGCATTCGCCTCAGCACATTCAGTGGCGTCCCGGCCTTGAGCCGGGACCCATAGCCGCCGATGTCTGAGGTTTCGAATGACTCGTCGATCCAGCCTTCGCCCAATTCAAGCCCGTGGTTATAGGTCCCGGCTCAAGGCCGGGACGACGCGGGAGTTTTGCCGCTGTCGCCCAATCCCGTGCCGCCATACAGCCACGCCAGATCGTCGTAATAGTCCTCCGAGCTTTTCGCGCGCATGATGGCGTTGCGCAGGCGGGCGTGTTCGCCGGAGGGGTGATAGATGTGCTCGCCGATGGCGCGGGATAATAGCTGCACCTTGGCGGTACGCGGGAAGCGCTGCGCGCGATAATTTTCCAGCGCGCTGGCGTGATCGTCCGGATGGCTGCCCAGCATGTGCGACAGGCACACCGCGTCCTCCATCGCCTGGCAGGCGCCTTGCGCGAAATATTGCAGCATCGGATGCGCGGCGTCGCCGAGCAGCGCGACGCGGCCGTCGACCCAGCGTTCGCAGGGATCGCGGTCGCACAGCACCCACAGCTTCCAGTTCTTGCCGTGGCGGATGATGTTCTGCGCGCGCGGGTGCACGTGGGTAAAGCCCCGCATCACTTCTTCTTCGGAGACCGGCTTGCCCGCCACCGGCTCCGGCGCGTCGTTGTGATAGGTCACGACAAGATTAAAAACTTTCCAGCCCGACAGCGGGTAATGCACGATGTGGCATTTCGGCCCGGCCCACAGCGTCGCCGCGTTCCAGCGCAGATCTTCCGGCATCTGTTCGGTCGGGATCACCGAGCGATAGGTGGTATGGCCGGACACCCGCGGCGGCCCGTCCGCGGTGACCTGCTTGCGGATGTTCGACCACAGCCCGTCGGCGCCGACCAGCAACGATCCGGTGACGCGCTCGCCGGACGCGAGTTTTGCCGTCACCGAGGAGCCGTCCTGGTCGTAGCCCAGCACTTCCGAGCTGACCCGCAATTCGATCAGCGGATGATCCTGGCAGGCCTTCAGAAATACCCCGTGCAGGTCGCCGCGATGCACGACGGCGTAGGGGTTGCCGAAGCGCGCGCGGAAGGCGTCGCCGAGATCGACATGGGTGATCTCCTCGGCGGTCAGCGCGTCCATCAGCCGCTGCTGATCGATATATACGGCCATGTTGCGGGCGGCCTCGCCGACGCCGAGATAGTCGAAGGCATGGAAGGCGTTGGGGCCAAGCTGGATGCCGGCGCCGATCTCGCCGAGCGCCGAGGCCTTCTCCAGCAGGATCGAGGCGATGCCCTTTTGCGCCAGCCCGAGTGCCGCGGCGAGCCCGCCGATGCCGCCGCCCGCGATCAGCACCGGCCGTTCGTTGTGCTGTGCCATCAGCCTGCTTTCCCGAGATGTTCGAGAGCGTCTTCGGCGCGCAGCGGCACCCGCGAGGACTCGTTGTTGAGATCGACCAGCTGCGTCAGCAGCGCCAGCAGCGTCTTGCGGTCGGCAGGTTTCAGCGGCTGCAGCATGCGCGCCTGCGCGCGATCGACCAAGGGCATGACCTCGCGCAGCAGCGCCGCGCCGGATTTGGTCAGATGCAGCAGTTTGATCCGCTTGTCCCCGGACGAGGGCTTGCGTTCGATGTGCCGCTTGGCTTCCAGCCGCTCGATCACGCTGCCGAGCGTCGAGCGGTCGAAGGCGATCACCGCCGACAGCCGCGTCGCGTCGATGCCGGGATGGGTGTGGATCGCGACCAGGGCGGCGAACTGCACCGGGGTCAGGTCGTGGTCCCGGCACTCCTCCATGAAGATCGATACCGCGATCTGCTGCATCCGGCGGAACAGATAGCCGGGCGCGGCGTAGACCGCGTCCATCGTCACTTGTGCGGGTTTATTCGGCATCGGGCTGCCGCTCCGGTGCGGCGTCCGCGAACGCCTTGAGATTTTTCGCCGCGGCTTCCGCCTTCAACAGCCTCGGAAAGGCGGCGAGATCGACGCCGAAGCGCCGCGCATTGGCCAGCTGCGGCACCAGGCAGAGATCGGCGATGGTCGGCGTCTCGCCGAAGCAGAACGGGCCGGTCTCGCTGGCGATCAGGACCTCGCAGGCGGTGAGCCCCTCGCGGTTGGCCCAGGCCGCCCAGCCCGTCACCTGTTCCTCGGGCAGGCCGAGCTCGCGCAACCGCGCCAGCACTTTCAGATTCTGCACCGGGTGGGTGTCGCAGGCCAGCACCTGCGCGAAGGCGCGGACATGGGCGCGGCGCAGCGGGTCCTTCGGCAGCAGCGGCGGTTCGGGATGGGTCTCGTCCAGCCACTCGATGATGGCCAGCGACTGGGTGATGATGGCGCCGGCCTCCTGTAGCGTCGGCACCAGCCCCTGCGGGTTGATGGCGAGATAAGAGGGGTCGCGCTGTTCGCCCTTGCGCAGATGGTGCGGCAGGTGGTCGGCGCCTAGCCCCTTCAGATTCAACGCGATTCTGACCCGGTAGGACGCGCTGCTGCGGAAATAACCGTGCAGCCTCATCGAAAACCTCCCCTTGAAAACTTTTGGCTTGATTGCGTTGCCTGATTGACGCTACCCATATTGTAAGTATGCTGTCAATCTGGGAAGCAACAAGAACAGGGAGGCTCGCCATGGCCACGGAAACAGCCGTACAGAAGACGCCGGAACGCGAGGCGTTCTACAAGAAGATCGACGGCGAAAATCTCTCCGCGCTTTGGAACGTGATGGGCGACCTGATCACGCCGGAACCGAAGAGCGCCTGCCGCCCGCATCTATGGAAATTCGACGCCATCCGCGACTACATGACCGAGGCCGGCAAGCTGATCACCGCCAAGGAAGCCACCAGGCGGGTGCTGGTGCTGGAAAATCCGGGGATGCGCGGCCAGTCCAAGGTCACGACTTCCCTGTTCGCCGGCGTGCAGATGGTGGTTCCCGGCGACATCGCGCCGGCGCACCGGCACAGCCAGTCGGCGCTGCGTTTCATCCTCGAGGGCAAGGGCGCCTTTACCTCGGTCGATGGCGAGCGCACCGCGATGGAGCCGGGCGATTTCGTCATCACGCCGTCGATGACCTGGCACGACCACTCCAACGAAACCTCCGAGCCGATGTTCTGGCTCGACGGCCTCGACATTCCGATGGTGCAGTTCTTCGACGCCTCGTTCGCGGAAAATTCCAGCGATGACCAGCAGAAGATCACAAAGCCCGTCGGCGACAGTTTTGGGCGTTACGGCCACAATCTGCTGCCGATCGACGAGAAGCGCAAATCCAAGACCTCGCCGATCTTCAATTATCCCTATTCCCACACCCGCGAGGCGCTGGAACAGGCCAAGGCGCGCAACGAATGGGATGCCTGCCATGGCCTGAAACTGAAGTTCTCCAACCCCGAGACCGGCGATTTCGCGATGCCGACCATCGGCACCTTCATCCAGCTGCTGCCGAAGGGATTCAAAACGGCCCGCTATCGCTCCACCGATGCCACGGTATTTACCGCGATCGAGGGCAAGGGCCGGTCGCGGATCGGCGACCAGGTCTTCGAGTGGGGCCCGCGCGATCTGTTCGTGGTGCCGAGCTGGCAATGGGTCACCCACGAGGCGGATGCGGATTCCGTGCTGTTCAGCTTCTCGGATCGTCCGGTGCAGCAGAAGCTCGATCTGTTCCGGGAAGACCGGGGGAATGCGTGATTTGTCGTCGTCCCGGCGAAAGCCGGGACCCATAGCCACCGGCCGTTGTTTTGCGAAAGGCGCAGGCGACATCGCCTCACCGAGGGATCACGCGGTATGGGTCCCGGCTCAAGGCCGGGACGACGGCGGAGATGGCCTTCTTCACCTCGCCCCACTTGCGAGGAGAGAAGGAATTCACCGCCAGTGCAACAGCCGCGTTTCCAGCCAGTTGATCAGCCTGCCGACCGCGAGCCCGAACAGCGACAGGATGACGACGCCCGCCAGCAGCTGATCGGTCTGCATCAAATTGCCGGCCTGCAGCACGAAGGCGCCGATGCCGTATTCCGCTCCGATCATTTCCGCGCTCACCACCAATAGCAGCGCGACCGAAGCGGTGATGCGGAATCCCGCGAGGATCGAGGGCAGCGCGCCCGGCCAGATCACCCTGAGCACGATGGCGTGGAACGGCACATTAAAACTCTGGGCCATCCGGATCAGGTTGCGCGGCACGGCGTCGACGCCGCTATAGACCGAAATCGCGGTGGAGAAGAACACCCCGAGCGCGATGGTGGCGATCTTCGGCTCCTCGCCGATCCCGAGCCACAGGATCAAGAGCGGCAGCAGCGCGATCTTCGGAATCGGAAACAGCGCCGAGATGAAGGTGATGCCGATGCCGCGCGCCAGGCTGGAAAGCCCGATCGCGAAGCCGACGGTGACCCCGGCGATGGTGCCGAGGATCCACCCCGTTCCGATCCGCATGATCGAAACCGACAGATGACGCCAGAGCGCGCCGGAAACCGCGAGCTGCCAGATCGCGCGCGCGATCGCGGCCGGCGTCGGCAGGAACAGCGGATTGACCAGACCGGCGCTGCCGGCGATCTGCCAGAGCCCGATCACCAGCACCAGCGCGATCCAGCCGGAATAGCGACCCGCCTGCGGCGCAAAGCCGGCGCCGCGAAACGCCACCGGGCGCGTTGGGGTGGCCGGATCGGCGGGATTTGCCTTCGACGTCTCCGTTTCGGCGCGGTCAAGCATGCTGCACCTCGCGCTCGGCTTCAACAGCCTCTTCGCGGATCAGCGACCACAGCTCGCTCTGCAACGCCAGCAATCTTTCGCGCGCATGGATCTCGCCGCGCTCGTCCCGCGTCATCGGGATGGCGACGACCTCGCGGACGCGGCCCGGCCGTCGTGACAGCACGACGATGCGGTCGGCCAGCCGCACCGCCTCTTCCAGGTTATGCGTCACATAGACCGCGCCCATCGACCCATCGGCGAGCAGCCGGACAAAATCCTCCATCAGCAATTCGCGGGTCTGCGAATCCAGCGCCGACAGCGGCTCGTCCATCAGCAGGATCGCCGGCCGCACCGCCAGCGCGCGCGCGATGCCGACGCGCTGGCGCATGCCGCCGGACAATTGTTTGGGATAGGTGGCGCGAAACTCGGAAAGGCTGGTGCGGCGCAGCGCGTCCTCGACGATGGCGCGGCGTTCGCCGGGCGCAAGACCCGTATGCTGCAGCGGGAACTCGACATTCTCCGCCACCGTGCACCAGGGCAGCAACGCAAAATCCTGAAACACAAATGTCAGCGGATTGAAACTGTCCGGCGGCGGCGCGCCGCGCAGTTCGGCCGCGCCCGCGTCCGGCCGCAACAGCCCGCCCAGGATCTGCAGCAGCGTGCTCTTGCCGCAGCCGGACGGACCGACGATCGCGACCACCTCGCCTGCGCCGACCGTGAACGACACGTTGTCGAGCACCTCGAGCGTGCCGAAGCGGTGGCTGATATGGTCGGCGATCAGGTCCATGCGCGATTTTCTTCCGCAATTTGTTCTAACCCGTCATGCCCGGGCTTGACCCGGGCATCCACGACTTGACGGTTCAGCAGCAAGCAAGACGTGGATGGCCGGGTCAAGCCCGGCCATGACGAAAGACGGTGACGCGGCCCGCATTCAATCCGGCTTCACATAATCCCCGGCGATGATCGCGTCGGCACCAAATCCCTTGTCCACAAAACCCTGCCCCTGCAGCCACTCGATCTGGTGGCCGACGTTTTTGACGTCGAGCCTGCCTTCGGGATCGACATAGGCGCAGTTGCCGACCACCTGTTCGAGCGGCAGGTTGGTATATTTCGCGATGATCTCCAACAGCGGTTTTGTCGCCTCGTTGACCGGCGCCTTGCCGTCGTTAACCGAAGCCAGGATCACGTCGTGATATTCGCGGTCGGCGCGGGCGAGCGCGGCGAGCAGCTTCGTCACCAGCGGCTTGTTGGCGAGCGTCCTCGGCGAAGCGAACACCGCCCCCAACTGCCATGGCGTTTCGTCACCGACCCAGCCCAGCAATTTCGCGCCGCCATCGTCGATCAATTTACGCGCGGTGGAGGCCGGCAGCAGCGCGGCATCGACGGTTTCGCCCTTCAGCGCTGCTGCGGCATTCGACAGCGACTGCAGCGGCAGCACCTTTACGTCGCTGAGCTTGAAGCCGTATTTGTCGGCGAGCAGGCCGAGCGAATAATGGAAGCTGGAGCCTACCTGCGTCACCGCCACGCGCTTGCCGGCGAGATCCCTGGGGGTTTTCAGGCCGGCGGCGTAGGCGTTGTTGCTGGCGAAATAGCCGATCAGCGGATAGCCGGCCTTCTCGCGGCTCATGCCGCCGATCACCTTCAGCGTGCCCTTGCCGGCGAGGTTATAGAGCCCGGCCGTGAACGCGGTGATGCCGACATCGACGTCGCCCGAGGTGGTGGCGACCGCGATCGGCTGCGCGGCGTCGAAGAATTTCAGCTCGACATCGAGTCCGGCTTCCTTGAAATAACCCTTGTCCTGCGCGATGAACACCGGCGCCGACGACGACAGCCTGAGCACGCCGACCTTTGCTTTCAGGGGCTCTTCGGCGCGCGCGAGTCCGCCCGCCGCAACGCCCAGCAGGGCCGCGAACATCAGCCGCGCCAATCTCGCCATCAGGTCTTCTCCGTCACTCACGTCATCATCCCTGAATTCAATGGCACTAAAGCATTAGAGCGAGCTGCGTCCATTCGAGTCGTCCCGGCGAACGCCGGGACCCATAACCACCGTCGGTTATTGTGAACGGTGGTGTCTACCACGGTGCCCTCAGATAGGACACGGCGTATGGGTCCCGGCGTTCGCCGGGACGACGCAAACTGCGTTGTCATCTTCCCGAGACCGGACCAGTTAAATCCCCTCCGGCACGTCCTGATCCCGCCCAATGAACGCGCCCTGTTGTTGCAGCTGTTGTTGCAGCTTTTCGACTGCGATGTCGCGCGGATTCGTGTTGCCGCCGAGCGCCAGGGCCGCGGCCGTGCCGGCGGCTTCGCCCATCACGAAGCAGCCGCCGGAGACCCGCGCGGCCGACTGGCCCTCATGGGTCATCGAGGCGCAACGCCCGGCCATCAGGAGATTGTCGAGGCCTTCGGGGACCAGCATGCGATAGGGCAGTTCATTGAAGCCGCGGGATTCCGGGATCGGCGGGAACTTGAAGATCACGTCGCCCGCGACATGCTGCTCCATCGGCCAGCCGTTGACGCCGATGCTGTCGTCGAACGAGGCGCAACCGAGCACGTCCTCGCCGGACAGCATGTGGCCGCCGATCACGCGGCGGGTTTCGCGGATGCCGAGCTGCGGCGGCAAATCGACGATATAGGATTTCTCGAACCCCGGCACGGTGCGCAAGAACGCAAAGGCCTCGACCGCCTGGCGGCGGCCGTCGATCTCGCCGCGCGTCAATTCGTCGGGCTCGAGCCCGTTGATCGCCTTGCCGTCGGCGCGCGCCAATTGGGTGAAATTGACCCGCCATTCGATGCCCGAGCGCTGCGGCCGCACGATCGCGGCCTTGCGGGGAAACTTGTGCGTGCCGGCGGCCTCGGCCTGCTCCATCAGCGCCGGAATCGTGCGCCAGGCCTCGCCGGCCTTCTCGGGATCGATGCCGTTGAGACGGAACATCATCGAGGGGAACAGCATGCTGCCGGCGTTGTCGCCGACCTCGAAAGCCGCCCCCGCCCAGGCCGCGAGGTCGCCATCCCCGGAGCAATCGATGAAGAGTGAGGCGGTGACCGCCTGCCGGCCGGCCTTGGTCTCCACCATCAGCGCGTGGATACGCCTGTCGTCATGCATCACCACGCCGGCGCCGAGCGCATGAAAGAGAAGTTCGACCTTGTGCGCGGCCACGAGATCGTCGGCCGCGATCTTGTAGGCCGCGGTGTCGTAGGCCTGGGCCAGGATTTTTCCCAATATCAGATGCGGTGCGTTGAGCCCGCCGAGCCGGTCAATCCTCGTCAACAGCTCGGAGGCCACGCCCTGCACCACCCGATGCATCCCGCCATGGACATTGGCATGCAGGCCGCAAAAATTGGTCACCCCCGCCGCCGTGCCCATGCCACCGAGAAAGCCATAGCGCTCGATCAGCAGCGTCCGCCGTCCCGCGCGCGCGGCGGCCACGGCGGCGGCGATCCCTGCCGGTCCGCCGCCGAGGACGACGACTTCATACTCGCCGTATAGCGGGATTTTACGCGCGGGTTCTTCGATCGATTTGGCCTGCACCGAGCGCCTCCAATCCCCTGATGTTGTTGAGGGGACTATGAATTGACGCAACCATGACTACAATCCGTCAAATTGGGCGATCAGCTTTCTCGAATCGAGTAAGGTGGATGGATATCCTGGTCAATCTTCAGGCGTTCTTGGCCACGGCCGACGCCGCCGGTTTTTCAGCCGCCGCCCGCAAGCTGAATGTCTCGACCTCGGTGGTGGCCAAACGCGTCACCCAGCTCGAAGCCCGGATCGGCACCGCGCTTTTCCATCGCTCGACCCGCCAGTTGCGGCTGACCGAGGCCGGCCAGCGCTATGTCCACCGGGCGCGCGGGGTGGTTGCGGATGCCGGCGATCTGTTGTCGCGAATGGGCGAAAAGGGCCACGATCTGGTCGACCACCTGCGCATCAAGGCACCGACCTCGTTGACCATCGCCCGGCTCGCCGACGTCTTCAGCGCGTTCCAGAGCCGCAATCCCAGGCTCAAGCTCGAAATTGTGTTGATCGACCGGCCGGTCGATCCGGTGACGGAGGGATTCGACATCGCCATCGGCGCGTTCCCGCATTCGTTCGGCGGCGTCGTCGACGAGCCGTTGTGCCCGCTCAAACGCCTGCTATGCGCGTCGCCCACCTATCTCGGGACGCGCGGCGCGCCACGGCACCCGCGCGACCTGGTCGATCATAGCTGCCTGAGTTTTCTTCCCACCGGCCCCGAATGGATCTTCGACGGGCCGCGCGGCCGCATCACCGTTCAGGTACGCCCGCTGATGAGTTCGAACGAGGGCCACGTGCTCCTGAAGAGCGCCATTGCCGGTAACGGCATTACCCTGATCTCGCACTATCTCGCGGACGACGCGCTGCGCAGCGGAACGTTGCAGGCGGTGCTGCCGGATTTCCCGATCCCCGAATTGTGGGTCAAGGCGAGCATACCCGAACGGCGAATCAACGCCGCCGCGGTTCAGGCGCTGCTGCGGCAATTGAAGGAATCGCTGTCGCCGGTGCTTTAGGCCTCGGCATCAATCGGCTTCATCGCGGCCCAACACGATGGCGATTGTATCCTTCGGCTGGCTCGCTTAGCATCGCGCCATGTACGTCACCGCCCAAGAGAGCCGCGCGCTGTCGCGCCTTTTCGGCCTGTTGGCCGAAGACTTCGCCGAACGCGAAGTACGCGAGCGCATTGGGCATCACCTGCTCGAACTCTTGTCTGCAGATCATTACGCCTCTTTCGTCTGGGATACGCCGTCGCGCCGTTTCGGCGCCGGCGTTTGGCTGAACATGAGTCCCGACAACCTGGCGAGCTACGACGCCTATTACCAGTATAACGATCCCATCACCTTCAAGCTGCAGGCGCGCCGCGAGCCGACGCTGGTGACCCAGATCATGCCGCAGCGCGAATTGATGCGAACCGAATTCTTCAACGACTTCCTCGCGCGCGACGGCCTGTACTGGGGCGTCAATCTCTACAGCTATGCGGGAGAGCGCAACATCGGCGATTTGCGCATCTGGCGCGGCCGCCGACGGGAAAACTTCGATGCCAGGACATTGGACTTGTTACGCCTGGTCGAACCAGCGTTTACGGGGGCCCTGATGCGCGCGGGTGGCGCGCCGGCCCCGGCTGCGCCGAAGCCGATCGGCGGACCGCGGCTGTCGCAGCGAGAACGCGAGGTGGCCCTGATGATCGGCGAGGGACTGCCGGACAAGGTGATCGCCTATCGGCTCGGCGTCGAACCCTCCACTGTCCGCACCTACCTCAAGCGTATCTTCGACAAGCTCGGCGTTCATCGCCGCAGCGGGGTCGCCGCAGCCTTTGCACGGCAGCGATAGGTCCGCGCACGGCGTGCGGCCAATTACAGCTTGGCCGGCGGCGGAATGGGTCCAAACAGTTTTTCGAGCGACAGGCCGATCGCAAGCAGCCGGCGATCCGTCCCGGCCGGACCGTCCAGTTCCATGCCGACCGGCAATTTGCTCGTCGCTCCCAATGCGACGGGAATCTGAATCCCGGGAACGCCGGCATTGCTGCCGGGGTCGGTGTTCTGGATGTACAGGCCGAAATTGGCCACGCTGCTGGAATCGGGATTGGCGTCGATCGCCACCTTGGGCACGGTGGGAAACACGATGGCGTCGAGATGGTTGTTGGCAAAGGTGTCGCGATAAAGCTGTTGCAGGGCCGGCCGCGCGGTCTTGATGGCCGCCTCATAGACGGGCTTCGCATCCACCAGCGTATTGTCCGGACCGGGCAGCTTGCGCGGAATCACCAGGCCGTCATAGGTGCCCTTGACGTCGGGACTCGAAATGCCCTTGGCCAGGTCCTCGATCGAGATCTTCGCGCCACGCTTGAGATAGGCGACCATATCGTCATAGGCCTCGAACAGCGCGACCGGGAAACCGACCTGGCCGTTGAGCTCGACGAGCTTCGGCATATCGACGTCGATGACGGTAACACCGGCCGCCTTCAATTTGTCGCGCGCGGCGGCGAATGCCGCCCTGGTGTCCTCATCGAGGTTGGCGGTCGTCGCCGCGACGACGCCGAGACGCACGCCTTTCAATCCGGCGGGCTCGATCCGCCCTCCGCCCGCGATGACGCGATCGAGCAGGGCGACATCGGTCACCGAGCGCGCCATCGGTCCGGCCGTGTCCCGGGTGTGGGAAATCGGCGCGATGCCGCCTTGCGGATAACGCCCCACCGTCGGTCGTAGCGACGCACAGCCGTTGAGCGCGCAGGGAATCCGCACCGATCCGCCGGTATCGGTCCCGATCGCCGCGGGAATGATGCGCGCTGCAATCGCCGCGGCATTGCCCGACGATGACCCGCCCGCGATCTTCGTCGTATCGTAGGCGTTGCGGACGCCGAACTCGGTACCGGTCTTGAAGGCGGTATTGTAGCCGGAGATACCGAAGGCCAGTTCGTGCATGTTGGTCTTGCCGACGATAATGGCGCCGGCCGCCCGCAATTTTGCCGCCACGGGGGCGTCATCGGCGGGCACGTAGCCCTTCAGGGCAGGCGTCCCGGCTGAGGCCGGCAAGCCAGCAACCTCGATATTGTCCTTGATGGCGATCGGCACACCCCCGAGCGGCCTGCAGCTGGCATGCCGCTTGTGCGCGGAGTCATAGGCGCGGGCCGCCTTCAAGGCGCCCGCTTCGTCAAGCGTGATGAACGCATTCAGCTCGGAGCGGGCTTTCGCCCGCGCCAACACGGCCGAGACCAGCGCCACACTGGTGAATTTTCCCGTGCAAAGATCGGAAGCCGCCTGCGTCGCGGTCAAATGATCGAGATCGATCGCCGCTTCGGCGTGAGCAAGGCTCGCGGCGCAGGCCATCATTCCGGCAAGAACAATCGAGGTTGCAGAAGGGCGTTCAGGCATCGGTCGTCTCCCACGGGCGAGAGCCGCCAAACTCGCGCGGCAACATTGCCAACTATAAGCCAAAGCCGGAACTTCGCCTGTCCCCATTTTCGGGGACAAGGCGGCCCGACGACAACCGCGCGGCCGTTGCGCTGCGGCGCAAGCTTGTGGAAACTGCGTGGCCGTGGTTATCCGGCCTCTGACAGGAATTTCCCCCATGCGAATTTGCATCTTCGGCGCGGGCGCCGTCGGCAGTCATTTTGCGGTACGGCTGGCGCTGGCCGGCAATGACGTGTCCTGCGTGATGCGCGGGCCGCATCTTGACGCGACGAAGGCCAACGGCCTGATGCTGCGGGTCGGCGACGCCGCGTTTTCCGCGCGGGTAAAAGCCTCCGACGATCCGGCGGCGCTGGGACCGCAGGATCTCGTGATCTCGACCCTGAAGGCCAGCGCGCTGGCGAGCCTGGTCACGGGGCTGCCGCCGCTGCTCGGCGACCACACCTCGGTCGTGTTCGCGCAGAACGGCATTCCCTGGTGGTACGACATCGGGCTGCCGGCGGACCATCCGCCGGCGCCGGACCTTTCCTTTCTCGACGCGGGCGGCCGGCTCCGCGCTTTGGTCGCGCCCGCGCGCATCGTCGGCGGGGTGATCTTCTCGGCCAATGAAATCGAAGCCCCCGGCATCGCCGTCAACAATTCACCGGAGCGCAACATGCTCTTGGTCGGGGAATGCGACGACCGCCAGACCGAGCGGATCGAACGGGTGCGGGCCGTGCTCGAAGCCGCCTCGATCCAGTCGCCGCCGACCTTGCGCATCCGGGAGACGATCTGGTCGAAGCTTCTGACCAACATGTCGATGTCGGTGCTGTGTCTCCTGACCGGACAGACCGCGCGCGGCGTGCGGGACGATCCGGACCTGCGCGAGGTGGTGCCGCGCCTGCTCGACGAGGCCAATGCGGTCGGACAGAGCTGCTGCCCCGAGGTCAAGCGCGTCACGCGCTCCGGCCCCGCGCCCGACCACAAGCCGTCGATCCTGCAGGACTATGAACTCGGCCGCGGCATGGAGATCGACGCGCTGGTGCGCGCGCCGGCCGCGTTCGCCCGCGCCGCGGGACTGGATACGCCGATGCTCGACCTGATGGCGGCGCTGGCGATCCGACAGGCGCGCGACAAGGGGCTGTATCAGGGGTGAGGCGTCAAAGTACGACCGAAATGTTCTAAAATCGTCATTGCGAGCGCAGCGAAGCAATCCATTGCACGGCTCGGCGCGAAGAAGTCTAGATTACTTCGCTGCGCTCGCAATGACGAGAATTTGAGGGAACCCGACATCATGCACATCAAGGACAAGGTCTGCGTTGTCACCGGCGCGGCGAGCGGGATCGGGGAAGCGGTGGCGATCGCCTATGCGCAGGCGGGTGCGCGCGGGGTGGTGGTCGCCGACCTCAAATCCTCGCGCGAGCGCCTCGCCAGGGTCGCCGGCGACATCGACGCGCTGGCGGTGACCGCCGATGTCGGCCAGGAGGAAGACATCAAGGCGCTGATCGCCGCGGCCGAGGACAAGTACGGGCCGGTCGACGTGTTCTTCTCCAATGCCGGCCTGTCGCGCAAGGGACAGGAGGAAGCCTCGGACGCCGACTGGGACGTGAGCTGGCGGGTGCATGTCATGAGCCACGTCTTCGCGGCCCGCGCGCTGCTGCCCGGCATGCTCGCGCGTGGTTCCGGCTACCTCCTGAATACGGCCTCCGCCGCGGGCCTGCTGGCGTCATTGAATTCCATGCCCTATGGCGTGACCAAACATGCGGCGGTGGCGCTCGCCGAGCATCTGGCCATTCAATATGGCGATCGCGGCATCCGGGTTTCGGTGCTGTGTCCGCAATCGGTGCAGACCGGCATGACGACCTCGGGGCCGAGCGCCGCGCGCGTCGACGGCGTGATGTTTCCGCCCGAGGTCGCCCGCCTCGTGATCGAGGCGATGGAGGCCGAGCGCTTCCTGATCCTGTCGCATCCCACCGTTCATGAATACATCCAGCGCAAGGCCTCCAACCCGGAGCGCTGGCTGGCCGGAATGCGACGGCTGCGTGACCGGATCTATGGCGGTTGAAGCGTTTTCAAGCGACGTGGAAAAGGCTCCAGCGGGCAGGTTGACAGATCGGTCGAAAAACGATCCTGCTGCGCCGGATCGTGCACGCAAGGCAAAGGACCGATGGCGTCGAAACTCCCGTTATCCATCGCGCTGGTTTACATCATCGGCTCCGCTCCCGCTCTTGCGGCGGTGGAGCAGTGCCGTTTCATCCAGGACAAGCCCGAGCGCGAGGCGTGCTATCAGCGCCAGGACGCAGCCCTTGCCGCCAAGCGCAAACCCAAACCCGAGGCCACGGCCGCCGATACCGGAACCGGGCCATCGCTGCAGCAGATGCGGCAGGACGACGACGCGGTCTACAAGAGCATCCACGGTATCTGCCGCGGCTGCTGAACGGCGTTACTTCTTCAGGGCCTCCCAGTTGGCCGCGCGTTTTTCGGCAAAGGAGGCGAGGCCCTCCGAGGCTTCGCCGGTCCGGCGCCGGGCCGAATGCATCCGCACCAGCCGCGCATAGGCCTCGTCATTGACGGCCATGCCGCCGAACGAGCTTTCCAGCGCCAGCGCCTTGGTCTCGGCCAGGGCCTGCGGGCCATTCGCCAGCAACTGCTCGACGAATTTGGCGCCGGCGCTTTCCAGATCGGCCAGCGGCACCACCTCGTGCACCAGACCAATGCGGCGCGCCTCCTCGGCGCCGAAGCGTTCCCCGGTCAGCGCATAACGGCGGACCTGTCGGACGCCGATGGCGTCGCATAATTGCGGGATGATGATCGCGGCGGTCAGCCCCCAGCGCACTTCGGTGATCGAGAACATCGCATTGTCGGCCGCGACCACCACGTCGCAGGCCGAGATCACCCCGGTGCCGCCGCCGAAGCAGCCGCCCTGCACCAGCGCCACGGTCGGGATCGGCAACAGGTTCAACCGCTGCACCGCCTCGAAGGTGGCCTGCGACACCGCCTCATTCTCGGCGGCCGATTGCGGCCGAACCGCGTTGATCCATTTCAGGTCGGCGCCGGCCTGAAAGTGCCGGCCATTGCCTTTCAGCACGACGATGCGGAGATTGGGCTTCTTGCCCAATTCGTCCATCGCCGACAGCACGCCCTGAATGAGGCCGGCATCATAGGCGTTGTTCACCTCCGGCCGGTTCAGCGTGACAGTGGCGACCCCGCGTGCATCGATCTCCCACAGAACCGGGTTGGCAGGCATGGGCGATCCCTCTCGTTCGATGTTGTGCTGATGTGCTGTTTGGCATGCGGCGCAAGCGCCGGCAACGGAGGGTCGATACGGGGCGTGTCCGATTCCAGAGGGCCTTCATCGAGGCGATGAATCGCGCCGCTTGCGACGGCGTCGACGTTCGCGGCTATTTGGACCGGGGCTGCGGCAATCGTTCATGCCCGACCTATGTCGACTATTCCTCGCTGCGGCGTCTTCCGAAATCGTCGTTCCGCTGCTATGCGGTCTTGATCAACAGGGCACAACGACAATGACCGTAACCTCCTCGGAACCGGCCAGCCGGAAGGTGTTGCTGGCGGACATCGGTGGAACCAATGCGCGCTTTGGGCTGCTGGCCGGTGGAACCGTGAGCATGATCAGCCATATGGCGGTCGGCGACCACGGCACCTTTCGCGAGGCCCTCGAAAAATACCTTGGCCAGCTGCCGGAACCGCGCGGCGTTCGCGCCGCCCTGCTGGCGGTGGCCGGCACCGTCCGCGACGGCCGCTGTGCCCTCACCAACACCTCATGGGTGGTCGATGCCGCCGAGTTGCGCGCGCAAAGCGGCCTTTCCACCGTGAGCCTGATCAATGATTTCGAAGCGGTCGCGTGGGCGCTTTCCCGCCTTTCCCCCGACCAGGTCTTGCGGATAGGCGGACGCCAACCGGTGCAAGGCGCCCCTCTCGCGGCGCTTGGTCCGGGTACGGGCCTTGGAATGGCAGCCTTCATCCCGCACCCGAGCCGTCCCATCGTGCTGTCGAGCGAGGGGGGGCATGCGACGATGGCCGGCAACTCGCCGCGGGAGGACGCGGTCATCGCCCATCTGCGGCAACGCTTCGGACATGTCTCGGCCGAACGCGTGCTTTCGGGCGACGGGCTGGAAAATCTTCACGAGACCCTCGCCGCCCTCGACCATCTGGCGCTGCCAAAGCGCCGCGCCGCCGAGATTACCCGGGCCGGGATCGACGGCACCTGTCCGACCAGCCGAGCTGCCCTCGACATGTTCTGCGCGATGCTCGGGACCGTCGCCGGCAGTCTCGCGCTGACGCTGGGAGCGACCGGCGGAATATTCATCGCCGGAGGCATTTTGCGTCGCATGCCCGACTATCTGGCCGGCTCGCAGTTCCGGGCGCGTTTCGAGGACAAAGGGCGGTTTCGCGACTATCTCGAACCGATTCCGGCCTATCTCATCCTGGAAGAGGATGTCGCCTTCGTCGGCCTGCGTGCCCTGGCTGAGGTCGACGGCATTGGCTGAAATCGGGCAGACATCCTGATCCGCATCAAGGCCGGAATGCATGGTGCTCGGAAACACGCGCGGACGTTCGCCGCTAAATTCCCGGAAAAGCTGGCGATCCCGGCATGACTCGAACATGCGACCTACGGTTTAGGAAACCGTCGCTCTATCCGGCTGAGCTACGGGACCGAAGCCCCGCCGTGACCAGGCGGGTGCCTGAGGGCTAGATAGCAGAGCAAGTCCGCAATCGCCAGTGTCCGGCAGAGCCTTTACCGGAACAAAAGCCATGGCGTCGACAGCGGTTTTTGGCCAGAATGGCAGGACAATTTCCGATCAACTGCATGAGCGGGTGTATCATGAAACGCATCGCTGGCTTGGCAGCGTTCGTGGCGATCTTGGCGATCCTGGCAAGTTGCGCCGAAGCGCACGATGTCGTTCGCGTCGAGCCGGCGTCCGCGGGGCGGCCTTATGACTACGTCGTTCACGTCCTGAACACCTACGACATCGGCTACAATCCGGAGGTGCGGCGAGACCGCAACCGCATGGCGCTGCGTCTGCTCCGGGGCCAATGCAGGACGCCACGGGTCGTCGGCGACGACAAGATCATCACCGAGATCTGGGGCATCACCTCGAACCGCCCCGACTACATCGTGCTGGTGAAATGCGCCTGAGGGCGCAGGCGACGATGCCGTAGCGGATGACCCTTCCGCGCCCCGTTCATGATCGCGGCCTGACGCCACAATTGCGCCCCGTTCCGGCCGAAAAGCATTTCGTTCCGGGGTGACAAGCCGCCCCAAAATGGCGACAATCCGGCGGCCTTGTGGTTCACGCAACCGTGTTCAGAATCACCCCCGGGGGAACATCGTCCGTGATCGCTTCACGTCCATCCGCTTTACTGATTGCCGCGATCGCGGGCCTCGCCGTGCTGACGCCGTGGCGCGCCCAGGCACAGTGGTGGTCGCGCGCGCCGGCCGATTTCGAGGAATGCGCCGACAAGGCGGAGAAGGCGGCGACCAAGGAAGAGAAAACTTCCCAATTGTCGGAATGCAACGCGAAGTTCGCCGGCCGCAGAAAGCCCGGCGGCGGCTATACCTACTACGACTTCATGCAGAACCGCAGCTTCGATACCGCCGGCCCGAACCCGACGCCGGAAGAACAGAAGAAAATCGACGAGCAATATACCGCCTTTCTCGACCGCGAGCGGCGCAATAGCATCGCGGCGGCGCTCTCGGCCAGGCAGCAGCAATTGCTGCAGCAGACTTCGCTGCGCGACGAAAAGGTGCCGCTGCCGGTGGAGGCGCCGAACAAGCCGCAGGCGCCGGCGCCGGCGAGCGATCTGCGGCCGCGCCCGAAGGCCGCCAATTGCGCGCGGCATTCGTTCTCCTGCGACTGGCCGCGGCTGTCGGAAGGTCTCAAGGATCTGAAAAAGCTGTTCGCCTCGCCGACGACCAAGGCGAAGAAGGGCTGACCGCCAACGTCATTCCAGGGCGCGAGTGAAACGAGCGAACCCGGAATCCCGAAACAACCGGCGCGAGATTCCGGGTTCGCGCTGGCGCGCGCCCCGGAATGACGCTATCGCATCAGTCCGTGATCACCATCGCCCAGAATTTCCGGTAGGGCGATTTCGGATTGTCCACCGATGCGACGCCGACGCGGCGCGCGCCCGGCATCAGCAGGTTCTCGCGGTGACCGGCGGAATCTTCCCATTGCTTCAGCATCTCGGCAAAGCTCAGGAAGCCGGCGCCGATATTTTCCGCCGCTCTCGACTTGCGCAAGGGCGCCACCCGCATCGAAAAACTGCCGCCGGCGAAGTGGCTGACCGTGCCGGTCGCCGCCATCGCCTGCGCCTGCTTCAGCGCCACGGCGCCGAGCCGGCTGTCCGATTG
>Ga0302320_10007652_pt1 | contig 23717 bp, 20 predicted proteins | sample Bog_T0_3_FD_202130 | JGI IMG/M metagenome (GOLD analysis project Ga0302320, IMG submission 202130) | Peat permafrost microbial communities from Stordalen Mire near Abisko, Sweden - Bog_T0_3 | ecosystem: Environmental > Terrestrial > Soil > Wetlands > Peat | place: Sweden: Abisko, Stordalen Mire...
CAAACTTTAGTAAACTCAAGCCCAGAATGCTTTTTCCCTCGCTCACTCATCGCCGTTTTTCATTTGCGCTCGTTGTTTCCGCGCTTGCCGTGGCGGGCTTTGCCACTCAACCTGCGTTTGCCCAGGGCACGCACTTGTGGACCCAGTCGCGGCTGGAGGATTTTGAAAAAGGCACGCCGCAGGGGGTCGCACTGACCAGCGACGGCCGCTTGAGCGCGGGGCCGGGGCTGAACGAGTTGCTTACGACGCCGTCGACCTATGTATGGTCTGTGGCCGTCGACAAAGCGGGCACGGCCTACGTGGGAACGGCGTCACCGGCGACTGTGCTCCGCGTTGGCCCAGACGGCAAACCGTTCACGCTTTTTGAGACGAAGGACGTCGCTGTGCAGGTCGTGCGGCTGGGCGCGGATGGCGCGTTATATGCGGCCGTGTTGCCGAGCGGCAAGGTTTATCGGTTGAAACCGGATGCAACGGCCAAACAAGATGAGGCCACTGCGACAGTTGTCTTCGATGCCGCGCAATTTGACGCTGTTAAGCCTGCCGAAAGCAAGCCGGCCAGTGACAAGCCGGAAGCAAAATCGCATTACATCTGGGATCTGACTTTTGACGCCAAGGGGCGGCTCTACATTGCGACCGGCGGGCCGGGAGTAATCTATCGAGTGGATGCCGTAAAGCACGGCGCAAAGCCCGAAGCGTTTTTCAAATGCGACGAGCAGCATATTCGTTCGCTGGCATGGGACGCGAAAGGCAATCTGATCGCGGGCACTGACGGCTCGGGACTTGTGTATCGCGTATCGCCAGCAGGCAAAGGCTACGTTCTGTTTGAAGCGCCACGTCGCGAAATTACTTCGGTTGCGGTGGCTGCGGACGGCACGATCTATGCGGCCAGCGTTGGCGACAAGAGTCGCAATCCGTTGCCGCCGCTGCCGGTGCAGGGGATGAGTTCAGTGACGATCACCATCGTGCAACCGGGCTCGATGCAAGCGGCCAATACGAGCGCTTCAGTGCCGGAGGGCAGCGAAATTTACGCGCTCACGGAAGGCCGGGCCCCGCGCAAGCTTTGGTCGGGAAAAGATGAAATCATCTATGCGCTCGCCGCTCAACCGGATGGGCTGATCGCGCTGACCGGCAATCGCGGGCGCGTTTTTAAGATCGCCGCGGATGGCAGCTACGCCGACATTGCGCATCTCGAAGCGCAGCAAGGCCTGACGCTCGCGGTGCGGGGCGTGGATGGTTTTTTGATCGGCACCGGCAATACCGGCAAGGTGATTACGCTCGGTGTTGCGGACAAACACGAGTATGCAAGCGACGTGCTCGATGCTGGCGCGCTGGCGCGATTTGGTCGCGTCGAAGTGGAGCCGGGATCGACAGGCGTCGAACTGCTGACGCGTACCGGCAACGTCGAGCAGCCCGCACGCGGACGCAACGATTGGGGATGGTCCGATTGGCAGCCGCTCAATAGTGGCACAGTAGCCTCGCCCGCCGGACGCTACCTGCAATGGAAAGCCGTGCTCGGCGCGAAGGGAACTCTTGGCGGCGTGGGCGTCAATTATCTGCCGGTGAATGCGGCGCCCGTCGTCGATGACTTGGTCGTCGTTCCAGGAGCGCGCGTGAATGTGCAAAACCAGATGATCGGACAGCCGCCGACGGTCAATATTATCTTCCCGTCTTCGGGGCAGGGAATTGGTGGTTTTGACTCGGGCAGTGCGCCGTTGCAAGCAGCGAAAGATCGCACTGCGGTGACGGTTCGGTGGGCGGCCCATGACGACAATGGCGACGACCTGACTTATGCGGTTTTTCTACGCGGAGATGGCGAGTCGATCTGGCGGCTGCTGAAAGATAACTTGACCGACAAGGCATATAGCTTCGATGCGGCGCTGATTCCCGATGGCGGCTATCAGATTAAGGTCGTCGTTTCGGACTCGCCTTCGCATACGCCGGCCGACGCGTTGACGGGCGACAAGATCAGTGAGCGATTTGAGGTAGACACAACGCCGCCGGTGATTTCCGCGCTTCATGCGACGGAGGCTGCTTGCACGCCAGCGCCGTGTGCGAAGAAACTGCACGTGACCTTCGACGCAGAAGACGCGACCTCGCCGATTGCTCATGCCGAGTACTCGCTCGACGCCGGGCCATGGCAGTTCGTCGAACCGGTTGGCGCGCTCTCCGACGCAAGGCGCGAACAGTATGATTTCGAAATTCCGACACCTATTGGCGCGAAGTCGAGCGAGCATCTCGTCGCCGTCCGCGTCTATGACCGGCACGATAACGTAGCCGCAGCCAAGACGGTCATCGCCGCCGAAGGGAAGTAGCCCGTGCGCTTTGAACTGTATATTGCGGCGCGCTATCTGAAAGCCAAGCGACGTCAGGCTGTGGTCGGCGTGGTGACTACGATTTCTATCGCGGGAGTCGCGGCCGGCGTGGCTGCGCTGATTATTGCTCTCGCCATCACTAACGGTATGCGGCGCGACCTGCAAGACCGATTGCTCGGAGCGACGGCTCACATTGATTTAATGCGCGTCGAGTCGGATGGTATACGCGATTGGCAACCGTTGATCAAACGCCTGCGCCGCGTGCCGCATGTGACGGCTGCAGCGCCGGGCATCTATGGGCAGGTGCTGGTTTCACGCGGTCCGCGCGCAGGCTTTGCGCTGATCAAGGGCATCGTGCCGGCTCAGGAAAAGACTGTCAGCAGCCTGCTCGATACGATTGTTGCCGGCTCCGCGACTGATCTTGACCCCGAAGCGGCAAATCGCCAATCGAATTCATATCCGCATCAGGTCGCAATCAACACGCCATATCCTGCCTTGGTATTGGGCAAAGACCTGGCTGATACCATCGGCGCGCAGGTTGGCGATAGCGTGCTGGTGACGAGTCCGCAAGGCGAATTGACGCCGCTGGGACTCGCGCCGCGGTATCAGCGCTTTCGCGTCGCGGCGATCTATCATTCCGGGTTTTATCAGTACGATTCGGCGATGGCTTTCATGCGGCTCAGTGATGCGCAGCGGTTGTTCAGTGAGCCGGATTTGCTGTCAGTAATCAGCTTCAAGGTCGACGATCTTGACCGCGCTCCGCAGATTGGCCGCGCTATCGAGCAGGCGGCTGGACGTGGCTTCATGACCAGCAATTGGATGGAGCAGAATCGCGAACTCTTTCGCGCGCTCAAGCTTGAACAGGTCGTGACATTCATTGTCATTGCGTTGATCGTGATTGTCGCGGCGCTGAATATTCTGATTGCACTGACGATGATGGTGATGGAAAAAACGCGCGATATTGCCGTGCTGATGAGCTTTGGTGTGCGGCCGGCGCAGGTGCGGCGCATTTTTCTGTTGCAGGGATTATTGATCAGCTTGATCGGTACGGCGCTTGGCTTGGTGTTGGGTTATGTGGCCGCTTGGGCTGGCGGACATTATCACTTCATTCATCTCTCGGCCGAGGTTTACTCGATCGACACGCTGCCGTTTGCGCCGCGTCCGCTCGATGCGCTGATCGTGGCTACGGTCTCGATTGGGATGTCGCTGCTGGCTACGCTCTATCCCTCGTCGGCTGCTGCTGGGATATTGCCGGCCGAGGCGCTGCGGTACGAGTAGAAGGAATCTACGCAACGAGTCATCTCACTTGGCTGTAGAATGATTTGCAAGGGAGAGCATATGACGAAGCCTCGAGGCTTTCGGCAAGCGGCGGCTGAACAGTGGTTCTGCTTACTCGTGCTCTGTCTTCCGTACTATCAGACACTACTGTTTGCGGGGATCAGCGGGATCATTTCTGTCCTGTTGTTGACCTGCTTGCTGATGTTCGTTATTTTGCGTTCGCCTGAAATTTGCAGGACAATTACAGCGTGTCTGCGAGCCTTGCCGTTGTCATGGGCTGCGCCGGTCTTTGACCGCAAAGGTCTGTGGGATTCGACACCTTTGCGCGCAGTCATCTTGTGGCCGAGTCTGGCTCTGTCCTTTCAACTTCCTCCGCCTATCTTTTCCTAAACTCAGTGGATTTCAAGAGCAAAGCGTCCCGTTGACGCCTGCATTCGTTTGTCTTCCAACTGCTTTCCGGCCATTGCCGGATGGAAAAGGTGTGCCTTGCCCGAATTTCGCAATCCAAATCTACAGACTCAAAATTCTGGTGGCGGAGAAACGCGCTTCATGCTGGCCTTGTGCGTGATGGCGTTCGGGCTTCTCTTCGCCTATCAGCAATTGCATCAACCCACGCAAGCTGCAATCGTGAGTTTCGCTCAATCACAGGCCGGCACTCAACATGCGCAAGACTTAACCTTTGCGCGGACCTCAGCCCCGCATGAAAACAAAACGGCCAATCATCGAATCGAACCGCAGGCCGATTTTGGCTGGCAGGGTTTTATCGCCAGGCCGCTTTATTGGGCCTTGCGCTGGCTTTACGAGCATGGCGTCGCCAACTGGGGCTGGGACATCATCCTGCTCACGGGGATTTTCAATCTACTGATGTTTTGGCCGCGAATTTTATCGATGAAGTCGTCGTTGAAGATGATGCGCATTCAACCCAGAATCGACGAGGTAAAAAAGCGGTATGCCCATCTAAGTCTCAACGATCCGAAGCGTGTCGATATGAGTTCGGAAATGATGGCTCTCTATAAATCCGAGGGCGCGAACATGTATGGCGGTTGCCTTCCGTTGCTCGTGCAAATGCCGCTGTTGTTTGCCTATGCCAAGGTGCTGCAAAACGCAGTCGAACTGCATCATGCGCACTGGCTCTGGCTTACTGACCTTGCATCGCCTGACCCACTGCATATCTTGCCAATTCTCATAATCGTGACCATGTTCGCCACACAATGCATTACGCCTTCACCAGGCATGAGCCCTACGCAGCGGCGGATGTTGGCCGTTATAACGCCAGTGATCATGGGCTTCACGCTATTGCGGTACGCGTCGGGCCTTGCGCTCTACTGGGCGACGGGCAATCTGATCAACTTCGCGATTCAGCTTATGATTAATCGCAGCAAGATGGGAAAGGAGATGCACGCCATCGCAGCTCGGCGTGCCGAAGAGCGGGCATGAGATCAGACTTTCAACCTATGAATTATCGGCGATCAGCAGGCGCAGGTCGCGGAGGTTTTGGCCGGTGGGGCCGGTCACTACGGAGTCGCCGAGCGCGGTAAACATGGGGCAGGCGTCGAAGGCTGCTAGCGACGACTTCAAGTGAAATCCGAAGGTGTGGGCGCGGGTGACGGTTGTCGGGTCGGCGACGGCTCCGGCCGATTGGGTGTTGCCGTCGATGCCGTCAGAACCGGCGCTGAGCACGGTCAGGCGCTGGCCTGTGTACTGCTCGAGTTCGAGGGCGCACTCCATTGCGAATTGCTGGTTGCGGCCGCCAGCTCCGGGCGTGCGGTCGATCTTGACCGTCACTTCGCCGACCGAGATCAGGCACAGGCGCGGATGAATGGCGCGCAGAATATGAAAACGGCCGAGCAGATAGCGCGCGGCATCCGCGTAATCCCAATCGTCGCAACTATTGTCGACGACGACGTGGTAGCCGGCATGTTGCGCAAGGATGCGGGCGTTTTCCATTAAATCATGGCTGGAGAGCAGGATTTCAAAGATCGAATCGCGAAAAGCTGTATCTTCTTCGACCATCGAAACAGCCGAGGTGATGCGACGCGCAGGAGTCGAATCGGGCTTCAACAGCTTGGGAAAAAACGGAGGACGCCAGCCTTTATTACCGGGCGATTCCGGCAAATCTTCGCGCTCAAAAAAAGCGCTGACTGCGGGAGGCAGCTTGGCAGGCAAATCATACTTTGTCAGCAAGGCGCGAACCTCGGCAACGGTCGAGTGATCGGGCGATGTGGGGCCGCTCGAAAGTGCGTCGAGCGAACGCAGCGGCACGTCGGGAACCAGCAAGCTGACCTTGGCCGCATCGCGCGCGGCAAAGGCCAGACGGCCACCTTTGACGGCGGAAAAATGCTTGCGCAGGGTATTGACTTCGCTGATCGGCGCGCCGGACTTGAGCAGTGTCTGGTGAAAAGCAATCGTGTCGTTGAGAGAAATCTTGGGGTCGAGCGGGAGGTCGAACATCGCCGAGCCGCCGCCGGAAATCAGGAAGAAAACCAGTGTATCTTTTTTGGCTTTTCTCAGCAGGGCCAGCGTGGCGCGGGCCGCGGCAAAGGATTCTTCATTGGGCGAGGGATGGCCGCCCTCGAAATAGCGGAAGCGCCAGTTGCGCTTCTTGGGCAGTTGGTTGGAACAACAGATGCCGCGCATTCCCTTGCGGCGCTTGATGCGATCAAGCAGCACCTGAAGCATGGGACTGGCAGCCTTGCCCATGGCGATGACAAAGATGCGCTTGTAACTGGCGAGGTTCACAGTATCGGGACCGCTGCCGTCGGGGAGAAGCCGATAGAGCGTGTTGCCCTCGATGCAGAGACGGCGATCAAAAGCCGACGCGATGCTGCACGCCTCTAAGGCTCCCATAAAAATGTCCGTAGCCTGACCATGGAGAGCGTCGAGGGAAGAATCGCTGATGGGCGTCGTCGGAGTTACTCCCTCTGCGACGCTGCCGCTTTGGAACAGGGGCCGATTGGGTTGAGCGGTTGCAGATAGTGTAGACATCGCAATCATGATTCTACGCTGCATGAGATAAAGATTTCTTCATGGCTTTGGTTACTGCCGAAGGTGTCCAAAGTTTAGATGTTAAGGGTACCGAGTCTGTGAGTACGTGAATGGAGTGCGCAATAGCCTGTGCCATTTCATAGCTCAGTAGGATATTCTGAGGGGGCTATGGATAACCAATTGCACTTCGATTCCATCGATCCGATTCTACTTACCCGTCACCTTTGCGAAATTGAATCTACAACTTACCATGAAGGCCAGGTCGGTGATTTTCTCGCTGGCTTCCTATCCGGCCGCAATTGGACTGTCGAAAAAACTCCGGTCGAGCAGCCGAAAGAGAACGCCAAGGGCGGTCCGCGGTGGAATATCTATGCTGGTAAAGTGGGCGAGACGCCGGACCTGGTTTTTTCCACACACATGGACACGGTGCCTCCTTACATTCCTTTCAGCGAGGATGCGGAGTTCGTTTATGGCCGCGGAGTTTGCGACGCGAAGGGGATTTTGGCCGCACAAGTGGCTGCCGCCGAAGTGTTGCGCGCTGCCGGATACAAAATTGGCCTGCTGTTTGTTAGCGGCGAAGAACGCGACTCGGCTGGAGCGCACGCGGCGAACGAAAGCCCCAAAGGCAGCCGCTTTCTAATCAATGGCGAACCGACCGACAATCGCCTGGCGTTGGCCTCGAAAGGCGCCCTGCGCGCGGCCTTTACGGCGACGGGAAAAATGGCGCACTCGGCCTATCCCGAGCTGGGGGAAAGCGCCATTCACAAGCTCGTTGAGGTGCTGGCGAAGCTGCTTACATTGCCGCTGCCGGAACTGGAAGGCATTGGTCCGAGTACGCTGAATATAGGACAGATTCACGGCGGGCACGCTCCGAACGTTATTGCCGATCATGCCGAGGCTCAGGTACTGGTTCGCACCGTCACTGACTCGTCTCTGGTACGGGCACAATTGACCGAGGCTGCGGGCGATCTGGCTACGGTCGAATTCACGCTCGACACGCCATTCATGCGGCTGCGCGCCGTCGAGGGAATGCCGACGATGATTGCCAAATTTGCTACCGATATTCCGCAATTGACGAATTGGGGCGAGCCGTTGCTGTTTGGGCCGGGATCGATTCACGTGGCGCACACGCCGTTTGAAAAGCTCGCCAAGAAGGAACTCGTCGAAGCTGTCGACTTATACATCAAAGTAGCGAAGCAGTTATTGAGTTAGGCTGCGGCGATCGGTTCTCAGGCAACTCTTGACCGGTTGCCTGCGAGTCGAGCGGGAGACGTGGCTTCGATCGCCAGATCGGCAACAGTCGTCGAATTCAATACCTGTAGCATGGCCTCTTGTGCTCTGGCCCAGACGGGATGCGCTGGGCAATGGGGTTTCCGATGGCACGAAGCGGCGGAGATCAGGCAGAGGTTGAGGCAAACCGGGCCTTCGATGCACTCAACGATTGCACGGATCGTGGCATGACGGCCAGCGGGAAGAATCTCGAAACCTCCCGACTGGCCGCGGCGAGAGTCGATAAATCCGGCGCGGCACAGTGCCTGAAGGACCTTGGAGAGAAAACTCTTGGGAGCGCCTGTTGACTTGGCTAGCGCGGGAAGCAAGGCGCGTTGCCGGTCGGGCAGCGTCGCCAGATGAATCATCACGCGAACCCCATAATCGGCCGCTCGCGTCAGTTGCATGGCAGAACCGGATTGTCCCATTGAATTGCCTTCTCCAACCAAGATCGTAACCGATAATCGCGTGAAGAATCGTCGCCGAGTTGGAGATTCCTGTTTCTTTCCGCTTACGAAACGCGTGTGCCCGATTTGCGTGCCGAGTTGGGAATGCGGCGTGGTTCTTGGGCGATTGTTAATTTCAGATCGGCGGCAAGTGGACAATTTTCGCAGCGGGCGACACGGCCGCAATGTGCTTTGCCCACGGCGACGGCGAGTGCGTGAAACTCATTGAAAAGCAGTGTTTGTTGCTCTGAACCGGCGTCGCAGAAAGCCTTGCGGGTGAGATTGACTAAGGATTCATATCCTTTGCGATTGCGTTCCGGCGCGGGCGTCAGTAGTTTGTGGCGGGTGACGATGCGGCGCAAGTATTCATCGGCGACGGGCACGGGATGGCTGAGTGCGTAGAGCAGGATAGCATCGGCGGTCTCCTGGCCGACTCCCGGCAAAGCCAGCAGGCGGCGGCGCAGTGGAGCCGTAGGAGTGACGGCGAGCTGTTCAAGCGAACCGCTGAATTCATCGTCGAGCATTTTTACAAACGCCTTCAGTGCCGGCGCTTTGCGCGAGTGAAAGCCGGAGGGCCGAATCAGAATTTGCAATTCATCGACGGTGAGTGCGCGCAACCCGTCCACGGTCAAAGCTCTGGCTTCGCGCAAGTTGGCGAGCGAGTGTTCGACGGCTTTCCACGCGGTGTTTTGCGTCAGATAAGCGCCGAGGATGACTTCAAATGGAGTCAGCGCCGGCCACCAATGCTGCGGGCCGTAGGCTGTGACGAGCCGGTCGTGCATCTGGCGCAAGCGCTCGGCGGGATTGAGTTGGAGCAAGGTCACGGCTGGTTTTAGGATAAGGGCAGGAAGTCGATGCGGGAGGTCTGACGTGAAGAGTCATACGGAATATCTTGTTTTTGAAACGAAGAAGCGCCGCGAAATGGTTCACATCACCGATGAGGTCGAGCAGATCGTTCAACGCAGCGGCGTGAGAGACGGCCTGTGCTTTGTGTCGCCAATGCACATTACAGCCGCCGTGTATGTGAACGACCTGGAAAACGGATTGATTGAAGACATTGGCAAATGGCTCGAAGAGCTGGCCCCGGCAAAGCCCGATTACAAGCATCACCGCACGGGGGAAGACAATGGGGACGCGCATTTGAAGTCGCTGCTGCTGCACCATGAAACGACGCTGCCAGTGACCAATGGACGTCTTGATCTGGGCACCTGGCAGCGGGTTTTCTACGCCGAGTTCGACGGGCAACGGCGCAAGCGAGTCATCGTAAAGGTGCTGGGCGTGGAATAGCCGGGGCAATCACGCGCTTTTTGCCGTCAATTTCCCCTTGATTTCGCCCAGCAGTCTCTCTACCTTGTCTTCGCTTTCGAGGGCTAGAAATTTATCCTCCAATGTCTCCGGGGCGAGAATCTCGCAGGCGGCAGCGTTCTCTGCGGCCTTCAAGTGGACTTTGGTTTTCATGCGTCCGAATGTTTGTTCCTGCCCGTTGCCGATGGCTTGACGCGCTTTTGTCGCACGCCCAACGACCTTTGCCCGGCGATGTTCGGCGATCAGCATTTCGCAGTGGGCACGCGTCTCGTTCAGTTTTTGGCCGAGCTTGTGCAAGGCCTGGCGCAGGTCGTCCGCCTCATGCTTTTGATCCTCGGCCTGAGCCGCAAATCCGACTACCAGTTGGTCGTGACTCAAGGCGCGCTCGAGAGCGGCGCGCGCCAGATCTTCGCGGTCTTTCTCGACGGCCAGTTCGGCCTTGCGTCGCCACTCTGCCGCTTGTTGTTCGTGTTCGGTGCGTTTCTTCCCGAGCAGGTGTTCATCGGCGATGGCGATTGCCGCTTGCGTCTTTACTTGAAGCAACTGGTTCTCCATGTCGAGCACGATTTGTTTCAACATCCGCTCCGGGTCTTCCGCCTTGTCGACCAGATCGTTCAAATTGGCGCGGAGCAAGGTACTCACTCTCTCCAGTAGTGACATGGTGCCCTCCTATTTAGCTCGTTGTCTGTTGCGCGCCCCCATCCTTGCAATTGTGATCTCGCGGCAAGGATGGGAGCGCGGTTACTTGGCTATCGGTTTCTCCTGTGTCGATGAATTCGTGACCGCCTTCATTGCGTTACTCATTTCTTCCATCAACGGTTTGATCCGTTCCTGGGATTTCAGCATGATCGTGGGCATGAGTTCTTTCGCGATGACCGGCGACATATCAAGCAGATGTTCGCCAGCCGGCGAACTATAAAAAGCGATGATTCCATCCACATCCGAGTAACTCAAATGTTTTTGATACAGATCCGACATATCCGAGATCATCTCGTCGGTTGTGTAGAGATTCGCGGCACGCTCCATGAAATGTTCCATTATTTTCGTGGCGGCCTGCAGTTTCTCATCGCTCATGGGGGGCATACCTGGATAGTCCTTTTCCATTTGCTTCATCTGAGATTGCATCATTGCAGGCATCATTTTGGTCATCGAGGCCATCTGCTCCTTGAGTCGCATCACCTCAAATAATTTCGCCAATTGCTCTTTAGTCGGTTGCTGATCGACCGGGATTGCTGCCGAATTTTGCAGCGATTGGACGGCGGGCGAGTGGTCCTCCGAACTTGGCTGCGATTGAGGCATCTGCGCAAACAACGTGCAGGAGGGCAATATCGTTCCGGCAATTACGACTAAAACGAACTTGCATGCTTTCGTCATACATTCCTCGAATTCTGAAAACGGCTTCCAGGGCGAAGCCCCGCATTGGTTTAACGGCATGTTCGCGGCATGATTCTTAAGTCGCGCCGCGAACACGCCAGCAATTTAGAGATTCTGCGAAACCTTTAGTTCTTCTCCTCCGGCTTCGTCTTGATCGCCTTCACGTTCGACATCAGTTGCTTGATGTCCATTCCGCTGAGCGCCTCAAACAACGCCGGAACCTGCGCTGCGATCCGCGTCATGTCGCCGGTGATCTTATGCGCGCCGGCGGCGTCGTCATTTCCTGTCGATACGATGGTGATCTTGTCGACCTTGCTGAGCGGCTCGGCCATCGCACGCACGACGTCGGCCATGTTGGTCAGCAGCTTGTCGACAACGGCGGCCTGGTTCCACTCCTGATACGCTTCGGCCTTGACGCTCATCGCCTTGGCTTCGGCTTCGCCTTTTTGGAAAATGATGTTAGCCTCGGCTTCGCCCTGCGTGCGTATGGCGGCGGCGCGGCCTTCGGCTTCAGTCGTCAAGCGGGCCTTCTCCGCATTGGCCATATTCTCAATGCGCTGCCGTTCGATTTCTGCTCCCTTCAAAACGGTCGCAATGAGTTCTTTTTCGTGACGCTGAATTTCAGCTTCCTGTACTTTGATCTGTCCTTCTTTTTCAACTTGCTGCACCTTCACTTGCTCGGCTGTCACTTGCTGCAACATCACGTTGGTTTGTAACTCATAAGCCTTGTCGGCTGTGGCCTGCTGACGGCGGCTCTGCTCGGCATACTCGGCTTTTTTGATTTCAAGATCGCGCTGCGCTTCGGCTTGACGAGTCTGCGAGGCGGTCTCTGCGATCACTCGCTCCTGATCGGCCTGCGCTTTGGCAACGGCCGATTCACGCAGCGCCGTGGCGCGCTTGATCGCCGTGTCACGTTCCGCATCGGCTGTCGCCATCTCCGCGTCGCGCTTGATTCGCGCTACATCCGGACGGCCCATGTTAGAGATGTATTCGTTTTTGTCGCGCACTTCTTTGATGGTGAACGAAATGACTTCGAGCCCCATCTTGCTCATATCGTCCGCGCAAGTGGCGCGCATCCGCTCGCCGACCATCTCCGGTTCTTTGACGATCTGCTCCACCGTTAACTGGCCGATAATACCGCGCAGATGGCCTTCCATCAGCAGGCGGATCAGTCCTTCGCGTTCCTGCGGCGTCTTGGTCAGGAACTGCTCGGCCGCGGTAAGAATCGAAGCCTGATCACTGCGTACCTTGATTTGGGCTACCGCTTCAACCGTTACCGCGACGCCCTGTTTCGTATAGAGATCCTGCTGCGGAGCCACGTCGAAGCTCATCAACTCCAGGCTCAACTGGCGGCAGCTCTCGACCATCGGGAAGATCACCGTGCCATGGCCCTTGACGACGCGCGGGCCGCGAAATCCGTAAACAATCAAGGCCTCGTTGGGACCGGCCTTGCGATAGAGTGACGTCAATAGGCCCAATAAGAAGATCAGTGCCAGAACACTGAGCCCAACAATCAGTACAATCGTTCCGTTGATTCCGTTCATCAATTCGTTCATCGAGTTCCCGGCCCTTTCTCCCGGGAGGTGAGGGGTTGATGGTTAGTTTTTGGAACGTGAGTTACCGTCGTTTCTTGGAAAAATCTTGGCGAGAAAGCCCAGTAGAAAAATTCCTACCAGGATGCCCATATCAATCGTCAAAACGCTCGCATCCGTCATAGAAGCTCCGGTCCTTTCAACCGGAATATCCCTTGTTGATTGCAAAAAACGTATGTGGCATCGACAGTTGCATTGCAAGGGTTGCTATTCGCCGTCTCCCGCAACATCTTCCCAACGGCGAACGTAGGCGATTCCTTTTTCGTATCGAATCACGAAGACCTCTTCCTGCTTTTGAATCGAGTCTCCGTCTTCAGAGCGCGCCGGTGTCGAGCGCGTTGCGCCGAGTTGTTCATAGATCATTTCGCCGGTTCCGCCATTGTGGATTGCAGCCGACAAACGGCCGACCGCACCCACAATATCGGTCTCATCCGCCGTCAGTTCGCGCTCATGGGGCAAAAGAACTTTGGCCATGAACAGAAAGACAATTGCGCCTCCAACAACGCCGCAAAGAGCAGAGAACACCAAAACGATGCTTGTGACAAAGCTGCCATGACGCGTCAATAAATATCCGGCTGCACCGAACCAGCAAAGAAAAATCATCAGCGAGAAAGTGTTCCACCAAGGGATCGTGCCTGTGGTTGAAACGGCTTTTGCCGCCGGCGGCAAATGGCCGGTCGCCGGCATGTGAATCACATGATGTGGCACATGAATATGCGCGCCGATGTGCCCCATGCCGCCTAAGAGCGAGAGCGCGCTGAGCATGAGTCCCACGAGAAAGCAGACCAGATAAAAGGTTTCCCAGTTCATTTTTGTGCTCCCTGTTTGCTTGCAGCAGGTTTGTGCGTTTTCGGTTCGTGCGACTCCAGTTTAGGCTGCAATACTTCTCTTAATCGGGGTGCGAGTCCTGGCGTGTCGAGAATCGTCTGGAGCAGCAACAAGCACTCGCGCGATTCGTCATGTCGAGCCAAGGTCAGCAGCGCTTGTTTCAATTCCGGATCGCGGCGAAAGCGCTCCGCGCCTGAAACCAGCCACAAGTCGAGTTTGTCTTCAAGCGAACGCACCTCGCTCTGCAACTCCGGATGATACCCCTCTGGGTCATCTACGAGATACCCGGGATGTACTTTGAAAAAGCTCGCCAAGATTTGCCGCGAGGTGTTGGTCAAGTGAGGCCGTGCCCCGCTCTCGATCTGCGACAGATAACTCTGGCTGAGTTTCGAACCAGTCTCAGCTTCGATTGCGCGCGTCATCTCCAACTGGCTCATGGCTCGGTCGAGACCGCGCAAACTGCCTTCGACTTCGCGTAAATAGCGAAGTTTTTCACCCAGCTTCATGACGTTCTCCTGGGCGCAATTGCTGTTCCGCCCAATGCGCTATTGCAATATGTAATATGTATATCGCAATCTGCAATAAGTGTCAACTGAAATCGGATTCGACCGGGAATTGTCGAAATCCTCATGCGTTGAGTGGCGATTCAACATTGTTCGTTTCGCGCCACCGATTGATACGAAGTCCGTTCAGAACATTTCACGCGTTCAGCCTCTACAATGGAACGTGATGAACTGGAAAGATTTGATCGAAGAAGTTGCGGCAGTTGGCGCCGGTGGCGATGCGGAAGAACCTGTTACCGGTATCGAGTATGACTCGCGCAAAGTTCGCCCCGGAGCCGTTTTTGTCGCCATGAAAGGCGGCTCGACCGACGGCAATCGCTATGTCGAGAAAGCCGTTGCCTCGGGCGCTCTGGGCATCATTACCGACTCAGCGCCAAAGTTCGACCACCTGCTGGTTTTTGAACCAGGCCTACCGGTTCTTGAGGTTGAACACGGCCGTCGTGCCCTCGCCCAGGTCTCTGCTGCCTTCTTCGGCCATCCCGAGCGCAAGCTCGCGGCGACAGGAATCACTGGCACCAACGGCAAAACGACGACGGCTTTTCTCCTCGAAGCCCTGCTCAACGCCGCGCAGCGCAAGTCGGTTCTGATCGGAACCATCGAATATCATGTGGCTGGCGAAGTTCGCCCATCGCTTCACACGACTCCCGAGTCCCGCGATCTTTTTGAATTGATGGCCGACGGCGTCAGCGGCGGAGCGACAGAGTTGGTCACCGAAGTCTCCAGCCATGCACTCGATCAGGGCCGCGCTACGGGATTGAACTTCGATGTCGCGGTTTTCACCAATCTCACGCGCGACCATCTCGACTATCACAAGACGATGGAAAATTATTTTGCTGCGAAGAGTCTGCTTTTTGATGGCACCGTCTATCCTGCTCCGCGCGTCGCCGTCATCAATGCGCACGACCCGCGTAGCGAACGCCTGGCCAAGGCTGCGCGGGACGCCGGAGCCGAAATTCGCACCTATGGAATCAAGCAGGGCGACTGGCGTGCCGCGAACTATACGCTGACGCCGAGTGGTGCTGTTCTCGATCTGGAAACGCCGGCTGGGTCGGCCAAAGTTATTTCCAAACTAGCCGGCGAAGTCAACATTCTCAACCTGCTCGCGGCCTTCACCGCGGCCCATGCACGCGGCGTTTCGTTTGCCGATCTCGTTGAATTCGTCCCGCGCCTTCAGCCCGTTCCCGGTCGCTTTCAATCGGTCGATGCCAGCCAGCCGTTCACCGTCATTGTCGACTACGCCCACACCGACGACGCGCTGCTCAATCTCACGACCCTGGCTCGCCAAATGACGGCGCAATCCGGCGGTCATGTTATCACCGTCTTTGGTTGCGGCGGCGACCGCGACCGCACCAAGCGGCCCAAGATGGGCCAGGCCGCGGGCAAGGGAAGCGATTTTGTTGTGGCGACCAGCGACAACCCCCGCAGTGAAGACCCGATGGCGATTCTTGCCGAAATCGAACCGGCCCTCAAGTCGACCGGCGTTCGCTACAAGGTCGAGCCGGACCGCGCCGCAGCGATTTATCTCGCGCTCCATGAGGCTACCGCTGCGGATATCGTTCTCATTGCAGGCAAAGGCCACGAAAAGGAACAGATACTCGCCGATCGCACCATTCATTTCGATGACACCGAGATTGCGCTTTCCACTCTCGCCAAAATGGGCTATGGTGGTTTGCAATGAAACTCACACTTGCAGAAGCAGCCATCGGCGCAACCGCCGTGTTGGAAGCTCCCGAGCGAGTCGCCAATGCTGGTGCCTTGGTCGCTTCCGGCTACTCGATCGACTCGCGCACGGTCGCAGCCGGTGACCTGTTTTTTGCCGTACGCGGCGATCGGTTAGACGGCCACGATTACGTTGCCGCAGCCATCGAACGCGGCGCCATCGCAGCCGTCGTTTCCCGCGCCCGCGTTTCGACGCTGCCCGATGCCGCCTTGGCCGTTCCGTTGCTGATTACCGAAGATCCGTTGATTGCCCTGCAAGCTCTCGCCGCCCATGTTCGCCGCCGCTGGGGTCGCCGCGTCGTGGCTGTCACGGGTTCGGCCGGAAAGACGACGACTAAAGATGCAATCGCCGTCGCTCTCGGCGCAAAGTTCAACGTCCTCAAGTCTCTTGGCAACCGCAACAACAGCTTCGGCTTGCCTTTGCAACTATTGCGCCTACAGCCCGAGCACGATATTGCCGTCGTCGAAATGGGTATGAATCATCCTGACGAGATCGCCGCTTTGACTCGCATCGCCGCGCCTGACTGGGGTGTCATCACCAACGTCGGCACGGCTCACATCGAAAATTTTCCCGACGGCCAAGCCGGTATCGCCCGCGCAAAATTTGAGCTGATCGATTCGCTGCCTGAGACGGGCGTCGCTTTTCTCAATTGCGACGATGCGTATGTTTCACAGTTTGGGCGCGAATTTCCCGGGCGCGTCGTTTATTTCGGCTACGGTCCCTGCGCCGATCCGCGATTAGTCGAGGTTGCTGAAGATACTTCCGGCCTTCACATCCGCTATCGCGCCGCCGACCGCGAAGGCCGGTTTACGCTGAATCTGCTCGGTGCGCACAATGCGTCGAACGCTCTGGCCGGACTCGCCGTTGCTCTCGAAGCCGGTGTCGATCCCGATGCCGCTGTCGCCGCACTTCAGACTCTGACCGCGGGCGACAAGCGCGGCGAAATTATCGAAGTCGCGGGCGCAACGATTTTCAACGACAGTTATAACTCCAACCCCGAGGCGCTGCGCTCGATGATTCGCACTCTCGCCACGCGGTCGGCCAAGCGCCGCATTCTGGTCGCCGGCGAAATGCTCGAAATGGGCGAACAAGGCCCCGCGCTCCACTCTCTGTGCGGACGCGCCGCGGCCGAAGCCAAGCTCGATCTCGTCGTAGGTGTCGGCGGTAACGCCGAGCATCTCGCCGCGGCGGCCAGTTCCGGCGGTGTCGCTTCGCTATTTTTGGCTGACGCCGAGGCGGCGGGAGCGTGGCTCAAATCCAATTTGCGCGAAGGGGATCTTGTGCTTGTTAAAGGCTCGCGCGGCGTTCATCTGGAGCGAGCAATCGAAGCCGTCGCGCGAAAAGGGCTGTAGCCCCCTCGCCTAGTAAAATCAATCTGAAACCCTGCCTCACTCCGGCTTTGGAGGCCCTTTGCTTTACTGGTTGCTCTACGAAAAGCTCTTTCCGTTCTTCCACCCGTTCCGGATCTTCCGCTACTTGACCTTTCGCACCGCTTTTGCGTCGCTGACGGCCATGCTGATCGCGATGCTGATCGGCCCATGGGTCATACAGAAGCTTCGCGAATTCCAGATCGGTCAATACGTTCGCGACGACGGCCCACAGTCACATCTGAAAAAATCGGGCACGCCGACGATGGGCGGCGTTTTGATTGCCATCGCCATTTTGCTCCCGACTATTCTCTGGTCCGATCCCGCCAATCCCTTCGTCTGGATCGTTGTCGTTTCCACGCTTGCCTTCGGGGCCATTGGATTCGCGGATGACTACATCAAGGTCGTACAGCGCCGGAGCCTCGGCCTCACGGCGCGCGCCAAGCTGCTTTGGCAGGCGATCGCCGCAGCCGCCGTGGCTATTGCGTTGGTGGTCTTAGATCAATTTGGAAAATTCTCAACGCAGTTGACAGTGCCCTTCGTCAAGCAGTGGCGACCCGATCTGCAATGGCACTGGCTCGGCTTGATTCCACACCTCGGCTTCCTGGCCTTTCTGCCATTCGTAATCTTCATCATCATCGTGCTCGTCGGTTCCTCGAACGCCGTCAACCTCACCGACGGTCTCGATGGTCTGGCTATCGGTTGCACGATCATTGCAGCCGCCGCTTTGACCGTTTTGACTTATGTCAGCGGCCACGTCGTCTTCGCCGACTATCTTGAATTGCAGCGCATGCCCATGGTCGGCGAACTGACCGTTTTCTGCGGCTCCATGGTTGGCGCGTCCATTGGTTTTCTTTGGTACAACGCCCATCCAGCTGAAATCTTCATGGGCGATGTCGGTTCTCTGGCTCTTGGCGGCGCCATCAGCACAGTCGCCGTCATTATTCGCCAGGAACTGTTGTTGCCCTTCATCGGCGGCATCTTTGTCATCGAAGCGATTTCAGTGATTCTTCAAGTCGGCAGCTACAAATTGCGCAATGGCAAACGTATCTTCAAAATGGCTCCGCTGCATCATCATTTCGAACAGCTAGGCTGGAGCGAATCGAAGGTCATTGTCCGCTTCTGGATTGGCGCGCTGGTCTTTGCCCTGTTTGCTCTCACCACACTGAAGCTTCGTTAAGTTAAATGCACTTCGAAAATTCGTCTTCGCTTTGCGAATACTCTCCAGCCTCACATGCGCGCCCTACAATGGGTCACAGGGCAACTTAGAGGGGGCGCAATGGAAGTCTCGACCGGCAAGCAGGCCTTTGAATTACCGGAGCCCATTGCGGTTCCGCTCGATGGAGAATTAAGCCGCCGCGTCCACGCCGAGCCGCCGCACCCTTATCGCACACCCTTTGCCCGCGATGCTGCGCGCGTACTTCATGCCCGTGCTTTTCGCCGTCTGGCCGGAAAAACGCAGGTCTTCGCGCGCCTGGCCGCCGACTCGCCCTCCGACCACTTTCGCAGTCGCCTCACTCATACGCTCGAAGTCACGCAGATTGCCCGCACGCTGGCGCGCTCTCTCGGTCTGAACGAAGAACTCGCTGAAGCTCTTGCCCTGGCGCACGACATCGGCCATCCGCCGTTCGGCCATGCCGGTGAAAAGGCGCTCGACCAGTGTCTGCGCGGCTTCGGCCTGCGCTTCGACCACAACCTGCACGCCCTGCGCATTGTGACCTGGTTTGAAGAGCGCTACGCCGCCTTCCGCGGGCTCAATCTAACCCTCGCCGTGCGTGAAGGCATCGTTAAACATTCCCACGATTATTCCGTTCGAACTCATCCCGAACTGGCCGAACTTTTTCTCGACCAATTTCCTCCACTCGAAGCTCAATTGATCGACCTAGCCGACGAAATCGCCTACTTGACGGCCGACTTCGACGACGGCCTCGATTCCGGCATTCTGACGCTTGCCCAGGTTCGAGAAAATGTCCCGCTGTTTCGCGGCTTTTACGAGGCCGTCCAACACGACTACCCAGCAGCCCCACCCAAGCTGGCTGTCTATGAAACCCTCAAGCGCGTTCTCGACACACTGGTCACCGATCTGATGAAAGAGACACGAAGGCAGGTCACTGAACTCGGCGCAACAACGCTCGAAGCGGTTCGGCGCGCTCCGATGCGGCTCGTGGCGCTTAGCTCGGAGACCGAAGCTGCCCGCGCCGCCGCCAAACAGTTTCTCTATGCCAACCTCTACGAGTCCCCGATTCTAAAAGAGGCTCACAACCATGCCACAGAGGTCGTTCAGGGATTGTTTACCACGCTGATTGCCAACCCAGCCCTCTTGCCCGCCGACCATCAAGCGCAGATTCCGGCCGAGGGGCTGGCGCGCACCGTCGCCGATTACATCGCCGGCATGACCGATAGCTACATTGAAAAAGAATGGGCGCGCTGCGGCAGGCAGTGACGCGATTGCGTGGGAAACATCATGCAATCGCTTGGTGAAGAAAAAAGGCCATTCCGCAAATCGGAACGGCCTTTTTCTTGGAACGAGAAGTGAAATGCTAGACGCCAATGACGGCGCAGAGTTCCTTGACGGCTGCCGCGCTCTTGTCGAGTGCTGCCTTCTCTTCAGCCGTGAGCTTGATCTCGATGATTTTTTCGAGGCCAGCCGCGCCTAGTTTGCAAGGGACGCCGACGTAGTAGCCGTCGATGCCATACTCGCCGGTCAGGTAAGCCGCGCAAGGCAGAATCTTCTTCTTGTCCTTGAGAATCGCCTCGGCCATTTCGACCGCGGCCGCGGAAGGCGCATAGTAGGCGCTGCCAGTCTTCAGATGCTTGACGATTTCGGCTCCGCCGTCGCGGGTGCGCTGAACGATGGCATCGAGGCGGTCCTTGGGGATCAACTCGGTGATCGGAATCCCGGCAACCGTCGAATAGCGAGGCAGCGGAACCATTGTGTCGCCGTGGCCGCCGAGCACAAAGGCTGTCACGTTCTCCACGCTGACGTTCAACTCTTCAGCGATGAAGGCGCGGAAGCGGGCCGAATCGAGAACGCCGGCCATGCCGATGACGCGTTCGCGATTGAAACCGGATTGACGGAAAGCCGTCTGGGCCATCGCATCGAGCGGATTCGAGACGATGATGAGAATCGCTTCCGGCGAGTGCTTGACGACGTTGCCGACGACTTCAGACATGATCTTGAAGTTGGTGTTGAGCAGGTCGTCGCGGCTCATGCCGGGCTTGCGGGGAATGCCCGCGGTGATGATGACGATATCGCTGTTCGCGGTGGCGGCGTAGTCGTTCGCGCCAGTCACGTGGACGTCGGATTTCTGAATCGTCGAAGCCTGCAGCAGGTCGAGCGCCTTGCCCTGCGGAACGCCCTCGACAACGTCGATCAGAACAACATCGGCCAGTTCCTTGGCCATGATCCAGTGTGCAGCGGTCGAGCCGACATTGCCGGCGCCGACGATGCTAACTTTCTTGCGCATTACGTTTCTCCTTCAGGGATTACAGTGGACAATGAAATGCGGTCAGAGCTTCACTCTTTCCTGGCCGCCGAATGTTACATGTTACCGATGATGCGTGTGGCAAATTCGCTGGTTCCGACCTTGGTGGCGCCGGCGGTCTGGCGTTCGAAGTCGTAGGTCACGAATTTTTGCAAAATAGTCTTTTCAAGCGATTGTTCGATCAGAGCAGCCGCTTCCTTCCAACCAATAAACTCCAACAGCATCACGCCCGACAAGATGACCGAGCCGGGGTTGATGACATCCTTATCGGCATATTTTGGCGCGGTTCCATGCGTGGCTTCAAAAACGGCATAACCGTCGCCGATATTCGCACCCGGGGCGATGCCGAGGCCACCGACCTGCGCCGCTGCGGCGTCGGAGATGTAATCGCCATTGAGGTTGGTGGTGGCCAGAATGCTGTAGTCGGCCGGGCGCAAAATAATCTGCTGGAAGATCGAATCGGCGATGCGGTCGTTGATCAGCACCTTCGACTTCCAGGCGCCGTTTCCGTGCGTCTTGCCGATGGAGTCGAGGACGGATTTTACTTCGGCATAGACGGCCTGCTGGTAGGCTTCGTTGGCCATTTCGAGACCGGGTTCGATCAGCGCGGCATTCTCTTCGATCGACAGGCCGGGCTTCGTCTCGACATTGCCGAGTATCCAGCTTTCGCGTTCGGTAACGGTCTCGGCGCGAAACTCCTGCCTGGCGACTTCGTAGCCCCACTCGCGAAACGCGCCTTCGGTAAACTTCTGGATGTTGCCCTTGTGAACCAGCGTCACCGTCTTGCGGCCCTGGTCGAGAGCGGCATGAATCGCGCGGCGGACAAGGCGCTTGGTGCCGAAGATCGAAATCGGCTTGATACCGACGCCCGAATCCGCGCGCACCTTCTTCTTGCCGTCTTTAAGCAAAGTGCCATTTAGAAACTCAATCAGCTTGGCCGCGTCGGGCGAGCCTTCCTTGAATTCGATACCCGCATAAACGTCTTCGGTATTTTCGCGGTAGATGATGATGTCTAGCTGTTCGGGGCGCTTCACCGGGCTCGGTACGCCTTGGTAATACTTGACCGGGCGAACGCAGGCATAGAGGTCGAGAAGTTGGCGCAGAGCTACGTTGAGCGAACGGATACCGCCACCGATGGGAGTCGTCAGTGGTCCCTTGATTGAGACGCGCAGGTCGCGGGCCGCGGCCACGGAATCGTTGGGCAGCCAGGTGCCAAACTGGCGAAAGGCTTTTTCGCCGGCAAAAATCTCGAACCAGCGGATGGCGCGCTTGCCGCCGTAGGCTTTCTCGACGGCCGCATCGAAGACGCGCTGTGAAGCCTTCCAAATATCGCGCCCCGTGCCGTCGCCTTCGATAAATGGGAGAATCGGATGGTCGGGCACTTCAAACTGTCCGTTCGCGTACTGAATCGGCTGGCCGTTTTTTGGCAATTCCAGCCCGTTATAGGTGGTTTGCATTGGCGTTAAATGACCCCTTCCGCACACATCCTCAAAGATTGAGGCTATCATCTCGGATTTACTCGGCGCAAAGAGAAACCAGCGCGCGTACCAATGGTTGATGAATTTATCGGAAATCCTGTTTTGACCCGCCCGGATGCGATAAACTCATGCGGGAACGTCCAAAAATCGCCGATCTTCAAACACACGGAGGATACATAGAAATTGGGAAAAAGCATGGTCCCGAAGAAGCTGTTTTTCACAAAGGGCGTAGGCAAGCACAAGGAGCGTTTAACCTCCTTTGAGTTGGCGCTTCGGGATGCGGGGATCGCCTCGCAGAACCTCGTCCGCGTCTCGTCGATTTTTCCGCCGCAGTGCAAGATGCTGACGCGCAAGGAAGGTCTGACCTATCTCAGCCCCGGCGAAGTGGTATTTGCGGTTATCGCGGAAAATTCCACACGCGAGCCGCACCGGTTGCTCGTTTCGAGCATCGGCGTCGCCATTCCAGCGGACAAAAACACCTACGGCTACCTGAGCGAGCATCACAGCTTTGGTGAAACCGAGGAGCAAGCCGGCGAGTACGCCGAAGAACTGGCCGCCGAAATGCTGGCGACAACGCTTGATGTGGAATTCGACCCGGATAAAAGCTGGGACGAGAAAAAGGAAATCTACCGCATTTCCAATAAAATTGTTCGCACCAGCAATGTGACGCAGTCCGCCATGGGCGACAAGCGTGGATTGTGGACGACGACGATTGCAGCCGCCGTGCTGATCTTGCAAGAGGGCTAGGCGCGCCGGAGGAGTGAATCGAGGCCAATCTCGCCAGGCGGGGTTGGCCTTGCTGTGTTATCAGAAAGGTTGCCGATGGAAAAGCCACGCAAATACAAGGTCGCCCTCGTACAGATGCGCATGGGCGCGGACCCCGAGGCGAACTTTGCCGCCGCGCTCGATCATGTTCGCGAAGCGGCCGGCCGAGGCGCAAACATCGTTTGCCTGCCGGAGCTTTTTCGCACACAGTATTTTTGTCAACGCGAAGAGCTTGCTCTGTTTGACTTGGCCGAGGCGATCCCTGGCCCTTCGACGGCGCGGTTGGCCGAGGTAGCGCGGAAGGCACGAGTCGCCATCGTCGCTTCGCTCTTCGAGCGTCGAGCAGCCGGGCTTTATCACAACACAGCCGTCACACTGAACGCCGATGGAACCATCGTGGGCGTCTATCGCAAGATGCATATTCCCGACGATCCGCTCTACTACGAGAAATATTATTTCGCTCCCGGCGATCTCGGCTTTCAGGCTGTCGATACCGCGTTTGGCCGCGTCGGCACGCTGGTTTGCTGGGATCAGTGGTATCCCGAAGGCGCGCGATTGACGGCTCTGCAGGGCGCTGAAGTGCTCTTCTATCCGACGGCGATTGGCTGGCATCCGGCCGAGAAGTCCGAGTTTGGCACGGCCCAATATGAGGCTTGGCAGACGATACAGCGTTCGCACGCCATCGCGAACGGCGTCTTTGTGGCCGGCGTCAATCGCGTCGGTATCGAGCATGGCGATGTGCTCGGCAATCGCGTCGCGGGGCAGGGAATCGAGTTCTGGGGCGGAAGCTTCTTGGCCGATCCCTTTGGCCGCATCCTCGCCAAAGCTTCGCACGATGCCGAAGAGATATTGATTGGCGAAATCGATCTGGGTCTGATCGAAGAAACGCGCCGCAACTGGCCGTTTCTGCGGGACCGCCGGATTGACGCCTATGCGCCGATCACCAAGCG
>Ga0302320_10007653_pt1 | contig 23716 bp, 25 predicted proteins | sample Bog_T0_3_FD_202130 | JGI IMG/M metagenome (GOLD analysis project Ga0302320, IMG submission 202130) | Peat permafrost microbial communities from Stordalen Mire near Abisko, Sweden - Bog_T0_3 | ecosystem: Environmental > Terrestrial > Soil > Wetlands > Peat | place: Sweden: Abisko, Stordalen Mire...
CGCAGACGCCGCAGCCGAGGCAGAGGGATTCGTTGAGACGGGCCTTCTTGCGCTTGGACTTGTGCGGGTCGCCGGCTGAGACGAGCGCCATGGCCTCGACCGGACAGACCTCCGCGCATTTGCCGCAGCCGTTGCAGGAGTCGGCGCTGAGCGCGGGGAGAAAGTTGGTGGTGGCGATGGGGTTGAGGACGGCGAATCGCTTGGCGGCGAGCATGGCCTCGCAACAGCAGCCACAGCAATTGCAGATGAAGGCAACCTGGTTTTGGACGTTTTCGCCACACTGGACTAAATTGTGCGCGATGGCTTGATCGAGCAGGTCAAGGCATTCGCTGGCATCAACGGAGCGGGCAATGCCGTGCTTGATGAGCGACTGGGCAGTACCGCTGAAGGTCATGCAGATGTCCATGGGAGCGGCGCAGGCTTTGCCGAGATGCTGCATCTTATGGCGGCAGTAGCAGGTGCCGATGCCGCGATGTGAGGCAGTACGGATGACTTCGCTGGCGCGTTCGTAGTCGAGGACGGAGAGCGTGCTGTCGCCGGCCAGGGCGTTCTCGTTGACAAAGACGCGGCCGAGTTGAGTTTCGCCACCTGTGAAGAGGTTGCGGACGAAATCCTCTTCGACGTTGAGGTATTGGTAAAAAAGTTCGGCCAGCAGCTTCTGATCGTATCCGTTGCCAATGCGCATCATGGAGAACTCGAAGAAGCCGGCCATGGGCGGAGGCAGGACAAATATCTGCTCGCCGTGAATTTCCATGTCGAGCAGCATCCCTCTGGAGGCCAGGGCTTCGAGGATATTTTGGGATTCCGCTGCGGGTTTTTTCCAGATTTTGGCGGCGGCGGCGATGTTGAAGGGCTTGATGGGAAGCAGAGCCACGAGGGCTGCTTCGTCACGAGTAAAGAGCACCTCCAGGATGCGGAAGAGCAGCTCGGAGGGCGGCGCGCCCTGCGGAAACAGGTTGAGCCGGTCGGTGAGCGATTGGTAGCTATTTCTCAGGGTCGCGTGAGACATGAAAGGCCTCTGGAGCGGAGGATGATTTCGCCATTATAGGCGTATACAGGCGGGATGCTCTGATCGGATTTGCACACGCGCAGGATTTCTATCTCTGCTCAGGATGGCGGCGGAAAGCGATAGTAAGTATCCTCTGTCAGAGCCGGAGACTTTATGGCTGATGGCCCCTCAAAGGGATCTGAATAGAAGTGCCCCATGCCGGCATCAGCCCGTCACTCACGCCATAGGCGCAAGTGCGCTCCTACGTGGAGAAGGCAAAGCGCAGCCTGTGGATCAATTCGGCAGTCATCGAAGTTCTCCCGTTGCAGCCTGTTGCACTTCAAGAGTTGTGTTCCGGGTATCACTCGGAGCCGCAGCCGTGATTTTATCTTGCGCCAGCTATTCCAGATGTGTTCAATATTGCTCACATCCAGGAAGGCCACTAGTTTACAAATTAATGTAACTGCCTTCAAATCTGCGATCAGGCTTCTATTCTCATCGCCAAATGGAGAGGGAAAAATGAAGAGTGCTGTTGAAAGTGCATCTCCGTACGTTTTACCGCCGCTGCCCTACGCAGAGGGCGCATTGGCTCCTGTAATCTCAGCACACACCATTGGCTTCCACTACGGCAAGCATCACAAGGGATATGTCGATAACCTGAACAAACTGGTAGCTGGAACGGAGTTTGCGGACCTGCCGTTGGAGAGTATTATCACCGCGACATCCGGCAAAGCCGATAAGACCGCGATCTTCAATAATGCAGCGCAAACATGGAACCACACGTTTTACTGGCACAGTCTGAAGCCGAAGGGCGGTGGTGAACCACCCGCAGCATTGAAGCAAAAGATCGAGGCTTCCTACGGCACTTTGGATGCACTCAAGAAGGAGTTGGCGAGTGCCGCAACGACCCAGTTTGGCAGCGGCTGGGCTTGGCTGGTTCTGAATGGCGGCAAACTCAAGGTGGTCAAGACCGGCAACGCAGATGCGCCGATAAACACTGGCATGAAACCGCTATTGACCATCGACGTGTGGGAACACGCCTACTACCTCGATTACCAGAACCGGCGCGCGGACCACATCGACGCAGTGCTGGAAAAACTGATTAATTGGGATTTCGCGGCAGAGAATCTTGACCGATAAAAGTCTGAACGGTTGCATACTCTATCCGAAGCCATGCTTGACAAGGCGCTCACACGGTGCGCAGTTCGCGCCGGGTGATCTTTGTCGTCAGGCAGAAGCACAAAAAGCGAGAAAGGGCTTCCGCAGCCAGTTGTAGAAGCATCTTGATTTCCTTCCTTCTGAGTTGACAGAAGAATCTGAACGAATGGCGAAGAAACCGGTGTGGAGCGCATTTATGGCGTGGCGAGCGATTCTCTCAATGGCATCACGGATTCAGTGCGTGCTCGAAAGGGGATCGAGTGGGTTGGAGTGCGGCATGAAGAGACAGCCGCCTTTGCTGCCGGAGCTAAAGCAGCTCTGACGGGCAAGCTCGCAGTCTGTGCGGGCAGTTGCGGACCAGGCAATCTGCACTTTATCAATGGCCTCTATCGGTGGAAAGTAAAGCTCGGTTAAGGAGACTGTGCAATGGCGAAAAATATTATTCCGCGTCACATCGGTTTCATTCCCGATGGGAATCGACGCTGGGCTGTGGATCGTGGCCTGCCAAAAGAAGCCGGATATGCTCAAGGCATCAACCCGGGGTTGCTGCTGTTTGAGAAATGTAAAGAATGCGGGATCAAGGAAACTTCCATCTATTGCTTTACTCAAGACAACACCAAGCGGCCTTCCATTCAGAAACAGGCATTCAGCGAGGCCTGCGTTGCATTCGCTTTCGAGATTGCACGCCGTGGAGCGGCTCTGCTTGTCGTCGGGGATGAAACCTCGAAGCAATTCCCCAAGGCGTTAAACGAATTCCGGCAACGCCAGGGTGTCGGAATGAAAGTGAATCTACTAGTCAACTATGGCTGGGAATGGGATCTGGCCGGTCTTAAAAACGGCGGCCTGCGTTCAGGTGAGGTTTCACGTCTGGATTTGATCGTACGCTGGGGAGGAAGGCGCCGATTAAGTGGTTTTCTTCCGGTGCAATCGATTTATGCGGATTTCTATGTACGCGATGAATATTGGCCAGATTTCGAGTTACAGCATTTTGAGCACGCACTCGCCTGGTTTAAAAGCCAGGATCCGACACTCGGCGGGTGATAGAGTGGATGCTAGTCACGGCAATATACACCTAGTTCTCAATCGTACGGGCTGACACCTCGAAATGGCGAGTGAAGAGGAACCAATGCTTCGCCCCTCTTCACTCCCATTGTCTGTCTCTGGCTAGCATTGCCTTCGCTTCATCATCCAGCGGATCGCCGATCCAGCCATAATGCCTGCTGCAAATACTGCCGCAACTGTTTCAATAGGATGCCGCTGTACTCGCTTTTTTGTTTCAGCAAGAAGCTCCGCTGCTGCATGGCTTCCCTGTTTTGTAACACGCCGTGCTGCTCCGCCGCCATCCTCAAGGGCATCCGCAAGTACGGACGCCACTCGCGAAGCCTTGTGCGCTGTCTCGTCAATCTGTACGCCCACCTGCTCCAACACTGATTGCGCCATGCTCTCTTGACCTTTCTCGTTTCTGAGTTTGATGGTGATGCGCTTACTCTCCAACAGCCTTTTCAATCTTGCCGACGGCGTGTTGAACTTTTCCTGCGTTCTTTTCAGCAATGCCATCAGCTTCCAGGTTGGGGTGCTTCGTGATCTCGCCGGCCTTCTGCTTGATTGCGCCTTTGACTTCGTGAAGGTTGCCTGCTGTCTTATCTTCTGTGCTCGGTTTCATCGTGATTCTCTCCTCTGTTCAGTGATTGTTGTCGGTTCGTTAAAGTCCATGGGCGGTTGTTCGCATCTTGAATGTCTGCGACCAGGTAAGACCCTCTTGGTGAAGTATCCTTGCCCGATTCAGAACCTTGCATTGACCAGTATCGGACTATCGGATCGCTGATAGCTGGTCATAATTGCTCGCAGGGGAGTGCACAGCAGGGTGGACAGACCCAGGCTGCGCTTGGGAAACGCCTGCCTGAAACGCACCAGCCTATGGCATTGAGGCACGCCTGACTTGGTAGATGTGCGGATCACTGCTCACGGCGGTCCTGCGCTAGCGTAAGTCAATTTGATTCAATATAGGTTAACGAATTGGAAGTAAACGGCTGGCTACACAATGAACATGGCCACACCTGCGGCAAACATGGCAATTGCGGCGATTGCCACAACGGCCAACCCCAAGTGGGAACTCGGTTGGCCTTGCATCAGTTTCTTGTCGGAAGCAACAACCAGGATGCCGACAAGAAGGAATGGAGCAAGTAAACCATTGACTACGGCGGTCCAGTAAAGAGCCTTGACAGGGTTAACGCCAACGAAGTCCAACGCGACGCCCACTCCTGTTGAAGTCAGAATCAGAGCATAAAACCAGCGGGCTTGCTTCAATTTCTTGTTCAGGCCTTGTCGCCACCCAAGTGTCTCAGCGAGTCGAGGCGCAATCCTTGGCACACCACGAGGTGGTGACACCACACGAACTGAATCCTGCCGAGCAGCGATTGACGAAGTTGAACATTGACTTGCTCAATGCCGACGAATCGACAGCCAGAGCGCACATCCTCGATTCCATCTATGAGACAGAACTACAGCTTGACACAGATTCAACTGCGGGAGAAAAAGCGCCGGAGCCGGTTGATCTTCGCCAACTCCAGCGCGAACTCCGTCCTTCGGAGCTTTTGCTCGAATATGTTCTCGACAATCCTCACTCCTTCGCGCTCGCGTTGACGCATAACACCGTTCACCGATACACGTTGCCGTCTAAGGATGAATTGGAACAAGCGGCGACACAGTACCGTTCTGAGATTGTGAAGCAGAAGACGGACCTGGATCTCGCGCAACAGCTTTTCAATGGACTCCTGGGAAGTATTCCAGAAGTCAAAGAGAAAGCGGCGCTGATCGTGGTGCCGGATGGGAAGCTTCACCTGCTTCCATTCGCTGCTCTGGCCGACAACGGCCAATACATCCTGTCCTCGCATCAGGTACCCTTTTCGCCGCGCTTCACAAACCGGCCCAATTCCTTCCATGCGTGGAACCCGGCAACGCGGGTCGCCGTTGGGCGCTGTCTCGCAATGCTCAGAATGTTCCCGAAAGAATACGCATGAAAACGGGCCATCGCCGCGAGATACGCGGTCAAAGTTTCGCTCTTGCCCGCTTCAAGCTGCTCAAGCAGGTAATCCACGGCTTGCTTGATAAGTTGCTGTGTGGGGTTGTCGCGCTGCGTGGTGCGCTGCTGGTAGGGGGATTCGCTGCGGTGCGCCGCATTTTTGCTGTGCGGCGCGGTGGTGGCGGTGTTGTTGGTGCTGGTAGCTGCGTAGGTCATGATTTTCGTCTCCTTCGGAGTGGGATTTGCCGTTTTTCAGCCCTGGGAGGGCTAAAAAAAGACATTCATTTCATGACTGGCGAATTGGGCGCAGAGAGGCGCTGTCAACTCCCGAAGCCCGAAGGGGCGCGGAAGCGAGCACGGCGGCTTTTATGCCGCGCGGAGCTGCACAAGCGGAGTTGACAGAAGGAGCCGAACGGAGCCTAGAGTTCGCCGGGAAATGAATGTCGAACCGGTGGTCCAGCCGAAGGCTGCACCGCATTGCTTTTCAGGGTGGGGCGTTACGGGGCGGGAACGGCCCCGTATGGATGGGAAGCGGAGAACGCCAGTTTCAGCGGCGGTCGCAGCGGGGGAAGGGGCGGAGCCGTCTTCCCGCAAAGATTGAAAACGGAATTGAATCTTGCGCTTATGCGTTGTTTTTCGATGAAGTGAGGTATGGATGCCGGCATCGTGATGTGCCCGGAGAAGCTGCGAACTCGGAAGATTCTATTTATGGAGTACTTCCGAGTAAAATACCGAGCATGGACCTGATTAGCCTGCTTAGCCGCCCCGAAGGCAAAACGCTTGAGTTCAAGCGCGATCTGACTTCACCGGAAAACGTGCTGAAAACGGTTGTAGCGTTTGCCAATACCGCTGGCGGAGTTCTCGTGCTTGGCGTGAGCGACGGCACGAAAGAGGTAAAGGGGCTTGCCAACGTCTTGGCCGAGGAAGAACGGCTTGCCAACTTGATCGCGGACAGTATTTCTCCCAAGCTGGTTCCATCGATAGAAATCATGTCCTGGAGAAAGGCTCAGGTATTGGCGGTCGAGGTGTATCCAAGCGCAATCCGTCCGCATTCTCTGAATCGTCTGGGACCGGAAAGCGGTACGTTTATTCGCGTGGGTTCGACCAATCGACGCGCAGACCCGGCGCTTATCGAGGAGATGCGGCGTTACGGCCAGGTCGGCTCGTTCGACGAACAGCCAGAGCCAGAAATGAACTCGGAAGCGATCGACTTCCGAGCTGCTTCCGAGTTCTTCCGGCCTGTTCGCAAACTTGCGCGTCAGGACCTCCTCACGCTGAAAATCGTAACTCGTTATCAGGGACGGACAGTGCCCACGGTCGGCGGAATACTGCTTTTTGGAAGCAACCGGATGGAACGCTATCCAGACGCATGGATACAGGCAGGCCGGTTTGCGGGCAGCGACAGACGCCGTCTTATCGATTCTCTGGAGGTGCGTTCTTATCTTCCCGGTATCGCTGGTGAAGTGGTTGCATTTTTACAGAAGCACATGACCCGCGAAGCCGTAATTGGAGCCGTGAAACGAACGGATCAATGGACACTGCCGGTTGTAGCAGTTCGCGAGGCGCTGATAAATGCGATTGTCCATGCTGACTATGCCCAGCGGGGAGCGCCTATCCGCGTCGCTCTCTTCGATGACCGCCTGGAGATCGACAATCCCGGCTTGCTGCCATTTGGACTCACCATCGAAGACATCCAGAAGGGCGTTTCAAAACTTCGCAATCGCGTTCTTGGCCGCGTTTTTCAGGAGTTGGGTCTCATCGAACAATGGGGCAGCGGAATTCAGCGTATGACAGTTGCTTGCCGAGAGCGCGGATTGGACGCGCCGCGCTTCGAGGAGATTGGGACCCATTTTCGCGTAACGCTTTCCACGATTGCACGCCGTGCGTCAACGAAGGACCAACGGGACGAAGCGATATTGAACGCGCTCGCGGCAAACCAGGAAACAGGGCTTTCCACATCGGAGATTGCCAAACAGATCGCGCTTTCGACGCGCGCCGCTCGCACCAGGCTTGCGTCGCTAGTGGAGCGTGGACTGATTGCCGAAATAGGCAGTGGTCCCCAGGACCCACACCGCAGATACTATTTCGTTGGCGAATGACAATGGCGTGACCAGCAAGTTCAGGCATTGCGCTGAGTCCTTCGTACGCACCTGTTTTTCAGCGCAGTATCAGACATCACAAGTCCAACGTAAGGCCGGCGCTCAGTGTATTTTTCATTATTGCGGTTTTCTCCAATCCGAGATTTGCAACGAGATTATTGGCTTTGCCAAGATCGAGCGCCGATGCCTTGCTGACATCACGGCTGAGGCTTTCGGCAAGCGAAGCCACATCATTGGTGAAGATTTGCGCGTCCTGCGATGCGCGCGAAACAGAAACGTAGGCAAAGCGGGTATTGATGAGTTCGGGATGGACGTTGGTGTCCATGTTGACCAGAACGCGCTCAGAGGTGAGACCCTGCGAACTGTGCGAGGTAACGGCGTAGCCGTGATCGAAGTGCCGCATTTCTGCCGGATCAAAGGTGACCGTCCGGTCCTTGCCGCCGTCCATGCTGACAGTCATCGTGCCGGTCTCGTCAATCTTCTGCACGGTAGCAAGGTCGCGGTTGGCGACTCCCAATTCACGATTGGGCGCGGTGAATTGCAACCGGTCGCCTACGGAAAATTCCCGTTCGATCTCGCGGTAAGCAGAGATGCCATGCAGTCTGGCCGGATCGTAGGTGACTTGCTGGCCGTCCGGCTTCTCGACGGTTAGCAGATTCGATTTTGGATCGATCAAAACCACTCGCGCGTAGCTGCGCTGCTCGATGCCGAGAGTCTTGCTGCCACGCTGGTAGTGGAGGATGTCGCCAACCTCATAGCGCGCGGCCCAGGCGCGGTCGGCTCCGGTCATGTCTGAGCGCGACGCAAGCACACGCAGGGAGTGGTTTTCGGATTCGACGATACCGCGTTCCTGCAACTCAGAACGGACCGCTTGGTTGATCGCGCGGCGTGAGGCGTTGTCGGGAGAAACGATGATGGTATTGGCCGGATTGTCAGCAAAGTTCCGGGCAATCGAGGCGATGCGCTTTTCAGGGTCGGCAATCTCCGTGACGCGGCCCTGTTGTTCAAGAAGCGCAACACCTTCGGCAACTTCGCCGCGCGATAGATGCTCGACGGCGCGCAGCAACTCCGGGTCTTTCTGGCGGACAATCTGATCAAGTCGCGCCGTATTCATTCCGGCATCGACCAACTGCTCGAAGGGTTTCCCGGCTTCGACGCCTTGATGCTGGCGCGTGTCGCCAATGAAGAGAACTCGGTCGCCGGGGTCGAGTTTGGCGAGGAAATCGCGCACCTGTTTGGTGCTGGCGAGACTGGACTCATCCACCATATATAGGTGACGTTCCGGTGTGGGCTGCTTATGCCGGACGAGGAATCCTTGCAGCGTATCGGCATTGATGCCGGCGTCGCGGAGCTGATGCGCGGCGCGGGAGGTCGGGGCGAAGCCCTCGACAATCATCCCGCGCTGCTCGGCGGCCTCGCGCACGGTTTTGAGCGCCGTTGTTTTGCCTACGCCGGCGCTTCCTTGCAAGCCCTGGATTCTGTCGCGCGAGGTCAGAATCTCTTCCGCTACAGCGCGTTGCGAGGAATTAAGAATCGGGTATTGGGCGGTATGCGCCACGGCCTGCTGAACGGGCATGATTTGCTCAACGCGGCCTTTCCCCTGGCGCATCTGCCGCAGGATTTCTTTCTCAGCATGGATGGTTTCCGCCGTGGTGAACTGCCGCGCGGAACTGTGTTTCCCCGCTGTGACAAGCTGTAACTCGCCGGAAGCCAACCTCGCTTCTACACTCGCGCGAACCTGGGCGTAGGTGGTTTCACCCATGCCGCGCCGCAAGGCATCGCGGAAGAGGGTACGCTCATCGGTGACAGCCTCGCGCTCGAAGCTGCGTTCGCGGGCAAAGGTCACGGCTTCCTGGGCAGACTTCTGCACTTTCTCGGGAGCGCGTTCGACGGATTTCTTTTCGGCCCGCTCACGCGCCGCGGCCACAACCTGATTCGGCTGATTGCCGAACTCGGCTGCCAGCTTACGGTGCGCCGAGAGTACTTCGGCGGGCGACTGAATCTGCTTCTTGTCGCGCGTGGCATGGGCGGCGATTTCCGCCGCCTCGTAGCCAGAGAGACCATTCTGCTGCATGTGCGCGAGGATCTGATTCTGGCGCTGGCTTGATGCATCCAGATACTCCTGCGAGTAACCCTTGATCTCCGGCGCGCCGCTCCTGCCCGGCGTGATCTCGTAGCCAAGTTCGCGCAACCGAAAGGTCAACTCCGACTGATAGACGGCAGTGGCGAACTGCTGCGACTCGAAGAGGCTCTGCGGCTGTAGTGCTCGCGTGGTTCCATCAGCACGCTCAGTGACATTGAAGATAACCGCATGGGTGTGAAGCTGTGGCGCGGCGTAGCCATCGACGGGCCGCGATGTGTCGTGCTCGAATTTTGCGACGATGAACTGGCCGGTGGATTCGGCGGGACGATTGCCGCCGAGTCGCGCTTGCGTGTACCGCTCCAATTCGCCAAGCGCGGTCGTGACCGCCATGCTGTGAGCTTCGCGGACCCGGCTGTCGCCGCCAACAAGGGCGGTCAACGAAACCGACTTCGGCGCGCTGAAGGTCGCATCCCACCCGGCGCGATGCTCGACGGATTTGACTGTTTTGCCGTCGGCTCCTTGATACTCGAAGGATTGTCGATGCTGGACAAGTTGCTCGCCGGTTTGCGGGTGCTGACCGTCCGAGAGCCGGTGAAACTCATCGGCACTAACTGCTCCAGCGAGGCCGTATTTTTCGGCAAGCTGCCCTTGCCATTCGCCCTGCACGGTATGGCCCTGACTCCAGTAACTCTGGTCCGGCGAAGTAAATTCCTGCTTGTGGTAATTTTCGAGCTTGCCTGCGGAGAGTGCTTTCGAGATTTTTAGCATGGTCAGTCTCCCAATGAAAAGCCGCTTTGGATTGCCTCGGCGCTTTCTTCGATGGCCTCTGGTTCTGTTGCTTTCTTCGCCAGCGTCTTTGGATCGAAGCCGAGTTCATCATCGTCGAGCGGGCGAGGAACGAAGGCCGGCTGTGTTGCTGGAATATCGTGGTAAGCGAAAGAGAAGCAGGCTACGTAATTGCCGAGTTTGAGATATGCGTGCCGGTCGGGCAAGCCGGAGATTTCCGAGTCCATCACCAGTGGCTCGACCTGGCGCTCCAGCGTGAAGTTTTTCCCCGTGCGGCTGCCATCGAAATGCGTCTGCCGCATCCGCTCAATTTCCACTTTGCCGATGGCGCTCGATACCCATTCGGCGGCCTTCGGCTCGGTGGTTTTGAGGAAGATTTTTGTCGCTGGCTGCGAGAGCATGACTTCGGCCATGTGGCCGTAGATGTACTCAAGCTGAGCCTTGCCCTGGAAGCCCAGCACAATCGGATTCTTCGATTTGCGGTTCTCTGTGATGGCCGTGTGGAGTTGCGGAAGACGTTGCAGACTGGCCAGTTCGTCCAGCACAAACCAGACCGGGTGCTGGCCTTCCTTCGGTTCATTGAGCAGACGCAAAACCAGCAGGTCAATCCACAGGCTGTGCAGCGGACGCAGCGCCTCGCGCTCGCTTGGTTTTGAGGTGAGAAATATCCAGCCTCTCCTGTTTTCGGACCATTCAGTTGCACTCCAATGATTCCGGCTTTTGTCTTTGCGTGGCAGCATCCGCAGGCTGTCGGCAATCAGTCCGAGCGATGCCAATACGCCGTTGCGCTGCTGCTGCGCGCCCTTGGCGATCATCGTTGCCATCTCGGTATTCTGCACGCGGCGGTCGATCTCGTCGGGGTTGGCCATCCATTCGACCAGCTCCTCGGGCGAGGGACCGAAAGTCAGTAGGTGAGCGAATATCTTCTGCGGCGTCTCGGTAAAGAATTCGCCCTTCTTGTCCGTGGTCGGCTGATAGAGCGAGGCTGCAATCGCCTTTGCCTCGGCACGGCGGCGCAACTCTTCCGATGGCCCCCAATAGGGGCAGCGGGCGTCCAGCGGATTGAGAATGATGTCCCCATTTTTGCTGTCATAAAACCGCTGAACAAACTCGCAGGCAGGATCGTAAACGATGGCCGAATGACCACGTTCTTTGATCTGCATGAGTATCTGCATAATGAGCCGAGTCTTACCCGCGCCGGTGTCGCCCATCAGCTCGATGTGCTGCCCTTCGGCGAGCCTGGGAATGCGCATGAGTTGCTTCGACTCGATGGTTCTGAATCCAATGCCGTCGCCCTTGACGGCGCGATTGAATCCGGTTGGAGTCACGCGCACCGGGCCTTTGAGTAGGCGGCCGTACTTCATCTCCCGGAACCTTTCCATGTCTTTACGCGCGGCAAACGGGAGCAGCCCCAATAGCGCAACAAGTCCTGCGAGCAGCGGCCAGCGGAAGACTCCGGCGACGGAGTGCCCGCCATAGACGAACTGCTGAAGATAGGCATGAAGCGGCCCATTCCAATAGACAGTTTTTGGCCCGCGATAAAGATAGACCAACCCGGCGGCGCGTGCGCTCCTGGTCAACTGAAGTGGCAGCGGTCGTGCAAATTCAATTGCTGTCACGCCCGGCTCTACATCGGCAGCGGCAGCAGGATGCGCATGAAGATCGTCGTCCGAAACATCGAGAAGCTGGTAGTGGCCTGTCTGCTTCAGGCCGGTCAGTGCGCCGGACTGAATGTAAGGCCAGAGGTCGTATCGTTCGAGCGGCGACATGAACACACCTACATAGATGCGCAGAAAAACAGCGGTCAGAATCAGCGCAATCGTGATGGCCGCATAGCTATAGATGGGAGCCTGCGGCGGCGTAACGATTGTTTCCTTTCGTCCCCAATGTGTAGTGTTCATATCTGTTCCGTGCTCCTTTCCGCATAGCTGGCGACAGCGTCTTCTGCCGCCTTGCGCTTGTTTGCCTTCACGTAGCGAAGCATCTCCTTGAACTGCTCCGAGGTCATTTGCTCTCCACGCAGAAGCGGGTCAAGCGTATTGATGAGCAAAAGGCGCAAGCTCGTGACCTCGCCCATCAAAGCAAGGTCAGTTGCATTCCTGGAGTTGTCGCGCACTTCGCGCATGATCAGGCTGCGCAGCCATTCGCCGTAGTCAAGCCCAAGCGAATTGCAATGACGCTCGACCTCTGAATACTCGTTGCGATTGAGCTTCGTATTGAGCGTGATGTTGCGTTTTTCGCGTCCTCGAACCCGGCGCGTACCGGGTTGGATTTCTGAAGAAAGAAGCGTCATGATAACCTGCTTTCTGTTTCCAACCGTGGAAACTCATGAGTTCCCACGGTTCACATATCTTCAACTCCATCATTCAGTAACTCAGGAGTTTCCTGGGCAACTTCTGAGTTCCCTCTGAGGGGTGGAGTATCGAAAATTCTTCCGGCGCGCAGCGCCGCAGTGGTCCGGGCAGGAAAGCGAAGGCAAATCACGCCTTCGCTCCCACTGCGACTGCCGCTTTCGATGCAGGCTTTGAAGGCGCTTCAGCGGCTTCCGAAGCAGGCGCGCGGCGGATACGCAGAGTCGGCGTAATGCGCTGCGCTTCGGACGACTTAAGGAACTCCTGAAAGTCGCGGTCTTTCGTGAAGACATAGGCAAGCGCCTGCTCGACGACATCGTCGGCGGAAGCGTGGATGAATGCGGCGTACTGATCGACCTGCAAAGCGGTCGTATCAGTCAACCGAATGGATGCGCTGATGTGGCGGGTTTGAGTGACTTCAAGCAGTGGCATAATGGTCTCCTTCGGGCTGTGGATTCATGCCGTCTTCTGACGGGCAATCATGCGTTGAGCCGTGGTCGCAATCTCCCGTGAACGCGATTTCAGAAGCGCGGCGGGAATCTCGAAACGGCGGCGGACTTCAAGCATGGTGATGACGTCGTCGATGGGGATGCCATCGGCCAGCCAAAGGCGGGCCGAGGCGACATCGACAGTGCGTTGGGCATAGTAGAGAGGGTCGGATTTATCATCGCGGCGCAAAGCAAGCTCACGGGTCAGCTTCGAGGCGTCCATATCGCGTGCAAGTTGCGCGCAAACCCAGGCCCAGTCGTCCTCGGAATGCGAGTGCTTTCCGGCAATCGAATTGGTAGGCGATTTCCGCGCGTTCCCCATGATCGGAAGCACGGAAGAGCAGGCCGCATCGTCAAGCCGGAAGTCGGCAGGACCGTAGATCACATCGGCTGGGTATTCGACCGCGACGGGCTGCGCGGGAGAATACTTCTGGTTTAGGAATCCCGGGACGCGCAGCACCCGGTTTCGGTCGGTGCAAGCGGGATCGCCACCGAAGGAATGGGCGATCAGCTTGAGTGTCTGTTCCTGCCGCTCGAAGTCGAAGCCGGCCACCCGCCAAAGCGCCTGGTACTTGCCGGGCGAAGTCGAGATGATTGCGGTCGGCGTGGGAACCAGATCCGACGCCCGCAGCGCAGCGAGCCGGGCGTCGCCGTTGTCATCAATATCTATATATATGTGGCGGACGGATGCAACGCACTCCTTGGTCCGTTTACGGCTGCCTGCGTGGAGTGGGTTGGCCGAGACATAAATGTTTGCGCCGTTGTCATTCTCGAAGTTGAGCCAAGCCATATACCGCGGCGCTAGAACCTGTTCAACCGTTACCACGCGCTGCTGTGGCCGGGGTGCATCTTCTCGGCGCAACAGGAGCGCAATCGTTTCGCACGACGCGAACGAACGAGTGAGGAAGTTGGCGGCAATTCGGTTCATAAGCTGACCTCTCAAGAACGCGATTTCACGGGCATTTCGAGTAGGAAAGCCCGGACAATGCCGGGCTTTCACCTGAATGGAGCGGCCTACTCGGCCGCTTCGTCGAAGGGCAACTGCTCGTCGGCTTCCTGATCTTCAGGGGCGGCCTTCTCTGCGCGGTCGAGCTTGAGGATGGAGTTGACGCGAATCGAGTCGGTGCGCACGGGCTTCTTGGCCTTCTTGGGCGTGTACTCGGAGTGGCGAATCTCGCCCTCGATCTGGATGTGCGCGCCTTTCTTGAGCGTGGCCGCGAACTCGCCGAGTTTGCCGAAGACTATCGAACGATGCCACTCGGTGTGCGAGATGTATTCGCCGGACTCTTTGTCCTTGTAAGAGGTCTTGGTTGCGAGTGAAAGGGTGGTGAACTTCTGGTTGTTCTTGCCGGTGCGGACTTCGGCGTCGCCGCCAAGGAAGCCGATGAGGATAGCTTTGTTCTGATACATGATCGTGTCTCCGTTTTTGAATTCCCGATCTGCTCGGGTCACACCTTGCGAAGCTATGCGAGATGACGGGGTCCCCAGCACACGATTTATGTGTGATGGGGTGGCAGTGGGCGCGACTCCCAAGTGCCAAGCCGTGCATTCTGGAGCAGGGGCCCAGACTTGCTCTGGGAGAGGAGTCCGGAAAGCAGAACGGCGTAGTGCCGCAGGGCGTCGCAAAAGCCCCGAAGCAGTGACCGAGCTAGTGAGGAATGGAACTGGGAGACACACTTCAAGAACAACGTTGCTCCCGCTTCCTGGCGATGCCATTCCCCGGCAGACCAGATCCCCACTTCTCGCGTCTGACCTCGGGATGAAGAGCCGCATCTCGCACCCGGCATCGCGTGTCTTCCACTCGGCGCGGTCATGCTCAAGAGCGCACAACAAGGGTGTGATTCCGTTTGCTTCATCGTGCCCAAGAAGGCTTTGCATAGCCGCTCCTCCGATTCGCGTTCCATCCTGCAATCCGCGCTGCAATCTATGCCGCCACTGTGGAGGAAGCCCGGTAGATTTCCTCTGTCACGAAGCACTGCTCCGCATGGCTGTATCCACTCACGGTGATAAGCTCGCGCACTCTGCGCCGGCCTGTGGTATCGCGTTCGCAGTAGAGAACAAAATCTACTGCTTTTCCTGTCTGTGACCGGATGAATTGCTGGTCGAGATTGGTTCGGGCGCTGAGCGCCATATCCGCCAGTCTGTCCAGTGCGTCAAGAGCAGAATCTGCGTGCAAGGTCGAGAGCGTTCCGCCGTGGCCAGTGTTCATGGCCTGCAACAGGTCATAGCCGCATTCGTCGCGGATTTCGCCCATAATGATGCGGTCGGGACGGTGCCGGAGAGCTGCGGCGACAAGCTGGCTCGGAGTCACGGCAACCTGACCGGGAATTGCTGCGACCGCCTCCCAGCGAACTGCATTGGGATGGGCGACCTTCAACTCGGCTGGCTGCTCGATCACGATCAGCCGCTCGCGCAGCGGAACATGATCGAGCAGCGCCTTCATCAGCGTGGTCTTTCCTGAGCCGGTTCCACCGGCGATAATGCCGTTCTTCCGGGTCTCAATCAACCGCACAACGGCGTCCCGAACCTCAGCGGGCAAGCTGCCAGCTTTGACTAGTTCATCCGAGGTAAACCAGCGGTTGAATTTGCGCACGGTAAAGGTCGGCCCATTGATCGAAGAAGGCGAGCCGACAACCGCGACTCGCGAGCCATCCGGTAAGCGCGTATTGAGAATCGGATTCTGCGTCGTCATGTCCTGTCCGAGGATGCGAGCGACACGTTCAATGGCTGCCTGCAAACGTTCATTCGTGAACGGCTGCATGAGTTCGATCTGCTCGACGACGCCATTGCGATCTGCAAAAACTCCGCTCGTTCCATTGATCATCAGATCGGAGATCGATGGATCGAGCAGAAGCCCGCGCAATTCTTCGGGAAAGAACGGCAGAATCAGGTCGAAACTCATTGCGCTGCTCCTGCTGCTGCGTCTGGGTTATGCGCATCGACAGAGACGCGGTTTTCGTGGAACTCGGTGATGGTCAATCCCAATGGATTGATGAACTCGTACTGCGGGTAGACACGGGACTGATCGCTGACCTGTTTGGGGTTCAGGTAATAGGTGATGCTGAGCAGCCAATGCTCCGTGCGCGGTTCGTGGGAATTCTCTGCCGAGTAGAAGCGATCAACTGCCATCAGCGCGGTTCCACGGGCAATGCGTGCTCCCTGGAGCATTTCTTCAGACATCGTCGTAATGGTCACGTTCTGGACCTGAACATCGTTTGCTTCAATCTGCCCTGCCGTGACCTGAGAGACGAGGTGGTTGGCGTTGTCTTCACCCATCAGGCGCGATGCCAATGCCTGCGAGAGAAAGTAGTAGTTGAGCGGGTATTTCTTGGCGATTACGTCGCGATTGACGGTGTAGCGGTAATTCGCCCAATCGGTCAGATAGGTGCGGACTTCTCCCTCGCGGGGCGAGTAGTTGAGGTCGCTGTATTGGATCGCCTGGGCGCGGCCCATCTCGTCGATGCGGATATAGCGATTGGCAATTGGGCGATGCGCCAATGATAGATTCATTCCGAGCGATCCGAGCAGCACTACCGCGCCGCACGCCAGGATGATCCGATAGGCTTTCCGCTCGGCGTAGTGGGACGAATAGACCTCGTTGCCGATGTGGTCAACGAGAAGCGCCTGCTCCGGCTTCAGCAACGATTCAGTGGGGACTGTGCGTGTGCTCATGGTATGGACTCGTCCTTTCAGAAAGGGTGAGAAAGAGATTGGCCGTGTAGATCATCGAAACGATGAACAGTATGGCCAGGATCGTGAGCAATATCCGACGCAATGGCCTGGATCTGCCAAGCTGACGAAGAAACAGAAAGCTGAAGATATATGTCCACATGCGACACCTCCTATCCAGCCATCATAGCTAGAGATGCGACGGCTCCTCCAACCTTGGAAACACTGTCTGCCATGCCTGCTGTTCCGCCGAAGATCGCCTGCGTCATGCTCGGAATAAAGAGCATGTTGATGATGAAGGCGATGAAGACCATCGTGCAGGGAATGAGGTTCGCGAGCCACATCTCCATCGAGTAGGTTCCGTTGAAGGTTTGCTGAATGAAGGTATTCAGGAAACCGGCCCACACGAAGATGAAGGCGGCGGCCACGGCGCGGATCATCGCGAAGCTGAGAAGCACGTCGAGGAAGTGGAAGAACTTCCCTCGGAAGGTCCTGGTCATCAGCAGCGGAATGAAGACCGGGCCGAAGAGCGCGGTGACGCCGTAGAGGATGAACGATGAGCAGTTGATCAGGAATAGAATCGCCGATGCAACGCCCATCAGAGCCTGGACGTAGAAGTAGCAAAGAATCTGGACCGGAGCGGTGAGCGACGGCATCGGCGTATTGTCGCCCGCCGTCTTCAGGAGCTGGAGAAGATTGTCGAGCGAACTCTGGTCGAATGCCGCAACCATAGCCTGCGCTATGTAGCTGAAGAAATGGTTGAGTCCGAAGCTCGCACCGGGCAACGGATTCACCCAGTAATTGATGAGCAAGCAGCAGACAATCAGTCGCAACAAGAAGTGCGTCAGATCGCCCGCGCGAACTGGATGCGCATGAAAGCGCAACACGGTCATCTCTGATGTATTCCAGTTGATGACCATGCTGATAAGCGTGAACAGGGCGATGGCGCTCAATTCGGTCAGTCCGAGTTGCGTGAGCGCGCCACCGTTCTGCGTGGTCAGATTCGTCAGATTGTTGGTGAATTGGTAGAGCCAATCCACGCCGGAACTCGTGCTCGGTAATGCCTGGGCCAACAGCGTCGGTGAAATCATAGTCGTCACCTCATAGTGGGAAGGGCGGCGCTGGCCGAAACGGTCAGCGCCGCATGAATTCAACTCATGGAAGGTAGGTCTTCCAGGTATTGCTTTCGCTGGCAGCAGTGACATTGTTTGTTGAGCGTTGCTGCTGCACAAAGGCCGCCGTATTGATGTCTTCTACGGCGGCATTGCGCCGTTCCATGTTGGTGACGGTCATCTGTCCGGCAAGGCAGGATTGAAGCGTTCCCTGCGATTGCATCTCGCTGAGCTTTTGCGCCTCAGCCGCATTCAAAAGATTGAGTTGTTGGACCTCGCTGTTCGTGCCGCTCGAAATGTCGAATTGACTCGAAAGAAGCGAGGAATTGGCCGTTGAGTTTTCGGTCCTGTTGGTCCGGTACTGGCCCACTGCGGTAAGGCAGTCGGGCGAGATGGAATCAGACGTTTCGACCATGGCAAGTTGCGAGATGCGCGCGCTGCCAAGTGACTGCCCCGCGAGGTAGCTGTTCGTGCCGCTATTCATCGAGACCGTGGCAGTCTTCCACGCCGTGGCCGAAGTGGAAGGGGCGTTCGAGTTGAGCGCAATCTTGATGCCTGCCGTCTCGCCAAACATGTTGGCGACGTTTGCGTTTTCGAGCTTGTGCAGCGTCGTTTGCCACTGCTGCTTGAGAGAGAAATGTGTGATGTTGTTTTTGACCATGTTGTACTGCATCTGGAGCGTGGTCAGTTGTTGGATCAGGCTGGCATAGCTAGTGGGATCAAATACGACATCGCCAATCCCAAAGAGCGCGAAGCTGGGTGTTGCGGTCAGCAGAACTGTTGCCGCAATGACCAGCCACTTCTTTTGTTTGCTGCGTTGCGTTGGCATATTACCTCCTGTTGTTGGTTGAATTGGCTGCCGCGCCGCGTCACAGCCCTTCGTCGAGTAGCTCGCGGGCAATTCGAGGAATGACGACGATCCATTCCTCGCCCGCCTCCTCGATGGCCTCGGCCAGAGTGCAGCCAAACTCTTCGAGCCAGTCGGCACGATTGAGCAAAAGCGCAACTGTCACCTTGTCGCTCAAGTTGAACGCTGCCCACGCATCATGACCGCGATGCATGGCGCGGCGCGAAACCTCAATAAGATGCCGCGATCGTTCGCTCTGCTCAATCATGGCCAGTCTCCGGCGCTACAAGGTTGGGTCCATGCGATGTTCCGCATAGGACGGAATCAGAATGTCGCGGCCAACATAGACGCGGGCGCGCGAGCCTTCCTTGAGGGTGATGACCGGCAAGCGGTTGAGAAAGTGATTCAAAATCTGCTCGCCTTCGCTAGCCGTCTGCTCCGAGATGCCGTTGCGAATCTCGGTGGAGGGATTGAGCACGCTACCGTTGTTGCCGATCTGTGCAAGGCCGCCGATACCGCCTATGGCGGCGGCAGCGGCGAAGGCTTGGAAGTATCCGTGATCGACCTTGGTGGCGAGTCCGGTCGTGCCCAACGGATCAAGGCCGATGTACTTGTCGAAGTCGAGCGAGAATCCATCCGGGCACACGGCGCGATGAAAGGTGACGAACATCTTGCGTTGCTGGGCGCTGCCCACGCTTTGCACGGTGCCGATCAGGCGCGTGCCTTGCGGCATGAGCAACTGTTGATGGTCGTGCGAGTAGTAGTCGGTGGTCAGCATGACCAGAATTGGCCCGTTGAGTCCGCCGTCGATGTGGTTGGTGACGACGCCTTCGAGAACCGTGCCCTCGAAGATTCGATAGAGCCGGCCTTGATACTGGTCGAACGGATACGGCCCCATCGGATCGGTTTTGGTGTTTGCAGTCAGTGTTTGCTCCGATGCGGCCGCCGCATTGGAACTTTTCTGCGATGGCGCGCCATTCACGATCACTGCCTCTTCCGATTTCACGAAAGATGGAGCTTCCGAGCGTTCTGCCAGCACCGCAGCCGTCTGCGGATTTGGTGATAAGCCGGTCGCAGATTCTCCGGCGTGCGCAAAGTCAATCGCCATCGTGTCACTGTTGATGGCGTCCTGTTTCTGCTTTTCACGCGCCAGCGCCCATTGCTTGGCCTCGGCCTGCGCCTCCGAGACATTCGAGGTGTGCTGCGGAGCATTTGAACTTCCACCGTAGATCGCATCGCGCTGCGCCTTTGTCATCGGCGCGGCATTCGTCGATTCGGGACCGGGAGAGCCATCGGCGCTCTGGAATTGCTGCATCGCCGCAAGCAACTCTTGTTGGCGCTGCTTTTCCTCGGCGTCATGCTGTGCCTGCAACTGCTGCTGTGTCTCGAAGCTCGACACCTGCTGCGCGCTGGGAGAGGCCGGACGCATTGGCAGCGCGCTTGTTGGGGCCGTCTTCTTGTTGCCGCGCAGAAGGCTGGTTACGTTGGCGATGCCGAGTATGGCAAGAATCGCTACCAGCGCGATGACCACCGGCATACTCTTCTTGAGCGGTGGCTTCGCATCCGGCTGCTCTGGAATGGTTGCGGGCGTGTTTTGTGTCTGCTCTGTCATGGCTATTTCGCACCTCCCAGCCGACGGAATTCAACCTTCTGCTTGCCGATGGCCAGATACCCGTGCTCCAACTGTTTCGGCACGGTGTACAGTCCACCGTTGAAATCGAAGTTGATGAGTGAGCCCTTGCCGTCTTTCAACTCGTAAAGCGCGGGCGTCTCCTGGAACTGGCCGCGCAAGTATGTGAACTTGTCGTCGCGCCAGATTTGCTGGAGTCCAAGCTCTTTTCCCTTGCGCTCGTCCCACACGAAGTCGAAGTGCAGCGAGCCGGGGTATTCGCTGCGGTACTGCTCAGCTTTCGTCGCCTCGGCTTTGAGTACGGTCTCCTGAGCAGCCTTCGCGGCAGCAACTTCCTGTTTCGCTTTATCCAGTTCGGCAACCGGCACAAACACCGGAAGCTGTGCCAGCCGGTCCTTGGCGGCCTGATCGCCTGGAGCGATGAAGACTTTGGAATCAAAATGCGCATCGGAATCATCGGTGACCTCGCGTAGTGCAAGGGTGTATTCGTTGCCGTGGTCGGAGACGATGTGAATGTCTGTGGCGGCATTTGCCGTTTTGGGCTTGACGCTTATGAAGCGTGAGGCCACATGGCCGCCGTCGAAGATCCAGTTCACCGTGTCGCCGGCGAAGACGTTGGCGACTTTTTCTTCGTTGGGCAGCACGATGAGCGTCGATTGCAGAAGGCCAGCGCGAATCTGCGGCGGCGTATCCGCTTCCGACACCATGACTGTGCGCGGCGCGCTCGGTTGCAGAGGATGCGTTTCGGTTGAAGCATGAAGTTGGCTGGCAGCCAGTATCATGCAAACGGAAAAAGAGACAAAAATGGTGGGGCGCATATTCTCAAGTCCTTTCTGCGGTGTGGTGTTGGGGTTATTCGGACTCGCCTTGAGCGAATCGTGTGATTCCCTCCGTGAGTCCGTACTTGGCGATGAGCCTGGACCGGCGCACGCGGTCTTTTGGCTTGGTTGAAAAGACTGCGTAGCTGCGGTTATCGAGATTGAGCTTCACGACCTTCGTCAATCCGTCGCGGCGCATGTAGAGACCTTCGCGGTCCTGCAAGCTCTCGAACAAGGCAATCTGCTGCTCGTTCATCTTGAAGAGTTCCGCGTAGCGTTTCCGATTGAAGGTAGCGTCCTTCAAGAAGAGAAACGACGTGCAAGAGTTCACGATGCTGTCGGCGTTCGTGCCGAGGTCCTCAGCGGATTGGCCGATCATCGTAACGCCGCCAAGATTTTTGCGCACTGTCTTGATCGAAGCGAGTGCGCCTTCGAGCAACTGCCGGTTCTTCATCGAAGAGAAAATCTCTTCGATTAGGATGTGCTTGGGCACGCCAAGATTGGCCGGGTTGTAGAGCACATCGTTGATCCGGCGCAAGAGCCACACCATCAGCGGTTCGATCAGGTCGGCGTACTGCTCGTTATTGACGCCCTGGAAGTCGAAGCATTGCAGTCGCGAAAGCGATAAGCTGTCTTCGACGTTGTCGAAGATAGCGGCATAGACGCCTTTGCCAACCCATTTCGAGAGATACCGGTCGAGCTTCTTGGGCAGGAAGAGATTCGAGAGGCGACGGTTCTCCGCGTCAAGAAGGTAAATGTCCCGCACCGCCTTGTGGATCACGTCATCGTCTTCTGGCTCCAGTTCAGCGCCGCCGTTCATCAGCAGGAGTTTGATGAACGAATAGAGAAACGTGATATTGCTCTCAGTCGGCTCCAACTGGAATGGATTGACGCGCGGCCCGTCTTTGCCGATGCGGTCCACGCGCCCGCCGTACAACTCGACGACGCTCTCATAGCTGCCGCCAATGTCGAAGATGTAGGTAAACCCGCCGTACTTCTGTTCGTGGGCGATGGACATGTTGCCATGGACGCTTTTGCCGGTTCCGGTCGGCCCGAGGATCAGCATGACGCGCACACCGTCTACATACACATCCTGAAAGAACGGAGTCCGTGAGCGGGTCTCGAAGATGTTGAGGTACTCGTTGTCGAGGTCTTCGGAATACGGATGGCCGAGATTGGGCGCAAACACGGATGACAGACGTGCATGGTGATCCTCTGCCAGCCACATCGGAAAGACGTTGAACCTTCCATTGCCGGGAAAAATCGCATAGAACGCGGAGAGGCTTCCCAAAGTCTCTTCCATGATCTGCGCCCGTGCATCGACGAAGGCGCGATGCACGGCGGGCGCAATGCCGCGCAGCTCGTCCACACTGCGCGCGGCGACAAGGAAACGAAGGGAGAACTCGCCCTGAGCCTTCTTGTCCAGCGAACGAATGACATCGCCCAAGTCATCGACCTGTGTATTGGCAGCGCGTGCGCCAGCGCCGGTCTCAAGCGAAGCCGTATCGTGCCCACTCATCACGCGCGTCAGTACGCCAACTTTGAAAAACGAGATGAACTTTTCCTGTGCATCGATCTCGCTGCGCGCAGCAGTGGTGGACTTCGGACGCCAGGTCGTCAACAGGATGCTGTCGCAATCGAGCGCCATGAGTCCCGAAAATAGGCAGGGACGTGACGCCTCGGGTGTCGTCTTCAGAGAAAACATCTGGACGTACCGGCGACCAATGGTGAGATGGTCGCTGTGCCATGAAACCGGGCTGTTCACGATCTGGCGGTCCAAGCCGTCATCGGCGGTCAACGTGTAGGCTGCTGCCCATTCTTCAAGATTGAAAAGATAACTGAAAAACTGGAAGACGGCGTTCTTTTCGAGTAGCCGCAACCCAAGAGAGCTGCTGAGATGGCCTTCGAGTAGTGTGGCTGTTTTCTCAAGGTCGGCCAGCATCCGCGTTGTGTCGGTGTCGTGCTCCTTCGGCTTCCGCGTGAAGGCCGCGGCCTTCGGCGGCTCAAGCGTCAAACACCAATGCAAGTCGATTCGGCGGAAGCCCGCCGATTTGTCCAGAAAACTCAACCGGTCATCGACGAAAACCTGGGTGACTGAATTCGAGTAGGCGGCCTTTCTCGGCAGATCATAGCCGGACATGACGCGCGTGTATTGGTAAAGGCACGCGCCTTCTGGCAATCCCCGCAATGCGCCCTCAATCGAGCGCACCTGCGCTTCAAGCCCCTGATCGGTCACGCCTTCTTCGTCGATCCCGGCGAGCGAAAAGAGGCAACCGTAGCCGCCGCTCTTCAGCGCAAAGAGCCGGTCGTTGACGAAGCGTACAATCGGGACGATGCTGCACGCGGCTCCGGCTTTGGCGAACCACGGCGTGTATTTCAACTGCTCAGTGTTTACGCGGGTCATAGTAGGACCTCTGGCTCAAACTCAAGCCCCAAAGTTCGAACATCTTCGGATGTTTGCGGACGACAAGCCACGCGCCGATGGCGAGCGACGGGAAAGCGATTAGCGCCACGACGCGGAACCCAACGAGGAAAACTGTTACGCAGACGAAGACAATCGCCATCCATGCGCTGAGGTCCAATCCGAGCTTGGCTCGTGGCCTATTGAGCGCCTGATTGATTGGTAACGGCTCTCCTCGCTTGGTCATGGCCGCCTCCTACTGCA
>Ga0302320_10007657_pt1 | contig 23712 bp, 18 predicted proteins | sample Bog_T0_3_FD_202130 | JGI IMG/M metagenome (GOLD analysis project Ga0302320, IMG submission 202130) | Peat permafrost microbial communities from Stordalen Mire near Abisko, Sweden - Bog_T0_3 | ecosystem: Environmental > Terrestrial > Soil > Wetlands > Peat | place: Sweden: Abisko, Stordalen Mire...
GCAGATTCGCCATCTCGATCGCCGACATGGCCGCGTCGAAACCCTTGTTCCCGCTCTTCGCCCCCGCCCGATCCACGGCCTGCTCCACGGTATTGGTGGTCAGTACCCCGAACGCCACGGGGATGCCAGTCTCAACGGACGCAGTGGCAATCCCCTTCGCGGCCTCGCCGGCAACGTAGTCGAAATGCGGGGTATCGCCGCGTATCACCGCGCCCAGGCACAGAATGGCGTCGTAGCGATTGCGCTCGCCCTGCTTGCGCGCCGCCAGTGTTCGCACCGTAATCGGAAACTCCCACGCGCCCGGTATCCGCACCACATCGATCGCCGCCGCATCGCCTCCCGTGCGCTCGATGGCATCGAGGGCGCCAGCCAGCAGCCGGTCGGTAATAAAGCTGTTAAAACGGCTCACCACGATCGCAAAACGCAGGCCATCCGCCTTCAGTTCGCCCTCAAACGAGGTGTACTTGCGATCGCTCATCGGCCTCTAACTATTGTCCCTGGAGTCATATGGGATAATTGGATTTTCAGGCCCCATCTTACCGCATGGTTTCCGAATTCATACGGAATTTCTCTATCATTGCGCATATCGATCACGGCAAAAGCACCCTGGCGGACCGTCTTCTCGAGTCCACCGGAGCGCTTTCCCAGCGTGAAATGATGGAGCAGGTGCTCGACACCATGGACCTCGAGCGCGAGCGCGGCATTACCATCAAAGCGCACGCGGTTCGCCTCGATTACAAGGCGGATGACGGCAACCTCTACCAGCTCAATCTCATCGATACGCCCGGCCACGTGGACTTTTCTTACGAGGTTTCGCGCAGCCTGCAGGCCTGCGAAGGCGCCCTCCTCGTAGTCGACGCGTCGCAGGGCGTGGAAGCCCAGACTCTCGCCAACACCTACCTCGCGCTGCACCATAATCTCGAAATTATTCCGGTCATCAACAAAATCGACCTGCCGGCCGCCGAGCCTGAGCGCATCCGGGAGCAGATCGAAGAAGTGATCGGCATCGATGCCAGCGGGGCGATTCTGGTCAGCGCCAAGCAAGGCATCGGGATTCACGAAACGCTGGAAGCGATTGTGGAGCGCATACCGCCGCCGCGCGGCGATGTCGATGCTCCTCTGCGCGCGCTGATCTTCGACTCCTGGTTCGATCCCTATCGCGGCGTAATCATTCTGGCGCGCGTCATCGACGGCAAACTGCGCATGGGTCAAAAAGTCCAGCTCTGGTCGAATGGCAAACAGTTCGAAGTCGAAGGGCTGGGCTATCAATCTCCTAAAGCCATTCCGCTGCCGGAGCTTTCGGCCGGCGAGGTGGGCTACGTCTACGCCAATATCAAGACCGTGGCGGACGCCAAGATCGGTGACACCATCATGGATGCCGCCAACGTGGCACCCGAGTCGCTGCCCGGGTTCGAAGAGATTAAACCGATGGTCTTCGCCGGACTCTATCCCGTGGAATCGCATGAGCACGGCGCGCTGCGCGAAGCTCTCGAAAAATTGCGGCTCAACGACAGCGCCATGAGCTTCGAACCGGAAAGTTCCGTCGCGCTCGGCTTCGGCTTTCGCTGCGGATTCCTCGGACTGCTGCATCTGGAAATCGTGCAGGAGCGCCTCGAGCGCGAGTTCGATATCGATCTGATCACCACCGCGCCCGGCGTGCGCTATCGCATCACCACTACGCGCGACACCGTGATTGAGGTCGACAACCCGACGCGCTTTCCCAATCCCACCGAGATCAAACAGATTGAAGAGCCCATCATCGACGCATCGGTGATCACGCGCGAGGAATATATCGGCGGCATCCTGGCGCTTCTTGAAGAAAAGCGCGGCGTACAGAAGAAGTTCGAATACATCGGCTCCGGGCGCGTGATGCTGCTCTATGAATTGCCGCTGAACGAAATCGTGCTCGACTTTTACGACCGCCTGAAGAGCGTATCGCGCGGTTACGCGTCTCTCGATTATCATCTGGCGGGCTATCGCGTGTCGCCCATGGTGCGGCTCGACGTTCTGATCGCGGGCGAAGAGGTGGACGCGCTCTCCATGATCGTGCATCGCGACTTCGCCTACGACCGCGGCAAACTGCTGATCGAACGCATGCGCAAGTTGATCCCGCGGCAGATGTTCGAGATCGCGCTGCAGGCGGCCATCGGCACCAAGATTATTGCGCGCGAAACCATCTCGGCGCTGCGTAAGAACGTGATCGCCAAATGCTACGGCGGCGATATTTCGCGCAAGCGCAAGCTGCTCGAAAAGCAGAAGGAAGGCAAGAAGCGCATGAAGCGCGTGGGCCGCGTGGATATTCCGCAGGAAGCTTTCCTCGCAGTACTCAGGGTCGGAGATACGGGCGAAGAGGACTAGAGTCGCGTCCCAGACGGAAATCTTTCTTTCCCCGAAGCGGTGGAAGAGGCGCTCAGGAGCCGGACGCTCCCCCGTTTTCTCAGTCCATTATCAGCTGAAGCAGCGTAGCGGCGAGTTCAATTGGCCTCAGCGTCGTTCCGTCGTGAAGCATCACAAGGGAAGGGGGCGGGAGCATATTCGCTTGAAACGTGACCACGCCGGATTCGGATTCGCACTCGTAGGAGATCGCCGGAACTGTGGCGACGTAGTTGAGTCGGAGGACGTGCCCGGCGCGCAGGTTCTTAACGGTGAACTCGAATCCTGGCCTTTTCTCCAGGCACTCAAATTTCTTTTCGGTAGCGTTGATCCTTGCGCACTCCCCGGTAAACTCCGCACAGATCTCACGGTAGACGGCTGGCCCCATCCTGCGTCGGATTCCCTGTGCTGCGTTAGACGTTGTCATCTCTGAAAATGGCCCCCTTCTGCGGATCGAAGCCGAAGGATATCTCCCAAGGCTTATTGTTGCAAGGGTGCGAACGAACGCTACGGAGTCGCAGCCGGCGTCACCGGGATGATCCGCTCTTGTCGGATGATCGCCATCTTGCACTCCTTCCCGTCCAGGTCCAGCACATAGAGGACATCCCTTTCCCTCGCGTAGGTTACCGGATCGTTGACGGCGAGCGGACATGGTCGGCGCCCGACTCCCTTCATGCCAAGCGCACCGAAAGCAACGGCCGATCCGACACTGGACGTGGTATTGTCGCTAACGACGAAAAGGTAGTCGGACCCGACGATCAGGAACTGGGTTTCCTTCAGGGTGATCCCATTAATTTGCGTTGTGGTAACCGACGGCGCAGCGCTCGAAAAATCCGGCGGCGGGGCCGTATTGAGTCCACCTGCATTGTTGTTTATGACGATCGAATTATGGGGGGCGTTGGTCTGGGTGGTTGTGGTTCCTGTCTGCCTGTACGTCTTAGTCGAGACCGAATCCAGCAAGGTGCCACGCCTCCAATCTCGCGGCTTTGCTCCGCGCGGCACCGGCACAGGGCTCGGAGAATTCGTGGGAGCCACCTGCGGTTTGGATGGAATCTCCGGGGAGGGCGATGGGAGGATGGATCCGCCGGAGACTCCGCTGACTTCTAGCTCGGTCAGGGATACAGTGTACCCGAGTGTGCGAACCTTCCGATTAGAGGTGAGATCCCAATGTAATTCGGTGGCTGGCGTCCATGGATCGGAGTTCCAAAGTTGGAAGAGGCACTCCTTCTGTAAATCGACCGACAGAATGCAAATTTTGGCGTGACGCAGCGTGGTGGACGATTCGTTCTTCGCCGTCGCAGTAAGTCGCTCGCCCTTGCCCTCATAAGAAAGGGTCACGTGCAAGCTGATCGGCTCAGCGTCGAGATACCTTAGTCGAAAGTCTTCCGCTGGCACGAGCGAGATGGAAGAAAGCAATATACCAGCCGCCCAAACGCCGGTGCGCAGTAAGAATCTGCATTCGATTCGTCGGAGCGTGCGGGTAGGCGCCATGAGGCTCTGCACGTGAGGTTGCCCTCCTTTGCTCGGTCAAGGGAGCCTGGCCTGGCCGCCGTCCATGCTCCCGATCTTTACTTCCCGCCTATAATACCAAACGCCAATGTGGGTCGCATGCCATGAGACCGGGGTAGGGCCTTATGCAGTCGATAATGAACAACCGAAGGCCATCGCGACCAATCGAACAGGTCGACAATTCCGCAGGAAGCAGTGCTCAGGGTCGGGGACCCGGCGAAGAAGATCAGGCGATGAAGCGATCGTTCACCAGCCTGGGCGCTATCGAGCTTACCGCGTAGTCCGCCGCGAGGTCGACGTCGAGCGCGAATCCCCGCTGCACCAATTCCTTGCAGGACCCACAGCCGAGCAAAGTCTCCGCAAGGTTCCGGCGAAAATGCGAAAATGTCGCGACCGCGCTCTCGGCTTCCGGCGACAATGTTCCAGGCAGCTCGGCCAGAACCGCGCAGGCGCCGATCAGATCCTCCAGACAGGGGCGAAGCGAGCCGTCATTCCAACGCTCCCCAGCCGGGATTGCAGCGATGCGCGGGCCGCAAGCCATGGCCTGTCTCGCCACGGCGGGCGCGTTGCGCAGGCAGGCGGTGAAAGCAGGAACGCCGCCCGTGCTGAGCGCAAGCGTGCTTCCGTTGGGTGATGGCAAGACGATGACAGTGCCGGCGGGGATCGAGCGCAGAGACGCCGGCGAAAGCGTGTACGTGCCGCCTGCCCTGCGCCCGTCTGCCAGAACGGCCCCCTTTTCTGCGGCGAATTGCTTCGCCGAGTCGTCCTTCCAGCGATACGGCAGCACTGCGGCGCCATTCGACAGCGCGATATCAACCGCGGTGGAAAAAGACAGCACGTCGACGATCACGATGGCGTCGGCGGCAGGCTTGAGGACGAGCAGGCCCTCAACGCCCCACTCGCAGCTGAGATCGAATTCCCGCTGATTCACCACCAGCTTGTGCTACCCTCCTCGAACTGTCTTCAGAAACGAGCGCACCGCCGGCCCCAGGATGGCTTCGAAAACGCAAAGAAGATAGCGCGCGCCTCTGGCCTGCCATTCGAGCGACGCTTCCGTGGTGGTGGCAAGAACGCCCAGGATCTTGTCCGACACCCCGACGATATCGATGATGCGATCAAAGGCCGCCTGCACGTCCGGGTGCTTGAAGTCGCCGGGGTGGCCCAGGGAATTCGACAGATCGGTGGGGCCGATGAAGACCACGTCGATGCCAGGGATCTTCACGATCTCCGGCAAAGCTTCAATGCTCTGGGGCGTTTCCACCTGGACGATCACCATGGTCTCGGCATTCGAAGTCTGGATGTGCGAGGGGTAGCTGAAGGGCAGAACCTGGCCGTATTTGGCGGCGCGGGCTCCCGCCAGTCCACGAATGCCCAGCGGCTGATATTTGGCGGCGCGCACGGCCGTGAGCGCTTCCTCGGCGGTGTTGACCATGGGAATCTGCACGCCCTCGATGCCGGTGTCGAGACAACGCCCGATCATCCACGGCAGATTGGCCGGAAGCCTGGCGATCGAAGTGACGCCGTTCAATTCGCAGACGCGCGCCAGGTTTTCGTAATCGCGCTCATTAATGGGCGCGTGCTCGCTGTCGAAGAACAGGAAGTCGAATCCGAGATAGCAAAGCACCTCGGAAAGGCCTGGGTCGGACTGCCGGACGTAAGGGCCAATGACGGTCTGGCCCGCTTTGAGTTTTGCCTTTAATTTGTTGGGTTGCACAGTATTCACTTGGGCGTAGCGGGCGTCAACATGGATGGCAGGACCGGTTCGGTGTAGGGCGACACCAGGCTTTGATTGCCATCCTTATCGATGGCCTTTACACCGATCACTACGTCGTCGATCGAGACATCGGACATGGTGTAGCTGGTCACGTTGCCTACCCATGTTTCGCGCTCCCAGACCGGTGAAGTAGTGGAGCGCATCACCACCGCATAGCCCGCCAGATTTTCTTCGGTGTTGGGGATCCAGTGCAGCACTGCGTCGTACCCCGATTTGCCGCGAGTCAGCAGCGGGACGTGCCCGCCCTTGTTCGGCCCCGATGCCCAGGTCCAGTTCAGTACGGGTGGTGCGGGCGCGAGTGCCAGGCTGGCCAGTGCGGCCCCATTCATGCGTGCCACTCGGGTGGTGTAGGGTACGGAGGTGTTGGCAATGGTATCGGTGACGGTGTGCTGATTATCGAAGTATTCGCTGGGGGTGGTCAGCCGCACTGCCGCAAAGCCCTGATTGACGAACGGGGTGTGGTCTCCACCGCGCAGGAAACGGTCGCCGCGAAAGACCATCTCAACCTGCATGGAGGGCACGTAGCGCTCGGCGATCTGTTTGACATAGCGCCCGAGTTCGCGGGCCGGCGAATCCTCCGGCGGCGCGGCGAACACGCGCAAAACGCTCGATGCGGACCGGCCGTTGCCGGAGACGTCGCTGCCGATAATGTCGTTGTTGAGCACAGCCTCAATCTTCATGCCCTTCTGTTTCGCCATGGCGGCATAGGTCTGGCTTCCGCTCAGACCGATTTCTTCGGCGGCGAAGGCGATGAACACGACGGTGTTGTCGAAGCGATACTGGCTCATCACGCGCGCCAGTTCCATCACGGTTGCCGTGCCGCTGCCATCGTCGGTTACTCCCGGAGCGATCTGCTGCGCCGCCGTTTTTTCGAAATCAAGTGGACCAAGCTGACGCTCGGGTGGCAGCAGCTTCAGGTAATTCCTCGCCTCATTCGCATCCACGCCACGCCTGACCTGCTCCTCGATCAATTGCTCCTCGCCGGTGTAAGGCTTCTGGATCAGGGCGACAGAATCGTAATGGGCGGTCACCAAAACATATCGGTCTTTGTGCACCGTGCCTGGCAGCACGGCGACGATGTTCGACAGCTCAACGTCGCGAATCACTTGACCTTGGCGCGCGCCTTTCTTGACCGTGAAGTCCTGATAGCTGACTTCGAGGCGCGGGCTGTAACTTTGCAATTCATCGTGGATCCAGCGTTTGGCGGCGCCGATTCCGTGAATCGGATCGTCCTGGGCGGAGAGCACGTACCTTGTGCCGAAGCCTTCGAGCTTCTTCAGTGTGGCGGCTATGCGTTCTTCGGAAACCCCATCCACAACCTGTTTCACCGCTGGGTTGAGCCGTGCTTCCGGGGCCTGCGGGAGCGCCGATACGGCACAAGCCAGCAGGATGAGAAGCGCTCGTTTCATTTAATGTTTTCCGTTCAAGAGCGGTTCTAAGAAGTTCGTTATGGTTTCGAAAATATACATGGGAGAGCGGTCTCCCGGAATATGGCAGTAATTCGCATTGTAATAGTGGCTCAACACCGGCGCGGTCTGTGCCTCGTAAGTCTTGAGTCGCTCGCGGATGACGTCCTCCTGGTCATCCTTGCGCACCATCAGGTGGCCTCCGCATTCATCGCAGCGTCCCGGGCTTTTCGGCCGCTTGGAGAGGATGTTGAACATGGCTCCGCAGCGGGCGCAGAGGCGGCGGCAGACCATCCTGCCTACGAGGACGTCGGCCGGGACATCCAGATGGATCACCACCGGCGGCGGTAAATGGCGCTCCGCGAGAAGATAGTCGAGATAGTCGGCCTGGTCTAAGGTGCGTGGATAACCATCCAGCATGAATCCGTTGGCACAGTCCGGCTGGTCGATTCGCCTGGCCAGCATGGTATTGATCGTTTCGTCGCTGACCAGGCCGCCAGCGGCGATGGTTGCCTTGGTCTCGAGGCCCAGCGGGGTTTTGGCCGCAATTTCGGCACGCAGCATCTCACCAGTCGAGATGGACGGTATTTTGACCTTGAGCCAGTCGAGGATCATGTGGCCCTGTGTGCCCTTTCCGCACCCTGGCGGGCCAAATAGAAGAATGACCAAAAGCTCAATATTTCATTTCCCTGTCCCGATGGCAACCAGGGAGGGAGCCTTGATTCCACCGGGACGGTTCGGACCAGAATGAACAGGCGGCAGCGCCTGTTCCACATTTACCTGTGGAAGCGGCCTTCTAATACAGCTTTGCCGAGAATGTGGCCCTGGATGGCGTCGATGACGGCGGCGCGGGTGGCATCGGGACCCAGATCGAGCTTGGTGTCGAGGGCGAAAAGCTCAAAGGTGTAGTGATGATATGGGCCTCCGGCAGGAGCTCCGGGTCCCATGAAGCCGACCATATTGCGGGTGCCTTTGATCTGTACGGAGCCGTCGGGCAATTTTTCGGAGGCCGGGACGCCCTGAGGCAGTTCGCGGGCGGTGCCCGGGATGTTGAAGATCATCCAGTGGGTGACGTCGTCGGTCCGCTTGTTCATGGCGCCATCGGGGTCGTGCATGAGCAGCACGAAGCTGACGGTGCCCGGTGGAACATTGGTCCATTCAAGCTTGGGCGAGACGGGACTCGAGTCCGCCTGCGTGTACTTGTTGGGGATGATGCCGCCATCCTCGAAATCGGGCGAGGTCAGGGCCATGCCGGGTCTGGGCGGGGCTTTGGGCGCACCACCTTGTTGGGCGAACATCGCGCCCGTGGCCACTAATACCGTTAAGACAATTCTCATGCTGCTTTTTTCTCCTTAGGCTTTAAGCTTTTTGACGAGATCGATCTTGCCGGCCACATCCGTCAGGCGGAAATCGCGGCCTTCAAAGGGATATGTTAGCTTCTTATGATCGAGTCCGAGTAAATATAATACCGAGGCGTGGAAATCGTGAACGTGGGTGGGATCTTCGACGGCGCGCAGCCCGATTTCATCGGTTGAGCCAATCACCTTACCGCCTTTGACGCCGCCGCCGGCCATCCAGATGGAGAAGCCGTAGGGATTGTGATCGCGTCCAAGGGCATCGCCGCCGCCGTTCATGCTGCCATCGTTAACGGGCGTGCGGCCGAACTCGCCGCCCCAGATAACGAGAGTCGAATCGAGCAGGCCCCGTTGTTTTAGATCGGTTAAGAGCGCGGCAATGGGCTTGTCGGTTTTGGCCGCCTGATCGACGTGCAGCTTATCGCACTGCTTGTGGCCGTCCCAATCCATCTCGCCGCCGGTGCCGCCGGACCAGCATTGCACGAAGCGCACGCCGCGCTCGACGAGACGGCGGGCCATCAGACACTTGCCTGCGAACGACGCGGTGGTCGATTGGTCGAGGCCATAGAGTTCGCGCGTGGCGGCGGTTTCTTTTGAAAAATCGGCGAGTTCGGGCGCGGCCGATTGCATGCGGAAAGCCAGTTCGTAAGACGAGAGGCGCGCATCGAGGGAGGATTCGCCGGGGTTCTTTTCGAGATGCCGCTCGTTATACCAGCGCAGGGTATCGAGCATGTCGCGCTGATCGCTATCGGTCATGCCGTGCGGCGGCTTGAGATTCAGGATGGGGGCGGGGCCGTCGCGCAGCAGAGTGCCCTGATAGGCGGCAGGCAGGAAACCGGAGCTATAGACGGAGGGACCGCTCTTGATGCCTCCTTCGAGCATGACCACGAACGCGGGCAGATTTTCGCTTTCACTGCCGAGTCCATAGACGGCCCACGAGCCCATGCTGGGGCGGCCGAGGCGCGACCAACCGTTATTCAGCCAGTTGAGAGCGGCGGTGTGGGTGAAGCCGTCGTGATACATGGAGCGGATGACGGCGATGTCGTCGATGCGTTCGGCTACATGCGGGAAGATGTCCGACACTTCGATGCCGGATTGCCCGTACTTCTTAAACGTGCGGCGGGAGGCGAGAACGGTGGATTGTTCGAACTTCGAAAACTGAAGCTGCACGGAACCGAAGCTGGCGGGCACGTGCTGGCCATCGAGCTTGGCGAGGGCGGGCTTGGGATCGAAGGTATCGAGGTGGGAGGGGCCGCCGTGCATGAAGAGAAAGATGACGTTCTTCGCGGTGGCGGGGAAATGGGGAGCTTTGGCAGCGAGGGGATTGGTGGCCTTCTCGTTAATGGCCGCGGCGGCGAGGGCAGGGAATCCCAGGGCGGAAAGGAAAAGGTCGCGGCGGGAGAAGTTAATTGACATACATGAACTCGCTCATATTGAACAGCAGGAGGCACAGGCGGTCGAGATTATTGCGGGACAGATATTCGGCTGCGCGGGCGCGTTCGTCGACATCGGGGGCTCGGCCCAGCGCAAGACGCCAGGCATCGGTTATGGGATCTTTCGATTTGCTGAGGCGGGCGGCGAAGCGGGCGGCCTGTTGAGAGGTCCAGTCACTGTTCATCAGCGCCAGCGCCTGCGGAGCGACCGTCGAAGCTTCGCGGCGCGGGCAGCTTTCCGAGGGATCGGGCGCATCGAAGGTATCGAGAAGCGGCAGACGGAAGGCGCGTTTGATGAAGAGATAAACGCTGCGGCGATCGTATTCGGCGGGATCGGAAGAGACGGGCCACATGGAGAGATCGCGCATGGCTTCGCGTTCGTCCTTCGAAAGGGCGGCGACGACGGGCTGGCCGTACATTTTCGTGTTGAGGGCGCCGGCTACGAAGAGAATGCTGTCGCGAATGGATTCGGCGTCGAGACGCTGCGGCTTGCGCTGAGCTTTGTATGCCGCCGAGTTCATGATGAGGCGATGCATTTGTTTGACGCTCCAGCCGCGGTCCATGAACTCGATGGCGAGCCAATCGAGGAGTTGCTGGTTGGAGGGTTTGTCGCCCTGGCGGCCAAAGTCGTTGGCGGTGCCCACGATGCCGGCGCCGAAATGCCCTTGCCAGATGCGGTTCACCATGACGCGCGCGGTAAGGGGATTGTCGCGTGAGGCGAGCCACTCGGCGAGGGCCTTACGGCGGAAGGGAATGAACCACGGATTATCAGGCTCGTGCAGTTCGGGGCCCGTGCCGAAGACGGCGGGGATGGCCGGAGTTACTTTGGCGCCCTTCTGCATGGAATCGCCGTGCGGCAGAATGTACGAATCGGGAACGGGTGCAGTGTGTACGAGCAGATTCGCTTTGTCGTACATGACGGGCGCCTTGAGGTAAGCGTCGCCGATTTGGCGGAGGAGGGTCTCGCGGCCGTCTTTATCAGAGGCTTTGAGCGTGTTGTATTTCTTGCGCAGCTCATCCACTTCCCACACTTTGGTCTGATAGCGCGTGTATTCGTAGATGCGCATCTGGCTGACGATGGGGACTTCGCGATCCTCGCTGCCGGCGAAGAAAGCGCCGAGGCTGTAGAAATCTTTTTGGGAGATGGGATCGAATTTGTGGTCGTGGCAGCGGGCGCACTGGAAGGTGAGGCCGAGGAAGGCGTTGGCGGTCACGATGGCAGATTCGGCCTGCCACTCGGCGCGGAACTGGTCGCCGAAGAAGGTGTATTCGACGGGGAATGCGCCGAGGGTGTAGAGAGAGGTGCCGAGGCGGCGCTCGATGCCTTTGCGCTTGGACTCGGGCAATTCGTAGATGCCGTTGAGGTCGAGATTATCGGGCCAGATTTCGTCGGCGGCGACCTGTTCCTTCATGAAGACGTCGTAGGGCTTGTCATCGTTGAAGGAACGGATGACGTAATCGCGATAGCGCCAGGCGTTGGCGAGGAGGGCATCGGTTTCATAGCCGGCGGTATCGGCGTAGCGGGCGACGTCGAGCCAAAGGCGTCCCCAGCGCTCTCCGTAACGGGGCGAGGCGAGGAGGCGGTCGACCAGTTTTTCGTAGGCGTGGGGATCGGGGTCTTTGACGAAGGCGTCGATTTCTTCGGGGGTGGGGGGCAGGCCGGTGAGATCGAAAGTGGCGCGGCGGATCAGGGTGGCGCGATCGGCGGGCGCGGCGGTTGTGGGGAGCAGATCGTCAATGCCTTTGGCGGCGGGGCGAATGGGCTTGCGGAAGGACCACCATGTGGGCTCCGGCGTGGTTGGCTTAGCCGCGTAAGGTGCGCCGGAATCGATCCATTGGCGGATGATCTGGAGCTGTTCGGCGGCGAGGGCGTTTTTGCCGGGCGGCATTTGCACGTCGCCCTGATGGGCCACTGCCTTATAGAGGATGCTCTCGGCGGATTTGCCGGGTATGACGGCAGGACCGCGTTTGCCGCCGGCGAGGATGCTTTCGCGGGTCTGGAGGTCGAGGCCGGACATCTTCGCGGAGCCGTGGCAGGTGAGGCAGTTATCGGCGAAGATTTTCCGCACCGGGTTTTCCGGGGACGTGGCCGGCTGCTGGCCCCAGACGGGGAGGGTCAGGGCGAGGAGCAGGGGCGGCAGGGCGATTGGACGGACCACAGTGGCCCTATTATATTTCACGTTCGCGCCGGGGCTGGGATTAGTTTGGCCAGGAAGGATCGGATACGGGCACTAACCCCTGATTTTTTCTTAGATGCCGCCTGAGAGCCGCAATGCCTACGCCGCGCTGTCGGATTTGACCACCGAGACCTTAACGCGATACCCCAAGGCGCCGAGAATGCGGATCAAAAGGTCGCTCGATACGTGCCGGAGGTCGTCGTTCAGGATCGAGGTAACCCTGGTTCGGGATGTGCCAGCTCGACGGGCGATCTCCGCGTGGGTGATATCCTGGCGGCGCACGATTTCCTTCAGGCGCGCCAGCAGGGCGTGTTGAAACTGCCATTCTTTGGCGGCCGTGCGCGGCAGTCCGAGTACATCGGCCAGTTCTTCAGGCGTTCTTGCAACGATTGGTTTAAGGTCAGGCATCGAGAAGTTCCTTCAAGCGTTTCCTGGCGAGGCCGATTTCAAGAGGTGGGTCCGCTGTGTCTTTTTGACGAACGCGTGGAAGACGAGAATCCCTTGCGGTGAGGCGGTGTAGTAGAAGGTGCGGAAGCTTCCATCCGCACCTCTTACGCGGAGTTCCGCAACCCCTGAGGCTACCGCCGGCATGGGCCGTGAATCCGGCATTCCGATTTGCTCTCCCATCTGGAGACGAAACAGCCCCTTTCCCAGAACAATCCGTACGTCCTTCGGGAAACTGCGTATTGCATCTCGCGCCTCCGTCTGAAGGATAATGGGACGCACAAATCTGAATGTATCACATTTGGGACATGCAGCACCCGCAACGTAATTGTGGTACAGCCGCAGACTACTCCCGTGTTGCCCGGTTTGAAGTGCCTTAAAAGCTTCTTTACAAATGAAACCGCAGCGTGAGTGACGGTGTTGCTACTCTGGCAGAGGGTTTGGCGCTTGTCGCCGATCAGATCCCTTAGTTTCAATACAGTTACATTCTTTTCACTACAGCGGAGGAAGTACATTGGTCACATTTTCGAATCGAGTCCTGTTCGTCGGTTTTGGAGCGGTAGCGCGTTGCACGCTGCCCATTTTGCTTAAGCACATCGGCGTCGATCCCACGCGCATCACCATCATGGACTTCGATCCGAACGACGAAGCGCTGAAGCCCTGGATCGAGCAGGGTATCACGTTCGTCAAGGATCGTGTGACAGAGGAGAACCTGGGCAGCCTGCTGGGAAAGTATCTGTCGGACGGAGATGTGCTGATCGACCTGGCGTGGAACATCGATTGTTGCGAAATCGTGCAATGGTGCCACGACCGGGGCGTCTTGTATGTCAATACATCGGTGGAGCTTTGGGACCCGTATGCGGGAGCCGATAACAAGCACCCTACCGAGCGGACCTTGTACTGGCGGCACATGAATCTGCGGCGCATGATCGCCGGCTGGAGCGATCCTGGGCCGACCGCGGTGATCGAACATGGAGCCAATCCCGGGCTGATCAGCCATTTCACCAAACATGCGCTGCTGGATATCTCCGACCGAGCGCTGGCGGAGAAAAAATTCAGCGAGGCGCAGTCGGAGAGGATCGCGCACCATGCGAAAGCGCGGAATTTTAACCATCTGGCGCAGCAACTCGGCGTAAAGGTGATTCATTGCAGTGAGCGCGACACGCAGATCACAGATCAACCCAAGCAGGTGAACGAGTTCGTCAATACGTGGAGCGTGGAGGGCTTCCGCGAAGAGGGGACGACCACTGCTGAGATGGGGTGGGGCACGCATGAAAAAGAACTGCCCGCGTACGCGTTCGAGCATGGGGAAGGTCCCAGGAGCCAGATCTGCCTGGCGCGGATGGGCATCAATACATTCGTCTCGACGTGGGTGCCGCCGAATCACGACATCCTGGGCATGATCGTGCGCCACGGCGAGGCGTTCACCATCACCGAGAAGCTGACGGTTTGGGAGGACGGCAAGGCGATCTACCGGCCTACCGTGCATTACGCATACTGTCCGTGCGACGCGGCCATCGCTTCTCTCCACGAATTGCGTGGATACGACTACCGCCTGCAGCCGCGCATCCGCATTATGACCGACGAAATCACCGGCGGCGAGGATATCCTGGGCGCGCTGGTGATGGGCCACCCTTACCAATCATGGTGGTGCGGAACGGATCTGAGCATCGAGGAATCGCGCCGCCTGGTACCGCATCAGAACGCAACTACGATGCAGGTGGCTATCTCGGTTGTGGCGGCCTGTAAATGGATGGTTGAGAATCCGCGCCGGGGGCTGTGCGTGCCCGACGATCTGCCGCATGACTATGTGCTCGATATCAGCAAGCCTTACCTGGGCAAGTTTATTTCCGTGGCCTCGGACTGGACGCCGCTGAAGCACTACTCCAACTTCTTCGCCGGTTATAACAAACCGCAGATCGATCCGGCCGACATGTGGCAATTCAAGAATTTTCTGGTCACGGAGGGGGACGGCATCTAGCCCCTTGGATATACAAATGGACCAGAAGACACTCCTGCAACTGGCGAAGAAACACGGCACGCCGATCGTGGTGGTCGACCATAAGGCGCTGCGGGAAAACTACCAGCAATTCCGCAAGTATCTGCCGCGCGTGCAGGCATACTATGCGGTCAAGGCGAACAGCGAACCTGCCATCGTCGAGACCTTCTACGAGGCCGGAGCCAGCTTTGACGTCGCCAGCATGGCCGAGTTCCTGACGGTTCATGAACTGATTAAGGGCCTTGGTGCGAAGCAGCGTCAGGATTTCATCTGGGATCGCATCATTTACGCCAACCCGATCAAGGCGATAGAAACGCTCACGCAGCTGGATCCGTACAAGCCGCTGGTGACCTACGACAACCATGACGAGGTGATCAAGATCGCGCGCTATGCGCCGCACTCGGGGCTGGTGCTGCGGTTGCGCGTCCCCAACACGGGGTCGATGGTGGAGCTTTCGAGCAAGTTCGGGGCCCTGCCCGGCGAGGCGGTGGACCTGATCGCCTTCGCGCACAATAACAAGCTCGAGGTGGAGGGGCTGAGCTTCCATGTGGGCAGCCAGTGCACTAACCCGAAGAACTACAGCCAGGCGCTGCACCTGGCCGCGGGGATCTTCGCGGAAGCCAAAGAGCGTGGCTTCAATCTCAAGCTCCTCGACATCGGCGGCGGATTTCCGGCGCATTACGACGACACGGTTCCTCCCTTCCGGAGACTGGCCAAAATGATCAACGCGGAACTGGATCGTCTGTTTCCGGAGCCCATCGAAATTCTGGCGGAGCCGGGGCGTTTTCTGGTCGCCTCCGCCGCCACTGCTATCGCGAAGATCATCGGCAAGGCGGTTCGCGGCGGCAAGCTTTGTTACTATCTCGACGACGGGGTCTATCACACGTACAGCGGCATTATTTTCGACCACGCCCAGTATCATCTGAAGAGCTTCAGGAAAGGTCCCACGCAGATTTGTTCCGTGTTCGGCCCCACGTGCGATGCGCTCGATACCATCAGCCTGACCGAGCAACTTCCGGACATGGAGATCGGCGAGTTTGTTTTTGCGGAAAACATCGGCGCTTATTCGGCCGCCAGCAGCACGCACTTTAACGGCTTCGCGCCCGCGAAGATCGTGCACGTGCATCAGTAGGCTGCCCCGCCAGGCAGCTAAGCGAAGCCGGTTGGCCGGTCGGGCGGTTTCAGCTTCTTCACCAGGACTTTCGAGTTGCGTCCGCTCTGGTCGTATTTTTCGCGGCGGGCGGGCGGAAGGTCGTCCGGTGTACCTTCTGAAAAACCGCCTTTCGACTGGAAGTACGTAAACGTTTGCGTGGAGAGAGCGATCAGGTCCGTCAGGCCCATTTCGCGAGCCCTGGTTTCTACGAATTGAATCAGCTTGCGGCCGATCCCCTGATTTTCTTGCGCCGGATCGACGTAAAGGCTGGCCAGTTCGCCGGTTTTCTGGTCGGGATAAACGTGCAGCGCCACGCATGCTACGGGGTTCCTGTCGATTTCGAATATATAGTAATCGGCCAGGTTCTTCTCGATGTCGGTACGAGTCCGGCGCACCAGTTCTTCGGCTTCCACCGCCTTCCTGGTCAGGAGCTGGATGGCGCGGATATCTTTCTTTCTGGCGGGCCGGATCTGTTCATATTCATTGGCGTAAATCAGCGTGCCAATGCCTTCGTTCGAGAACACTTCGGCCAGCAGCGCTTCGTCCTCGCGGCCATCGACAATGTGGACGCGCTGCACGCCGGCATTGCAGGCGGCAGCCGCGTGGCGAGCCTTCGAAACCATCTCCGGGGAAAATCCGGCGGGCGCGGAATGGACAAGTTTCAGCAAATCCGACACCAGCATGTGGCGGATCAACTGGTCGTTGTAGCGCAAGCCATCTTGTGAAGTAATGAAAATCAACTTGGCCGCCTTCAGGGATTCGGCCGCCGCGACCGCGATGCTGTCGGAGTTGATACGGTACGTTTTGCCGTCGCCGTCAAAGCCGAGCGGCGGAATGACCGGGACGATTCCCTGATTCAACAAACTCTGCAGCAGTTCAATATCGATACGCTCCACTTTCCCGGTAAGCAACTGGTCGACGCCATGGATGATCCCCAACGGATGCGCCACGACCGCGTTGGTGCAGGCGGCGCGGAGGTCGTTGGCGGAAAGACCCTGCAGGATCTCGTGCGTAATACGATTGGCGGCTTCGAGAGCGAGCTGCAATGTCGCGGCGTCGGTTATGCCGGTGCCATCGAAGTCGGAAGCGTAGACTCCCTGCTTTTCGGCCAAAGCCTTGATCTGCTCCGCCGCCCCGTGCACGAGAACCGCACGGATGTTCAGCGAACGCAGCACGGCTATGTCCAGCAGGATGTTGGCAAAGTTTTCCTCCGCTACGATGCCGCCATCGACCGCAAGAATGAAGGTCTTTTCGCGGAATTGCGGAACGTATTGAAGAATTCCGCGCAGGTCGGTAAGCTTCACGTTGGGGCCCGGTGCTTACGCAGGGAATATCTTTTTCATGCTGACGATCCGCGATTCATCGAGCTCGATGCCGAGGCCAGGCAGATCCGGAATGGTAATCCGGCTGTTCTTCGGGATGAGTTGATTTTTGTCGAAATAATAGAGATTCGGCTGGATGTCGATCTGGTATTCCATGAACGGACACACGGCCGGCGGCTGGCTGGCTACCAGGTGGGCGAGTGCGGTGGATCTTTGGTTGTGCGGGCAGACGATCACGCCTTTGGTCGAGGCGAGCGCACAGACTTTCAAAAGCTCGCTGATGCCGCCGCCCCATTCGGGGTCGATCTGAATGACATCCACGGCATTGTGTTCCAGGAGATTCTCAGCATCCCAGCGGCCGTAGGAATGTTCGCCGGTGGCGATGGGAATGAAAGTCATCTGGCGGAGCCGTGCCAGACTCTCGGCCTGGCCGTAGGTAGGAACCGGCTCCTCGAGCCAGCGCGGGCGGAACTGCTCGGCATCTTTGCACCAGCGCAGGGCATAGGTCAGGTCCCAGTGCAGCAGCACGTCGATCATGATCGGGTAATTGGGCCCGACGATTTCGCGGAGGTTGCGGATGATGGCGACGTTCTCTTCGTAGCCGGTTTGCCCGTCCGCCGGTCCCCGGACAGGGAACCATTTCTGCATGGTGTAGCCTTCTTTTTTGAGCTGGGCGGCACTCTCGCGGAGGCGCTCGGGCTCGAGCGATTGCCCGATGCAGCTGGCATAGACTTCAAGCACGTTGCGCGAGCCGCCGAGCAGCCGGTAAACGGGGATGCCGAAATATTTGCCCTTGAGATCCCAGAGGCAGTTATCGATGGTGCTCACGCCGTACATATAGAAACCGCTGTAGTGGTGAGCGCCGCTGTGCAGCTTCTCCCAGACGGTGTCGATGGCGAAGGGATCCTCGCCGATGACGTTGCGGGCCATGCTCATGACTTCATCCGCCGCCATCTGATCGAAGGTGCCATAGAAACCCTCGGCGCCTTTTTCGTTGGTGAGAATTTTCAAATAGTACTGGCTGGGCTGCAGGTTACGCAGATTTCTGGTGGTGCCATGACCAACGCTCGCCTGGTAGGCTTTGATCTGATCGGGATTGCCGGTTGCCTGCCAGATTTCTAGGGCGGTGATTTTCAGGTTTGCGGATTTGGTGGCGGCGCGAAGTTTTTGCGAAATCAACGGCACGCCGGCCGCCGCGGCCTTGAGAAATGAACGTCTGTGCATGGTGGTTCCTTTCCTGTTGATTTTATCCCCAATGTGTTTGTGCCGGTGCGATTAGTGTGTGTCTATTCCGCGAAGACAGTGGAAAGTGGCAAAACGCAGGGGCCGGCGAGCGTTTCCGCCACTTCGCGCGGCTGAAATATCCCCAGGCGCGCCGGCTGACGGGGTCGACAACCCAGCAGAAGGGAACGCCGTAAGCGTGGTAGCGTTCGCATTTGGCGAGCCTCTCGGCAGGCAACTGCGACGGCGATACGACCTCGATACAGAGGAGAGGCGGCTCTTCGAGCACATCCCGATACATCCTCGGGTCTAAACTTTTCGCGCAAACCTCCGATCTGATGTACAGATGTCCGAGACCGGCGAAAGAATTGTAATCGTGGTGGACGACGACGAGTCCATGCGGGAGTATCTGAGCGAGACGCTTGCGTCCGGGGGATACTGCGCCCGGTCGTTTCGAAGCGCGGCAGAGGCGCTCGGATGGCTCGGTTCCGCGGTGGAATCTGTCGATCTGATGCTATCCGATATCAACATGCCGGGAATGAACGGGCTGGACCTGCTGCGTACCGTGAAAACAGTAGCGCCCGGCCTCCCCTTCATCCTGATCTCCGGTTTGTGCGATCTTCCCACGGCGCACAGCGCTCTGCGGGCGGGCGCAACAGATTACCTGTTGAAGCCGGTGCGCCCCGCGGACCTGCTGGGGCTGACCGCGCGGCACCTGAATTCTGTCGATTCGGCGAGGCTCGAGGCGGTGAAGGAGGCACTCAGGCGTACGCTGGGCTCAAGAGGCGCTTCAGGCGCCGATCAAGACGACCAATTGATGGCTATCTTCGACGTCCTTGGATACAACCGGTGGGAAACGCTGCAGCATTCGCGTCGAGTCTCGGCCTTTTCTCTGCTGATCGCACGCGATCTTGGGCTCAGCCGGGAGGCGCACAGGGGGCTCGAAATCGGCGCTCTGCTGCACGATATCGGCAAAGCGGGAATTCCTCACAACGTTCTCATGAAGCCGGGAAAACTGAATGAAGGGGAAAGCGCCATCATGCGGATGCACCCTCAACTTGGGCTGGATTTGATTTACGGGCTGCCTGGCCTCGAATTGGAAGCTGAAATCGTTTATTCGCACCACGAGCGCTTCGATGGCGCCGGGTACCCGCAGGGTCTGACCGGAACGGCCATTCCCCTTGCGGCGCGGGTTTTTTCCATCGCCGATGCGCTGGACGCACTTTCAAGCGACCGCTGTTACCGCCCGGGACGAGAACTGGCGGGCGCCCGAGCCGAGATCCATCGCGTGTCCGGCACTCAATTCGACCCGGCGATTATCGAGTTATTCGATCGCGTGGCGGACGGGGAACTCGAAACTGTGCGCAGGCAATTCCCGGACGAATCCTAAAGGTATCGGCAAAAACACCGATATAGACCCTGTGGGGTTTGCATGCACTTCGGACGCCTTGGGGTATTTATCGCTCTTGCCGCGGCATCGCGGGCCTTTGGACAGACCAACTTGCCGGATTTCGGCAATCTCAGCCTCGATCAACTGGCCAATATTAAGGTCACCTCCTTTACCAATAAGGAACAAAAGCTCTCGCAAGTCGCGGGAGCCGTGTACGTCATCACGAAGGAGCAGATCGCCCGCAGCGGGTTGACCAGCGTACCAGAATTGCTGCGCCTGGCTCCGGGCGTCGACGTAGCTCGCGTGAATGGAAACCAATGGTCGATCAGTATACGGGAGACGGTCGGCGTATATTCCAATAAACTGCTGGTGCTGATCGATGGCCGGTCGATCTATTCGCCGGTATTTTCGGGCGTGTACTGGGAGCTTGGCATGCCGCTGCTCGACGATATCGAGCGCATTGAAGTGATCCGCGGCCCAGGCGCTACCATCTGGGGTGCGAACGCCGTCCTGGGTGTCGTCAACATCATCACCCGGAACTCGGGGGACACCCATGGGACAACGGTAACGGCAGGCGCAGGATCTTCGGACCGAGCCTTCGGCAGTGTGACTACGGGCGGTTCCTTTGGGTCCACGAATTATCGTGGCTACTTTGGCGGATACGATAACGAACCCCTGCGGACGGCTTCCGGCGCCCGGGCCGACGACGGGTTGAGTAATGTTCAGGGCGGCTTCAGGCTCGATGGATCTCATAAGAGGGACACCTGGACCATCGAAGGAGATCTCTTTCGTACGGAGGAGAACGACACCGCTGAAAATCCGTCCCTGGCGGCGCAGAGCGTAGTTTACAGCCCGTCCCAATTCACCAGCTTAGCCGCCAATCTCACCGGCGAGTGGCGGCGCCGGCTCGGCGAGACGGGGGAACTCAGGTTTTCTTCCTATTACGATTACGCCAATCGGCCGGAACCGCAGGCGGCGAGCGTAGAGGCCCGCACATGGGATGCCGCAGTCCAATACGACTTCAAGGCGGGGCACATCCACAATCTTTCGGTCGGCGGCGGCGAACGTCTGATCACCGACAAGGTCAGCCTCGGGGAAATCACCTTCTTCCCTGACAACCTGACCTACGTCAATCTGAATGGCTTCGCGCAGGATGAAATGCATTTTGTGCACGACACGCTGCTGTTCACGGCGGGAGCCAAACTCGAGCGTAATCACTTCGGCGGCTGGGGACCGGAGCCCAGCGCCAATCTCCTGTGGATGCCCAGGAAACATCATTCCTTATGGATCTCGGCGGCCCGGCCGCTGCGCACGCCGTCGCTGTTCGAAATCGCCGTCGACGCCCCGTTCAACTTTACTCCGGCGTCGCCCGCAACGGGGGGATTGCCTGTTCTCGGCTTGTTCGCCGGTTCTCCCACATTTTCAACCGAATCGGTCAAAGACTTTGAGGCCGGCTACAGAGCACAACTGTCGAAAGCTTTCTCCGCCGACGTGACCGGGTTCTACGATCAGTTTTCGAACATCCGATCGTTTGTCCTGGGCAGCCCGGTTTTCGTGCCCGCTCCCGTCCCCCACCTGGAACTGACGGCTTCCACGGCGAATGGCGGAGCCGCCACTGGTAAGGGTGCGGAGAGTTCCATCGCCTGGCAGGTGTTGCCGGACTGGAAACTGGAAGGCAGTTATACCTTTATGCTCATCGACACATGGCTGACCGGAACCGCTCCTCCAGGATCCTTGAACGGCGGGGGAAAAGAGCCGTCTCGCAACAAATGGCGCCTGCAGTCGTACGTGAATCTGTCGAAGTCCTGGACACTCGATGGTTTTCTCTACTGGACCAGTGCGGGCAGCCCTGTAACCAATTATGGGCAGGCCAATGTTCTCATCCCTGCATACACAAGGTTCGATATTCGGCTTGGCTACAAAGTGAACCGGTTCTTTCAGCTCAGCCTGGCGGGACAGAACCTGCTCGATGCTCGTCACATCGAGGCTTCATCTGAGTTATTAACGGCTTACAGTTACGTAAACCGCAGTGTCTATCTGAAAAGCACCTGGCAATTCTGACGACTCAGTGCTGAGATCCAACCACATCACGAGCGTTCGCGGGATGGGAGGAACTGCGTGGCGCGCCTCCACGATTGCCCTGGCGGCGGTTCTGGCCATGAGCCTCGCCGCCGCGGGCGGGGCAGGCACCATGGCCAGTTCCGATGTCGAAACACGCATAAAGGCAGCCTTCATTTACAACTTTGCCCGCTTCATCGAGTGGCCCGGGCGCTCCGGCGCCGGTCCGGTGAGAATCGGCATACTGGGACACGGAGAATTGGCTTCACCGCTCGAAGAAGTTATCCGCGGCAAAACGGCAAACGGGCGGTCCATTGAAGTTACCCACATCGGCGCGGCGACTGACATGGATTGCTGCGAAATTCTGGTAATCGAGCATTCCGAATCGAAGCATGTCGCGGAGATTGTCCAGTCACTTGCCGGTAAGCCTGTTCTCACGGTATGCGACGGCGGTAACTGCGTGCGGGACGGCGTGATGGTTGTGTTTCAGATCGTCGAAGAGTCGGTTCGGTTTCAGATCAATCAACAGGCCGCCGAACATGCTGGCCTGAAGATCAGTTCACAACTGTTGAAAGTGGCCATTCCGGCCGAAGGGAGGCATCAGTGATTCACACCATTCGATCGGGTTTTCGCAACTGGCCTATTCGGCTGAAGCTGATCTTCACGGGCCTCCTCACAAGTTCCATCGCTTTGATGCTGGCGGGCACGTCGATTGTAGGCTATCAGTGGTATCAGTACCGGAGCGACGTCGCAGCCGAACTGACCTCCGTCGCCGATATGATCGCCGTCAACAGTTCGGCGCCGCTCATCTTCGGAGACCAGCGATCGGCCGCCCGTACGCTGGCTCCCATTAAGGCCGAGACACGCGTGGCCGAAGTCGCCGTCTATCAAACTGGTGGAGATTTGTTCGCAACGTTCGTCCGGCTCGGAATCAACGACGCCCATTTTCCACCGGCGGCGCGCATCGGAGACCAGGGTTTCGAATGGTTCAGTCTGCGCGTAGCGCGCCCCATCGTGGTAGACGGCGAGAACGTAGGCGCCGTATATATCCGCTCCGACATGCCGGATCTCGGGCCGCGGCTTTATCGCAATGCTTCGATTATGGCTGGGGTGATGTTCGTGGCCGCCCTGGTTGCTCTATTTGCAACCTCGGTGCTGCAGCGTCTGATCTCGCAGCCCATTCAGCATCTGGCCAATGTCGCGCGCGAGGTGTCGTCCGGCAATAATTACGCCGTTCGAGCCGTTCGGGAGACCTCCGATGAACTGGGCGTCCTGACCGATGCATTCAATTCGATGCTTGAGCAGATCGAATCGCGCGACCAGGTTCTGGAAACCAAAGTGACGATGCGGACGGCGGAACTGACGCGCAGTAACGAGGACCTGATAGTGGCCAGGGACAAGGCCGAGGAAGGTGCGCGCCTGAAAAGCGAGTTTCTCGCCAACATGAGTCATGAGATCCGCACGCCCATGAACATTATTATCGGCATGACTCAGTTGACGCTCGATACCAGGCTCGACACCCGGCAGAAGCGTCATCTTTCAATGGTGCGCAGTTCGGCCGACGCGCTGCTCACCATCGTCAACGACATTCTGGATTTCTCGAAGATCGAAGCCGGCAAACTCGACCTCGATATGGTGGAATTCGGCCTCGCGGAATGCATCCGCGAACGTACCGCCAGCTTGTCGATCCGCGCCCAGGAGAAAGGCCTCGACCTGAATATACAGATCGACGAAGACGTGCCCGACACGATTGTCGGGGACCCGGTTCGGGTGGGGCAGATTGTGGTGAATCTGGTGGGTAACGCCATCAAATTCTCGTCGACCGGCAAGATCGGGATCCACGTCTCGCTGGAAGACCAACTCACGCTGAAAGAAAAGACGGGCGCCGACGCCGCTCTCTTGCGCTTCTCCATCGCGGACGATGGAATTGGCATCCCGGCGGATAAGCTGGGAACCATTTTTGAAGCGTTTACCCAAGCCGATGGTTCCACCACGCGGCGTTACGGAGGAACCGGCCTGGGACTTTCCATCTCGCGCAAACTGGTGGAGATGATGGGCGGCCGCATCTGGGTGCGCAGCGAGGTGGGCCGGGGCAGCC
>Ga0302320_10007658_pt1 | contig 23712 bp, 17 predicted proteins | sample Bog_T0_3_FD_202130 | JGI IMG/M metagenome (GOLD analysis project Ga0302320, IMG submission 202130) | Peat permafrost microbial communities from Stordalen Mire near Abisko, Sweden - Bog_T0_3 | ecosystem: Environmental > Terrestrial > Soil > Wetlands > Peat | place: Sweden: Abisko, Stordalen Mire...
TCGAGCCCGTTGGTCTGGAAGCCCTCAAGATAAGACCCGAGGGCGATCGTGATTCCATACTTTTTGCCTGCGGGCACCTCAAAACCAAAGCCGGGGCAGGAACCCAGCAGGTGAATCGGATTGTGGCGTTCGCGCACGCCGTCGCTGGCGGACCAGCGCATGAAGAGGAAGAGCTCGGCGTCGATTTTCACGCCATCTTCCGAGGAAGTGAAATCGAGCAGTTCCGCGGCGGAGCCGGCCTCGCGGCGGAAAGCGAAGGCCAATCGGCCGCTGCCCAAATCCTCCGGCAGAGTCCGGCTGCCGGGGCGCGCATGATTGAGAGCGAACAGCGCGGTCCGGGTGGTGACGCCGGTGGAGTTATCCAGCTCAAGACGGGCAATCACAGCGGGCAGCAAGCCCGAGCGCATCCGCTCCCGGTCTTCCACTGCTGGATCGGGAATCGCTCCAAAGGGCGAATAGACCGAAAAGCTCATCCCCTCGGCTGCCCATTGGTCGCTTGCCCAGCCATAGGAGCGCGAGATCGCGCTTTGCTCGAATGGCAAAGCGTCGGGCTTCACGTTCTGTTCTGAGGGACCGGCCTGCTCCACCAGAAACGCATCGGCGGAACGGTCGACGGCGGCGGTGTAGAAAGGCAGGCACTTGAGAGTTGCATTGGAATAGCGATCGCCATCCTTGAAGCCGATGAAAACTTCCTGATCCCCAGGCTGTCCGATTTGCAGGCCAATGCCTCCGCGGGTTCCGAAGTTGCCGCAGGTGAAGCTCATGAAGGCGCCCATGGGCGAATGCTGGGCATTGAAGCCCACGTGGCAAGAGAGCGATGCAGGTTTGGTCACGGTGGTTCCTCGCAGCGAATTATACCCCCGCGGGCATGAATGATAATTTCCATTTTGCAGTCGCCAATTCCAACAGTAAAACGATATAGTTGTGACTCGAATTACTGTCACCGCGGCGTTGCGTCTTGACGATCAGTTCGGCAGATTGCGGGCTGGCGCAAGAAACTCCCGTGAGGAGCTGGTTCGGTTTTTGTGCGATAGCGGTCCGGCTTTGGGGATACCACAGGCGGCGGCCCGGAAGCCCAGCGCAGGCTCCCGGTATGCAATGAAGACGGGCTCTCCCGCAACAGCGGCTCTCGCCTGGGGGCTGTGGTGAGTTGGCCAGGACAGGTTTGAAGAGGGCAGGTTGTGTTTCTCGCCGTGCAGTGTGGAAAGAGAGAAGGGATCGATGAGCGGCAATAGCAAACGTCTTCCATTTTCTGAAAAATTCGGGTACGGCCTGGGGGATATGGCCGCTAACTTCGTCTTCCAGGCGATGATGGCCCTGCAACTGAACTTCTACACCGACACCTTCGGGTTGACGCCGGCCCAGGCCGGCACGATGTTCCTGATTGTCGGCCTGGGAGCCGCGGTCTTCAATCCGGTGATGGGCGTCATTGCCGACCGCACGCATACACGCTGGGGCAGATTTCGCCCCTGGCTGTTGTGGACCGCATTGCCCTTTGGCGTGATTGGCGTTCTGACGTTTACTACCCCGGATTGGAGCTCGGGCGCAAAGCTGATCTATGCCTGGGTTACCTACCTGCTGCTGCGCCTCATTTATACGGCCAACAACGTCCCCTATGCATCGCTGACCGGAGTGATGACGGACGATCCGAATGAGCGGACCAGCATTGCATCCTACCGGCAACTATTTGCCAACGCGGCGGGCTTCATTGTGCAGAGCCTGGCGATTCCCATGGTGGTATTTCTTGGCCGTGGCAGCAGCGCGCGCGGTTACCAGATGACGATGGGTATCTTCCTGGTGACGAGTGTGGTGATGTTCCTGATCGCATTTGCGGTGAGCAAGGAGCGGATTCAGCCCGACCCGAAGCAAAAGTCGTCTGTTGGTCAGGATCTGGCCGATCTGATCAAGAATGGCCCGTGGATTGCGCTTTTCCTGGTGACGACCTTCTACTTTATTGCCCTCATGATCCGCGGTAGCCTGATGTTGCCCTACTTCAAATATTGTGCCGGCAACCAGTTGCTCTTCAGCTGGTTCAACGGCTTCGGATTGACGGCGCTGCTGATTGGCGTGGCCTGCTCAACCGCGTTGACCAAGCGCATGGGCAAGCGCCGGGTCTTCTTCGTGAGCATGCTGTTGACCGGCATTTTCTGCATCGCGCTGTTCTTTATCCCGGCGACGGCGACGACGGCCATCATCGGTCTGGAAGTTGTGCGCCAATTTGTGTACGGCTGCTCAGGCCCCGTTCTTTGGGCCATGATGGGCGATGTGGCCGATTTCGGGGAATGGAAGACAGGACGCCGCGCCACCGGCACAGTGACTGCCGGGGTGGTCTTTGCGCTATGGATCGGATTGGCGCTGGGCGGCGCGATTGCCGGCTGGCTGCTTTCGCTGTATGGCTATGAGCCAAATGCCGTACAGACGGCACATTCGTTGATGGGTATCCGGCTGATCGCCTCGGTGTACTCCGGCGCGGGGTTCCTGGCTGCTGCCGCCTGCCTGATGTTCTATGGCATCAACATGAAACTCAACCTCACCATCTCGCACGATCTAGGCGAGCGCCGCAAAAAGTTTTGAGAGTCAGCGGGCAGTCCCAGCGAGGGAAGCAATGCTTACCGGGTATCCGCAGGTAACGAGAGGCTTGAAAATCAGAAGGATTGGTCTGGCCCTGCCGACCAACGCAGGAGGAGATTGAAATGCAACATCAGCGAAGCCTGAGTTTAGTTTTGACCGTATGCCTTTCGAGCGTGGCTACCTTTGCCCAGGCTCCCGCCTCCGCAACGCTCAAAGACGCTTTCCGCAATGGTTTTCGCGTAGGCGCGGCAATGGACACAGATCAGATTACCGGCAAGGATGCGCGCGGCGACGCCATCCTCATAAGCCAGTTCAATTCCATTTCCCCAGAGAACGTAATGAAATGGGAGGTGATTCATCCCCGGCCCGACGCCTACGACTTCACACTTGCGGATAAGTATGTCGAGTTTGGCCTGAAGCATCACATGTTCATCGTCGGCCACAATCTCTGCTGGCACTCTCAGACGCCGGCCTGGGTATTCAAGGATGAAAAGGGCAATCCGCTCACCCGCGAAGCGTTGCTCGAGCGCCTTCACGACCACATCCGTACTGTGGTTGGCCGCTACAAGGGAAAGATCGACAGTTGGGATGTCGTAAACGAAGCCTTGAATGAGGACGGAACCCTCCGTCAGTCGCCCTGGATGAAGATTATCGGAGAAGACTATATCGTGAAGGCATTTCAGTTTGCCCACGAAGCCGATCCCAACGTTCAGTTGAACTACAACGACTACAACCTCGAGACTCCGGCCAAACGCAAGGGAGCCATTGCGCTGGTGAAGAGGCTGCAGGCCGCGGGCGTTCCCATTGCCGTGGTCGGCGTTCAGGGACACTTGCACCTCGACTGGCCGTCGGCTGCGGACGAAGAGGCCACCATCACAGATTTGGCAGCGGCCGGCGTCAAGGTCGCGATCACAGAGCTCGATATCGATGTGCTCCCTTCCGCATGGGGACACAGCGCGGACGTTTCGCTGAAGATTGCGGAAAACCCCAAGCTCAACCCTTATCCAAAAGGACTGCCGGACGATGTCCAACAGCGTCTGGCGAAGCGCTACGCGGATCTCTTCGCGGTGTATTGGAAGCATCGCGATGTGGTCACCCGGGTTACGCTGTGGGGCGTCACCGACGCGCAATCGTGGCTGAACGACTGGCCGGTTAAAGGACGAACCTCCTACCCCCTGCTCTTCGATCGCGACGGCAATCCCAAGCCGGCATTTCAGGCTGTGATCGAGACAGCCAGGGATTGAGTTGTCCCCTGTCGCAATGCCATGCGGATTTAGAACGGCCGCCAGTCACGCTCAACAAATCAAATCTGTTGCTGGCGTGCGGCAGTTTCGCAGTTAGAATGCGATATGAGCACGCGACGGAAGCCAGTAGATCCAGAACCGTTTTCGATGCCGCAAACGGCGTTGCCGGTGGTGTGCATTGTGACTGTTGACGAGGAGTTCCTTGGCGTTGTGACTCCTGAGCTGTCGCCATGGTTCCAGGTGATGGTTCGCGGCAATTATGACGATCTGGTCCGCTTGACGCGCGAGGCGGGCGTAGCGGCGATTCTGCTCGACATCGACACGGAAGGGGAAGATCCGTTTGGAGGCCTTCCGGTTCTGAACGAGTTGCGCAGCCTGAACGACAACGTCACTTTGATTTCGATGGGCCGGGCGCGGGCGCGCGCGATGGAGAAGCAGGCGCTGAACGCCGGGGCTGACGCGCACTTCCGCAATCCGGTGGACGTGACCGAATTGCGGATGACGCTGGTGGAGACGGTGCGCCGCCGCAGCGAGAACGCCGAGCGCGAGCGGATGCGGCAACAGTCGCTCGAATCCAGCCGCTTTCAGGATTTTGTGGGCGCGAGCGAGCCGATGCGGCTGGTGTATGACGCCATTCAGCAGGTGGCCGGAAGCAGCATCAACGTGCTCATCCGGGGCGAGAGCGGTACGGGCAAGGAGCTGGCGGCGCGCGCCATCGTGGCGCTGAGCCGGCGGGCGAGCAAGCCGTATATTCGCCTGAACTGCGCCGCGCTTCCTGAGAATCTGATCGAGTCAGAGCTGTTTGGCAGCGAGCGCGGCGCGTTTACGGGAGCGACCGAGTCGCGTCCAGGCCAGATTGAGCTGGCCGACGGAGGGACGCTGTTTCTGGACGAGATTGCGACTCTCAGTGTCGCGCTGCAGACGAAACTGCTGCGGGTGCTGGAAGACCACCAGGTGCAGCGGCTGGGCGGGCGCACGAATCGCAAGATCGATTTCCGGCTGATCTGCGCGACCAACGAGCCGCTGGAGGAGATGGTCCGCACCGGGCGATTCCGCGAAGACCTTTACTACCGCATTCACGTGATTCCGATCAACCTGCCGCCATTGCGGGAACGGAGAGGAGATATTGCTCTGCTCTGCGAACATTTTCTCGAGGTGCATTGCGTGGCGAACGGGCTGCGGCTGAAGCGGCTCAACGCGGACGCGCTTGCGGTGCTTGAGGAGCAAACCTGGCCGGGGAATGTGCGCGAGCTTGAAAATCTGATTCAGCGGCTGGTAGTGACGGCGCGCGCGGATGAGATCGGCGTTAACCATCTTCCCCCGCGGGTGCTGAAGCAGAGCCTGGCGGCGCAGGAGGCCATCCTGCTCCCGGCCGAAGGAGCGGACTTCGACGAGGAGATTCGGCGGCTGGAGATTGCGCTGCTGACGACGGCGCTGAGCCGGACGGGAGGAAGCAAGACGGCGGCGGCGCGCCTTTTGAACATCGACGGCCAGCGCATCAAATACCTGTGCCGCAAATATTCGCTCCAGGCATCTACGGGTTAAAAATTAACCTGCCGAGGGTTAATTTTTCACCTAAAGGGCTAATCCGGCCGATGAGGGAAAATCCACAGTCTTGACAAGCGCAATGGATTCATCGAGTTGTAAAATGATTTGTCGGCGGCGCGGGTTTGGCACACGAGATGCACATAGGTAGGGCGCAGGAACGAAATCAAAAAATTCTTTTTGGGGGATACCACAATGGCCATCACGAAGAAGTCGCTGATCAGCAGCAGCAGCCCGGTTGCAAAGTCCAACACCACCCACTTCGTCAAATCCGGTATTCCGGCCGCCGCTGAAAAGCTGGTTGCTGCCAAGACGCTTACCGGCAAGACGCTTACCGGCAAGACGTTTACTGGCAAGACGCTCACCGGCAAGACCCTGACCGGTAAAACTCTTACCGGCAAGACTCTTACCGGCAAGACTCTTACCGGCAAGACTCTTACCGGCAAGACCCTGACCGGCAAAACCCTGACGGGCAAGACGCTTACCGGCAAGGGCATCCTCGCTTAGAAGATGCAGCAAGCGTTCCGGCTGCAAGCTGGCCGCGCAACGGCCCTCGAGCCGGAAGGCTCACAGGAATCGCCAGGCGGCCGAGGCCGCGCCGGCGACCGAAGCAAAGCGCGATCCGATCTACAACTCTCTCGGTGACAAATGACGGCAGCCGCTGATGCGGCTGCCGTCGTTTTCATTTCACCAGACGTGGGCTTTGACCAGGTTGAACGCGATGGTCAGGAATCGCTCCGCGATGCAGTGGCGCGCCCCGAAGATCTTGGCTTCGCCGGAGACTCCGAAGAGTGGATTCCCCGCGGAGGGGGGCAGCGGAATGCGGGAGCAGTAGAAGACGGGGAGTTTGACGCCTTTGTAATTCTGGGTGGCGACCAAACCCGGCGGGAGGGTTACCGCGTCGCCTCCGGGAGGCGTGAGCGTGAGCCGAACGATCGAGAATCGGTCGGGAAGAGCAAGGGCCACTTCGGCGCCGGGGGGAATGCGTTCGAGCGCGGAGACAGGTATATAGATTCTTGCAAAGCGCGGGCCGGCGTCTGCCAGCTCGAGCAGCGGCTGGCCGGAGGCAACGTCCTGGTGGAGGAGCGCGCCGGGATTCAGCGTGAGGACCGTTGCGTCGGCGGGCGCGCTCACCACAAGCGAAGACTGGGCCTCGCCTGCAAGCCCGGTGGAGCGTGCAGAAGCATCCTGCTGAGCGGCAGCGGCGCTGATGCTGTCTCCGTGAAGCTCGGCGGTGACGGCATGGAAGCGGGCGCTGTCAGTTTGCGCGGCGGCGGAGGAGCGCATGGCAGCGGCCATGGGACTGCTCATGCGGAGCAGAGGCTGACCGGCGCGAACCGCATCGCCCTGCTCGACGAGCACAGCATCCACTCGTCCAGGGATAGCCGCGTGAAGCGTGTCTGATCGGATGGGCTCAATGGTGTACCAGGCATTTTCGCGGTCGCGCCAGATGGGTAGAAACAGGACGGCGGCCAGAGCGGCAGCTGCAACGAAATGCACCGGCCGCCATTTGCGCCCCGAGCCGAAGGTCTGCTTCCAGAGCCGGACGGCGACGCCGCGCAGCGCGGCGAGGCGCGAGCGGAACATGACAAAAGCCAGTGCGCCGGCGGGAATGAGAGCGAACTCGGCGAACCATTGCGAGGTTACGTTGTAGGAGAGACGGATGACGAAGAAGAGCAACAGGTAGCTGTAGATTCCCGAGGCAATGGCGTAGAAGATGAACAGCGGCGCGCGCTTGCGGGGCACCACCGGAACTTCAACCGGAAAGCGCAGAACGGTTTGTTGGAACCATCCGGAAAGGAAGGCCGTGGACCGCTCCTTGAGATCGGGAATCCCGATAGCCGCGGTGAGGAAGTAGTAGCCGTCAAGCTTGATGAGCGGATTGAGATTGACGAGGACGACGGCGACGCCGGTGATGAGGATGACCTGGTAAGCGAAGTCGTGCGCCCACAGGCCATCCTGAGTGTTCGTCCATACAATCATGGCAAAGCCGCAGACGGTCATTTCAATCCAGATGCCGGCGATGATGGTTGCCAGCCGCTGCATCTTGGTGGCGGAGGTCCAGATCTCGGTCACATCCACATAAAAGGCGGGCAGGAGATAGAGGAACATGAGGCCCATGCTGTGGACCTGGCCTCCGTAGTGCTTGCAGGTAAGCCCGTGGGCCGTCTCATGGAGGAAGCCGAGAATCAGGAAAAGCATCCAGAACTGGGCTACATCCTGGAGGCTTTTGTGCGAAAAGTTGTAGTAGAGAGCAATATCGGGGCCAATGGAGCTCCACTTGGCGGTGAACACAGCGGCCTGGAAGAGGAATAGCAGGACGACGGCCAGCACGCACCAGGGGCTGTAAATGAAGTTGCCGGCGGCTCGATCGAGCCAGCCAAGATAGCGGTCGGGATCCCATCCGGAGAAGCTGATATGGGCGAGATTGATCTTCGATTTGCGGCCGGCGCGGCGTCCGCGCTGAGCGGTGAGCTTCTGGCTGAGGGCGAGATTTTTCTCCTGCGGAGTCTTGTACCAGAAGTCGACCTCTTCCATGTTATCGGCAAAAAGGTGCACGGTGGCAGAATCGACGGCAGCGCCGGTCTCTGCGGTGAACAGTTCGGCAATCTCATCAAATGAGCGGACGCCGTCAAAATACTGCGCCAGCTCCCATTGCGCGGGAGCGAGGCGGAAAAAAGTGCCTTTCTCGCGCTGGAGAACGCCGAAGACCGGTTCGCCGTCGAGGGTGTCTTCGCGGACGACGAGGTCGGGATCGAGACGCGGAAGCCGGCCGCGCGCTATGCGCGTCCTGGGCATTTCGGGAAGGGCGGCGTCGAGGGCTTCGCTTAGATTCATGGCGCGAGACGGACCTGCATTTGCATTCCGGGCTTGAGCAGCGGCGATGGACCGACCACCGCTCCAATCACCTGCACGCTGCCGCTGGCCGGATCGACGACGGGGCTGACACGAAGAATGCGGCCGGTTTGATGAAGTCCGGGGTAATCGGCGGTGGTGATGTCAAGGGGTTTGCCGACCTGGAAGGCTGCCATCACGGATTCCGGAACCGTGAAGAGCACATGCAGCGGAGCTTCGGCCGTAATCCAGAAGAGGACATCGCCCTGTTTGACCTCCTGCGCTGGACGCACCGAACTGCGCCCGACAACGCCGGTAAACGGCGCGACGATGCGCGATTGGTCGAGCAACAGGTTGGCGGTAGCGAGATCGGCTTCGGCTGCGGCCTCCTCGCTGCGATAGCGAGCGACCTGGGCGATGGTCTCATCGAGCTTGTACTTCACATGTTCCCAGTCTTCATCGCTGATGATCTTGTCGGCGCGCATTGAGTCCGCGCGGCGCAGATCGGCTCTCGCGCTTGACTCTTCGGCTTCCCAGCTTTGGACCTGCGCCTGGGCCGAGGCGATGCGGGCGTTTTGCGCATCGCATTGTGAGCGCAGAGCGCGGTCGTCCAGCAGAGCCAGGAGCTGTCCGCTTTTTACATGGTCGCCAAACTGCGCGGCGATGTTGACGACGCGGCCATTGCGCTCGGCTGCGATGTCGGCCTGCTGCTCGGCGACCAGCGGGCCGGTGGTGGAAAACGACCTGGGGTCGGATGAGGTCGAGGGAGGATTTGGAGTGGGAGTGGAGGCCGGAGTTGGCGCGGGAGGAACTGAAGGCGTCTCAGAGGCAACGACAGCGGCAGACTGCGACTGCGGATGTGAGTTGCAGCCGGAGCACGCGATCAAAACCGCGGCAGCCGTCAGCGTGGCAGCGACGGCGAGCAGCTCTCGGAGAAATGAGTAAGGATTCATAGGTGTCACCAGCCAATCCAGTTCCAAAGAGTCTGCCATGCCCAGAGCGCGGGCCGGCGCAGCAGGACGTATCCCGCGGTCCGCCAGCCAATCGAAATTTTTGCTCGCCCGGACATGCCTGCGCGGAGAGTGGCGTCGGGATTTTGTATCGGAACCTCAGCGGAAAAGATGCGCTCGCCATCGCCCGCCTGCGCCTCGGGGCTGAGGATGGAAACAGGGTCGTGCCAGGTTCGGCGCGGGTAACTGTCAAGCTTGATGGCCGCGAGCTGGCCGGGATGCACCAGGACGGCGTCGCGTTGTGGAACCGCGATTTGAAAGACTGCCGAGCCGAGATCGAGAACCTGCGCGAAGGGAGCGCCGGCGTCGAGATGTTCGCCCGCGGCGTTCTGCAGATTTGGAGTGATCACGATGCCGGCAATGGGGGAGCGCAGTTCTGCGCTGTCGAGGCGCGTGCGTGCGCGTTCCACCTCGGAGCGGAGATACTCGGTCTGAGCGCGGTCGGCGCCGGCCTGCGGAGTGGCGTGCGCCAGGTCGTCTTCCATCACCAGCATCGCCTGCTGATATTTGGCTTCAGAGGCGGCAAGGTCGGTGCGCCACTGCCAATCGTTCAAGCCACCCAGCACGTCACCGGCAGCAACGCGCTGGCCCTCATGCACGTAAACGGCCTCAACATTGCCATCGACGGGCGCGGCGATGGTGACGATGTGCTGCGGGGCGACAATCGCATCTCCCGTTACGCGCATCGGCAGCGGGCAGAGCGCAAGAAAGAGCGTGCCGGAGGCTACCAGGGTAGCCATGGCCAGGCGGCGCCCCAGGCTGGTGCGCATGAGGGCGGCCTTCTGGCGCGCAAGCGGCTCAATCAGGCTGATGAGCGGCACTTCGCGATAGAGCAATGCGTTGCGGATGGCGACCGTTGCCTGGCCGGCGAGAATCTTGATCATCTCAGTGTGCGGCAGGCCGAGGAAATCGGGTTCGCTGCTCTCGTAAAGCAGCAATCCGACGCGTCCCTGATCGTCTGTGAGGGGCAGCGAATAGAGCGAGCGGTAGCCCGTTTGCTCGAAATGGAGAGCGACCGGCGAAGGGAGATCGGCGTTTGCCTCCGCTCCGGATTCCTCGTGCTGGTGAAGGTGCAGGGAGTCGGGTTGAGAAGAGAGCCAGCGCATGAGTTCCTGAAGGCGCTCGACCTGCGCGTCTCCCAGAGGAAGGTTCGACATGCCGGAGACAGCCTTCAATTGCAGACGCCCGCGGTTGTCGAGGGCGATGGCGCAGAGCTCGTAGGGAAGCACGTTCTGCGGGCTGTTGACAATGATCTGCAGCAGGCGGTCAAGGCGCAGCGTGGAGGTGATCTCAGAGCTGACTTTTACCAGCGCCTCAAGAATCTCAAGCTTGCGCTCGGCGAGGAGCAAGCTTGCGTTCTTGAGCGCGCTGCTGACCGTCTCCGCCATGGACGAAAGGAAGAACTGGTCGTCTTCGTCGAATGGGCGGCCTTCCTTATTGATGGCTTCGAGCACGCCGACTTCGGCTTCATCCTGGAGCAGCGGGACCAGCAGCGCATCGGTTACGGGTGGAATGCCGGTGTGGCCGTCCACTGCGGCGTTGCGGCGGACCAGGCGTTCATCGTCCGGGTTGTCAATCAGCAGCGATTCGCCGTCCTCCGCCATATCGGCGACGTAGCCCTGGCCGGGAGTTTGCGCGATGCCGGTTTCGACAGTCGCGTCCTCTCCGCAGGTGGAAACGAGCCGCAACACGCCGGCGTCAAAGAGCCAGAGATGGACCGCCTGGCAGGCCAGCATGGCCAGGGCCTTTTCCGGAATCATTTTGGTGACGGCATCGAACTCGAGGGTTGAATTCAGCGACTTCTCAAGATCGTAAAGCTGCGACATTCGATGAAGGGAATCGAGCAGGTTCTGGCGCTGCTCCTCGCCCTCTTCCGCCGCCAGGATCGCCGGCGGGGCAAGCTGGAGGATCGGCGCGAGTTGGTCTAATTCCTCCGGGTCAAACACCGTAGAGAAATTGAGAATCTCAACGCAACCGATCAGCCGGTCATTAAGGAGCAGGGGCAGATAGGCAAGCGATGCGACGGAACGCGCGATATGCAGATGGGAGTAGTCCTCGCGCCGAATATCGCTGCCCCGATAGATGAGCGCCCGCGGTTCGTCGGTGAGCAACTCGGAGATGAGGCGGCCGCCGGCGGGCATTGACATTTGTTCGATGGAAATATCTCCGGCCGCAGCAATGGCTGTCCACGCCGCATCGCCGTCGCCGGGCGTAAACCGGTGAATGGCGCAGGCGGTGTCAGGAAGCAGCTCAACAATGGCAGAGGCAACCAGGGTTGCGCGCGCCGCGGCATCGGGTGCGGCCAGAAGCAGCGCGGCGACCTCAAGAGCAGCTTCATTGAGAGGAGAGATCATGGGATATCAGGCTGTTGGGGCAAAACTGTGCTTGACAAGCTGATTGGGGTTATTGATTCTGAAGTAGTTGGAGATTAGCAAGCCCGACTCTCGGTGTAAAGCGAAATCTTGTCTGGCGATTGGGGAGCACGTGGATCTGGATGTAAGAGAGAGCGGCAATATTTGCACGCTGAAAGTAAAAGGGCGATTGGTGAGCGGGGAGCCCGTGAACCAGTTTGAGAATGCATTCCAATCTGCCCTTCACAGCGGGCACATCTATCTGATCATCGATCTTGAAGCGGTTCCGTTCATGGACTCATCGGGAATCGGTTCCATCGTGAATGCACTTCGATTGTCGTCGAAGGTGGGCGGCAGCGCGAAGCTGGTGAAGCTGGCTCCCCTTGTTTCCAAGACATTCAAAATGTGCGGCATCCTGGGCCTGTTCAGCGTTTATGAGTCGGAAGCCGACGCCGTAGCCGCGTGTGGCGGCGTATAAAATTGCGTTCCGCCTGGCCAGCCCTGCTGCGCGGAGATGGGATAAACCGCTTCCCGGGGAAATCCCAGCAGAAAATCTGGAAGCCTTGAAAAACGCGCGAGAAGTTTGCAGGATGTCGGAGATAAAGGAAAGCCCCGGTAGTGAGCCGGGGCTTTTCTCGAAGGAGAAAGAGGGGGTAGTCAGCCCCCTCGCATGCGTACCTTACGTGTAACAAGTATAGCAAGATATCGGTTGAACACGGTGCTGGAATTCCGTGTATGTGAAACGCATGTTGATGGCACAAAACGTGAGGTTGTGGCGTTTTGCGGGTCTATTATTTTCAAGAACTTGTTTAGAATCAATGATTGTGCACTCCTATTGCGCCTGCTCCCGTTGCAGATCACGTTCACGCAGCCACGTGAAAATGACTGGGGTAACAATCAGCACGTGAACGAGAGAGCTAAGCATCCCTCCCAGCACCGGAGCAGCGAGCGGCCTCATGAACTCGGCGCCTGTGCGCGTGGACCAAAGCAGCGGAAGCAGGCCGGCTACCACTGTAGCGACGGTCATTACCTTGGGACGAAGCCGCAGCAGGGCGCCTTCAATTACGGCTGCATGCAGGCCGGCGCGCGTCAGTTTGCCATCGGCTGCTCTGCGCCGCGCAACAGCCTCTTCAAGATAGATGACCATCACCACGGCTGTTTGCACGGCCGTTCCGAATAAAGCAATGAAACCTACCCAGACCGCAACCGAGAAGTTGAGCCCAAGAATCTTGACGAGAAATATGCCGCCGCTGAGCGCGAAGGGCACCGCGAGCAGAACGTGCGCGGCTTCCCTGGCTGAGTGATAGGTGCGATAGAGCAGGACAAAAATCACCAGCAGCACAACGGGAATCACCAGTTCGAGGCGCTTGCGCGCGCTGATCTGGTTTTCATATTGGCCGCTCCACTCGACGTAGTATCCCGGCGGCATCTTTACCCGTTCGGTGACTGCGCGCTGGGCCTGATCGACAAAGCCTCCCACATCGCGGCCGCGTACATTCAACAGCACGGCCCCGCGTAACAGGCCGTTCTCGCTGGTGATCATCGACGGGCCCATGGTTGTCTTCATGGTGACCACCTTGCTGAGCGGGACTTGTGCGCCGCTGCTTCCGGTGACAAGAACCTCGTCCAACTGTTGCGGGTTCTCGCGGAAATCGCGCGCGTAGCGAACCCGAACCGGGAAGCGTTGCCTGCCCTCAATGGTGGTGGTCAGATTCTTTCCGCCAATCGCGGTTTCAATCGCATCCTCGACATCGGCGACATTCAACCCATAGCGGTCCGCGGCGGCACGATCGACGGTCATCTCCAGATAGGGCGAGCCCGTGGTGCGCTCGGCATAGAGATCCACGGCGCCCGGTACCTGCGCCACGACTTCCTTGATCTCTTCCGACTTGGCCTCAATCACACCGAGGTCGGGACCAAAGACCTTGATGCCAACCTGGGTGCGGATACCGGTTGAGAGCATGTCGATGCGGTTGCGAATCGGCTGCGTCCAAATGTTGGTGACGCCTGGAATCTGCAGTTTCTCATCGAGCCGGGCGAGGATTGCGTCTTTCGTGAGCCCCCTGGGCCACTGGTCCTTTGGCTTGAAGGTAATTGTCGTCTCACTCATGTTGATCGGCGCAGGATCGGTGGATGTTTCCGCGCGGCCAACCTTGCCCACCACCATCTCGACGGCCGGGTCCGCGGAGATGATGAGGTCCTGCTGGCGAAGGATGCGGGTTGCCTCGGTGAGCGAGATGCGCGGGTCGGTGATGGGCATGAAAAGCGCCGTCTCTTCATCGAGCGGCGGCATGAACTCGGAGCCAATCGTCGTTGCCGTGTAGAGAGCGCCGAGGAGTAACGCCACCGCCGCGCCCAGTGTAATGATCCTGTGACGCAGCGCCCAGCGCAGCACGGGCTGGTAGATGGCGCGCAGCATGCGCATGATCGGATTCGCATTTTCGCTGTGCAGTTTGCCTCGAATCAGGAATGTGCACAAAACCGGCACCAGCGTAATGGCAAGAATGGTGGAGCAGACCATGGCAAACGTCTTGGTGAAAGCGAGCGGGTGAAACATCTTGCCTTCCATGCCGGTGAGCGCAAAGACAGGGACGAAGGCGAGAATGATGATCACCATGGCGAATGAGATTGGCCTGCCGACAAGCCGCGCGGCCTTGAGAGTGATTTCCCCGATGTGGTCGCGATAGTTGCCGTGCTCCGCTTCGTATTGCTCCGCCTGGCGAATCACGTTTTCTGTCATCACAATGCCCGCGTCCACCAGGACGCCGATGGCAATGGCGATTCCTCCCAGGGACATGATGTTCGATGAAATGCCCGCGCCTTTCATGAACAGGAATGCGCCCAGCACGGCAAGCGGCAGAGGAATGGTGACCACCAGGATGCTGCGGAAATGCCACAGAAACAGCACGTGCGCCAGTGTTACCAGAATCAGCTCTTCAATCAGCGCATGGCGCAGCGTGTCGACTGCGTGATCGATGAGAATGCTGCGGTCATAGAAGGGAACGATGCTTACACCTGCAGGCAGGCCCGGCTGAATCTCGCTGATCTTCTGTTTAACGGCATCGATTACCTCGCGTGCGTTTGCGCCGTAGCGAATCACAACCACGCCGCCCACGGCTTCTCTCCCATCCTTGTCGAGAACACCGCGGCGGAACTCGGGACCAAGCTGCACGCTGCCCACATTGCCCACGGTTACGGGTATGCCGTTGAAAGCGCCAAGCGATATATTCTCAATGTCCTTCAGGCCGTCGATCAATCCGATGCCGCGTATCATTTCCTCGGTGTCACCGGACTCAACCACCTTCGCGCCCACGTTGTTGTTGCTTCGCTCCACCGCGGAGACCACGTCTTTGAGCGCGACGTTGTAAGCGCGCAGCTTGATGGGATCGAGATCGATCTGGTACTGCTTCACGAATCCGCCCACGCTTGCGACTTCGGCCACGCCGGGCACGGAGTTCAACTGGTACTTCACATACCAGTCCTGGATGGAGTGCAGCGTGCCGCTGTCGTAGGGGCCTTCGACCGTGTACCAATAAACTTGGCCCACTCCGGTTGCGTCAGGCCCCATCATGGGCGTAACGCCGGCGGGCAAAAAGCTGCCGGCAAGACTCAGACGCTCCAGCACGCGGGTCCGGGCAAAATAAATATCCACGGAATCTTCAAAGATCACGTTCACCATCGAGAAGCCAAATGCCGAAGAAGAACGAACCGTGCGCACATGCGGAAGGCCTTGCAGGTTCACGGTTAGCGGATAGGTAATCTGGTCTTCCACTTCCTGCGGGCTGCGTCCCTGCCACTCGGTGAAGACGATCACCTGGTTTTCGCTCAGATCGGGAATGGCGTCGATGGGCGTGTGCAACAGCGCCCAGTATCCCCAAATCGCCAGCACTGCATAAACACCCAATATCAGCCAGCGGTTCTTCATTGAGAATTCGATGATGCGGTTGATCATTGCCGGCTCCTACCTAGCGCTGAGATGAGTGTGCGTTGAGGCAATGAGGCTGCCGTTTTTACGCGCCTCGACAAGAACGGTCCACGTTCCGGACATCGGCGGCTGACCGTTGCCCATGTACATCTGGCGAGCGGCCACCCACGGCAACTCGAACGAACTCTTCATCTCCGGCATGCCCATTGAAGGCATTGCGGGCATGATGAGTGAGACCGTGACGCGGGCATCGGCGATGGGCTTGCCGCCGGCATCGGTCAGGTTCACGTGAAAGGAATTGTCCTGGCCTGCCTTGAGCGGATCGGCGTCGGCGTGAAACTCAATCTGCGCCGTGCCGGCCTCAGCACTTTTCCCCGGTGAGGTTGCAGCGGGTGTCTGCCCTTGCGATCCGCCGCCAAACTCTTTCGAGCCGCCATAGAGCCCGGACATGCCTGAACTCAGGTGTGCCTGCGAGTCAATCAGGAAGTTGCCGTTGAGCACCACCTTGTCGCCGAGCGCCAGTCCACCGGAGACCGGGAACAGATCGTCAGAGGGCGCGCCCAACTGGACCTCGCGCGCCTCAAAGACGCCGTTGGGCCTGGCTAGATACACGATCTTCCGCGTCCCTGTATCGAGCACCGCCGAGCGCGGAATCACGATGGACGGTTGCGCCGCGCGGCTCACAAACGTTGCATTGACAAACATGCCGGGTAATAAACGCATTCCCGGATTCGCCACATGCACGTGGACCGGAACCGTGCGGGTCTGCGGATTGGCGGAGGGCTCGATAAAGTCCACATGACCGTGGATGGTCTTGTTAGGCAGCGACTCCGCGGTGATGTCAACTTCCTGTCCCTGACGAATCTGGGGCAACTGCTCCTCATAGACATCGGCCTTGATCCAGACCTGGCTGAGATCGGCTACGGTAAACAGCGTGTCGCCCGCGGTTACATATTGGCCCTGCGTTACCTTGCGATCGACAACCGTTCCCGAGGCATAGGCGTAGATGGTCACATGCGGAACGCCGTCTTTCCCGGGCGCGTCAATCTGCTTTTCGGAAATGCCCCAAAGCTCCAGCTTGTGCCGGCTTGCCGTAATCAGCGCATCGGCCTGCGTGCGCGCAAAGGAATCGTCCGACTGGAGGAGCCCATTGCGGTTCTCCTCAGCCAGGCGATATTCCTCAACGGCCGTTGCAACTTCAGGACTGTAGATCTCCGCCACCGGCTGCCCGCTGCGCACGCGTTCTCCCGTGTACTGCACATAGAGCTTGTCTACGCGGCCGCCGATGCGTGCGCTTACGGCTGCGAGCTGTGCCTCGGGTTGCTCCACACGGCCAAATGCATCGATGTCAGTTTTGAGCGTTGCCGTGCGTACCTCGGCAACCTGCACACCTGCCGCAGTGATCTCGGACGGGCTCAGCTCCACAGTGGTACCGGGCTGCGTGCCTGGCGCGGTGGTTGAACCAGCCACAGGCGTTGGAGATAAGGCCGGCGCCGTGGCGCCCGCCGATGCGAGTGCAAAGAAATGTGTTCCTCTTACGCCGAGCAGACCAATTGCCAGCAAGGCTGTCAGTGTGCCGGCTCCAACTCCGAGCGCAATCAGTTTCGTCTCCCTGGCAGTCATTTGTTTCTCCGATCTGTGCTGGATTTGTCCGTACTTGATTCGGCAGGCGTCGTGCTCGCAGCTTCGGGAAGCTGAGCGCCGATGGCGCGTTCCAACTCCGCCACGCCTGCATCCGTGGCCGACGATGCCTTGTAATACGCGGTCTGAATGTCCAGGAGCAGGTTTTGGCTGTCGATTAGCGTCAGAAACTCGGCGCGATTGTTTTGATACGCAGCCGTTGATGCTTTGAATGCCGCCTCGGCCTGCGGCAGCAGCGTGTCGCGATACACCTTCACGCGCTTCTCGGCAGCGAGCGTCGCAATCTGCGCCTGCCGCACTTCAAGGAACACGGCAGAGCTTCGCGCTTCGAGTTCGGCTTGCGTTACTTCTGTTGCTGCGTCGGCTTGCTTTGTCTCGCCCTCATGGCGATCGCGATTGAGCCAGGGCAGATTCATGGTCATCTCGGCCATGTACGCGTTGCGCGATGCAGAGCCGGCCGGCATCACCATGTAGCCGAGCGCCGCGGTGAAATCGGGCTTCATGGCTAACCGCGTGGCCTGGCCTTCATTTTTTGATTTTTCAATCTGCGTTCGCAACCCCGCAAGCTCGGGACGATGCAGAATCGCCAACCGCTCCAGTTCCTCAAGCGGCGGCAGATTTCCGGGAGCGGCATAGTTGCCGGCAATCTCCAACTCTTCATCCGGACGCCGCCCCAGCAACTCGTTCAAACCGGCGCGCGCCGTATCCCGCTCTTCATCCAGTTCAATCAGTTGCTCATCGAGTCGCGTGATCGCCATCTGTGCCCGGAGCACATCAGCCTGGGGAACCTTGCCCGTCGTATATTGAACGAGCGTTACAGACAGCGCCTCTTTGAGCAGCGCCGACTGGCGATCCAGCAGCCGTCTCTCATCCGCGTTCCGCATCAGATCCGCACATGCCTTGCGCACTTCGGCTGTCACCTCTTGACGCATCGATTCAAGATCGCTGGCAGCCGCCTCCGCATCGTTTCCGGCCACCTTCGACCGAACATCGCGCTTCTCTTTGCTCAGGAATGTCTGCTGGACGCTGAACATCATCTGGGCCTGGTTCAGATCCCAGGGCTTGCGCAGGGGGGTATCCCAGTCGCGCACCATGAACATGGGATCATCGAGGCTGCGTGCGGTTGTGGTCTTCAGCTGTGCCAGCGACAGGCGCCGAACCGACGCGCGAATCTCAGGATTGGACTGGAGGGCTTCGGCCACTGCTTCATCCACTGACAACGATGCAGCAGTTGGACCCGGCGGCAAACTCGGGGCCAGCCCAGAGGCCATCCCAGAGGGCGGCTCCGACTGCCCAAAACAAGCAAGGGAGAGCGCCAGCAACAGTGGCGCAACAACAAAATTGGATTTCACTCTTCAACTCCGTGGAAATGGGCAAGGAGAATCATCGAGGGCGCAGAGATGCACGCCCCGGTAAGCCACGGCGGAAAGGAAGAGCTAGATTCTAAGGATGGACGCGCCTGTAGGCGGAGACTGCGGAGGGATGACTGTCGAGACCGTAAGCTCACTCGGCGAAGAGAGTTCTCTAGAGGAGACAACCTGCTGCCCAGCAGACAAAACAGGCGAACCGGAAAGAGCAGGCGCAACAACAACAGCCGGCAGCGTTGGCCTCACGGTGCAGCAGTCGCTCTGGACGGTCGCGCTGGACTCGGACATAGAGGCGCAGCAATCGTGCCCGGTCTTGTGCGCATGTTGCAGGCAGATTTCAGCAGGCGAAGCCAAGGCGCCAATCAACAAAATGGCCACTGCCGCGCGTTGGAAGACGCCTTGCAACATGGTCTCAGCTTAGCACGGTAATTGGATTTCGCGGTGACGTAGATCACCAGCGATCCCGGATGCGCCTGGGAGCCTTCTACGCTTGCGTGGAAGCGAGTGGAAGACATTCGTTGATGACGCCATCTCGATCGACGAGGATTTCAGAGGGGATTTCGCGCGCCAGCGGAAGAGTCCATGCGAATTTGCTTCCGGAGCCGGGCAGGCTCTCCACATCAATCGCCGTCTGGTGGCGTTCCGCGATCCAAGCCGCCAGGGCAAATCCCAATCCCGATCGGTGTGCGCGCGGTTCACAATGGCGCACATTGTTACCGTGGATCGATCGTGGATGTGGCACTCCGACACCTTGAAACTATGAGTGAAGCGGAACCGATGTTCCGGCCCTCTTCACTCATATTGTTTGTCCCTGGCTAGCATTGCCTCCGCTTCAACGTCCAGCGGATCACCTCTCCAGCCACAATGCCGGCCGCAAATGCTGCCGCAATTGTTTCAACAGGATGCCGTTGTACTCGCTTTTTTGTGTCAGCAAGAAGCTCTGCCGCGGCATGGCTGCCCTGTTTCGTAACACGCCGTGCTGCTTCGCCGCCATCCTCAAAGGCATCCGCCACGGCGGACGCCGCTCGCGAAGCCTTGCGCGCTGTCTCGTCAATCTGTACGCCCATCTGTTCCAACACTGATTGCGCCATGCTCTTTTGACCTTTCTCGTCTCTGGGTTCGATGGTGATGCGCTTACTCTCCCACGGCCTTTTCAATCTTGCCGACAACGTTCTGGACTTTTCCGGCATTCTTTTCAGCTCTGCCATCAGCCTCCAGGTTCGGGTTGCCGGCGACTTCGCCGGCCGTCTGCTTGACTGCGCCTTTGACTTCGTGAAGCGTGCCGGTTGTCTTATCTTCTGTGCTTGGTTTCATAATGATTCTCTCCTCTGCCCGGTAGTTGCTTTCGGTTCGTTGAAGTCCGTGGACGCTTCCTTGCGCCTTGACTGTCTGCGATCGGGAAAGGCCCTCTTTGAGGAAGTTTCCTTGCCCGATGCAGAACCTTGTATCGACCAGTATCGGACAATCGGATTGCTGAAATCTGGTCGTAATTGCTCGCAGCGCACAGGAGGGTACCCAGACCTCGGCTGGGCCTGGGGAACGTCTGTCTGAAATGCACCAGCCTGAGGCGTAGAAGCGCGGCTGACCTGGTTGAAAGCCGGATACCGGTGACCGATGCGATTTCTCCGTCACCTGGTCAGAAGAGGCTCTTGCACCGAGGGTCTTCCATTTGAGTCGTCATGCGATTGCATCGAGGATCTTCGATCTCGGGCGCCATTCGATTCAGCAGGCCCTTGCAGCGAAGGTCTTCAAACTCGATCTTCACACTATTGAACGAACTCCCGCATCGAAGTTCTTCCGTCTCAATGGCCACCGTATTGCACCGAGGATCTTCCATCTCAATCACCGCGTCTTTGGGCTGTTTCTTACGCCCAGGGGATTTTTCAGCGAACTGAGACAAGAGTGAGGCGGTCTGCGGCACGTGGTCTGATCAATGTTGCACACTGCGTTCTGGCTGGAATTCGAAACCGGGAGCCCAGGCTCAACCAGAATGTTTCGAGGGCCAGGGCCGTCCTGCTCCGGACTTGTCCGGAAGGAGACTTGCGGCGCCCGGGAGCGGCCGATGCAGTGAAGATTCAAACCCGGCGATGGGGTAGAGTTCAAGCGATAAGCAGGCTACCCAGGACTGGGCCAAAGGGGACAGTCGCTCTGGAAGCGGCTCCGGCCTATCAAGCGAGGGCCTCTACCGAGAGCCGATGCCGATGCGATTCCGCGGGCGGCGGATCATACTCACCGCAAACGCCTGGCCGGCTTTGAGGCACTTCGTGAACTGACCGAAGCGGCAGGTTTCTCGGAATCACGGTCGGGCAATTGATCGTGCAGGACCACATTCAGCAGTGACTTGTGAACCTTGATGCGCCCGTTGTACTCGATAAAGCCGAGCTTGCGAAATCGATTCATGAAGAAGCTGACGCGGGAGCGCGTGGTGCCGATCATCTCCGCCAGGGTCTCTTGCGAGATCTTGGGAATGTATTGTTCCGGCTCGCCCGGCTTGCCGAATTCCGCCATCAACAGCAAAATCCTCGCCAGGCGCTTTTCACTGGAGTTGAAGAGCTGATCGACCAGGTCGGCCTGGATGCGCATGCTGCGCTCCAGCAGGAACTTCAGGAAGAGGTCTGAAAGACCATGCTCCTCATGCATCACACGGATCATCTCTACCCGGCTGATTTTGAGAGCGGTGCAGGCGGTAATGGCAGTGGCCGTGGACAAACGCAGTCCCGCCGCGGCCGCCAGCGCCTCTTCTCCCACAAAGTCACCGTCGGCCAGGAGCGTGATGGTAGCTTCCTTGCCGGCTGCGGAAACGACCGTGACCTTTGCGCGGCCTTTCTGAAGATAAAAGATCGAGTCCGCGGGATCTCCCTGCGAAAAGAAGGTGTCCCTTGGCGGCAATTGGACGATTCTTCGCCCCAGGCCAGCGTGGGCCAGAAAGGCGGCGGCATCGAATCCGGGTTTTTCAAGTTCAACCATTGAATAGCCTCCTTCCAATTTCGGTCCTTGCAGGAATACCACTGGAGGAATGGTCGATGGTACGCGCACAGGGGTTAACAAAGCAAGTGTGCGCCGTGTAAGGAACCATCCACTGCAAGCGGAACCCTGGGATGCCGGATCTTCTTCATTCGACTCAGCATCCGTAGCACCCTCTTCGGCTGAACAGCTTATCCGCGCAGTGGCGCAGGAATAATCCGTCGCGGAAGAGATGACCTGCTCAATTCTGCTCTTTATTCGAGAGGAATATCAAGTATTTTGATTTGTGACGCCAAAATGGGGTCCGATGCGGCGCGCCGGGTCTCGCCGCGAAGGCAAGCAGCTTTTGGAGAGTATTATTACGGCTGACGCAACACGTTCAAGGCGTAACGTATTGAGAAAGAACGGAATCGATGGTTTTTCCAAAAAAGACGCATGATTTGGCCCGCATCCTCGTTGCTCGCGAGGCCGATGCCAGTGGGACCTCCCTGCATGCCGAACCTGCAACGGTGCGCGTTTATGAGAGGCTGCGCCGGAAACTCGGCGCACCCATGGGGGTTGACGGCTTTCAGGCGTTGGCTTCCCGCGCCCTGGCGCTGGCCAAGTCGCAATCACCCCGGCTCAGCGCGGTGCAGGTTACAGCGAATGGGGGCTTGCGCGGTCTCGGCGAAGTTGAATCCCAGGCGGACGGGGACGGGGATGGCGAGGCCGGGATCATCCTGATTGCGCAACTGCTCGGGCTGTTTCTTACGCTCCTTGGCGAGGCAACCACTTTGAGTTTGATCGAAGATTTGCGCCTTCAGGTTGACGTCAGTACAGAGCCGGCCAGGACCGCAGGGCACACGATAGCCTCAGCGGCCGATGGGCCGGTAATGGCCGCCGCTTTCGAGGACCTTCTGCTGGAAATCGATCGGCTGAGGAGTGTGAGCGAACATATTGAAACCCTCGCGGACAGGCATCCCGGCATGGAAGATGGACTGGTGAGTGTTGCGGGAAACATACGCAGTATTGCCACGGTTCTGGACGTTTTCACACTCATCCGAAGCAAGGCCGGCGGCCCGCAGGACGAGACGACTGACCTGGAAACGAATCGCTACATGAATTGAGTTGCGGCCGCGCTCGATCCAGCGCGGCTCTGGGTGTTGAACAGCTCAACCGCAGGGCGCTTGCGAAAAGATGGAATCGTCGCCCTGGCCCTCCCACGAAGCGTATGACGGTTATCTGAATCTGCAACCTGGAGCGATGCGAAGTTGAACACGATGGCTCCCCCAGAAATGCGAGATTTGGCCCGGCGTCTTCTTACTTACGAAGACCTTGCGGGCAAGACCTCCGAGTCAAAGGAGGCCGCGATCCTTCGTGTCTATGAGAAGCTGCGCCAGAGTCTTGGTGTATTTGCCGGATCTGCCGGTTTTCAGGCGCTCGCCTCTCGTGCTTTGGCGCTGGCCAGGACGGAAGCTCCCAGTCTAAGCACGGCCAGGGTCTCTGCCGATGGATCTTTACAGGGCCTGGGCGAGTTTGAACCTCAAATCGATATTGACAAGGATCGGGCTGGCGGGTATCCGGCTGGCGAGGGAGGAATCATTCTCATCGCCCGCTTACTCGGCCTGCTGCTTATCTTCCTTGGCAAAGCTTTAACGTTAAGCCTGCTGCTGAATGCGTGGCCAGGTGCAGCCTTTGATGATCGCAGTTCGGGGAACGGGAGAAAAGCGTGAACACACAAGAGAGAGTGACGATAAACAAACTACCGACCGGAGTTCCGGGCCTCGACGAAATTGTGGGCGGCGGTTTGCCTGAATTCTCGTTCAACATCATCGCGGGCGCGCCTGGGAGCGGAAAGACGACGCTGGCACACCAGTTCGTTTTTGCCAATGCTACCCCGGAGCGTCCTGCCCTCTATTTCACCGTCCTTGGCGAATCAGCCATAAAAATGCTGCGATACCAGCAGCAGTACACATTCTTCGATCCGGCCATGCTGCCCGGCGCCATCCGCTTTATCAACCTGAGCCAGGCTGTCCTGGAGAAGGACCTGGGCGCGGTTTTGGAGGAGATTACCAAAGAAGTTGAAAAGGCCAACCCTGCCGTCGTGGTTGTGGACTCCTTCCGCACCATGGTGCGGAAGCCGCAAAGTGACATGGAACTGCAATCCTTCATTCAACGGCTGGCGCTGTTTCTGGCCAGTTGGCAAGCCACAACTTTCTTGATCGGCGAATACGGAGAGGACGAGCTGCGTGACAATCCCATCTTTACCGTCGCCGATGG
>Ga0302320_10007659_pt1 | contig 23711 bp, 16 predicted proteins | sample Bog_T0_3_FD_202130 | JGI IMG/M metagenome (GOLD analysis project Ga0302320, IMG submission 202130) | Peat permafrost microbial communities from Stordalen Mire near Abisko, Sweden - Bog_T0_3 | ecosystem: Environmental > Terrestrial > Soil > Wetlands > Peat | place: Sweden: Abisko, Stordalen Mire...
CGGACGGTGCCTCACGCTGGACCGCGGCGCTCGGAGAGTTCAACGCGGCCTACGCCGCCGGCAATCGGGCGCTCGCGCGCAACGCCGTGTTCTCGCGGACCCCCAAGGCATCGCGCAGCGACGGACTCGATGTCGTCGTGAAGAAGCACGGCCGGTAGTGGGTGCGGGTCGTGGGCGGCACTGGAGACTTGAAGTGCCCGCCCACGATGCCCGCGGACGGATGCTCACCCGGGATCAAGTCAAAAGCGGGTCTTGACGTTCAAGCCGACGGTCAGCGGTCGCACCGTATACGCTTCGGGTTCGGACAGCAGGGCGGGGTGCTGAATGATCTTGTGATCGTCGAGCAGATTCTTGGCGAAGACCGAAATCTCGTAGCCGCGCAAGCTGACCCCGGCGCTGGCGTTGAGCACCGAATACACGGGCCGCGAGTAATCCGGGTTCGTCGGAGCGAAAGCACCGTTCGAAGGACCCGTCCAGTCGTAATCGGCGCGCATGAAGCCTTTGACGTCGTCCGCGAGCGGATGCGAATAGTCGAGCCGAAAGGTGGCCATCCATTCGGGTACGTTGAGAATGTGATCGCCCACCGACGCGCCGACCGAGCTCGTCACCTTGGTCAGGGCGTCGTGCGTGTATTCGGTCGATAGCCCCAGCGTCAAATCTCGAACCGGTTTGAAGTTGATCTCGAGTTCCGGCCCGTAGGCCTGGGCGTTGCCAACATTGGTCGTGATCGTGAAACCACACGTCGGCAAGGTCACCGTCTGCTGAATGTTGTTCCACTGCACGAAATACCCGTCCAGATTGATCGAGAGCGTGTCGTCGAGGAAACGGCCCTTCAGGCCGGTTTCGTAACTCCACAGCGAGTCCGAATTGAAATTCGTCGGAGCGGACGCCAACCCCAAGCCGGCGAGATCCGCGGCGCACAAGCCGGGCGAAACGTAAATTTCGGATCCGCCGATGCGATAACCCTGCGACGCACTCGCGTAGAGCGTCAGGTCGGGGGTCGCATCGTAGGTCAGCGAGAACTTCGGTGTCGTCGCGTTGAACGTCGCGCGCGTACTGACCGGCGGAACGCCGATCGAGAAATACCCACCCTGGTAGTCGTTGAAGCTCGTCGGCGCATGGCTGTAGCGCACACCGGCAGTTGCCTTCAAGGTCGGGATAAACCGATAGGAGAGGTCGGCGAACGCCGCGTACTGCTTTTCATCCTCGGTCGTATCGTCGGTGGCGACGGAGTCGTTCGGGAAGGCGGCCCCCGCAAACAAGGGCGCGTCCTGCGGCGGAATGCCGTAAATCCGCAGGAACGTCTGGTTGAAATCGTTGATATAGGCGTTGAACTGACGATGGACCTTGTAGTCGGTGAAGAACAGACCGCCGATCCATGATAGCCCCGAGTCCGCCGACGGCGCGGAGGCGAGCCGGAATTCCTGCGTAGCGACGCTGGTCTTGAGCCACGTGTACACGGGTCCGGGCAGCTGACTGATTTGATAGCCCTGGTTCATGATTCCGCCCGGCGGCGTTTGGTCGATGAGATAACCGAGGTATGCGCTGTTGTAGTACGTGCCGTCCTCGGTACGATTGAACTGTTGCTGGACATAGCTCGAGATCGAGGTGAATTGTCCCCAGTGCCATTGCTTTGCAATCGTCAAGCTGCCGATGAGGAGGTTATCGACGGAGGGCTCCTGGACCTCCTTTTGCTGCTCGTAGAGTCCGAAGGCGGGATAGAACACGGAGGTATCGCCCGTCTTCTGCCATTCGCCGAAGAAGGCCGGAGTGATCGTCAGGCTATCGTCGGCGGCGATCTTTCCGGATAGCCTGAGCACCGTCCATTTGTCGTCGTTGGTGCGGCGTCGCGCGAGCTGGTTCGCGAGCGTGTAATTGTCGATAAAACCGGAGTCTTCGCCGACGTCGATTCCGATACGCACCGCGGCGAAACCCTCGACGAGCGGCACGTTGACCGCCCCTTGGGCGTCGTAGTTCGCGCCGCCGTGATGAGTCCCCGACACCAATGCATTCGCGGTACCGCCGAACGTGGTGAGGTCGGGCTGATTGCTGATGAACCGGATCGCGCCGCCCATGGAACTCGAGCCGTACAGGGTTCCTTGGGGTCCGCGCAGCACCTCGACGCGGTCCAAATCAAAGAGGCGCGGTTCGATCGAAGTGTTGTACAGATTGGTGACGGTGATCGGCACGTCGTCGAGGTAGATGCCGACCGTAGCCGAGCCGGAGTTCGAACTCACGGCGCGCATCTCGATGGTGTCGAGCCCGGGGCCTCCGCCCGCTTGGAACGACACGCCGGGTACGGCCCGGCTGATGTCCTCGAAACCCTCGATATGGCTCTCCTCGAGCGCCGCACCGCCGATCACCGAAATGCTGGCGGGAACCTCTTTGACGTCTTCGGTCCGCTTCTGCGCCGTCACGATGATTTCACCGAGACCCGCGGATTCGGCGGCGGCGTCGGCCGGATCCGCCCGGCTCTCGATCGCTGCGAGCGCGCCAGCCGATATCGCCATGGAAGCAATGAGGGCCCTCGGCCCCGACCGGTACCGTCGTTTGCTCACGTGCATCCCTTCCCTTGGCTCGTTTTGAGGAGGCGCTCGCCGGGAAAATAGCATCAATCCATTCGAATTTCACACCGTCGGAAACTCACACGGGGTCCAGCGTGAACGCGCCCGGCAGCAGTTGGGCCGCCGTTGCCAGCACGCTGTTGCCGCGCAGATTGCACTGAACCACGAGCAGCGTCGGGCCTCCCAATTCGTGCATGACCTGGCGGCATGCACCGCAAGGGGGCACCGGCCCTGCCGTGTCCGCGACGACCGCGAGGTGCGTGAAGTCGCCCGGCCGGCAGCCCGCGGCGACGCCCGCGAACAGCGCCGTGCGCTCCGCACAATTGCAAAGGCCGTAGGCTGCATTTTCGACATTGCAGCCGGCGAAGACCCGACCGTCTTTCGTCAGTGCCGCCGCACCGACCTTGAAGCCCGAATAGGGGGCATAGGCGAATTCGCGTGCGGCCCGAGCGGCTTGAATCAAAGACTCCAGTTCGTTCGACATGAACTCTCCTCAACCGAGCAAGGCGCCGGCAATCGTGGCGCTCGCCAGATTCGACAGGGAGGCCGCCGCCACCACCCGCAGTCCGTAGCGCGCGATCGGCGCGCGCAGCTCCGGCGCCACGGCGCCGAAGCCGCCCGCGAGGATGGCGATCGACGAGAAGTTCGCGAAGCCGCACAAGGCGAATGACACGATGATGATGGTCTTGGCGTCGAGGACCCGGAGGCCCGATGCCACGACCGCCGCCGGGTCGCGCAAATACGGGGCGAGGCCCACGTAGCCCACGAATTCGTTGAGAATCAGCTTCTGGCCGATGAGGCCTCCCGCAATTCCCGACTGCCCCCAGGGGACACCGATCAGCCACGCGAGCGGCGCGAAGGCGTGGCCGACGAGCACCTCCAGGTTGAGCTCCGAGTGCCCGAACCATCCCATGACCCCGCTGACCATGCCATCGAGGAGGGCGATGAGGCCGATGAACGCGATCAACATGGCACCGACGTTCACCGCGACCTTGAGGCCGAGGACGGCGCCGCCCGCCGCCGCTTCGATGACGTTGGCAGCCGGCCGCTCGTCGAAATGCAGTTCCGCGACTTGGATGGTGCTGGGATGCGTCGATGGGCATAGAAGCTTCGCAAACAGCAAGCCGCCGGGGACGGCCATCAGGGACGCGGCCAGCAGATAGTCGACCCGGACGCCCAGACCCGCATAGCCCGCGAGCGTCGAACCCGCCACGGCCGCCATGCCGCTCGTCATGACGGCAAACAATTCCGGCCCCTGGAGCTTGGCCGCGAACGGGCGCAGCGCCACCGGCATCTCGCTTTGGCCGAGAAAAATGGTCGTCACGGCCGAAAACGATTCGATCCGGCTGACCCCGATGAGCAGATGAAACAGGCTGCCCAGGGCCTGGACGATCCAGCGCATGATACCGAGGTGATAAAGAATGGCGATCAGACCGGAAACGTAGATGATCGCCGGGAGCACGCGGAACGCGAAGACGAAGCTCGTGTCGCCGAACACCTCGTGCATCCGGGGCCCGACGAGGCCTCCGAACATGAATTCCATACCCTTGTTGCCATAGGCGATGACTTGGTTGACGGCCGAGGCGGCCGCGGCGAGCGCCACGCGGCCTGGCCGGACGAAGAGCATCAGCACGCCGATGCCTACCTGCAATGCCAGAGCGGACAACACCACCCGCGGCTTGATGGCGCCGCGATTCTCGGACAGTGCGATGCCGATCGCGAAGAGTACGGTGAGGCCGAGCAAACCGCGAAGAACCTCCGTCATCGACCGGCGGCGGGGTCGCGACCCGTGGTCTCGCGATCGGCTGCGTTGAGCAATCCGATCTCGATCAAGCGCTGATCGAGAAAGGTGCCGGCGCGGATGTCCGCGTACTTGGCTCCCGTCCCTACGCAGGACGGCAGGCATCGCAGGACCACGTCCGCATCCGGATGCATGAAAAACGGCATGGAGTAGCGGCTCACGTTCTCTACCGACGGGTTCACCACGCGATGGGTCGTCGCCGGGATGACGTCGTTGGTCATGCGCGCCAGCATGTCGCCGGAGTCGACGATGAGGTGATTGCGGCTCGTCTCGATGGACAGCCACCGCCCATCGCGATCGAGGAGTTCGAGGCCCGGACCCTGAGGAGCCAGGAGCAGAGTAATGAGATTGATGTCCTCGTGGGCGGCGGATCGGACACCGCCCGCCTGTGCGTCGCCGGCGATCGGCGGATAGTGCAGGAGACGGAGAACCGAATTTCGCTCGCGCAGAAGCGCGCCGAAAAAACCCTCCGCGAGTGCCAGGGGCGGCGCCAAGGCCTCGAGAACGACCAGACCGGTCTCTTGGAGGGCATCGAACAGGGCGAGGAAGGTCTCCTGGAACCCGGCGGGGGACTGCGGCCAGATGTTGGGCGGCAGGGATGTCCCATGGCCGGCACCGGCGCCGGGGCTCGGAGGCTCCGGACCGATCTGCCAGAACTCCTTGAGATCGGGAATGGTCTGATGCTTGGCATGTTCGGTTTGGAAGGGAGCATAGCCGCGAGGTCCGGCGACAAAGCCTCGTTTGACCGACTCGTGCTGCGCGAAGAACTGCGCCGTCAATGCGTAGGCCGCAGCGATCAATTCGTCGGCGACCAAATGATCGCGCAAGATGATGAACCCATAGCGTTGGAAACCGCGCATGAGCGCCGACGAGAACGACGCGCGCCGCTGCGGATCGCCGAATCGATAATCCGCCAGACTCAGTTCCGGAACCGCGCCTCGCATCAATCCCCGAGCAGACTGCCGAGGATGCCGCCCACGGCGGCCGCGCCCGCCACCTTGCCGAGGGTGCCCCCGCCGTCCGAGCCGCCGCCGCCGGGCAAATAGCGGCCGATCTCCTCGGCAAGATTCAAGATGGGCATGCTTTGGAGCCATAAGTGCCCCGGGCCGGTGAGCGTCGCGAGGAACAGGCCTTCGCCGCCGAACAGGACGTTGCGAAACCCGCGCACCAGTTGTATGGAGAATTGCACCGTGGGCTCCTGGATGCCGACATGACCGGCATGGACCAAGAGACGTTCGCCCGCGGCCAGATCGCGCTCCACGAGTTCACCCGACAGGTCCAGCCAGACCACGCCGGGCCCGGTCACCCGCTGCAAGATGAATCCCTCCCCGCCGAAGAAGCCGGCGCCGATCCGCTGCTGCCAGGCGATCTCCAGCGCGACGGACTTCTCGGCACACAAAAAGGTTTCCTTGCGACAGATCAGGGATTCGTTCGGTGCCAGCTTGCGGGCGACGATCGTGCCCGGAAAGCGCGGTGCGAAGGCGATGTGGGCGGGCCCCATTGCCGTGAAATCGGTGATGAACAGGCTCCCGCCGCTGAGCGCGCGCTTGATGCCGGCGAACATGCCGCCGCCGGTGTGTGTGTTCATCTGAACGTTGTCGGTCATCCACGCCATGCAGTTCGTCTGGCTGTACACCGTCTCGCCGGGTCCCAGGTCGACGGCGACCGTCTGCATCGTGGTTCCGGATACTTCGTAGCGCATGGCGATCTCCTTCGCGGCGGTTTCCGCTGGAGTGTAGGCGCGCGTCGTATCAGCGACAAGTGCGGTACGTGCCCCACGCTCGGCGGCGTACGACTCGAAACGCCATGCAATAGGCACTATAGTGAAGCGCGGCGGCAGTGACTCGTCAATAACATAACGCGAACAATGCGCAGGTCGAAAGACTTTGCAAGGCATTTCCGAGTCGTCGGTCGGTAACGAGGAGGGATGGAATGACGTTCCGAAAGTGCATCTATGTTCTTGTGTCGGTGATTTCAAGCATGCTCGCGATGGATTTGGCTTCCTTCGCCTCGGCAGAGTGGTTCGCGGACGTCCACGCGCTGCAGGTCGGCGACTGCGTCCAGCTTGACTATCTGGGCGAATGGGCCACCGGCTTGATCGCGGGGCCGGAGTCCGCCGGGGCCTATCCCGTCTACATCGGGGCAACCGGGTCGGCGGCCATCACGGATCCCAAGCACATCCGCCCCTGTCCGGCAGGGACGGTCGCTCTGGGTGCCGATCCCGAGACGAAGGCGGCGCTCGCGAGGCTGCCCAAGGGCGATGGACTGGGGGCCCAATATGGCACGCGCGATCCGGCCGCCTGCACCAATCGCAAGCTGGCGATCACCGCGGAGACCGCCAAGAAGCTGCTGGCGTGCGACTCGGAAGGAGAATTGTCGCGCGACCAGCTGTACTTGATCACGGATGAGGTCGTGCAGGTCGGAAGCCCGCGGTCGTTCAATTACCGCCAGGACTCGATTGCCACCGCGATCGACGTCAAGCAGCCGGTATATGACATTCGCGGCAGCTTCACCGAATATCAGTGTTCGCGGTTGAGCGGGCAACCCAACGACTTCGCCAAGACACACAACTGCTTGAAGTATCCGGCCGCGCCAGGTGGCATCGGCCGGTGCTACACGGATACTTTTGGCGACAAGCACTGCCAGATGACCGGAGGCGGCCCCACGCAGTTGAAGGAGCAGATGCCGCCGCCCTCGAATTAGACTGCCGCGTTCCGCTCGGTGCGATCGACTCGTGCGTCGCGCGACGGAAGGCAGGACTTAGTCTTCGAACCGCACACACACCTCAACACAGGAAGCATGTAATGACGTGGTCCAACCGCATCGAGGTACTTGTTTTATTGCTTTCAGGCGTTCTTATGACCGCCTTGGCGCCTTCGGCACCGGCTCAGCAGATCGTGGCGGTCCACGGCCTGAAGGTGGGCGATTGCATCCAGTTTTCGTACGCCGGCGGATGGGAGAGCGCCACGATCTCAGGGCCGGAGTACGCGGGCGGCTATCCGGCAAATTGGGGCATGATCGGGACGACCGTGCCCGCAAACTCCCGAGATATCCGTCCATGTCCCGCAGGCACTGTGGCGCCCGGCGCCGACCCGGAGACGAAGGCCGCGCTCGCGAGGCTGCCCAAGGGAAATGGACTTGGCGCGCAATACGGCACGCGCGATCCGGCCACGTGCGCGAATCGCAAGGTCGAGATCACGGCGGAAACGGCCAAGAAACTGCTGGCGTGCGACTCGGAAGGGGAGCTGATGCGCGATCAGCTTTACCTGATCACCGACGAGGTGGTGCAGGTTGGAAGTCCACGCGCGTTCAATTACCAGCAGGACTCGATTGCCACCGCGATCGACGTCAAGCAGCCCGTGTACGACATTCGCGGCAGCTACAAGCAGTATCAGTGTTCGCGCTTGAGCTCGGAGCCGAACGACTACGCCAAGACCCACAACTGCAACAAGTACCCAGCCGCGGCGGGTGGATCTGGGCGGTGCTATACGGATACGTTTGGCGACAAGCACTGCCAGATGACCGGCGGCGGCCCTACGCAGTTGAAGGAGCAGATGCCCCCGCCGGCGAATTGACCAAGACGGCAGCGGGCATTCGCATTCACACCGGCGGCGCGCTTCAACGCCGGATTTGAGCGCGCAACAATCCCGTGAGATCGTCCACCTTCTCATCGAGGAGGTTCAGCTTGCGCGACAAACCCTGAATGTCCGAGGCCGCGCGGCGGTTCACGTCGAAATCGAGTTCGCCGCGCAGACGGTCCTTCGTGTCCTGGCGGTTCTGGCTCATCATGATGACGGGAGCCTGAATGGCGGCCAGCATGGATAGGAACAGATTGAGCAAGATGAACGGATAGGGGTCCCAGGCCGAGGCGCGCAGCAGAATGTTGATGGTCGTGTAGATCACCATGATGGCGCCGAAGGAGATGATGAAGGTCCAGGAGCCGCCGAATCGGGCGACCCCGTCGGCGACCCGTTCGCCGCGCGTCGCCTCCTCTTCGATGAGTTCGTTGGGGTTGCGGGAGGCACGCGTCCGCACGAGGCCCTGGGCGGCGTGAATCTGCCGGCTGAGCGTCGTGAGCAGGTCCATTCCGGCATGCGGCTTGCGCTGCAAGAGCACGGCGATGTCGTCGCGCGAAATTTCGAGACAGACCGAGTCCTCGACCGCGGTAGCGCTCGTCTGGTGCGCCGTCTCCTCCAGCATCGAGGCGAACCCGAAGAACTCGCCCACCTGCGGCTCATCGACGACGACTTCCTGCTGATCCTCATCGACCGTCGTGATGCGGGCGCGGCCGGAGATCATGACGTAGGCCTGGCCGTCGGTGACCCCCTTCTTGTAGATGCGTTCGCGAGCGGCGAATGTCCTCAATTCGACCTGGGCGGCGAGGACCGCCGTCTCATCGTCATCGAGCAGCGAGAACAGCGGGACGCTGCGCAGAACGTCCGGATTACAGGGCATGGCGAACTCCTTGAAATGATCACGGTAGGAAGAATGGGGACGGCGCTTCGGGGCGTCGGGCGGCGCCGCTGCGCGCTCGCGTGTCCTAAGCGCTCAATCCCCGCAACCACCTGTCGTACGACTCGAGCCACAAGGCCGAGGACGTGCCCGGCCTACCGATCCCGAACGCGTGGTGTCCCACCTGGAATAGGTGGCCCTCGAACGGTCGGCCGGCGGTCCGCAGCGCCGCGACGAGTTGCAGTGAATTGTCGATCGGAACGGCATCATCGTCGAGCGCATGGGCGAGAAATAAGGGCGGAGTGTCCGCGTCGACGTGACGTTCGACGGACCAGGCATCGATGAGCGCATCGCCGGGTTCGGGACCGAGCAGCAATTCGCGCGAAAGTCCGTGTGTCAATGGCTCGCGCATGGTGACCACCGGATAGATCAAACCGACCGCAAAGGGTTTCGTGCTCAGTTCGTCGGCCGCATCGGCGGCCGGGTAGGTTGCATCGCCATGGTGGACCGCAAGGCTCCCGGCGAGGTGGCCGCCCGCGGAAAATCCGATCATCGCGAGGTAGTCGCCGGCGATGCGCAAGCGCTTCGCCTGCATTCGAATCAGACGCACGGCGCGTTGCGCGTCCGAGAGCGCAACCCGGGTGCGCGGCTTCCACCCCTCGCCCGGCAATCGATAGGTCAATACGAATGCCGTGTATCCGAGCGCGTTCAAGACCTCGGCGACCTCCACGCCTTCATTGCCGATCGAGACGAATTGGTATGCGCCGCCGGGGGCCACCAAGATGCCGCGTCCGTTCGGCTTCGCGGGCCGAAAGACGTGCAGCGCCGGACGGGCGATGTTGCGCACGAACAGCGGTGACCAATCCGGCGGCAGGGCCTGCGACTCGAAGTCCGCGACGCCGGGCGGATCGCGGGGCCACAGCGGCAGCGTTTCGGCGCGCGACCAACGCCGCAACAGAGACTGTCCCGCGCCGGCGGCGGTCGCAGCGTCGGGCAGCACATGCAACGCGGCCGCTGCGGCGGGCAGCAGCACGCTGCGCCGATTCACCGTAGCGCCTGAGCAATCGCCGATTCGGCGAGCGGTCGCATCAGGGCGTAACCTGCCCGGTGCGGATGCACCCCGTCGTGGGTCAGATCCGCGCGCATCGACCCATCGGGGGCAGCCAACGCCGCGTGGTAGTCGACATAGATCGCGTGACGTTCGGCCGCGAAGCGTTCGAGCCAGGCATTGAGCTCGGCGATGCGCGGACCCGGCGTGACCTCCGGCCGCCAGCTCAAATGCGACGAAGGCGGGATGCTGCCGATCAATACCTTGATGCCGTTCGCGCGGGCGAGATCGGTCATCGCACGGATGTTGTTCATGAAGTCTTGCGGCGAGTTCGGGCCGGTGTTGCCGGCGACGTCGTTCGTGCCCGCGAGTATGTGCACGATGCGCGGGTGCAGCGCCACCACGTCGGCATAGAAGCGCACGAGCATCTGCGGCGTCGTCTGTCCGCTGATGCCGCGATTGACGTTGCCGTGGGCGAACAGCGCCGGGTCGCCGCGCAGCCAACCCTCCGTGATCGAATCACCGAGGAACACCACCCGCGGCCGTGTCGTCCCGGCAAGCGCGGCGTCGGCACTCTTGAACCGGCAAAGATTGGCCCAGTCGCGCTCGGGCGACGGCGCCTCGCCCGCGTGTTCGCTCTGGGCGCGCTGATACCAGGCTGTGACTGCCGCGACGAGCCGCGCCCGCAGGGCCGGGTCGGGCGATGCCGGATCCATCTCGAGATTGCCGAGTTCTGCGGCCTCAGGAGGCTCGCCCATGGGAGCAGGGCAGGGGTTGTCGACCATGCCGAACGGGGTGTTCGATGCCGCCGGCGCCGCACGGCCGACGCCTAAGGCGGCCAGGCATAGGGCAACGAGGCCGAGGCCCACCAAGCCGTGGGGTTGTCGAATAGCGCTCTGCATGGATCGTGTCCTCGGCGTTGCGTCCTCCAGCGCCACTTGCGTTCGATCATAGCAAAGCGATCAGACACGAGCGAACCAAGTACAATCGATGCCCTGAGCAGGGAGCATCGCGAGGTGTCTATGTCGGTGGTGCTGACGGAGTCCATGCGCCGCATCAGCGGCCTCCTGCAATCCGGCCAATACGGCGCCGCGCACTCGCAGTTGGAATCGTTGGTGACGGCAAATCCGGATTACGTGGAGGGTCTGCGGCTGCTCGCCGGCACCAAACAAGTGTTGGGCGACTTCGCACAGGCCGAAGTGCTGCTGAGGCGCGCGCTCGACGTCGACCCGGGGTGGTCGCCCACGCTGACCAGCCTGGCGGAACTCTTGCTGCAAGCGGGTCGCAGTGCCGAAGCCTTGCCGCTCCTGCAGCGAGCGATTCAAAGTGCTCCCCGCTACCCCCGCGCGGCGCTGCTGTTGGTCCGCCATTACCTGGACTCCGGCCGCCCGGCCGCGGCGCTCGAGATCGCGACGCCCTGGTGCAGCGGCACGAAGGTCGACGGCGAATTGGCGGAGTTGCATGTCGCGGCCTACGCGGCGCTCGGCCGCCCGGCCGAAGCGGTCACGCACTATCGGCGTCTCGCGGCACTCGCCGCGGGCGATCCCATGGTGAACCATGCGCTCGCGGTCGCGCTGAATGCGGCCAATCAGCCGGAGGAGGGTGAACGCGTCGCGAGACGGACGCTCGCCCGCACGCAGCCGACAGCGGCGATGCATCACACGCACGCCCGTAGTCTGATCACCTTGGAGCGCTTCGGCGAAGCAGAAGTCGCCTTGCGCGAATGCCTGCGATTGGCGCCGCGCCTCGCCGAGGCGCACAACAGCTTGGCGCAACTCATTTGGATGCGTACCGGCACGACGAACGAAGCCACGCGCGATCTGGATGAGGCGCTCGACCGATTTCCGCTCGACGATGCCCTGTGGGCCACGAAGGCCGCACTCCTGCAGGGAGCCGGCGAAGCGCGCGCCGCTTACGCGTGCCTCGCCGAACGCGCGGCACGACCCGATGCCCCGCCGGCATTGATGATCCGTGCGGGACTCGCGGCTTTGGACTTCGAGCCGTCGAGCGCACTCGCGCTCGCCCTGAAGGTCATGCGCGCGCAGCCCAACAACCCGACGGGCCGCAAGCTCCTCTGCGCCGCCTATCTGGGCGTCGGGGACGGAGGGAAAGCGCTGCTCGAGTGCGCAACGCTGCTCGAGGCCACGCCCGACGATCAGTATCTCATTGCGATGCAAACGACGGCGCTGCGGCTCTTGCACGATGCCCGTTATGAGGCGATGTGCGACTACGGCCGCATGGTGCTGTCCCTGTCTCTCGAGACTCCGGCGGGGTGGTCAACTCTCGCGAGCTTCCTCTCGGAGCTCACGTCGCACTTGACCGCGCTCCACAATCCGCACGGTCATCGGCTTCTCTACCAATCGTTGCGCCGGGGGACCGAAACCACGCAGGACCTGTCACGCAGTCAGGACCCCGTCATTCAGGCGCTGTTTCACACCTTTGCCGCGCCGATAGCGCACTACCGGGAGTTTATCGGCCAGGGCGCCGATGCGCTGCGGCGGCGCAATCGGGGTGCTTCTCGGTTCAACGGCAGTTGGTCGGTACGCCTGCACCGCGCCGGGTATCACACGAGCCATGTTCATCCGCGGGGATGGATATCGTCGGCCTGCTACATTCAGCTCCCGGATACGATGAGAGATAAACGCACGGAGGAAGGGATTCTCAGCTTCGGCGCGCCCGCCATGCTGACGACGCCCGCGCTCGAGGCCGAGCTGTCGGTGCGTCCCGAAGTCGGCCAATTGGTGCTCTTTCCCTCCTATTTCTGGCACGGGACGCTGCCGTTTCACAGCGACCAGCCACGCCTCACGGTCGCCTTCGACGTCGTCCCGCAATTGCAAGCCTGACAAAACGGAAAATCCCCTCGCGCCGAGCGGCGCGAGGGGAAGGTCAGGTCAAATCATGCCTTCCGAGGAGTGCTCGAAACTTAGAACTTGTATTTCGCCTGAATGTTGATTTCGCGGCCCAGGATCGACCGTCCGAACCCGACATTGTTTTGCACGGCATTACCCTCGACTCGGGCATTACCCTCGGTCAACCCGAACTGGTTGGTGAGGTTCGAGCCGAGCACCCGGAACTGCCAATTGTCACCTACCTCGGCGACGATCCCCGCCCCCAGGTCGTAATAGCTGCCCAAAGGATTCAGGCCCGTATTGTCCTGGTAATGCTGACCGATGTGCTCGTAGGCCACGAACTCCGTGAGCTTGCCCCAGTCGAATGTCTGCGTGTCGCTCGGCGTGATCCGGTACTGCGACTTCGGCAAGCGCGCGAGTTGGACGCCGTTGATCGCGCCGCAAATCACCTTGCCGTCGATGTTGGTGTACACGTAGCAGCCGTTGTAGTCCTTGTAATGGGCGTTCTCGTAATTCGCATTCACCGTGATCTTGAAGTCCTTGAGGGGCTGTACGTCGCTGCCTGCGAGCGGATTCACGCTGCCCACGAGCCGTACTCCTTTGGCCGTCGAACCATAGGTCGTAATCGGGCCGAGCGGAACCTGTTCGATGTTGACGGGTTGGTAGACCAGGCCCTTGAACTCCTTGTCGTAGACCGATGCGTCGATATACGTATAGATGTTCTGGATCTTGAATCCGCCTTCATAGTTCTGCACGGTGTTGAGCGGCGGCTTCGAGGGACAGCCGTTCGAGCCGTTGTACACATTGCAGCGGACGCCGTCGAAATTGTCGAAGAACACGCCGTCGTTGACGCGGACATAGGCGCTCATATGGTCGCTGAACTCGTAATTGGCGCCGACGGAGAACGTCGGAATGGTGTTCTCCTCGCTGCCGTGCGAGTACGTACCGTTCGGCAGTTCGACCGCGTTGTCCCACAGGTCGTACTTCGACCCCAGCTGTTTCGGCGACAGATTCGTGGTCTGCTGATGCAGATCGATGTGCTCGAGACGCGCCGAGGCATCCAGCAACCAGCTGTCGATCCTCCACGAGTCGGACAGGTAGGCGGCGATATTCGTCGCCTGGCCCTGCTCGAGGATGTAGTAGCCACCGTTGTCACTCACGATGCCCTGGGGACTCGTGATGTTGAAGATGTTTCCACCCTGTGTGGCCTGCAATGTGATTGGAGAGGCGTTCGGCACGTTGTCCATCAGTACGTTCGGACCGAGGATCCAGGCGTCGTTGTCGGTGTAATGGGCGGCATAGACGCCCAAGGTCAAGGTATTGCCGTTGCCGAAGTCCTCCGCCACGCGGAATTCATCGGTGATGTTCGTGATCTTCTTGCGCACGAACCAGACCTGCTCCGTGATCACGCTCGTCGCGGGATCGACGGTGAAGCCGTTCTCGTAGCGGGCCTGGATCTGGGACGCGGTGAGGCCGCCCGGCACCGTTCCAGCGGCGATGAACGCCGCCAGGGTTTGTGGGTTGCCGTTGTTGACGAGCGCCTGGGTGTTTACGTAGCCGCCATCGAAGAGGAAGCTGTTGCTGATCGACAAGCCATTGCCGAACTTCTTGTCGAGGCTCGAGCCGAAATAGTTCAAGGCGGCGCCGCGGCCGTTGCTGATGTCGTCGTTTACGAACCCGCCGCCCGGACTCGGCACGAGGAAGTTCTGCAGCTGCTTGCTGTTGTACGTGGAGTTCAGCTGGTTGAAGCCGGGATAGGCCGAGACGCTGCCGTTCGAGACGACGTAGGGAAAATCGGCGACCCATTGATTCTTGTCGTTGACGGTCCTGAACCAGAACATCACGGAGCCATCGTCCAAATCGTGCTTCAACGTGGCCGTGAGCTGGCCGCCGATGTCGGCCGGGTACTGCGGGTCGCGCACGCCATTCGATTCGCGATAAAAGCCGCCGATGCTTCCATACCATCCGTCGGTGAGTTTGCCGCTCAGGAATGCGTCGACTCGCTCCATGCCCTCGAAACCGTAGGTGACGCCGAGCGATCCCGTGGTTTTTTCCGAGCCGGTGCGCAAAATGAAGTTCGCCGTTCCGCCGGCCTGGCCCGGGCCGAAAATCGCGCCGGTGCCCCCTTGGACGATCTCGACGCGCTCGAACGTATCGTCGAAGCGGATCAGGGAGCTCGAATCGAGGAACGACAAGTCGGCTGAACCGTAGAGCGGCGACCCTTGGATCATGGTCGTGAAATACGGCGAATCGCCACCGCCATTCGGGAAGCCGGCGACGTCGATGTTGACGCCGGTCTGTCCGCCGGAGGCTTCCGGCCAAATCCCGGGCGCGAGTTTGTAGATTTCCGCCGCGCTGCCGGGGTTCGCATTTTGAATTTCATCGAGGGACGCCGAGACGATGTTGAAGCTCGCGTCGAGTTTCTTGACGCCTTGGGCCGACGCAGTGACGACGATTTCGCTTAGATCGCTGCCGCTAGCAGAACTCTCGTCGGCGGCGTAGGCGCCGGCGCTACAGTACAGGACTCCGGCGACCGCGGCCGCGACGGAAGTCAGAACGGCGCCTCGTGGCAGCGCCCCCACACGTGAAGCGGAAACGGGCATCCGCAGAGCGAGCGCGTCGCTGCGTGTTGCCTCGTGATTCTTATAATGCATGTCGTAAAACCCCTTTAATGGTGCGCAAGTTCCAACGAACCGCGTCCCCACGGACGTATCGGGTCGTCGCTACATGGATCTGAAATGACCAGCCTCATCGTCAGGACGGAATTCACGAGAAGATACTTCCGCAATACTCGAACTAAGCCGCGCAGCGCGCTCTCGAGGCCGTCGATGCCGAACGAATTCGAGCCCGAGTCACGGGCCAGACGACGTGCGGTGCAACGAGATCGAGGCCTTGCGGCGAAGTGGAAATGATTCTCATCAATACTCCCGACTCCATCGGTGCAGGAGGGGTCTTGATGGCCTCTCGCTGCGGGGGGCATACGATGCCACGCCGTGGTCGCAATGACAAGCACTGTAGTTCGGATGCAACACAGCTTACGTAGGTTTTCCCCTACGATTGCGGCGTTTCTGAGGCAGAAAGATGAGGTGTGGCGCCCAGAGAACATGGACTCCCGCTGGTGCGGCGCGCAATTATGACGCGGCGCGGTCGTTGCGCGCTGGACGGCTCCCGCCCGCTCAAGTCACGCGCAGGTAGGTCGAATAGCGTTCGGCATCGATCGCGACGAAGGGCAGCAGTGTGAGGCTTCCCGCGCCGTCGCCGGCGGCCCAGGTGCGCGCCGCGATCTGGCGCGCGGCAAGCAGGTCGCGCCGCGACGCCGCCGGTGCGACGTCGCCGTCGTGCACGGCGAACAACACCAATGGTCCGCATACGAGCGCGACCGTGTCCGGGTGGGTCGCATCGATGGGCTCGAGACGCAGGCGCCGCGGCAATTCCAGATCGATCCGGTCGCCGTCGCGCCATTCCCGATCGATCATCGCGAAGCGTCCCGGCATCGGCGACTCAGGTTCCGCACGCCCATTGATGGCGACGCGCGCGCCCGCGGCCCATGCGGGAATGCGCAGCGCGAGCGTGAATCGCACCCGGCGGTCCGCACCGATACGCAGCGACATGGTGTCATCGAACGGATAGTCGCCGGTCTGGGTCAAGCTACACTGCGCATCCCGTTGCCGGAACGCGACCCGCGACGGCAGGTACAGATTGACATAGACGGCGTCGGAATCGCGAAAGTAGGCATTGATGCGGTAATCCGCGGCGACCTGCGGCAGTGTCCCGGAACAGCACGGCCACGTGTGCTTCGAATAGACCTTGGCGGCATCGACGTGATAGTCGGCATAATAGAACGCGCGGCCGTCCGCCCGCATCGGCAGAGCCCCGAGCACGGTATTGTACATGACGCGTTCCATGCTGTCGCCGTAGCGCGAATCGCGCGTGACCCGCAAGAGGTAACGCGTGATCTTGAAATGCGCATAGGCACCGCAGGGCGTCTCGAAACTCTGGTGGGTCTTCTCGAGGCTCTGGCAGACCTTCTCGCCGGCGGGTCCCTCGAGCTTCTCGTCGGGCCCCCAGCCGCCGGTCGCGAAGCTTTCCGCTTGCACCATGGCGAAGGCATTGGTCGCGGCGCGCAAGTGCTTTTCGCTGCCGAGCGTGAGGTAAGCCTGCATCGCGGAACTCAAGGAATTGACATAGCTGTAGGCATGCTTTTCGGCGAGCACGTTCTCACCGCGTGCGAGCGGGTCGAACCATGTCGCGTCGTCGAGAAATCGAATCGCGAGGTCCCGATAGCGCGGGCCCGCGCCGTGCTGATACGCGAGGAAGAGGTTTTCCGGGTTCGTGTACGACTCATCCCAGCGAAACGATTGGTTGCGGCCGGGCCGCCATTCGATCTCGCGATCGACCGCATGGCTCGGCAAATAGGGCAGCGCCGCCGCCGTGGTCCGCTCGAGAATCCGGAAAGCCTGATCGTCGTGCGCGTAGCGCTGGGAATCGACCAAACCCAGGAGCAGTTTGTCGTACGTGTACGCAGGAAAGCGGCCCTCGTCGTAGAAGGCGTCCGAGATTGCGGCTGCATACAGGCGGTTCAGTCTGAGTACCTTGGCCTTGAGCGCCGGATCGCCGCTAATCGCATGGCCGCGCGCGAGTGCCGAGATCCACTGCCCGAACGTCGCCCCGGGCGCAAGACCCGACTCGGTTTGCGTGACGAAGTAACTCGGGTCGTAGTTGTACCAGCCGCCGAGATCGTCGCCGGGCGCGGCGAGGCCGGCCATCTGACGAAACGGCTTGAGCAGGCTGTCCTCGCTCAAGTTCATGAGCACCTGCAGGGAGTTCTCGAGCTGAGCTTCCTGCATGGGCGCCGTGATCGTGACCTCGCCGTAGCCGAATTCGGCGAGCGGCGGCGCACGAACCCGGCGATCGGATGCCGCCCGCAGCGAGGCCGGCAGGCCGGCGAGTGCGGCGCCGGCGGCCGCGCGACGCGCGAATTCACGACGGGTCAGGGGGTGTTCGTTCATAACGCGGGCTCGATGAAGACCAATTCGGACGAGAGCGGCGCCGACAGCCGCACTTCGAGGCCGTCCTCCAAAAGCGACCGCCCCGTGAGGACCGTATCCTCAGCAGCGCCATGATCGTGAAACCGCAGCCGATAGCGCGTGCCGGGGTCGAGCCCGCGCAACTGAAATCGGTGTGCGGACTCACCGGAACCCGATCCGCGAAACGCGAATAAGACGCCGCGATTCCGGCGCGCGGAATAGTATTCCGTGCCGTCCCAGTGTACTCCGTCGGGACGCGCCCCCACGTGATAGAGGTCCGCCTCCCGGATCAAGGGCCGCAGCGCGGCCTTATAGAGTGCGAACTCCTCGCGCGCGGCCTCGTGCTGCTCCGTCGTCCAGCGGCTCGAATCCTGCATCAAGGAAAACCAGCCCTGCATGCCGCTGCGGAGCATGTAGCGGAAATTGTCGATCAGCGGCGCCGGCCACTGCTCCACGTAGGTTTCGAGCATCGCCGGCGGGAGCACCCAGCTCGCGTCGTAGAACGCGCGTCGGTTCGAGAGCGGATCGTAAGTGTCGGTGATCGAGAAATAATCGCCGTGCGCCGCGCTGCCGAAGTCCACCATACGGCCCCCGTCGTTGCAGATTTCGAGCAGCAACGACGGCCGGCGGCGGCGCAAGCCTTCGTAGATCGCGTAATAGGCGCGTGTGGCGTGATCGCTGACGTCCGTCGCATTCGATCCATCGACCCAAACATACCCGGAATCCTCGCTGACGCGAAGGGTCGCGGGATCCGGGGGGGCCGCCGGATGATCGGTGCGCGTGCTCCCTTGCGCAACGAGATAGCCGTCGTGCTCCAGCATGTCGACCCGATTGTCGGCGACGATGCGCTCGACCTCGCGGGCCGCCCATGTCGCGGCGGCTGGAACGCCGAGGTCGGCCGTGATGCCTTTGAACTCCTCGGCGTGCTTCCAGTCCGGCGGCGGGTCGGCGATCAACCAGTCGCGCATCACCGGATCGGCGACATTGAGCGCCCCTGCATGGGTCGACACGCCGGCCTGGGTCCAGTCGACCCAGAGCCCGAACGCGAGTCCCTGGCGATGCGCGTAGTCGGCGACCGCCGCAACGCCTTGCGGAAATTTAACCGGATCGGCGCGCCAATCGCCGACACCCCGAAACCAGCCCGCATCCAGGTGAAACATCTCGAGGCCGAGGGTGCGCGCCTCGACGATCATGTGTTCGGCGAGCGCCGCGTCGACCGCCATGCCGCTGCCCCAGCTATTGCTGACCAGGAGCGGATAGCGGGGATTTTGCCGCGTCCGCCGAGACCCTAGCACCTCGCGCACCCAGCGTCGCAGTTCGTTGCCGGCGCCATCCGGGCCGCCACCGGCCGCGCCCAAGAACACGGTCGGCGTCACGAAGCGAGCGCCCCGAGGGAGTCGTGTGCGGTAGGGGCCCGGATCCGGATCGAGGCCCGCCTCGCCGCTGAGTACGTCGGCGTCGCGGCGCAGCGTCAGATGCGTGCGGCCGCTGAATTCGAGGCCGAGATACCAGCCGAGCCGATCGCCATCGACCGCATGCACGAGCAGGTAGGGGATCATCTCGCGCGCCTGCCCCGCTATGGGCCGCGCATAAGTGCTCGATCGACCGACCCAGCCGGTATCGGCGTCGAGCGCATCGTCGTGTGTGCCGTCGGCAGACGGCGTGTCCGCGCCTTTCTCGACCCAGAATCGGCGCAACGCGACGGCCGGATCGATGCGCCAGGCATAGCGCCAACTCGGCACGAGCGGCAACCATAGCGTCGCGGCGCTCAGATTTTCGATCGTCACGCGGTGCTCGAGCGGCCCGTGGATCGCGCGGGCGCGCCATTGCCAGACGAGACGCAGGCGTGGCTCGTCCGACTCATAGACGACATCGACGCGCGTCGGGGTAAAGCGGCTCTGGGTCCCGTCGAGGCGCCAGGTGAGGGTCCGAGTGATCCCGCCCACGGTTGCCTGATCGGGCAACTCGCCCGGCGACGCGTCTTGCCAAAGCACGCTGCCATGCAGCGTCAAGGCCGCGACTCGCGGCGCGCGCGATCCCGCTTCGATCGTGATCGCGGTCGTCGCGTTGCCGACGACGGCGCGACGCGTCGGTGCGGGCGCCGGTGCGGCAGCCAGCACGCCGGCCGCCGCGAACAGCACGCACAGCACGCACAGCACGCACGGCGCGAACGGTGCGAACGGTGCGCTCCCGCGCCGGGCCTCGATCGCACTGCCGGTTGCCTCGCGCAAACGCTTCCCCCCAAAGCGACTCAAGACCAGTATCCTACCGCATGCGGGACCGGGATCGGCCGGGTGGGGAGCCCGCCACAAAAGGGTACATCGGCATGCATTTGCGATCTTGGCAAACGGCGGCGGCGTTTGCAGCACTCGGGACACTCGTGGCGCTCGCCATGATGACTGCACGCGCGGCGGCGCCGGTTGCGCTCGCCGACTCCGCGGACGAGCGCCTGGCCTTCGACGTCGACGAAGGGTCGAACCTCAACAGTTTCCTGCGTCAAGGGCCCGTCGCCGCGCATCTGCTGCTGCGTTCCGGTGCGCGGCCGCGCATCCTGGTCGCGTTCCCGGCCGGAAATAGCGGCGTCGGCCTGTGGTTCACGCCGAGTGCCACGCCGGTCCATTGGACGCTGCAAACCGAGCCGCGGGCGATCACCTCGACCGATCATGCCGGCCGGCCGCTGTATGGAATCGAGGCCGAGGCAAGCGTCTCGGCCTCCGACCTCGGCATCAAGCAGGCGGTGCTCTCGAGCGTGCGCGTGCTGCGGGATTACGAGGTCTTGGACAAGGCGCCCTTGTCCGTGCTCGTCGCGCCCGAGTTGCATGACCAGACCATGACTTGGGCACGCGATCGGCTGGATGGCGCGGCGGGTTACCGGTTCAGCGTCGCGGTGACCGCAGGTGCCTTGCAGGGTACCCACCTCGTTGCCGATGGCGGCGGCAAGATCGGCCTGAAGATCACAGCGCTCACCGGCGAGATGCCCCTGACGCCGCAGGGCAGCCGGGATTTGCTCGAACCCGGCGCGGCCGCCGACCCCGCCGCACGCAACGCGCTCTCGTACTTGAGCTATCGCGAGAAATTTCTCGCCGGCTCCTGGCGCTTCGATACCTATTTCGGCCGCGATACCCTGATGTCGATGCGCCTGCTGATGCCCGTGCTCGCCCCGCCTGCGGTCGAAGCGGGCTTGGGCGCGGTACTGCGACGGCTCGCGCCGACGGGTGCGGTCGCGCACGAGGAGGACATCGGCGAGTTCGCGGTGCTCGATCACCAACGTGCGGGGGAGCCCGCCTCCGACCGCCCGGTGTTCGACTACAAAATGATCGACGGCAATTTCATGTTGGGCCCCGTGGCCGTCGCGTGGCTGCTCGACGATGAGCGCGGCCGCCGTGGAGCGGGCGCCTTTCTCGCGCGTGCCGATGACCGCCATGGAGAGGCGCCGCGCACCATGGGCGCGGATCTCGTAAGCAATTTGCGGCTCGTGCTCCGCAGCGCCCAAGCGTTCGCGGGCGCGCCCCGGATCGCCAATCTCGTGAGTCTGCACGAGGGCGAGGCCGTCGGCCAATGGCGCGACAGCGGCGAAGGGCTGGGCCGCGGACGGTTTCCCTACGACGTCAACGCGGTCTTCGTGCCCGCGGCGCTCGATGCGGCAGCCCGGCTCTTTGCGAGCGGCCTGCTCGACGCGTATCTCGATGCGGCCGGCCGTGCGCTGTTCGCGCGCGCGCCGGCAATGGCGCGAACCTGGGAGGCGCGGGCGCCGGCACTGTTCGATGTCGAGGTGCCGAACGTGCGCGCACGCCGTGCGGTCACGGCATATGCGGCGGCCGTCGGCGTCCCGGCCGCCGCCGCACTCGATTCCCTTGGCAAGGAACCCGTGCGGTTTCACGCGCTGGCGCTCGATGCCGCGGGCAAGGCGATCCCCATCCTGAACTCCGATGAGGGTTTCGCGCTGCTGTTCGGCCGGCCGTCGGCACCGGCACTCACGCAGGCCATCACGGCCGTCATGCGGCCCTTTCCGGCGGGACTCATGACCGACGTCGGCATGCTCGTCGCGAATCCCGCCTATGCCGAACCCGAGGTCCAGGCGCGCTTCGGCAAGGGCGCTTATCACGGCACGGTCGTCTGGTCGTGGCAGCAAGCCGTGCTCGCGGCCGGCCTCGCGCGCGAGATAGGCCGGGGGGACCTGCCGGAGGCGCTGATCCTGCGCTTGCGCGACGCCGATGCCGGTCTGTGGAGCGCAATCGACGCGGCACGATCGATGCGCAACTCCGAACTCTGGTCGTGGGCCTATCGCGACGGCCGCTATGAGATCGCGCCCTTCGGCGCGAGCCAGGCCGATGCCGACGAGTCGAACGCGGCGCAGTTGTGGAGCACGGTGTTTCTCGCGATCCCGCGGCCGGTGCTGCGATGAACCCGCTCGTTCGGTTCAGGCTTTGCCTCATGATGTTCCTCGAGTTCTTCATTTGGGGCGCATGGTTCGTGACCATGGGGAGCTTCCTCGCGGCGAATTTGCGTGCGACGGGCGCCGAGAGCGCTCTCGCCTATTCGACGCAATCCTGGGGCGCGATTCTGGCGCCGCTCCTCGTGGGTCTGATCGCCGACCGGTATTTCAATGCCGAGCGGCTCCTCGGGGCGATTCATTTGCTGGGTGCGGTCCTCATGTACGCGCTGTTCCGGAGCCGCAGTTTCGACGGCTTCTATCCCTGCCTGCTCGGCTACATGATTCTCTTCATGCCGACGCTCGCGCTCGTCAACGCGATCGCGTTCCGGCAAATGGACGATCCTGCGCTGCATTTCTCGAAGGTCCGCGTCTGGGGCACGATCGGCTGGATCGTCGCGGGACTCGCGATCAGTTACGGCTTCGCCTGGGATTCGCCGGCCCCGCTCGCAAGCGGCCTCTTGCGCAACACCTTCATGATGAGCGCCGTGGCATCGGCCGTGCTCGGCGCCTACGCCTTCACCCTGCCGGCCACGCCGCCGCTCGCGCAATCCGCGGGCTCCGGAACCATCAGCGATCTTTTGGGCCTGGAGGCTCTCGTGCTGCTCAAGGACCGCAATTTTCTGCTGTTCTTCTGCGCCTCGATCCTGATCTGCATTCCGCTCGCGTTCTATTACCAAAACGCCAATCAGTTCCTCACCGAGATCCAGGTCGCGCACGCGACCGGCAAGCAGACCATCGGCCAGATGTCCGAGGTCCTGTTCATGCTGCTGATCCCGGTGTTTCTGAATCGCTTCGGCATGAAGTTCACGCTATTGCTCGGTATGGCAGCATGGGCGTGCCGCTACGTGCTGTTCGCCGTCGGCAACGCCCATGAACTCGGCTTTCTCCTGTTGATCGGCATCGCCCTGCACGGGGTTTGCTACGACTTTTTCTTCGTGTCGGGTCAGATCTACGTCGATGCGAAAGCCGGCGCGGGTCACACGAGCGCGGCACAGGGCTTGATCACCCTGGCCACGTACGGCGTCGGCATGCTGGTCGGGTTCTGGGCCGCGGGGCGCATCGGCGACCTCTATGCGAGCGGGGGCGTGCACGATTGGCACGCCATCTGGCTCTATCCGGCCGGTTTTGCGGCGCTGGTGTTCGTGCTCTTCGCCGCGACCTTTCGCAACGAGCGGCCGAGCTCGCGGCGGCGCCAAGGCCCGCGATTGTTCGATCGCGTGCAAAAGGTTTGATCGGCGCCGCATGCCCTTCGTCACCACAAAAACACTCGAGACCGCGTACGACGTCGTCGTGGTCGGATCCGGGGCAGGCGGCGGTCAATCCGCCTACACGCTCTCCATGGACGGCGCGAGGGTGCTGATGCTCGAGGCCGGGCGTCGTTACGATCCGACGACCGAGACGCCGATGTTTCGCACGCCGGACCAGGCGCCGCTCGGCGGCGTCGGCACGCCCGACAAGCCTTTCGGCTTCTACGATGCGACCATCGACGGCGGCTGGGACGTACCGGGCGAGCCCTACGTGCGTGCCGACGAGGC
>Ga0302320_10007660_pt1 | contig 23709 bp, 20 predicted proteins | sample Bog_T0_3_FD_202130 | JGI IMG/M metagenome (GOLD analysis project Ga0302320, IMG submission 202130) | Peat permafrost microbial communities from Stordalen Mire near Abisko, Sweden - Bog_T0_3 | ecosystem: Environmental > Terrestrial > Soil > Wetlands > Peat | place: Sweden: Abisko, Stordalen Mire...
GCCCGTGCTCGAGAATCATCGGAGGGATAGACCCCGATGCCTTGAAAATCCAATGCCTCCCCGCCGAAAATGCTTGACTTCCAACAGAGAATCTATGGGTCAGCGTAACATGCAGCCTGACGGAGAGATGGTTGCCTGGCCGAGGCGGAACGCAATCCCGCCCGGGAAAGCGAAGAACCTCGACGCGCGCGGTTCAGCAGTGAACCAGCAGCCGGCCCATAGCGTAGATTTGACAGGCCGGATGCTACACTCCGGCAACAGGGAGAGTTGGATGGGGGCAACAAAGGTCGAGTTTCGCCTGCGCGTGGCGATCATGGTGGCAATCATCACGCTGGGCTTCAGCGCGCCGTGGATCAATCTCTGGAATATTGGAGAGCGCGTTTCGTTTCTGGAGTGGCTGGCGCTTGAGCTGAGCCGCACGGGGTTGGTTTCGTTCACTGCGGCCACGGCCGTGGTGATTGTTGCCGGCGCGTTGCTGGCCGGAGTGGGCGCGGTGCTGCGCGTGTGGGGAACTGCTTACCTGGGGCCGGCAACCATGCAGCATGGGCAGATGCAGGCCGGAGCGCTTTTGGCCGATGGCCCCTACCGGTTTGTGCGCAATCCGCTTTATCTCGGCTCGTGGTGCATGTTTGCCGCGATGTCGCTCATGATGCCGGCCGGGGGCGCGGTGTTTGCCATGGTTCTCGTCAGCATCTTCCAGGGTCGGCTGATCGTGGGCGAGGAAATATTCCTCCGCAGCCAGATTGGAGAACCCTATCTTGCTTACCTGCGCGCAGTGCCGCGGCTGATGCCGCAGATGCGCACCTCGATTGCAGGTACCGGCCGCAAGCCGCACTGGGTTCGCGCTCTAGCGGCAGAAAGCAACGCCATCGGCGTGTTTCTCATCGTGGCGATCTTGTCATGGAGGTACGACAACTGGCTGATGGTGCGCGCAATCGTTGTGGTGTTCGGAATTTCACTGGTGGTGCGGGCGCTGATGCCGCGAACAGAGCAGGAAAGCGCCGCTTGACGCGCGGGCAGAAGGGCCGCGGCGGACGCCGGAGTCTCTTTGCCAGCCGGCAGCAGATCACGGGATGAGAAAGGGGCGGTAAAAACTCCCTGCGCTGACGGTCAGAGCGGTTCCCGAATTCACGTGGCCTCTTCGATGCAGCGGAAGGTGGCTCGCCGCGGCGAGCCACTCGCCAGTGACGGCTTCGGTTTACACCAATTCGGGAACCGCCGTAGTTGCGCAGTGATTCTTGCTACAACAAAAAGCGAGCAGCCTGAGCTGAATCGGCAACTTCTTCTACAAGCTTGACATTACCCGCCGTGGGAGAGAGAATCCTTGCCGTCACCGACTTCAGCGGCCTTCATGGTCTATACACACAATCCACTTGCTGGCTGCACAGTTGTGCGTGACCAGTAGATAGCTTTGTCACTTCTTGAGGGGAACCCATCATGCGCATCATTCGCACTTATGCCCGATGGCTGGCCGTTATTTTGCCGGTAAGCCTTGCACTCACCCTGGTTGTGCCGGCGGCGGCCTCGACAGGGCCCACAGCAACACTGGTATTGACGTCCAGCAACTCCGCGCCGACCTTTGGGCAAAGCATAACGCTGAGGGCGACTTTGACGGTTAGCGGCAGTTCGCAGTCCACCATCGGGCAGTACTCCATCTTCGACGGCTCTACACCTCTCATCTCCGGCGCGATGGCCAACTTTGTCACCGGCTATGCTTATGCCACCTCGTCGCTGAGTGTGGGCAAACACACGCTGACGGCCAAGTATGCTGGAACGGTTAACGGCCTGAAGGCGACCTCGAACGCTGTCATTGTGCAGGTGTCGCCGGACCCACTCTCGATTACGACCAAGTCGCTTGCATCCGGCGTGGTAGGCACTGCCTACTCGGCGCAGCTTGCCTCCTCCGGCGGCACGGGCAAGGTCACCTGGAAGCTGGCGAGCGGCAGTTCGCTCGTCACGGGACTCACTCTGAGCACAGCGGGCGCGATCTCCGGAACACCCGCCGCCGCCACGAGCGGAACCGGCAGCTTCACTGTGATTGCCACCGACTCAGCCAGCCCGGCGCACACGGCAACGGCCCCTATCGCCTATACGATCAACTTGCCGCAGGCTGCGAAGCCTACCTTCACGGTGGCGGCCGGAACCTATACTTCCGCGCAGACCGTTTCCATCAAGGACGCGACGGCTGGCGCAACCATCTATTACACAACCAACGGGAATACTCCCACGACGGCATCGACCAAATACACGGGCGCCATCACGGTTTCGGCCACAGAGACCATCAAGGCCATCGCCACGGCCACGGGCCACTCGACCAGTGCGGTCGCCTCGGCGCTCTATACCATCAACCTCCCGGTGGCCAGGTGCAGCGGCGATGGCAGCGGCAACGGAAAGATCAAAGGCGCGTATGCCTTTCAGCTATCGCAGACCTACCCGGTCCACAGCGGCGGACTGGGGTTCCTCGTGGGCGGGCTCACTGCCGACGGATTGGGCAATCTTACCGGCTCGGTTGACATGAACTCTCCCTTTGGCCCATCCACCGGCGCTTCGTCCACCGCATTCACCGGAAACTATTCGGTGGGCTCCGATAACCGCGGCGTGTTGAACGTGATTGTTCCGAAGAGTGGGGGCGGAAGCGAGACCCTTACCTACTGCGTGGCGCTTGACTCCATCTCCAGCGGCGTCGCAGCCGCGGGTCGGATGGTAGAGAACGATACTACCAGCGGAAACGCCTCCTCCGGCGCGTTCTATGCGCAGGGCAGCGGCAACCATTCACTCAGTTCCGCAAAAGGGAGCTGGGTCTTCGGCTTGCAGGGCGGCACAGCCGCCAGCACAGGAACGTACCTCTACCGGTCAGCCATGGCCGGCCTGCTCGCTCTGGATGGCGCCGGCAAGATCTCCAGTGGGCAAATGGACATCAGCGTGGACGCTACCCTTGACGGCAGCAATATCATCAATGCATCCTTCCACGATATCGGCTTGACGGGTTCTTACACGATTGCCGCGAACGGACGCGGGGTTATGACCATCACCGTGCCCAGCAGCAATGAACTGGGCGGGGGAACATCCCACGTCATCTTCTGGATGGCTGGGCCAAACCACATTCTGTTGATGGGCGCGGACCCCGGCAACATCACCACTCATCACCCGGTCAATGCGGGCGAGGCTTATCTGCGCACCATCTCCACTTTCAGCAACGCAACGCTGTCGGGGAAGAGCGTTTATGTAAGTACTGGCGTGTCCGAAAACCACTCCACGCAATACGATCAACTTTACGTGGAGGCGGGGATCGATACCTGGGACGGAAAGGGCAACCTGACCGGCCTGTCCGATGAGGTGGATGCGGGAGACGTAACGCTGGCCGCCAACAACGCATTCACGGCAGCCTATTCTGTGGATGCAAACGGCCGCGTCACTGCCGGCGGGCCGGTGTTTTACATCATTGGGCCCAATCGGCTCCTTGGCGTAGCGGGCGGCCTGCGCGCAACGCTGACCTATGCCGAAAATCAAACCGTGCCCGCGGGCGGCTTCACGGCGGCCAGTTTCAACGGCGGGTACTCGCTGAGCACGTTCTGGTACGACGCAGTCACCGAGCCCATCTTCAACGGAGAGCTGACCTCGGGCGGCGCTGGCAGCTACTCTGAAGTTCTCGACGCCAGCTTTAATGGTACCGCCGAAACAGATATTCATGTCACAGGGAATTACTCCACCAGCGCCAACGGACGCTTTCAGACACTGGTTAACTCCAAACCCGGTTATGCCTGCTATTTTGTCTCACCCAGCAAGGCTTACCTGATCCCAATTAACAGCGGCGCGAAAGGGATCCCATTCTACGTGCTGAATCACCAGTAGTCTCGCAACATCCACTCTCAGGCGAGACGATCGGCAAAACGCAACAGGGAGAGCCCAAGGCTCTCCCTGTTGCTGTTTCAGCCGGTCGGCCGGCGGAGTTCTCGTCGCTTCTTCTAAACCGAAAGAGGAAATGAACCAAGGGAAAAATCACAAACCCGGCTCGAGTTGTTTGACACCAGCCGCCGCCGGAGAGAGAATTCTAGCCGCCACTCCTTTCAGCGGCCTGTCAGGCCTCTCCATCTGTCACACACAGGCCGTGGAGTTGTGTGCGCTGTGGGGACTCTTATTACCCCGGAAGGGAATCTAGATGCAAGGAATACGTGCTTTCATGAATAAGCTCAATCTATTTGTTCTGGCGCTGTGCGCGCTGGCTGCGACAGCCTCCTTCGGGGCTACCCCTTTGCAGGTTGGCCAAACCGCAAATCCGACCGGAGCGATCGGAGTTCCGTATTCCTTCAGTGGAGTCGTTGCAGTCAACGGCGGAACCACCCCGTACTCGTTTAGCGTGACTGCGGGCACGGTGCCTCCGGGGCTCACGTTCAAGAACAACACCATCAGCGGAACACCCACAGCGACTGCTACGCCGTTCAATTTCACGGTTACAGTGACGGATTCCGGTACGCCCAAGCAGACTGGGAGCGCTCCCGTCACGCTGAATGTGTTTCCCTCCGGAAGCGTTGTGATCACAACCGGTTCATTGCCTGCGGCCACCATCGGCGTTGCATACAGCCAGACGCTGCAAGCCATCGACGGCATCACGCCTTACACCTGGGCCCTTCGCGGCAATTCCACTCTGCCTGCCGGGCTCAAGCTGAATGGCAACACCATCAGCGGAACACCCACCGCGCAAGCGATGACGACCAGTTTCACCATCCAGGTAACGGACTCCAGCAACAACCCCCCGCAGAATACAGCCCAGATGCCGCTGACGATCGCGGTTCAGACTCCCCTGAAGATCACAACGACTTCCCTGCCCGGCGCTATGGTTGGTTCGGCCTACTCGGCGCCCCTCAACGCCACGGGCGGAACTACGCCTTACACCTGGTCGATCGCCTCGGGCAGCAGCGCTCCGGGCGGGTTGACGCTCAGTTCGACCGGCCAGCTCAGCGGCACCCCCACGACGGCCAGCGGCAGCTTGGCTACCACTTTCAAGGTGCAGGTGCGGGACTCTTCAAAGACGGTGCAGACAGCAACGGCGACGCTGAGCTTGCAGATTGCCCCCGACCCGCTGGTGATTACGACCAACGCGCTCAAGTCGGGAGTGGTGGGAACGGCATTTTCAGGGTCGCTGGCCTCGACGGGCGGGACGGGTAGCGTGACCTGGAAGCTGGCCAGCGGCAGCACGCTGGTGGCAGGGCTCGGCCTGAGCTCTTCCGGCGTGGTCTCCGGCACACCCACGGCCTCCACCGGCGGCCATAGCAGTTTTACCGTGGTCGCGACAGACTCGGCCCGGCCGGCGCATACCGCGACGCGGGCGATCAACTACATCATCAATGCGTCGAATGGCGGGTTCAAGGTCACCACCAACAACCTGGCAAGCGGCTATCAAAACATAAGCTACTCCACCCAACTGGCCTCAACGGGGGGCACGGGGAAAGTGACCTGGATGGCGATCAGCGGTTCCAATGCGCAGGGTTTGCCGACGGGGCTGAGTCTTTCCAGCTCCGGTCTGATCAGCGGCGTGCCCACGGTCCTGGGGAATTTTGCCTTCTGGGTGCAGGCCAAAGACTCCTCTACCACGCCGAAGACGGTGACTGCCTATCTCGACATCATCATCAATGCGCTGCCGGCGCCCACCATCACCGGCCTGAACCCGAGTTCGGCCACGGCCGGGGGCGCCGGATTCCAGATGACCATTACGGGCAACAACTTCACTTCCACCGCGGTAGTCAAGTGGAACTCCACCACGCTTGTGTCAAGTTACTCGAGCCCGACCCAGCTTACCGCGACGGTACCAGGCAGCGCGATTGCCACAGCGGGCTCGGCCACCGTCACGGTGAAAACCGCAGCCGGCACCTCGACCGGGGCAACCTTTACCATCGATCCGGCCGTCCCCAAATGCACCGCCGACGGCAGCGGCAACGCCAAGCTGAAGGGCAATTACGCCCTCCAGATTTCCCAGATTCGCCTGGACGATAACGGCTGGCAGGACTTCATGCTGGGCGCGTTTACAGCTGATGGAAAGGGGAACTTCACCGGCATCTTCGACATCAATAGTCCGTACAGTTCAAAGGGCGACCAGAACGGAAGCATCACCGGAACCTATTCTGTGGGTTCGGACAATCGCGGCGCGTTGTCGGTCAGTGTCCCGCAGGGCTCCGGCGCCAAACAGATTATCGATTACTGCATCGCACTGGACTCCATCTCGAATGGCATTGCCGGCAGCGGGCGGATGATTGAGAACTACACGAATATGGGTGTCGGCTCAGGCGCGTTCTATGGCCAGGGAGGCAGCAACTTCACGGTGAGCTCCGCCCAAGGCAGTTGGGTCTTCGGGGCGCAGGGAGGTGTGGAGTCCAGCGAGGGCCAGGTGGGCCGGGTCGCGGTGGCCGGCTACCTGACCCTGGATGGCAGCGGGAAGCTGACGGACGGTCAAACGGATGTCAGTCTTGACCAGTACAATTCCGGCGTCCTCGGCAACACTTTCATCCACCAGACAGGCCTTAACGGTTCCTACACACTGGATTCTTCCACCGGGAGGGGAACCATCACTGCCATTGTGCCCGGTGACCAGGGCGGCGGCGGCACATCACACCTGGTCTTCTACATAGCAGGGCCAAACCAGGTCCTGCTGATGAATGCGGATCCCGGCGGCGGCGGAGAGGAGGACAGCGGGCCTGTTACGGCGGGCAAGGCCTATCGGCGCACCACCGGCACCTTCAACAACGCCACCCTTTCAGGACCCAGCGTCTATATCGCCAACGCTATCTCTGACACCAACTCCACTGGCTACAACCAGCGCAAGATCGAGGCGGGCATTTTCACCTGGAACGGAAACGGAAGTTTAACTGGCAACAGCGACGTGAACAATGCCGGAACCGTCACCCAGTATCCCAACAACCCCTTCCGCGCATCTTATTCCGTAGACGCCAATGGCCGCGTCACCATACCAGGAAGTTCCTCCGGGCCGAACTTCTACCTTGTCGGCCCCAACCAGGGCTATGGCACAGGCGGCGGTCTCAAAGCGACGCTGATCTACTTCGAGAATCAGACCGTGCCCAGCGGCGGCTTCAAGCTGTCCAGCTTCGACGGCAGCTACTCGCTGGGAACCGTCTGGTACGGGTTCCCGCAGCAGAACGCTGTCAGCGGTGTGGGAACCGCCAACGGCACCGGCTCGGTGGTCGGCACCATCGACCTGAACAAGGATGGCGACGTCTCTGTTGACATGGGCTACGACAACACCTACACCGCCGCAACCACGGGGCGCTTTGTGTTTACCAACGCGCCCTCGTCGGCGTTTTACATGGTTTCGCCCACCAAGGCTTACATGATCGACATCAGCGGCAAGCAGTGGGAGCCGCTCGCGGTGTTCAACCACCAGTAGACGCGCCAGTTTACGAGCCGGCCTGGTACGCTGCTTGACCCGCGCCGGGCCGGCTTGCAACACCCAGGTTGGAGCAGAGCAAAACGCACCACAAACAGCAAAAAGGGAGAGCGCAGGGCTCTCCCTTTTTGCTTTGCTGAAGCGAATCTGAAACTACTTCTTGACGGGGGCGATCACGTCCTTGGCGGCCTTGGCCACGCGGAACTTGACCACGGTCTTGGCCTTGATCTTGATGGCCGCGCCGGTCTGGGGGTTGCGGCCAATGCGGGCCTTGCGCTCTGCCTTCACGAGGCGGCCGATGCCGGGGATCACGAAGACGCCGTTCTTCTTGGTTTCCTTGATGGCGGTCTCTGCCAGCAGGTCAAGGAATCCAGCGACTTGCTTGTTGGTGAGTTGAAGCTTCTCGGCCAGTTGCCGGGTCAGCGCGGTCTTGGTCAATCCAGTTGCCATGTGATGCTCTCCTTGTGGGCATGCCCTCGGGGCAGCCTGTGTTGCCTGGGGTCCGTTGCAGGATTCGAACCGCATGGAGGGAGTGCGACCGAGGCAACGTTTGCACGAAACCCCTGTATTCATGCGGGTTCATCGGACCCTGTCGTTCGTTACAATGCGGCTTCAGGGTGCCTCAAGTCAATGGCAAAAGAGCGATTTCCACAATTTTCTTAGGAAATAGTGCATATTTCCCCGTGATTTGCCTGTTTTTGCCCGGAATTGGCCAGTTTTGACTGCCGCCCGAGCCTCGGCCTGGTCCGAGAGATCAAAAGGTGCGGAGCACCTGGGACGCCCTTAGTGCAGGCCGAAAAGCACCTTTTTCCTGGGTGCGAGAGTCGCGGCAATCGGCGTGTTCAGCGCATCCACCACCGGCGCGGCCAGCTTGAAGTGCTTGATCAGCGTCGCGGCAAAGCCGGGTTTGAGCGCTTCGGCAGCAGGCAGCGTGGTGCTCAGCCCCCACTGCCGGCAGCGAATGAGGTCAAGCGCCGGATGCTCGCAGGGAAAGCCCTTCGGCGGCCGCGTCAATGCGTTCCCCTCAAACTCCGAGAACGTCTTGCGGACAGCGGGTTTTTGCAGGAGCTTTCTAAAAGCCACGTGATTCTCCAGCAGCCAATGCCGGATGGCCGCCAGTTGCTCCTTCTCCGGCATATAGGCCCCGGCGGCAATAATCACTTCCTTCGCGTCAATGTGAAAGTAGTATCCAGCGCCCGAGGTCTTCTCCATCCCCTGGTGCGACCACCACGCCGCCACGTGGGTCTTGTAGGGCAGCTTGTTGTTGCTGAAGCGCGTGTCGCGATAGATGCGAAAGAGGCACTTCTCCGCCGGCCGCACAAAGGCCGGCGCAAACTCCTCCATCGCGCTGGTGACCTTGCGGATAATGGCCAGCATGGGCTCTTTCAGCTCGGCTTCAAAGACGGCCTTGCGCGGCGTGAACCACTCGCGGTCGTTGTGGCGAGCCAGGTTGCGGAGAAAGGCGAGAGCTTCGGGGCGGAGATAAGCGGGGGCAGTGACGGGAGTCTTTTTCGAAACCATGGCAAGGGGAGTGTAACGCGAAAGGGCTTATGAATCACCTACCGGCGGGGGGAATTGAAGCGGGTGGGCCTTGGTACCTCGGATCCGTTCCAACAATCAGAGCTTGCAATCTCCTCCTCAACTACCCGATAATTAGCGGGTAGAATGGTTGTTAAGATGGCTAGAACCAAAAACTCATCGCCGGGCAACAAATTCGAGGTGACGTTAGCCAGACAGTCCATTGACCTGATTGAAGAGCTTGCAAAACGCGGGATTTACGGAAGGACTCCCGCTGAAGTCGGAGGTCGATTTATTGAGCAGGCGCTTCAGCATTTTGTTGACCCGCCGAAGCTTATCCCGAAACGAACACCGACAGCCCGCAACGGTTGATTTGTCGCCAGGGGATTGAACAGATGGCGCTGCCACGCGAACACCTCCGCAAAGCCCCGATTGTCGAAGCGGTAATCGACTTTCGTATACCTCGCGAACCCGCTGTTGCCCCCGATACCTTTGCGGGCCTTTTCCCGTCTATTGGCCAGAAGTACTCGCAGGCGGGAGCGATTCTCTCGCTAGAGGCCCGTTTTGGGATTGAAAGCGGAAGGATGCTTGGTCCCACCCAACGCAGGGCAGACCTGGGTTGGAAATACCAAGCGGACACAGAGGTGGCCCAATTCAGAGTGGACGGGTTCACATTCAGCAAGATCGAGCCCTACACCACTTGGGAAGAGGTATTTGGTGAGGCCTTCCGACTGTGGGAGGTCTACCGGAGCCTGGCAAAACCAACGCAGTTGTCGAGGATAGCCGTTAGGTACATAAACCGGATGGGGGTAAGCGGAAACCGAAACATCAGCGACTTCCTGACAGCCCCACCGGTGCCCCCGAAGCCTATTCCGTCGGTAATCAGGGATTTCCTAACGAGAATCCATGTGGCTGATGAGTCACACAACCTGGCAGCTGTGATTGTACAGGCCCTCGAACCACAATTTGACCCAAACGTAATGTCGCTGCTTCTTGACATCGACGCGTATCATGAGACGAGCATCGCTCCGAATGACCCGGATATTCCCGCATTGTTCCAACAGCTGAGGGAACTGAAGAATGAGATCTTCTACGCAAGCATCACAGAAATTTGTGCGGAGATGTACCAATGAGCACAATACAAGCGGCGGCTGGCCCGATCATAGGACTAATCTCTCCCAACAGGTCAAACGCACAAAGCGAGCCGGCTCGACGTCTTTTCATAATGCAAGAGGAGATTCGGGAGTACCTGCTAACAAGCTGCACCGTGAGGGACCCCCGCGAACGACTCCTTGATGAGCTTGACAACCTTTGCGTCGAGGCCTCACGTCGTGGCTGGGACGGGTATGCCGCTGAGCCCGTGACTCCGGATGCATACGATTTTGCCAAGATGTTCATCAAAGCCCTCCCAACAACGGCTCCATTGCCGGAACTAAACGCGGACCCAGACGGCGAGGTCGCTCTTGATTGGTCCTTTGGTCACCGTCGGGCCCTCACGGTTAGTATTGGTCCCACGGGCCGATGCACATTTGCCTGGGTGCTTGGAACGCGATCAAACCGAGGAACCGATTGGATAGAGGATGAGATTCCTGCATCAATTGCTTTTGCATTGCGTCAGCTGGATCAAACGCGCGTGCCGATGGCCGTTCGATAAGGGTGTTCCTGAGCGGCTGTGCGTTCCTTGCGTACTTGGTCCCGGCGAGGTCGTGACACGGTTTATCTGCTCCGAGCGGCAAATTCGCAAGTCGCAGGCGCGACCGAAGCCAGGAGCATTCAATCCCTCGCCATATATCGAGTTGTCGGTGGCGCACACGTCAGGCCTACGTGACGCGGAGATCTGGGAGGTCGGAAGACAGACCCTCAGCGGCGAACCCGGCAGAGAGAGGATCTACGGAAGAGCCGATGTTCCCGTCTGGTCACTCATGGACGTACGGCTGCGCGCACTCCGCGATGACGAGCCCTTCAGGCGCCACACATCAGTCGTAGATTGGCCAATAGGCACAGACGCGAACGAGACCAAGGCGCTCTGGAAACAGATCACTCTTGACCTGAGTGAGGATCTGCGCATCAGCCTCGTGCTCCCTGCGACTCCTATAGCGCAATTCTGACGAAGGTTGGTCTGTTGTGGGCATGCTTGCGGCCTAGATGTTTTGTCAGGCCGCGCTTCCTCTCACTCTACCGGATGACCTTTAACGCCCCGCGGAACAACCCGTCGAAATCAGCGCTCAGCGCCATCTCTTTCGCGATGGCCTGCTCGATGGCCTTCTCCGCCGCAGGTCGCTGATAGCCGAGATTCACCAATGCGGAGAGCACATCGTCCACGGCTGGGCCGGCTACTGACGTCTGCACCGGCGCCACCGCAAAATCATCCAGCTTGTCTTTCAGCTCGACCACGAGCCGCTCCGCCAGCTTTTTGCCTACGCCGGGAATGCGCGTGAGCTGCGCATGATCCTGCCCCCGAATCGCCTGCACGGTGCGCTCGGGGTTGAGGCCGCTGAGCATTTTGATGGCCAGCCTGGGGCCGACACCGCTGACGGTGATGAGCCGCTCGAAGAGCCGCTTCTCTTCGCGCTCAAGAAAGCCGAAGAGCGCAATCTGGCTGTCGCTGACCTGGGTGTGAATGTGCAGCGAGGCTTCAGCGCCCACCGAGGGCAGAGCCGTAAACGTGGGCACCGAGATGGCGACGTCGTAACCGACGCCACCGGCCTCGACAATGGCCTGGCCGGGTTCCTTGTGAATCAGCTTGCCGCGCAGGTGAGCGATCATGGTGCCTCTATCCTAGTATCCCCATCCGCTTCGCGACACGCGCGAGGGTTTCGAGCGCCTCGTCGAGTTGCGCCCTGGTGTGTTCGCTGGTCAGGATCAGCCGAATCCGCGCCTTGCCCTCGGGAACCGTCGGAAACGCAATCCCCGTTCCCATCACGCCCTCGTCAAACAGAGCCCGCGAGAACTCCATCGCCTTGCGCCCCTCGCCTACAATCACCGGCGTAATCGGCGTCTCGGTGGCGGGCGTGGTGATGCCGCCGATATTGAATCCGACGCGGTGCAGCTCGCCCTGGAAGTAGTGCGTATTGTCCCACAGCCGCTGAATACGCTCCGGCTCAGTCTCCAGAATGTCGAACGCCGCAATGCAGGTAGCCGCCACACTCGGCGGATGCGACGTGGAAAACAGAAACGGCCTTGCCCGATGATAAAGGTAGTCAATCAGATCCTTTGATCCGCAGACATACCCGCCCAGCGCGCCGATGGCCTTGGACAGCGTGCCCACCTGCACGTCCACCATCCCGTGCATCCCAAAATGATCCACGCTCCCGCGCCCGTTGCGGCCCAGCACGCCTGAGGCGTGCGCGTCGTCGACCATCATGATGGCGCCGTACTTCTCCGCCAGCCGGGCCAGCTTGTGGACCGCGCCGATGTCGCCATCCATCGAAAATACGCCGTCCGTAATCACCAGCTTGTGGCCGGGCTCGTTGGCCACTTCCTGCAGCAGCTCCTCGCAGTGGGCTGCATCTTTATGGCGAAAGACCTTGATTTTGGCCCGCGACAGCCGCGCGCCGTCAATGATGCTGGCGTGGTTTAGCTCGTCGGAGAGGATAAAGTCGTCCTTGCCCAGAATCGAGCTCACCGTGCCCGCGTTGGCCGTGAACCCGCTCTGGAAGACCACGCAGGCTTCGACGTTCTTGAACCGCGCAATCTTCTCCTCCAGATCCATGTGGATGCGCATGGTTCCGGCGATGGTGCGGACGGCTCCTGAGCCGACGCCAAACGCCTTGGTCGCCGCCAGTGCTGCCTCGATGAGCTTGGGATGGTTGGCCAGGCCGAGGTAGTTGTTGCTGGCCAGGTTGATCACCTGCTTGCCGTCGTAATGGCAGACGGGGGCCTGCTGGTCGTCAAGAATGCGCAGCTTGAAGTGGGTGCCGTTGGCGCGCAATTCATCGAGCGTTGCGGTCAGGTGGGCAAGCTGGGGGCGCGGAGGGTTCTGAGTCATGGCGATATTCCTCAAACAAAGAGGATAGCGCGGATTGGCCCGGAGATCTTGCCCGGGAAGCGGCATCCGGCTCGGTCAACCGGCAATTCCGGCGGAACGAGGCCGCCCATCCCGGTGAAAGCGAGTCTAAAGAAGAAGCAGGGGTTCGCTCCGGTGTGCCCCAGCCGGATACAATGGTGTTCTATGCCGCGCAATCCGGGCGGCGCACGATCTTGAATTCTGGAGCAGGTGCACGTGAGAGGCATTGTCTGCCGCGGTCTGCGGCTTGAGTTGGTGGCAGGACTGGGGATTGCGCTGGCGATGCCCGCGTGGGCAGTGGCCGCGGAGAGCACGCAGGCTCTGACCACCGAGACCTCGCTGGCCGCGGAGACCCGCGACCTGGGCGGACGTACGCAGGCTACCCTGAACGTGACCGTGACCGGCGAAGACGGGCAGCCCGCCGCCGGAACCGTGGCGATTGAAGACTTTGGCAAGCAGCAGGGCGGCGCGGTGTTGAATGCGGAAGGCAAAGCCAGCCTGACTCTTGCCCTGGCAGGCGGCGACCACCAGTTGCGCGCGGTGTATACCGGCGATGAGACCCACCAGCGTTCCGTTTCACCGCTGGAGCGGGTTCACGCCCAGACCACCGGCACGCCCGATTTTCAGATTTCCATCTCGCCGGCTGCGCTTTCGCTGACTCCCGGGCAGTCGGGAACCGTGACTGCATCGGTGACGCCGGAGAACTCCAGCGCACTGTCTGGCCCGATGTTTGTCACGCTCTCCTGCTCGGGATTTCCTGACGAGTCCGGCTGCACGTTTACGCCGGAGAATGTTGAGATCCTGGTGAATGCGACCAGCCCGGTAACCAGCTCGATGGTGTTTCAGACCCAGGCTGCCTCGCAGCTGACTGGGAAACTGGCAACGCGTCCGGGCTCAGCTCCGATTGCCTGGGCACTGGTTCTGCCCGGCTCGCTGGGTCTTCTGGGCCTGGCCTGGGGAGGGCGCCGCCGCCGCTGGCTGAGCCGGCTCTCGCTGCTGGCGCTGGTGGGCCTGGTGACCATGCTGGGTACAACGGGGTGTAATCCGCGCTACAACTACCTCAACCATGGACCGCCGTTGAATCCCGGGACGCCGAAGGGCGCCTACAGCGTCCACGTGACCGCGCAGTACAGCAACGGCGTCACCGCGCTTGCCCACTCCACAACGCTGGCGCTTACCGTACAGTAAGCCTCATGGTTGAGGCTTCATGAACCGGGTCCACTTGCTTCCGGCCGAGGTGTATGCGCTGGTGGAGCGCGTGCCGGGAACGGTGCTGCTGGAAAGCGCCCGGCCATCGGTGGCGGCGGGCACCGAGCAGGCTTCGCGTTTGTTCCTGGCGCCGAACCGTATTCTGGCGGTGAACGAGCCGGCGAAGATTCCGGAACTTTTTGCTGAGATTGAAAGGGCCGTCGCGGCCGGGTGGTTTGCGGCGGGCTTTTTTGCCTACGAGTGCGGCGGTTTTTTTGAGCCGACCGTGCCGGTGCGCCCTCTGCCTGACGGCCAGCCCCTGGCCTGGATCGGGCTTTATCCTCAGTGCTACGTCTTTGACCATCTCACCGGCAAGTTTGCGGACGGCGACCCTCCGGGAGTCGCGGGGCTTGCAGAACTGCCAGTTATGGAAGTGGACCAGCCGGCAGCAGGGCCCGTTGCCGGCCAGCAGATCACCGCGCAGCAGTATGCTGAGCGCATCGCGGCCATCCACGAGTGGATTCGAGCCGGCGATGTCTATCAACTGAACTTCACCTTTCCGCTGCAGATTGAGGCGGCGGGCAGTCCGGCGGCGGTTTATGGGCGCCTGAGGCAGCGGCAGCCGGTTGAATTCGGCGCGTTTCTTCATACCGAGCCGGGGCGGCAGGTTCTCTCGTTTTCGCCAGAGCTGTTCTTCCGGCTGGATGAGACCGGCGGCGCGCGGCGCATCACCACCCGGCCGATGAAGGGAACCGCGGCCCGCGGCCGCACCACGCACGAAGATCGCGACTGCGCACGTTGGCTTCAGAACGATGAAAAGAACCGCAGCGAAAACCTGATGATTGTCGACCTGCTGCGGAACGACCTGGGCCGCCTCTGCCGCTTCGGCAGCGTGCGCGTGGAAGACCTCTTCGCCATGGAGCGCTACGAGACACTGTGGCAGATGACCTCGACGGTAACCGGCGAATTGAGGGGCGAGGTGGGCTTCCAGCAGATCTTCAGGGCGCTGTTTCCCTGCGGCTCGGTCACCGGCGCGCCCAAGGTGAGGGCAATGCAGTTGCTGGCGGAACTTGAGCCCCAGCCCCGTGGGCTCTACACCGGCGCCATCGGCTACTTTTCGCGCCAACAAACCGTCTTCAATGTCGCCATCCGGACCCTCGAACTCAACGCTGGCCTGGGTAAAATGGGCGTGGGCAGCGGCATTGTCATCGACTCCGACGCAGCCGGGGAGTTCCGCGAGTGCTCGTTGAAGGCGGAGTTTCTTACTCGTTCCGCAGAATCATTCCCGAACCAGTTCCAGCTGATCGAAACATTGCTCTGGCAGGACGGCTTTCCGCTGCTATCGTTCCATCTGGACCGTTTGGAAGATTCGGCGGACTACTTCGGGTTTGCCTGCGAGCGCGCTGAAGTGGAGGATACGCTGCTGGCTCAAGCGCGCGAGTTCGCTTGCAAAGCACCGCGCAAGGTGCGTCTGTTGCTGGCGCGCGATGGAGGCTTGGAGGTTGCGGCGGAGCTTCTGCCCAGGAGTGCAGGCGCGGTGAAGGCGGCCCGCGGCTATATCGCAATAGAACGAACCGACTCGCGCGACCGGATGCTCTTTCACAAAACAACGCACCGGCCGGCCTACGCGCGAAACTTCAAGGCGGCAACCGAGGCAGGCTTTGACGACGTGCTCTTCCTGAACGAGCGCGGCGAGATGACCGAGGGCGCCATCAGCAACATTTTCATCGAGACAGACGGTCGATGGTTCACGCCGCCCGTGGAGTGCGGACTGCTGGCAGGTGTTTACCGCCGGCATCTGCTGGAAACGCGCAAAGAAATTGAAGAACGGGTTCTCTATCCCGAGGACCTGCGTCAAGCAGATGCCATCTACCTGGCCAACGCCGTCCGCGGCCTGCGCAAAGTGGAGATCGACTGGGAAAGCTGAAGCCGCAATCGCAAGCCAACTCCCAAAGGGGTCGGCTAATCCCTAACCACTACCCACCGCTTTTCTCACTCCGGCTTGAGCACCACTTTGATGGCTTCGCCGGTGCGCAGCAATTCCATGGCTTGGGCAAACTCGCTGAGCTTGAGCCGATGCGTAATCGCCGGCTCCAGGTTCAGCTTGCCCGTAGCCAGCAAAGCCTCCATCTGGAACCAGGTCTCGAACATCTTGCGGCCGTTGATGCCTTGCACCAGGGCGCCCTTGAAGATGATGTCGCGGGCAAAATCAATCTCGACGGGACGCGACGGAATCCCCAGCAGCGAGGCACGCCCGCCGGTGCGCAGCAGCGAGAAACCCTGGCGCATGGCGGCCGGATGGCCTGACATCTCCAGCAGCACATCCACGCCCGTTCCGCCGGTCGCCTCCATCACCTGCTCTTTCACTTCGTCAATCGCCGGATCCAGGGCCAAGTCGGCGCCCATGGTGGCAGCCACGGCGCGCCGGTGGGCATTCACCTCAATGGCAAAGACCTTGGCGGCTCCGCAGGCCTTGGCCACGGCAATCGAGAACAGCCCGATCGCCCCGCAGCCGGTGACGGCGACGGTTTGCGCCGCGATGGGCCCGGCAAGCACGGTGTGGACGGCGTTGCCGAGTGGGTCGAGAAGCGAAGCGTAGTCGTGGGGAATCGACGGCGAGAGCTTCCAGATGTTGGTTTCGGGGATGATGGCGTAGCTGGCGAAGGCGCCGTCGGCGTCCACGCCCAGGATGCGCACCTGCTGGCAGATGTGCGCCTCGCCAATGCGGCACTGCATGCACTTGCCGCAGGCCACGTGCATCTCGGCACTGACCTTGTCGCCTTCCTTAACCGTTGTCACGCCGCGGCCCACCCCAGCCACTTCGCCGGCAAACTCGTGGCCGGGAATCAGCGGAGGATGGATGCGGCCCTGCGCCCAGGGATCCCAGTTGAAGATGTGCAGATCGGTGCCGCAAACACTGGCCGCCTGCACACGAACCAACACCTCGCCCGCGCCGGGCACAGGCACGGGCACCTCGCGCAATTCAATGCCGGGCGCGGCATGCGCTTTCACAACGGCTTGCATGGTGGTGGGCATAACGCAGAACCCTCCTGCACAGAGCGAAGTTCTCAATCTTTAACCGCTTCCAGATGATAGAACGGTGAGCGGCAGAAAAGTTGCCCGGGACGCCGGGAGAAGAAGCGGCAGGTGTTGAAAACCGGGCCACAATCGGTCGCGACCAGAGCGGAACCAGGGTCACTGTGTCCTGTTGGCTACGTGCGGTGTCGCCGCTCCCTGGTGGTCGCGTCAACTTGGAGGACGTGGTTTCGGGATATAACAACCCAGGTTCCGCTGTAGGGGTCGGCTTGCTATTGGATCCTGACCGCCAGAAACTGCCCCGTCCACGTGCCGCCCGCCAGAGTGACGCCGCCAATTACCTTGCCGTTGTCAGAGATTGCCAGCCGGTACTGGTCAATGCCTTTGAGAACATTCGGGTCGTCGGCCTCGTAGCCGTTCAATACCAGCAGGCCGTCGCCCTTGTTTTCGCCCTTCACCTTCTCTGTGAGCACAGTACCAATCTTCTCCGCGTCTTCGGGAGGAGCTTTGGCACCAACCTTGCGCAGCATCCACACAATCTTGCCTTGAACGGCCGTGCTCCTGGTTGCACAGTCCTTGCAGGCGGCGCCTTGTTCGAGTGTGATTCTGGCAGAAAAGACATCGCCGGCAGCGTTGGTCCAGATGCCGCGCCAGTCGCCGGCCACGCTGCCAGACTGAGCATGGCAAGACAGAGAACCCAGCAGGACCAGAAACGCCAGCAAGACCTGCTTCTTCATCGCAACCTCCTCCGGCCCCGGCGCTGCGCCCGGAGACGAAGCGCAACCTGAGCGCTGCATTATTTGCAGAGAATTGTACGCGCGAAGGAAATAGGCGGGGATGGGAACCTGGGGGGGCGAATGGGGAGTTGCCGATTGGCCGTTCAACCAAAGGTGGCGAACTTCTCGTTCACAATCTGTGCCGCGCGGGCATAGGAGCCGAGATTGAACACATTCGGATAACCAAGAGCAATCAGCTTCTTGCGGGCCACGCCACTGCGTACACCGCTCTGGCAATGCAGCAGCATCGCCTGGTTCTTGTCGCGCACGCGGCGCGGGATGCTGGCTTCAATCTCATCGAGAGGAAGATTGATGGCGTTGGCCAGATGGCCGGAGGCGAACTCTCCCGGGGTGCGCACATCGATCACCAAGGCGCCGCGCTTCAATTGCTCCAGCGCGTCGTGGGTTGAGATCTGCCGCGAGCCGCGCAGCCAAAAGAAGATTGCCACAAGGCCCACGGCAAAAAGCACAGTCGTCCAGTTCATGTCTATAAGGTTACGCCTGCCGGCGCGCCGGTGTTGGCGGGCTCTGCCCGAGCCACCTCCACCAGCACCGAGTAAAACGTGGGGGCAGCGCCCAGGTCAGTGAGCCGCTCGCTGGTGAGCGCGTTCACGTTGCTGCCGTCCGGATGCAGCTTGGCCCAGTCCATGCTGGCCGCCACCACCCCGGCGGGCAGGCTCGCGTTCATCAGCACTGTCAGCTTGAGCGAGCCGCGATCATTCCACACCCGCACCGGGTCGCCCTCGGCGAGGCCGCGCGAGCTTGCGTCCTGCGGGTGCATTTCCAGCCGGTGGCTCAGGCGCGCCTCCAGCTTGCGGTGGCCGTCGAGATTGGCAAACGTCGAATTCATGTAGTTGTCGGCCTTGCGGCTCAGGAACTCCAGCGGATAACGCTCCGCGTCTTTACCCCACCGCGATTCTGTAGGAGGGATGAAGCCCGGAAGGGCATCAAGGCCCTGTGCGGCCAGGGTTTCTGAGTAGAACTCGATCTTCCCTGAAGGCGTGGGAAGCGGCAAAGACGTGTAGGGCTTGAAGGGATAGCCTTCAGGCTCGCGATGAAAGCTGAGCGGGATGTGGCCTTGCTGCTTCAAATCTTGAAGAGTGATGTGCTCCATGCCGGGATTGCGGGAGTGGCCGTCGGAGCCAATCGCCAGCGCCTGGCGGATGATGTCTTCCGGAGATTCGCGAAAGCACTCCTCTGTGAAGCCCATGCGCTGGGCAAGCTGGCTGAACAGCCAGACGTTCGACCGCGCCACGCCCGGCGGCTCGATGGCCTGATTGGAAAGCTGCACAAAGTAGTGGCCGTACGCGCCTTGAATGTCGGTGTGTTCCAGAAACGTAGTTGCGGGCAGAATGTAGTCGGCGTAGTCAGTGGTGTCGGTATAGAACAGCTCATGCACCACCGTAAACAGGTCGTCGCGCGTCAGCCCGCGCCGTACGGCGTTCTGGTTCGGCGCGACTGCTCCTGGGTTCGAGTTATAGACAAACAGCGCATGCACGTCCGGGCCGCCGGGCTGCTCCCTATTCCCTGTTCCCTGTTCCCTGCTTTTCGTCAGCGCCTTCCCCAGCGTGGACATATTCACCACGCGCGCCAGTCGCTTCAACGGCGAAGCCAGCGCCAGGTCGGGCCGCTCCACGGCCTGCTTGTCCCACTTGAACGCCCCGGAAGTCGAAAGCTGGCCGCCCCCGCCGCGATCCCTCCACGTGCCCGTGAGCGCCGGCAGCATGGCGATGGCCCGCACCGCTGCGCCGCCGTTTTCTGAGCGCTGCACGCCGTAGTTCATGCGCAGCATCGACGGCCGCGTGGTCGCATACTCACGCGCCAGCCGCTCAACCTCTGCTGCTGTCACGCCCGTCGAGGCCGCCACGCGCTCCGGCGTATACTCCAGCGCCCGCTCCGCAAGCTGCGCAAAGCCGTGCGTCATCTCCGCAATGTAGGCGCGGTCTTCAAGGCCCTCGTTGAGGATCACGTGCATCATGCCCAACGCCAGCGCAACGTCCGTGCCGGGCCGGATGGCGATGTGCCAGTCGGCCAGCGCGGCCGTGCGGGTGCGGTAAGGATCGATCGCGATCAGCCGCGCCCCGTTGCGCCGAGCCTTCTCGATCATCGGCCACAGGTGAACGTTGTTGCCGTGGATGTTCGCGCCCCACGCCAGCACCAGCTTCGCCAGCCGCACATCTTCTGTGGGCGTGCCCAGCTTGTTGCCGTAGACCAGGTTCCAGGCCACGCCCCCAGCTTCAGAACAGATGGTCCGGTCCAGTTGGCTCGCGCCCAGCCGGTGAAAGAAGCGGCGGTCCATTGAGCCATAGCCCAGCACGCCCATGGTCCCGGCGTAGCTGTAAGGCAAGATCGACTCGGGGCCGTAGCGGTCACTGATCTGCTGGAGCCTCTCGGCGACGGCGTCGAGAGCCTCGTCCCAACTCACGCGCTCAAAGGCTTCGTGCTCGAATCCCTGCTTCAGAGGTCCCTTCGCAACACCGGATTTTCGTTTGAGGGGATAGAGAATCCGCTCCGGCGCATAGACGCGGTCAAGATACTTGGCCACCTTGCCGCACAGAAAACCCTGCGTCACCGGCTGCGACGGGTCGCCCGCTACTTTCACCGCGCGGCCCTGGTCATTCACCGTCACCAGAACCGCGCAACTGTCTGGGCAGTCGTGCGAGCAGACCGTATGCACAATGCGGAAAGGGGAGGATGCGGCAGCCGCGCACATGCTGCCATTGTAAGCTGAATGCGGAGGAACGCCGATGCGCAAGCTTTTGCTGGTCTTGATCGGAATCTCTGCGGCGATGGCCGCCCACGCGCAACCCGCCGCCGACGAAGCCGCCATCCGCTCGGTGCTCAGCGCGCAGGTGGCTGCCTGGAATCGCGCGGACATTCCCGTCTTCATGCAGAGCTATGAAGACTCGCCTGAGACCACCTTCATCGGTGCAACCGTGCGCAAAGGCTACGGGCCTATCCTCGAGCGTTACAAGACGGCTTACACCACGCCGGAACAGATGGGCACGCTCACCTTCAACAATCTTGAAATCCGCCTGCTCCCCGGCTCCTGCGGCAAGACGGAGTTCGCCGTAGTCACCGGCAACTTCCATCTCGACCGCTCCGCCCGCGGCGATGCCAAAAAAGACGACGGCATCTTTTCGCTGGTTTGGCGCAAGGGCCCGCTGGGCTGGAAGATCGTGCTGGATCACACCAGCTGACGCGACGGGGCAAAGCGCATTTGTTCCCTGGGAGGCCGGCACCAGATCGCGAACCAGGCGCCTTGTGCTAGAGTGTCTCCCCGGAAGGAGATGCGGGAAATGCGGAAGACTGAAAGACTCGTGTTCGTTTGCGCACTGGTCCTTTTACCGGGAGTTTTGACGGCAGGGGAACGGTTCGAAGGCAAGTGGCTTACCAAGCTTGCGTGCCCGGCTAAAGGGAACACCGAGGGTTACACCTGGCAGTTTGCCAGCGCTGTCCAGAACAGCAATTTTCATGGAGAGCGCGGAACCGCAGGCGAGCCAGGGTATCTGCTGATCGAAGGCAAGATCGCGGAGGATGGCAGCGCCAAGCTCACTGCGACCGGCATCGTCGCTTCAAGAAATTATGCCCGTGGAGTGCTCGCGCACAAGGGCGCGGACTACAGCTACGACATCAAGGCCCAGTTCAAAGAGACGGAAGGAACAGGCACCAGGGACCAAGGTCTGGGAATTGTTGGCCGTCCTTGCACATTTGAATTTGTGAAGCAGCAGGAGACGGGCGGGATGGGTGGGCGCTAGAGCGAAACCACAGTCACTGTGTCCCGTTGAGATTTATGCAGGGTCACTGCTCCCTGGTGGTCGCATTGACTTGAGTGCGGTGGCTTCGGGATTTATCGACTCTGGTTCCGCTATAGCGTGGTCTCCCAGAGATCAACCGCATGAATCGGGCGTCCTGATCGCAGGTCCTTCGACTCCCTGCGCTACGGTCAGGCTGACAGAGCTTTTATCGATCACTTACGGTGACAGCATCGCGTCCCGGACGGGAACTCCAACGGGTTTGATTGCGTATTCTGATTGAGAGAAGAAGCAAGGAGTGTCAGCCATGAGCAGCCAAGCGTATCCAACAGCGCAGGTGATCTTCTATCAGCAGTATGAGGCGGTTCGCCGCGACGAGGTTGTGGGCATTCTGCTGGCGCTGTTTCTGGGCACCTTCGGGATTCACCACTTCTATCTGCGGCGGACGGGTCTGGGGATTCTCTACTGCTGTTTCTTCTGGACAGGCCTGACGTCGATTCTGGGGTTTATCGAGTGCTTCTTCATGCCGGGGCGGGTGCGGGAGTTTAACGCCATTCAGGCGGCGGGGATTGCGGCGGCGCTGGGGATTGCAATGCCGGGGTGGGGGCAGCCTGTAAACGTGACGGTGAATATGCCGCCCGCTGCAGTGCAGACGAGCGCGTTGCAGGCGTGTGGGCGGTGCCGGCAGACGAATCCGGCGGGGGCGCGGTTCTGCTCGGGGTGCGGCGGGGCGCTGTAGGAAGATCCAAGAGCGATACCGATTGAAATCCCAGTTCAGGCGCGGGGAGGCTGCGCCGAACCAGGGCATCCATTACACCAACGCGGGCACAAGCTATTGTGTGACCAACAACAAATCTGGACACACACTCTGCCACTTCCGGTCACAGGCCAACTGTTACATGTTGGTCTCACCTGCACGCATGTGCTCGTTATATTGGGGCTTTGTGAAATCCAAGGCGGCTTGAAGCTGGGCCTGGTAGTCGGCGGCGCGGGCCATCAACTGCGGGGTGGCGGCAGCAAACTCTCCATCGACGGCCATAAGTCCGGCGCCAGCTTCGTGACTGGCCATGCGGAGCAGATCTTCTTCAGTGGTGTTGAGGTATTGCGCGTCGCGGGGGTCGGCGATCCAGACCGGCTTGCTTTCGCCTAAGACGCCTGAGAGCCAGTAGACCTTGCGGAGCAGATAGTCGAGGCGCTCCTTGTCGTCGGTTTCAGTGAAGACGAACTTCTTTTGCCAGCGGCTGTAGAAGCGGGTGGTGACGGGGACGGGCTGGCGGTTGCCGGACTTGAGGAACTCCAACTGGCCGAGGTCTACGGTTTTGCGGACGGCGTTGTAGACGAAGGTCTCGGCGTAGGGCTGTTCGAGGGCGGGAACAATCTCGGCAAAGGTGAGGGTGACGGAGGCGGCGACCTTGGCGTGGAGGTTGTGCGTGCCCCCGTCGGCCAGGTGCATCTCGCCGTGGACGATGAAGGTATCCGCGCCGGAGGTGGACTGGTGGAATGGCCAGGCGAACTGGCCGAAGGCGACGGGCAGGCCGGCAAGGGTGACGTAGCACTCGGGGCGGGGATTGCGGAGGCGCTTGGCCTGGGCGGCGAGGTGGGCCTGCATGGTGGGCAGCAGGTCAGGCTTGTCGAAGGTGAAGGACTCGCTCAGTTCCAGGCGAAGGGTGCGGCCGGCGGGATCGGCGGGAAGCCCGAGCTGGAAGACGGCCGTGGGACGGCCGTGGAAGTCGCTGCCCTGGGTGGCGGAGAGGAGGGCCAGTCCGGCCTGGGTGGCGGCAGATTCAAGAGAACTGAGGAGAGCGGGTTTCACGTCGACGGTCATTTTTTGGGAATCCTGGGTTGAAGATCGGTACGCAATCATTCTAGTGGATTCCGGGGTTGGTTTCAGCGGAGCAGCGCTGACAAGCAGGGCAATCGCATTTGAAACCAGCGTGAACCAGCATAGGAACTTCCACAAAGCGATCCAGTAGGAGAAGTTGATTCACAGGGGAGTGGATCAACATGAGTCGAGCGGAAGTTGAAACTCTGGAA
>Ga0302320_10007662_pt1 | contig 23708 bp, 21 predicted proteins | sample Bog_T0_3_FD_202130 | JGI IMG/M metagenome (GOLD analysis project Ga0302320, IMG submission 202130) | Peat permafrost microbial communities from Stordalen Mire near Abisko, Sweden - Bog_T0_3 | ecosystem: Environmental > Terrestrial > Soil > Wetlands > Peat | place: Sweden: Abisko, Stordalen Mire...
TCGCCAGCCGGACTCGAAGAATTCTTCACGGCCGTTGGCGTCCCGGTCGCGAGCCGGACGGCTCCGGCCCCTAAACTCAACCCGGCGGCTGAGGCGGAGTTAAAGGCAAAAGTCGAAGCCCTCGCCGCCAGATACCGGACGGAGCTTCTACCTTTCTAAATATGAGAACGTCCGATTGCGCCGCATCGGGCCGCGAACCGCGGCAACCGGCGAGGCAGTGCGATCATGAAAATCCGTGACCTAACCCGCGAACTCTGGCTCCCGCGTCCACCCGAAGAAATCTTCCCGTTTTTCGCCGATGCCGCGAATCTCGAAATCCTCACTCCGTCCTGGCTGAATTTTCAGAATCTCACACGGCTCCCAATCGAAATGCGAGTGGGAACACTCATCGACTATCGCCTCTGCGTCCACGGCCTGCAGTTGCGCTGGCAGAGCGAGATCACGGCATGGGAACCGCAATGCCGTTTCGTGGATGAGGAACGCCGCGGCCCCTACCGGCTCTGGCGCCACGAACACACTTTCGAGTTGCGTGAAGGCGGAACGCTTTGTCGTGATCACGTTCGCTACGCCGTTGCGTTCGATTTTCTCGTTCACCGTCCACTCGTCCGGGCCGACATAGAACGCATCTTCGCCTATCGGCAGGAGAAGCTGCGCCAGATGTTCGCGCCAGAACTCAAATCGATTCCATGCAAATGAAAAAATTGCTAATTGCCATCGCGGCCTCCGCGGCCATTGGAATATTCTGGCTCTTCTCCACTTCGCGCGCCGCCACCAAGACACCCGGGTACAAAGTCATCCGCACGGACGGTAGGTTTGAAATTCGCGATTACCCGGAGCTAATCGTGGCCACGACAGCCATGGAGGGTGATGAAATGAATCGCAGCTTCGGCCAGTTGTTCCGATTTATCACGGGCAGCAACGCGTCCAAAGAGAAGATTGAGATGACGTCGCCTGTCCTTGTTAACGCATTGAAAAACAAGAAATCAATGAGCTTCATCATGCCGGAAAAAGCTGTGGCAAAGGGTCTGCCGAAACCGGCTGACGACCGCGTCAGCTTGGGCAAAATGGATTCGGCGCGATATGCCGTGATACGTTTTGGCGGCAGACGCTCGGCGGCAAACGAAGAGAAGGCGACCGAGCTACTCAAGACATGGCTGGCCGAGCAAAAGATTGCCGAAAATGGCGACCCGATCTTTGCCTACTACGATCCGCCGTGGACGCCTGTTTTCTTGCGACGCAACGAAGTGATGATCCAGATCGGAAGGACCGCTCAATAAGCCCCGCTAAATCCAGTCTGACCGAAATGTCACAGTCTCAGCCGCCGCTAATCCTGGTCACCGGAGTCACCGGGTATATTGGTGGACGCTTGGTGCCACGGCTGCTCGATGCCGGGTTCCGGGTCCGATGCATGGCGCGAGACGCCTCTCGCCTGCAAGGGAGGGCATGGCGCAGCCGGGTCGAAGTGGTTGAGGGCGACGTGCTCAGACCGGACTCGCTCACCGAAGTTATGCGCGGGGTTTCCGCTGCCTACTACCTCGTGCATAGCCTGGGCGCGGGATCTGATTTCTCCGAACGCGACCTGCGGGGCGCCCAGAATTTTGGGAGCGCTGCAAAAAGCGAGGGAATGCAACGGATCATTTACCTCGGAGGACTCGGTGATCCGGCAACGCAACTTTCCGCTCATCTGCGCTCACGGCATCAGACGGGGGATGCCTTGCGGGGGAGCGGCGTACCGATTACGGAGCTTCGGGCCGGGGTGATCGTCGGTTCGGGAAGCTTGTCCTTTGAAATGATCCGTTATCTCACCGAACGGGTACCGGTGATGATTTGCCCTCGCTGGGTTTATACCCGAATTCAGCCAATCGCAGTGCGTAATGTGCTGGATTATCTGATCGAGGCTCTGCGGGTCCCTGAGAGCGCTGGTCAGATTCTTGAAATTGGGGGCGCGGATGTCATTTCTTACGGCGAAATGCTTAGCTTCTACGCGGAAGTCAGGGGCTTGCGCCGATGGTTGGTTCCGGTTCCCGTGCTTACTCCAAAGCTCTCCTCTTACTGGGTCCACTTTGTCACACCTATCCCCGCCAGCATTGCGCGCCCGCTCATTGCCGGCCTCCGGAATGAAATCATCGTTCGCGATGATCATGCCCACCGGCTCTTTCCGTCGATTCTGCCTTTCGACTATCGGACAGCCGTCAAATTGGCTCTGGAGAAACTCGATGCCCACGCGGTGGAGAGCGCGTGGAGCGATGCCCTCTCTACCAGCCAGGGTGATGCGGCGCCCGTCACCCTCACATCTCTTGAAGGCATGATCATCGAGCGCCGGCAGAGAGCCGTCAATGCGCCCGCAGATGCCATCTTCCGTGCGTTTACCGGCCTCGGCGGCTCTCGCGGGTGGCTTTATATGAACTGGACTTGGCGCATCCGCGGCGCTCTCGATCGAATCTGCGGAGGAGTAGGAATGCGTCGTGGTCGCCGTGATGCCGACGACATTCGCGTAGGCGAGGCCCTCGATTTCTGGCGGGTTGAGGCTATTGAGCCGGGGCGTCTGCTGCGGTTGCGAGCGGAGATGAAAGTACCCGGCAGCGCGTGGCTGCAATTTGAAGTCAAATCCCAGGATCACGACAAGAAGCCTTTGCTCGCACAGACTGCGTTTTTCGCGCCGAAAGGTCTGCTCGGACTGATTTACTGGTATGGGCTCTACCCGATGCACGCGCTGATTTTCCGGGGTATGATCCACCGACTCGCCGCACGAGCCGAACAACTCGCGTCAAACGCTGCCGCTGGCCGGACCGCACAAAACTTCGATGAAACGCGCGGCGGCTGAAACGCGCGAAATCGAAATCAACAGTGTCTACCGCCATCCATTGGTTCCGTCGCGACCTCCGCATCGCTGACAACGCCGCGCTGAATGCGGCAACCGCCGCGCATGATCAAGTAGTGCCCCTGTTCGTGCTCAGCAAATGGCGAGGCAATCATCATTGGCGCGGCGCGGCAGGAATTCCAGTGCGGATGTCTCGCCTCGCTTGCGAGGAATCTCGAAGGGAAAGGCGGGCGGCTGATCGTCCGCGAAGGTCCCGCCGATGCGGCGCTCGAAAGGCTGGTTCGCGAGACTGGCGCGGCGGCGATCTTTTTTGCGCGCGATCCCGATCCGCATGGGCGCAAAATGGAGATGCAGGTCGCGTCGATGGCGGAGCGGCTCGGCGTGAGGGTGCATCCACACAAGGATCACGCGCTGCACGAGCGCGATGAAGTGCTCACGTGCGGCGGCACGCCTTTCCGCGTGTTCACGCCGTATGCGCGGGCATGGCTGAAGCTCGACAAACCCACGCCCGGACACACCCTCTCGCGCCTTTCCACTCCACCGAAAATCGCGAGCCTCGATCTGCCGACGCTGGCGAATTGGGGACTCAAGTCTTTTTCGTCAGTGACATAACATGCGGCCTGCAAAGGCTTTGAGAATTGATTCCAGAAACATGGCAAACCGACCACAACATCCTGGAGTCTTATCAGCCGCCTGAGTCGTTATCCAAGTGGAAGAGCCAGGAGCCGTGAATGACGCTTGCAGGTTAGAGTTAGGAAATGCACCGCGGTAGGCCGCCCGGAGATGAACCGTGCCAACAGCCGATCCCAGCGGGGTGAATGGAATCACACAGCCGGCGACCCGTTCCAGATACATACCGACCGGTTTGACCAGCGCAATGACGACCAGCAGAAAAACACCTGCCTGCAAAACCCCGGCCTCTCTCATCCTCGCAATCTACCACAACACCGCCCTCCGGGTGCCAGAGTTTTTTCACAACCGTTCCAGTGCATCAATGGAATCGCCACCCTTTGGAGCTAGATTTCCGAAGTCAGGTCCACCTGACGCAACAGCGCGCTGACAAACCGCCTGGGATCGTCTGGTGAAACCAGGATTGTTCGGGACGCAAACTTCAGCATCACGGTGCGGGTCGTATCGGTGATAAAGGCCCGGAATGTTCCCAGACGCCTGTTGTAGTATAATCCGCTGATCCCGAATAACCCGCCATTGCCAAAGCATCGAATCGAATTCCGAAACGTGGCATTTCCAAGGTCAACTTCTTTCAGGTGCTCCAGCGGGAGCCGTGTCTCCCAGATCAGGCGATGAATCAGAATCGAATCCTCCGTAATGGTGTAACCCCGGATCGTCAAAAGGAGTGATCCGAGCCACAGGAACAGCGGGGCTTTCATGCAGTAGAACATAAACTGGCCGGCAAAGGAGCCGTCCGGCGGTGCGATGAACAACAAGGGAGCACCGAGGCAGATCAATGATCCACCGATGGTCATGATCTTTACGTGAATGCCCCAGGGAGCCGTGAACTGCATGGCTTTGAAATACTATCAGTTCAACTCCACGCGCGGTTGGGTGCTGGGCCTCATTGCCGACGCAACCGCGGCTTTGCGCGCGTTGATGACGAAGGTGTTATTATCCCCGTACAGCCGCCATGGGCCGACGGGCACATCCCCTTCGCCAACAAACCGCCAGTCGGTGATATCAGTGTCTCCCATCCCAAGATAATCGCGCACCGCGGGGGAAACGTCCAGCCCCGCCCCTTTGTTCATGTTCGGCTTTGGGCGGTCATTTCCAAAGACGTATTCCCAATGATCAGTCCGAAATGGACCGCAATCCTCCCATTGAGCATAAACTGTGCGCCCGCCATGGCGGATCGCCACCCAGTGGCCATGGCAAACCGATTTCCCCTCGTCCGTAAACTCCGCCTTGAACCAGGGGATTACGAGCGCCGCCTCTGGCTTCACATGGCTTCGGCTTATATCGTTGTAGGGAAGAGCGACGTAAAATGGATTTTGACTCGGGATGAACCGGGCAGGGATATAACCGCGCCGATTGCGCGAGTCCGGGTCATCATAACCTCCATATCTTTGTGCCCAATGATCGTCCCATGCGCTGACGCGATTGGGCGCGGGATTCTTCCTTGTGGGGGATTCTCCCACCCAAAACGTCGTGGTCACGATTCTGCATTTCCAAGGGCATCCGATATCCTTGCGAGCAGTCGCCGTCGTTGGGATTTCAACCTCCGGCTCAATAGAAGCTCGTGGGTTTTGCTCTTCATCGAGGCAGCACACTTTTGATTGCGCCCGGCTCGAACCGGCCGCGACGCAAATCAATGTGAAACCCAATACGGTGTGTCGAAACGGAGACATTGTGTTTTACGGGGCCTTCGCCCGCGATCCGTCCGCTCCCCTCAATCGCCTATTTTTGACCCGTGTTTGAGGAAACTCCTTCTTGTCCTTGTAGAAGTAGCATATTTCCACCAGCGTCGGCCAAAGGTCGATCGAAGCTTGAATCTGGCTGACTACGTCATCCACGATTCTGGTGACATTCTGCTGAAAAAAATCGGCCTCAAATCCGTAAAAGGAACGCTTGAGGTTTTCACCAAACAGCAACAACGCCTGCTTTCGCTTGCCATTCCGCGTAGAAGCGGCGCTTTTCAGGATCTCTCGATGAACCCCGGTGATCTTTTCCAGGATCTCCTCTGTATCTTGCAGGGTTACCTCGCCATTGTAGCTGAACGAAATTGATAAATCGTCACGCTTCTGGACGGTTTCCTTGATCTTCTTCTTCAGCAGTATGCATATCTCCTCGTTAAATACGTCCATGGCCAGCGGGTTGCGCATATAGTTGTTCTTCGCGTGCGTCTGCACCGCGTCCACATGGGCCGCCACGATCCCGGGTTGCTGAATCCACAAACGGTAAATGTAGTCCTCAAATCGAAGCCGTGTCGGAAAGAAAGGGGGCAACCCAAGTCGGTTGTCGTAACCGGCCACGCCGCAATCGATCCGCCAGTTCTTATTCGTCACCGCCGGGCGAAAGTTTACCAGCACGTACACATCATTGAAATCATACAGGTTCGCCTGATACTGGGATTCGTCGTGCAGGTACATGTAAACAAAGTCGAGGGCGTCGATGTCGTTCGTCCCCGTACGGAACGTCTGGGCGATCTTGACGACGGAATTTGGAGAAACCTGGCCCGCTTGCAGAAGCAGGGAATTGTCTCGGGCGAAATCCTTCGAAACATTGGTTTCGAGATCCATGGCCGTATCCATCACGCCCTCACCGCGCTCGTAGTTGCTCGGTATTTCCGCGACCTTCCGGCCGAGCACATCCTGAAAGGAAGTTAGCAGATCGAAGGATTTCTCAAGGACCCCCGGTGAGCCGCTCTTTAACAACTTGCCACGGCTGATCTCATCCGGGTTCAACGATTCGGGACTCGCCTCAACAAGCGCATGCGGACGCATGTCATCGTCCGAACTCACCATGAACGCTCCCAATGTGTACATGAGCGTAAAGTTCCGGTTCCCACCGTAGCTGGGGCGAAAAAGACTCCGCACCAGCGAGGTCAGGTTCTTGTCACGCAGCTTTCTTTTGAGGAAGTCGAGAAATTGCTCCTTTTCCTGCGGGCCGACATAATACACCTCGTTCGCCGTCTTTGTCTGCTCCAGCAGCGAGTAATACTTTTGATGATTCGCCAGGCTCGAATCGTCAAAGACCATCATTTTGACGGCGTGGCCGTTGCTCCAAAAATGTTCGTCGTACGTCTCTATCGTTTCCGGCACGTCCCGAAGACGATAGGTGGGGATGGCGAAGATCGTTGTGTCCGGTTTCATAAACAGGTAAAAGAAAGCGACCGCCCCGGCAGCGTCCTCGGCGGCCTGTATGTCCAGAGGCAACGTTAGACGTGCGCGGGGCGGCGCAAAATGGGCAGGTAGCTATTTAAGCGAGGGCTTCACGCCCTGCTCATATTCCTGCCGCATCTCAAGCATGACACCGACAAGATTGATCGCCTGCTTGGAAGTAGGATTGATGTCCAGCGCCTTGATCAGATGCTTATTCGCTTTGGTGAAATCCCGGAGGTTAATTGCCCGCTTTGCCGAGCGGAGGTAATAGTCGAAGTCGCGGATTGCCTCCACGTTCAAGGGAGCAGAGTGACGAAGAAGAATATCGCGTACGACGTCGCGTAGTTGTTCGGGGGTCGGCGGTTTCGGCAGAAAATCGATTGCCCCGAGTTCCATTGCGCGGATGGCATTCGGAACATCGCCGTAGGCTGAAATAAAGGCCACCGGCGTCGAGATTCCGAGTTCATGCATTTTGGCGAGCAGTTCCAAGCCATCCATCCCGGGCATCCTCAGGTCCAGGATTGCGACTTCGTAATTATGCGTGCGAAATTGCTCCAATGCCGACTCGGCGGAAGCGGCCTCGGAAATGTCATAGCCGAACCCCGCGAGCGCGGCCCGGTACATCATCCGAATATTGGGTTCATCATCTACGATCAGAATGGGCGTACTCATTTTCATTTGCGAATTGGACTCGCCACTGAGAAGCGACTGCAAAAACCAGTGCCACGACGTACTGCGCGAGTAATTCATACGATAGCCTTTAGCTGGTAACATGCCACGTGGGCAGTTTCGATCCCTAGTGTCTCTATTCGAAGGACTTCCGTGTCCCGCTGTGAGTTTCCGGAAGGTTCACCGCCGTGCATATTGCAGGATTTGATAATCGGCTTGCCGCATTTTGCACGTCCGCCATCGCGAAAATAAACGAGGGCAAGCTTTGTGCGACGAAAATCACGCGTGTTTCTTGCGCTTCCGATAAATAAACGAGGGCAAGCTTTGTGCGACGAAAATCACGCGTGTTTCTTGCGCTTCCGATACAATGTGGCCGGATCAATCCCCAGTACGTGGGCGGCTTCCTCCAGAGTGCGTGAGTTCTCCATGACGCGCCTGATATGGAGATTTTCCAACTCCGCCAGCGTGACCTTGCTGCCAATCCGAACTTCCGTGTATTTGCAGATGGACTCGGAAAGGTCGATCAACTTAATTTGATCGCCTCCGCAGAGAATAGTTGCTCGTTCCAGGACATTTCGCAGTTCGCGGAGATTTCCCGGCCAGTTATAGTTCTGCATTTGTTCCAAGGCGGCACGGGAGATGTGCTTTACCTCTTTGCCGGATTGCCGGGCAAGATAGTTCAAATGGGTATTCACGAGGCTGGGGAGGTCGTTTATTCGTTCCCGAAGCGGAGGCACCGTGACTGTGATCACATTCAGCCGGTAATATAGGTCCTCGCGAAATGTTCCCTCTTCCACCTTCTCGCTCAAGTTTCGATTGGTAGCAGCAATGAGCCGTAAATTGGACTTGTGAGAGTTTGTTTCGCCAACGCGCTCGTATTCTCGCTCCTGTAACAAACGCAAAAGTTTCACCTGAATATCGAGCGGAAGTTCGGCTATCTCATCCAGAAAAAGAGTTCCCCTGTCTGCGGCCGTAACCTTGCCCCATTTTTCCGCAATAGCGCCGGTAAAAGCTCCTCTTGCGTGCCCGAACAGATCGCTTTCGAGGAGTTCTCGCGAAAGACTCGGACAGCTTACGGTGACAAAGGCTGCTGTTGCCCGCGGACTCCGGCGACGAATGGCTTTCGCCAGGACGCTTTTTCCCGTCCCGCTTTCACCGAGAAGCAAAATCGTAGCATCGCTCCCAGCGGCTTTGAATGCGACTTCGAGCGCCCTCTGCATTTGGGGAGACTCGCTGCTCAAGATGTAGTCGAGCGAGCCGCCGGCGGAATCCGACTCAAGCTCGGCCACCCGATTTTCCAGCTTTCGCGTTTGCTCCACCCTTTCCAGTACCTGTCGAAGCTGCTCAGGAGTGCATGGTTTCTGGAGACAGTCGAACGCTCCGCGTTTAATCGCGGTCACCGTGGTTTCAATGGTGGCATAGGCAGTGATCAGGATGACGGCAACCCGGGGCGAGATGGTCAATATCTCATCCAGCAATTCGAGCCCGCTTTCCTCGCTGAGGCGCATATCCAGCAGGATTACGTCGAAGCCATTGTTTCTGAGGGCGTGCAGCGCAAGCGCGCCGTTGGCTGCTGTCGTAACCTGATGCCTCATCGCCTCCAACGCCGCCGACAGTGCAGAGCGGATACTCTTTTCGTCATCGATGATTAGGATGTGCACAACAGTTGGGGAGTTTAATACGGCGCCGCTCCCATTTTGGGGGAAGCGTGTCAGCCCAAGTCTGTTAGCTTTTGTCGTGCCATGGATGCGTCCGGCATGGCAAATATCACAGTACGTGTGGCTTGCGATAGATCATCGGAATGCGGCCCTTGGAATTGAAAAGGCATTTTGCATGATTCCCGCCTTTCGCCATTTGCACTATGCAATACAGCGGAGCGCCCGGAGTTGCAGTTCTTCCACCGCTGATCGGCGCCGATTTCACGCGGGAAAACGCCATCACAGCAATTGGCCTTACTGGGGCGCCCCGTATTTTTGGCGAAGTTCCAGATTGACTTGCAACACATTGACCAGCTTCTCGCCCGCCAGCCCCCCGAAGGGCGCGGATGCGTTGGCCAGAAGAATTCCGTCGATCTCGCTACGGACGGCAGACGGGTCGCGCTTGGTGTCCGTGGCCCATTTCGCAGCAATGCCACCGTCCAGTTGAAATTCGGCGTTCTGAAGCGTGATATGCGGGTCCAGGCCAGAGCCGGAGGAGGTCACCAGATCGCCGGGGACATCCTGCAATTGGGCATCTGGATGGTCCTGGAGCCACATATCGAAGAAGTTCGACTGAATATCGGAGCCCACCTTGACAGGCTGGATCGCAACGGAGGTCGTTTTGCCGTCCGTGCCGGTTTGGGCGACGATGGAAGGGAATTGTCCCGGGTGGTCCTTGGAATAATGCTCAAAGAAGACAACCGCAAGGTCCGCCGGCTGCGGAGTGGGGATGGTAGGGTTATCCTTGATGAATTGCTTCACGATATCCGAATGGGCGGTCCCCCAATCTCCCACGGCCTGGAGGTGGTTCGCGTCCGTCTTTACCCATCCCTGGGCCATGCCGTTGTGAGCGTCAGCCCATTGAGCCACGATGGCGGGAGCGCCCTGAAACTTATCCTGCTGAAACCAAGCTTCGATGTCCGGCGCGACAGACTGCCCGGCCTTGGGACCGCTCTTGTAAGTCACAATGGGGCCGAGCGTGCCGGCCACGCGCCCGCGCAACGCATAGTTCGAGGCTGCCAGGGCCGATGAGGAAGATGCGGATGCGTCATAGGAGCAGGCGGATGGGCGCGGCTGGAAATACTCGGTCTTCGTGAAGGGTTGCGCGATGAGCAGCGAACCCACCGGATTGCCGTCGGGACCATTCAGCATGCTCCCGTCGGCTTGGAACTTGAAGAATGTTTGACCGATCAGCCACACGGCCGCCGGGTAAATGATACAGCAGATGACGACTGTGAAGACCAATAACCAGATGCTTTTTGTAATATATTTCATAAGTAGTAACTCCCTAAAATCACGCGACGAAATGCATGGCGACCATGAACAGGTCAATGACCTTGATGCCGATGAATGGCAGGATGACTCCTCCAAGGCCCCATACCAGCAGGTTCCTCCGCAATAGCGCGTCGGCGCCCAGTGGCTGATACTTAACCCCCCGGAATGCAACAGGAATCAAGGCGGGAATGATGAGGGCATTGAAGATAACGGCCGATAAAATAGCCGAGGTGGGTGAATGAAGGCGCATGATATCAATGGCCTTCAACCAGGGTAGAGTCCCTGCGAAGAGCGCCGGAATGATGGCAAAATACTTGGCCACGTCATTGGCTACCGAGAAAGTGGTCAGCGCACCGCGGGTCATCAACAGTTGCTTTCCTATCTCCACGACTTCAATCAGTTTCGTCGGGTCGCTATCGAGATCCACCATGTTGGCCGCTTCCTTAGCTGCCTGGGTGCCGGCATTCATGGCCAGACCGACATCCGCTTGAGCGAGCGCCGGCGCGTCGTTTGTGCCATCGCCCATCATCGCAACCAGTTTTCCCTCCGCGTGTTGCTTGCGCAGATAGGCCAGTTTGGTTTCGGGCGTGGCTTGCGCGACAAAGTCATCCACCCCCGCCAGCTTGGCAATCGTTGCGGCGGTTAGCGGATTGTCACCGGTTACCATCACCGTGCGGAGCCCCATCTTCCGGAGCCGGTCGAAGCGCTCCTTCATCATCGGCTTCAACACGTCTTCCAGCACGATCACCCCGACGATTTGGTCGCCGTCGGCAACAACGAGAGGAGTGGCGCCTTTTGATGCCACACCGTCCACCAGCGGCTTGAGTTCAGCCGGCGCCTTCCGCCCGTCGGCCTCTACGAGTTTCACAATCGAATCGGACGCCCCTTTTCTGATGCGACGGCCTCCCGGAAGGTCAACCCCGCTCATCCGGGTTTGCGCGGTAAACGGCACGAATTCCGCCTGCGCGGGAACATTGACCGGCGCCTCGCCAAGCGCTTCGAACGCCTTTACAATGCTCTTGCCTTCGGGTGTTTGATCGGCTCCTGACGCCATGGCGGCAAGCCTGCCAACATCCACCGCCTTATACGTCCCTACCGGCAGGAATTTGGTCGCCTGGCGGTTGCCCATCGTAATGGTGCCCGTCTTATCCAGAAGCACGATATCCACGTCACCAGCCACCTCGACTGCCTTGCCACTTTTTGCGATGATGTTATGTTGCAAGGCGCGGTCCATGCCCGCGATGCCGATCGCGGCAAGCAATGCACCGATGGTGGTGGGGATAAGACATACGAGGAGCGCCACGAGCGTGGGCACATCCGTGCCGAGGCTATGGAGAGGATCCGTTATCCCCATATAACCCATCATGTATTGCTCCGCATTCCACGCCATCGGCCAGAGCGGTACGACGACAATGAGGAAGATTAGTGTAAAGGCGGTCAGCACGAGCGTCAGCGCGATCTCATTCGGGGTGCGTTGACGAATAGCCCCCTCCACCAGTGCGATCATCCGATCGAGAAACGACTCCCCTGCGCCTGCGGTGATCCGGATGATAATACGGTCGGAGATAACCAGGGTGCCGCCTGTGACGCCCGAGCGATCGCCTCCCGACTCACGAATGACCGGCGCCGATTCACCTGTAATCGCGGATTCATCTATGGAGGCGATACCATCGATAATCTCGCCGTCGCCAGGAATCGTCTGCCCCGCCTCTACGGCAACGCAATCACCAACCTTCAACTCGGTTGAGGAAACCTCCTCGGTGGTGCCACCACTCCGCAACCGATGCGCGACGGTGGTACGCCGAGTGCGACGGAGGGAATCCGCCTGCGCCTTGCCGTGGACTTCCGCGAGAGCGGTGGCAAAGTTTGCAAACAGCACTGTTGCAAAGAGCCATGCGTCCAGGGCGATGAAATAATTGATCGAAACCTGGCTGACCGCCTGCCCAAGCGCTGCCTTCACCACAAACAGAAGGGTGAGGAAGGCGCCGATCTCCACCACAAACATCACCGGATTCTTCCACTGGATATCCGGACGAAGCATCACGAACGCCTGCTTCAATGCTGGAATTGATGATTCCCACGTGAAGACCGCCTTTTGACGGCGCGGCGCGCGCCCCGTGCCCGGAGAAAAGTTAATATCCGGCGTTGTTGCTGTAGTCATCGATATTGGTTCCTGTTAACTTGTAAGTTGAAATCGGTTGTTGGTTGTAATGTTGGGTCACCCGCCAAACGGGATGGGGCCGAAGTGCTCCGCAATTGGACCGAGAACGGCGACTGGCAAGAAGAGCAACGCCTGAATGATCACGATCGTCGCGAAGAGGAGGCATGCGAATGTTGGCGTGTCGTCTCTCAACGTTCCCAAGCCAAATGGGGCGGCCTGCTTCGCGCCGAGGTAGCCGGCCATAGCGATTGGCGCCACGATCGGCAGGAACCGGCTGATGATAATGACGAAGGCCGTGGCAAGATCCCACGCGACAGCCATTGGCGACGGGTTGGGATTGTTATTCAGACCATAGCTGACACCCAGACCATCGAAGGCGGAGCCGTTATTGGCAGAGGCCGACGAGAACTGATACATGATTTGCGAGAAGCCGTGCGGGCCTGGATTGCTTGTAGCCCCGGTCCCCCAAGCTGTCGCGGCAAAGAGCCCCGTGGGTCCCAGAACCATGATCGGATGGACGAGCAGGGCGATCATCGCGAGTTTCATTTCCCGGCCGCCAATCTTCCTGCCCAGGTATTCGGGGGTCCTCCCGACCATTTGGCCGGCTATGAAAATACCCACGATAAGGAAGAGCAGCAGATTGATCATGCCCACGCCCTTGCCGCCGAAGATACAGTTGAGCCACATTCCGACCATCGGAGAGAGCGCGGCGATGGGGTTCAAGCTGTCATGCTCGCAGTTGATTCCGCCGTCGGTGACGTCCACCGTGAGCGCGGCGAATGTCGGCCCGGCCGACGTGCCGAAACGCATTTCCTTTCCTTCCAGGTTGCCCAGGTGTTGGTCAACCGGCAACCCGCATACAGCCGGCAACGTCACCGTTCGTTTGCCTCCCGGCGCCGTTGCGCTCGGCATATCGTACGATTGCGCAACAGGATGCGCGGTCAATCCAGGGTTCGGCTTCAGCGAATCGAAATAAACCGCCCAGACAACCGTGCATATCATCATGAACATCATGACGCCAAAAATGACCCACCCGTGCGCCAGCCGCTTCAGCATCCTTCCGTACATCAGGACTAGCGAAAATGGGAAGAGCATCATCGCTACACAGGAGAGAAAGTTCGTGAGCGCCGTGGGATTCTCGAAAGGGTGCGCCGAGTTCATCCCGAAGAATCCGCCTCCATTCGTTCCCAGTTGTTTCATCGGGACGAAGCAGGCGAGAGGACCCACCACAATGGTCTGTTGATTTGCGACGCCGTTTGTCATTCCCATCGCACCGTTCTCCAGCGTCGAAACGATGTGTGCGCATTTCAACGTCATCGGGCTCCCCTGTTGAAGAAAAACAATGGCCAGGATGAACGAGATGGGCAGAAACATGTAGATCACCACCCGCCACATATCGACGAAGAAGTTGCCCACGTGCGCGTCCCCCCGGAAGGCGCGGATGATCGCTGTGAGTCCGCAGAAGCCAAGCGAAGCCGACAGAAAGAAATTGGTCAGACAGAAGAATATTTGCGTGAAATTCGAGAAAACCTGATCTCCTGAATAATGCTGAAGGTCGGTGTTCGTCATAAACGAAATCACCGCGTGGAAAATTGTCGTGGGAGCGATGGCACCACGACCGAGTTCATTGAGCGGCATCCAGGGCTGAAGAACGAGCACCGCGAAACCAAAGACGAAGAGCGCGGTATTGAAAATCAACAACGCGGCCGTGTATTGCTTCCAATTCATCGGACCGCTATCGAGCCGGTGTTCGAAAAACTTGAAGAAACCGGGCGCCTTGTAGGATCCGTTCATGATCCACGTCAGGTACTTGCTGAGCGGAATGGCCAGAAGGGTCGTGACCAGGAGAATCAACGCTGGAATAAGCCAGATTTGCATAGGTTCGTCTTTCTAGGATCGGTTCAACGCTCCGGAGCTTAAAACCATTCGGGCCGAATCATGGCCACCCACAGGTAAATGAAGAGAAATAGCGAGATGGCTGCTGTCAGGTATAACATGGTGTTTTCTGGGTTAGATGTGCTCGCACGCCACCAGGAAGAGGTACACTCCTGCCATTGAGATGATCCCGGCCGCGAACAACGCCGGTAGCCAAATAGATAGATTCATAATTTTAAACTTCTTGTATTGGCATCTCAGACAGGCTCACACCTGCCTTCGAAACCGTGCCGAACATATTAGCACCCGCTATGCCACGCGGTTTTTTCGGTTCGCAATATACTTGCCGCAAGCCACTTATGCTTAAAGAGAGTTAAAACTTCATTTTTTGCGTTTTGCAATACATTAGCCAATAGGTACAAATTTCGCCACTGCCCTTTCGGGCTCACTCCTGGCATCCTGCAAAACGCAAGAATAGTTTTCTAAAGCCAGTTACAAATACCCGGCTGAGCCTGTCAGTTGGCTCGACTGCGGCTGAAAAGGGCAGTCATCCCCATTCAAAGTATTGCGTAGCGTCTTCGGATCCGGCAATCCGCATGGATAGAAAGCGGCAAACATTGCAGAATGCAACACCTTAACCTGTATTGAAAATACAATGCATTTCCTAAGACGCTGCATATCAGGCGCTTAAATCTCGACTCTGCGAGTCTGGCATACCTTTTGCGTGTGAACTGCACCATGCCTATCTTAATTGTGGACGATGAGCGGAAAGCGCGGCGGATGTACCGAGGCGCTCTCTCTCACCTGGGTTATGATCTGTACGAAGCCAACTCAGGTCCGGCTGCATTGGAAAAATGTGAGGAGAGAAAGTATGACGCGGCGATTCTCGATTTGGAGATGCCGGGAATGGATGGCTTCGACCTGCTGGAATCCATGCAGCAACGTGGAATAACAACACCGGCTGTATTTGTCATGGAGGATGGAGACGTTCCGAATAGGGTGCGCGCAATGGAACTCGGGGCCATCGACTTTCTCCACAAGCTGCCCGCTCCCGAGCAGTTGCGCGATGCGGTGAACGACATCCTCATCCGCCATATACCAGACCTCCCCGTCCCGGATGTCCGCGATTGCAATTACTACCTGCGTTCAGCGAAGCGTTCCATTAACCTGCGCGATTTTCCGAGTGCGAAAAAGCATCTGATAAAGGCTCTTGATATCGATCCGGAGTCGATTCAGGCGATTCACCTCGTCGGGGTCATGCTTGAGATGCGCGAAGAGCACACGAATGGCATTTCTCGACGAATCTAAACGATCACAAAACTCACGTCCACGAGTTCGCGTGTCAGCACCTCAACCAGTGAAGGGCGGAGCCGCCAACGGCTAAGATTATTTTTGGCAGGCCGCCCAATGACCATGTGAGCGATGCTGTATTCGTGAGCAAATGAAATCAGCGCCTGCCCCGCTTCCTCACTTTGCAGGACAACTGCGTTCCCACCCATCCTCTGCGCAAGCTCCATAGCCTCCATGAGTCTTCGCTGAACCTCGCTATCCATCTTGCCGGGCGCGTCGTGAGGAGTGTGTACATTGACGGCGTGCCAGGGCGCGTTCAGTTGGGCTGCAATACGCATAGTCTCGCGTATCATCACCCCGAAGTCGGGGCTGCGGCTGCCCAAAGCGACTGCCACTTGCCCGAGGCTGTACTTCACATCCACGAGCGCGGACGCCTCGCGTTGTTTACGACCGAGATAATATGCCGTTTTACTCAGTGTCATGTCGCGCAGGCGCCTGAGTATCTTCTCGGTGAAGAAATTCTCCATCGCCAATTGCACCCGCTCCATCGAATAAATCTTCCCGGCCTTCAAACGCCGCACTAACTTTTCGAGAGGCACATCGACAGTCGAAATCTGGTCGGCGCTCATGACCACATCATCCGGCACGCACTCCTTCACGTGAACGCCGGTCACCTGTTCCACGATGTCATTCAGGGATTGCAAATGCTCGATGTTTACTGTGCTGATGACATTGATCCCGGCGTTCAGCAAATCCTGCACCTCCTCGTAGCGTTTCCGCTTTTCCGATCCTGGCGCGTTCGTGTGTGCGAGTTCATCGACCAGCGCCACGGTTGGTTTCCGCGCCAGCACGGCGTCCACGTCCATCTCCTTCAATGTTGTCCCGCGATATTGGACGAGCCGCGGCGGAATGATTTCCAACTCCTTGATCTGCGCGGTGGTCTCGGGTCGCTGGTCGTGAAGCTCCACGTACCCGATGACCACATCGACTCCGTACCTCCTGAGCCTATTGCCCTTCGCGAGCATCTGATAAGTCTTGCCGACGCCGGGGCAAGCTCCGAGATACAACCTAAGCCTGCCACGATGCTGCTGGCGGACCAGTTGCAGAAAATCGTCCGGGCTGGATTTAGCCTGTGCCGATGCTTCAGGCATGGAGCGGATGGTTGGTTACAGTTTTCCGTCCAATGCGAGGTTTAACTTCAGGACGTTTACACGGGGTTCGCCAAAGATGCCGAGGTCGCGGCCATCCGTGTATTTCTGGACGAGGGAGGCAACTTGATCCGGGGAAAGGTTACGAGCCTTTGCGACGCGGGGCGTCTGGAGGACGGCATTCTGCACGCTGATGTGCGGATCCAGGCCGCTGCCGGAGGAGGTCACGGCATCCGCGGGCACCGCGGCATCCGCGGCAAGACCGTTTTGCTTACGGTAGGCGTCCACGGCCGCCTTTATACTGTCGTTAAGCTTCTGCGAGGTCGGCCCGAGATTGGTGCCGCCGGAACTGGTGGCGTCATAACCAGTGCCCGCGGCGGAAGGACGCGAGTTGAAATATTTGTCGCTGGTGAAGTTCTGGCCGATCAATTCCGAACCGAGGACGGTGCCGTCCTTGGTTGTGATCAGGCTGCCGTTGGCCTGGTGGGAGAAGAGCGCCTGACCGACTCCCCACACCGCGAGCGGATAGAGCCCGCAGAGAATAATTGCCAGGACGATGGTGGTGATGATAGAGTTCTTGATATCGATGATGATGTTTTTCATGGCACGGTAAGTATTGAAGGTTTGAAAGTGAGGCCGCCCCAGTTGCTCCGCTTTGCCCGTATGTCAGAGGCAAGGCATTGAAGCTTCCGGGGCGGCGCGGTGGTCATGCTAAGTGGAGCGCGTTGATGAGAATATCGATGGCTTTGATCCCGATGAAGGGGATGATCACGCCGCCGACGCCGTAGATCAGCACATTGCGCTGCAGGATTTTCGCGGCGCCGAGCGGGCGGAATTTCACGCCCTTGAGCGCCAGCGGGATGAGCAGGACGATGATGATCGCGTTGAAAATAACCGCGCTCAGGATCGCGCTGTGGGGCGATTGCAGATTCATGATATTCAGCGGCGAGATCGCCGGGAATGTCCCGAGCAGCATCGCGGGAATGATGGCAAAGTATTTGGCCACATCATTGGCCACGCTGAAGGTGGTGAGCGCGCCGCGGGTAATGAGGAGTTGTTTGCCAATCTCGACGATCTCAAGCAGCTTGGTCGGGTTCGAATCGAGATCGACCATGTTGCCGGCTTCCTTTGCGGCCTGTGTGCCCGTGTTCATCGCCACGCCCACATCGGCCTGGGCAAGCGCAGGCGCGTCATTGGTGCCGTCGCCGGTCATGGCGACCATCCTGCCTGCGGCCTGCTCTTTGCGAAGATAGGCGAGCTTGTCCTCGGGTTTCGCCTCCGCAAGGTAGTCATCCACACCGGCCTCCTTGGCGATGGCGGCGGCTGTCAGCTTGTTATCCCCGGTGATCATCACCGTGCGGATGCCGATGGCGCGGAAGCGTTCGAACCGCTCCGCGAGACCTCCTTTGACAATGTCCTTGAGATAAATAACGCCCAGGGCCTGGGTCTTTTTCGCGACCACGAGCGGAGTTCCGCCGTTGCCGGAAATGGCATCCACATGCGCTTCGACCTCATTTGGCAATCCACCTTCATCGACCCAACTGCGAATGGAACCGGCCGCGCCTTTGCGGTAACTGGTGCCATCGATGTCCACGCCGCTCATGCGCGTTTGCGCCGTGAAGGGAACGAAGGTGGCGTGCGGAAGCTCGGAGATTTCGCGTCCCCGCAGGCCGTATTTCGTCTTGGCCAGGACGACGATGCTGCGGCCCTCCGGAGTCTCGTCGGCCAGCGAGGCGAGTTGCGCTGCCTCGGCTAACTGCTGCTCGGTGATGCCGGGCGCAGGCATGAATTGCACGGCCTCTCGATTTCCCATGGTGATCGTGCCGGTCTTGTCCAAAAGAAGCACGTCCACGTCGCCCGCGGCTTCCACCGCGCGTCCGCTCATCGCCAGCACATTCGTCTGCACCAGCCGGTCGATGCCGGCGATGCCAATGGCGCTCAACAGGCCGCCGATGGTCGTGGGAATGAGACAGACCAGCAGCGATACGAGGACCGGAATAGTGAAATTGACGCTGACATACAAGCCGTATGCCTTCAAGGACAGGAGCACTACGAGGAAGATCAGGGTAAGTGCCGACAATAGAATGGTGAGCGCGATCTCGTTCGGGGTCTTCTGGCGTTTTGCCCCTTCGACCAGGGCGATCATGCGATCGAGGAATGTCTCGCCGGGATTGGATGTGATTTCGATCTTAACGACATCGGAAAGCACCCTAGTGCCCCCGGTGACGGCGCTTCGGTCACCGCCGGCTTCGCGGATGACGGGAGCGGATTCGCCGGTAATCGCGGATTCGTCCACGGTCGCGGCACCCTCTATGATATCGCCGTCGCCGGGAATGAATTCTCCGGCGGTCACGACAACGACATCGCCCTTCCTCAACTCCTCCGCAGTGACCTTCTCGGTGCCGGATCCCTTGACCCTGTTGGCATAAGTCTGGGTCCGCGCCTTGCGCAATGAATCGGCCTGGGCCTTGCCGCGGCCTTCGGCCATCGCCTCGGCAAAGTTCGCAAAGAGCACCGTGAACCAGAGCCAGAGCGTGATTTGCAGCAGAAATCCGGAGGTATCTCCGCTGCCGCCTGTGATCAGAAGGGCGGTGGTGACGGCAGCACCGACTTCCGTCACGAACATGACGGGGTTGGCGACTAGGGTCAGCGGATTGAGTTTTACAAAGGACTGGCCGATTGCCGGCCCGATAATTGCCGGATCGAAGATGGATTGTTTTTTAGCAGCCATAAATATTGAAAATTAGTGGTCAGGTGGTGGTAAATCAGAACAGCTTTCCAGCATGCATGAGGAAGTGTTCAACAATTGGGCCCAGTGCGAGAGCCGGGAAGAAGTTCAGCGCGCCGATCAAAAGGATAACTCCGAGCAAGAGGGAGATGAACAAAGGTCCGCTTACAGGAAACGTGCCCAGGCTTTCCGCAAGCAGCCGCTTTTTCCCAAGGTTGCCCGCCAGGGCCATGATCGGGATGACCATGGCAAATCTTCCCAGGAGCATCGCAAAGGCCAGCGTGTCGTTATACCATGGAGTATTTACCGAAAGGCCGGCAAAGGCGCTGCCGTTGTTCGCCACGCAGGAACTGTATGCATAAAGGATTTCGCTGAATCCGTGGGGGCCGTTGTTATTGGTTCCATCGGTCGCGGCATGGCTGATTGGGTCCGGCGGCCCCCATTTGTTCAAGCAGGCCCATGCGCTGAAGCCGAGAATCGTGAAGGAAAGGATCAAGATCACGAAGGAAGCCATCTTGACATCGTAAGGTTCGATCTTTTTGCCGAGATACTCGGGTGTCCGGCCAATCATCAGGCCGCAGATGAAGACGGTCAGGACAATGAAGATGATCATGCCATACAAACCCGCGCCGACACCGCCGAAGACAATCTCGCCAAGGTGGAGGTTGAACAAAGGAACAAGACCCCCCAGGGGAGTCAGGGAATCATGCATGCAATTGACCGCGCCGCAGGAGGCGTCGGTGGTGATGGTCGCGAAGAGCGAGGAATTGAAGATGCCAAAGCGCACCTCCTTGCCCTCCATATTGCCGCCGGCCGTATCGATGCCCAATTGGGTGTGGATCGGGTTGCCCGCGGCTTCATAATGCCAGCAAACCAATGCTCCTCCAAGGAAAAGGACGAGCATTGCGGCCCAGACCGCCCAGCCGTGCGACTGATGCTTGACCATGCGGCCAAGGTAATAGGTGAGCGCGCTCGGGATCGCGAAGATGGCGAGCATTTGCAGAAAATTGGAAAACGGCGTGGGATTCTCGAAAGGCTGGGCCGCGTTGGCATTGGTGTATCCACCGCCATTGGTACCAAGCATTTTGATCGGAATTTGAGAGGCCATCGGCCCCTCAACGATGCTTTGGGAGTCCACCTTCTGGTTGACTATTACCTGTGCGCCCTTGGCATCGAGAACGGGGTTTCCCTGGGCATCCGTCTTGCCAACCTGCGCTGTGAAGGGATCGCTGAGCGAGACGGTGTCATAGGGCTTGAAGTTCTGGATCATGCCCTGGGAGACCAGCATGATCGCGAAAACGAAACAAATCGGGAGCAGCACGTAGTAATTGATTCGAAAAAAGTCCGTCCAAAAGTTGCCGATCGTCTTCGTGTTATGACGGGCTATTCCTCTCACCACCGCAGCGGCTATGGCGATGCCAGTGGCCGCCGAGGTGAAGTTATGAAGGGTCAGCGCCACCATCTGCGACAAATAAGACATTGTGCCCTCGCCGCCGTAACTCTGCCAGTTGGTATTGGTCACGAAGCTGACCGCGGTGTTGAATGCCAGGTCCCCCGAGAGCGACGGAAGCTTTTGCGGGTTCAGCGGCAGCGAACCCTGGAGGCGGAGAATGGCGTAGGTGAAAAGCATGGCAACCACGCTGAACATCAGCAGGGAAACGCTGTATTGTTTCCAATCCTGCTCCTTTCGCGGATCCAGGCCGCAAAGCTTGTAGCTGATCTTTTCGAACGGTTTGACAATGGGATCGAGAAATGTTTTTCCATCCGCGTCGAGCACGCGCATGAGGTAAAGGCCGAGCGGTTTGGTGATCGCCAAAAGCACCAGGACATAGACGAGCAGTTGAATCCAGCCAGAGGCATTCATAATGGTAATAAAATTTAGGCAGGTGATTTAGAATTTTTCGGGACGAATGATGGTGAAAATCAAATAGATGATCAATCCGAGGGAGATAAGGCCGACAATGGTATCTGACATAAAATAGGTTCTCCGGTTAGACTTTGTCGCAGGCCATGACATACAGGATCATGAGCGCGAAGAAGGCCAGGCCGGCCAGTGTGTAGTATAGGTCAATCATAGGTGTGTATGGTGGATGATGGTTTTGGGAAGGTTTCAGTGCTTTTCCCGGCTGTTGCCGCGGAGGCAATACTCCCCGAATCGCCAGTCGAACCGGCGTCGGTTCGTCATGGGCGACGGATCGCATTCGCGAGGCAGTTGTACCGGGGGATACAACTGCAGGACCTACGACTTCAGGGATTGCGTCTTCAAAGGGTTACATCATTAGTGCCATTGTTTTGGCTTCTCCGCTCCTTAGCTTACAACGTGCCAACTCTCTTGCGCCACAGCACAACATACTCATACCCTGTCTCTTACGCTATAACGCTTTCAGTTTATGTCGCCAAAAAACTCTCGCTATTTGCACGATTCGCACTTGTTGAAGACGCAAATTGCACGATTCAGCCGCGCTCCAAGACGGCATAAGGCTCTTGGGGTGAACTCATGGTGATGCGCTCGGCGACCCTCCGCTGGCAAGGCGGTCTCTTGAGCGAAAATAATGTTGCCTTGCCGCGCTCGCGGCCGGCCACCATCCGCACCTCCGAAGACACCATCAGCCTATTGCGGCGACTGGCGGGTAACTACCCCCGATGCCGTCATCGCCGGCATCCTCAACCGGCAGCAACGCACAACGGCTACGGGACTCTCATTCAACGCCAACCGGGTCAGCAGCCTTCGCACCCATTGGAACATCCCCTGCTTCCAAACCACGCCCCAAGCCCGGCAGGGAGAGTGCGTGACGATCGCTCACGCCGCCGAAACCCTCGGGGTCGCCCCTTCGACTCTTCATCGCTGGCTCAACGAAGGCTTCGTCGCTGGCGAACAGGTCACCGCCGGCGCCCCATGGCGCATTCGGCTCACCGCCGAATTACGCTCGCGCTTTGTCGAAAAGGCTCCGCAAGGCTATGTGCCGATGATCGATGCAACACGTATCCTCGGCGTCTCCCGCCAAACCGTCTTGCAGCGTGTAAAGCGCGGCGAACTCGATGCCATCCACCTCCATTGCGGACGCCGAAAAGGCTTGCGAATCAAGCTCCCGTCAACGCTTCCCGATCTCTTCAGCCCTTCTTCCACAGATGGGGGTGTAGTATGAACATGCTTCCAAAAACCCACGAATGTCTGCGTCCAGTACCCAGTTCACTTTCCGCAGTTGAATCCCTGTCGCCAACGCGTCGAGCGCGTCGTGCGCTCCACGTCCCGGCCGGAATCCATACGAGAAGCCCAGAAAGTCCGCCTCATAGATGGCATTGAGGATTTCGACCACCGCACCCTGTACGATCTTATCTTCCAAGGCGGCGATGCCCAGTGGCCTCATTCGTCCATCTGCTTTCGGGATATACACCCGGCGAGACAGCTTTGCTCGATAACTTCCCAGATGTACCCGGTCGCACAATTTCTTGAGATTGGCTTCCAGATTCACCCGGTATTGCTGCCACACAACCCCATCCACTCCCGGAGCAGCCTTTGGCTCCAGACGATGAAACGCCTTGAGCAGATTACCTTCGTTGAGGTGATGGAGCAGCGCGGTGAACTTCATCTTTTTGTCCTTTCGCGCGTTTTGACGCACACGTTCCAACCCGGGTGACACCTCATGTTTCCGGCTCTGCGTCCGGGAGATGCCTGGTTGAAACGTGTTCCTCTTGATTGAGTCCCTTTTCTCCACCAACTCCGCCTCCGGGATGACCCTCTGGGTCTTCTGGATTCTGTTCGCTGGCTTCTTCGATACTACGGACTCATCCGACTCCCCATGCCCACTCATCCCCACCGTTTGGCTGGTGGCCTTCGTGGGGCGCTCCGGGCGCTTTTCTTCGCCCGGAGGAGCATGGGGTCTCCCAGTTCCTGCGCTGGAAGCTTCGATACGTGCAGAGGGTCTGCGACCGCGCGGGTCTGCCGGTGAACTCGCCTTGGCGCTCACCTGCATGTTGCCTTCCGCTTCGGATAACGGCGTCGGCGACCCGGATTCTCGGATTTCGCGGCTCGATACCTCGCCCGCATCTGCCCCTGTCAACGCTTCGTGACAGCCCTTGCGGCCCGCCCCGCATGACTCGGGGTCAGGATGGAATGGCACTAAGATAAGGCGGGTTTAGGATTTTTTGGCGCTTGGTTTTCGGCGGACACTTTCCGCTGAATTTAGCAGCACTTCCTGGCTGATGGCGCG
>Ga0302320_10007663_pt1 | contig 23708 bp, 22 predicted proteins | sample Bog_T0_3_FD_202130 | JGI IMG/M metagenome (GOLD analysis project Ga0302320, IMG submission 202130) | Peat permafrost microbial communities from Stordalen Mire near Abisko, Sweden - Bog_T0_3 | ecosystem: Environmental > Terrestrial > Soil > Wetlands > Peat | place: Sweden: Abisko, Stordalen Mire...
GCTCACGTCGGTGAGCGCGGCCACCGGCCGCTTGCCGCGGAAGGTCTTGCTGACATTTTCTGCAAGGACTGCGTTCATAAGTGCTTTCATCGTGCCAGAGCAGGGAGTGGAGTGGCGCAAAGTTGCGCATCCGATCTTTCGCCGGGGGAACTGCCAAGGGGAGGAGTGCCGCCGGGGCCAGGTTGGTTCCCGGCCGCGGGAATGGCGTTATATTGAATCCATCACGATAGGAGACCCGCCCATGATCTATTCCACGGAGGTCCAACACATGTGCCGTGTGGCCCAGGGGCCCAACCACGGCCCGGCGCCGATCCCCCAGGAAGGCCGCTGGGTGCAGGCCAAGGAGATCAAGGACATCTCCGGGCTCACCCACGGGGTGGGCTGGTGCGCGCCCCAGCAGGGGGCCTGCAAGCTCACCCTGAACGTGAAGGAAGGCGTCATCCAGGAAGCCCTGGTGGAAGTCATCGGCTGTTCGGGCATGACCCAGAGCGCCGCCATGGCCGCCGAGATCCTCACCGGCAAGACCATCCTGGAGGCGCTCAACACCGACCTGGTGTGCGACGCCATCAACACCGCCATGCGCGAACTGTTCCTGCAGATCGCCTACGGCCGCAGCCAGACCGCCTTCTCCGAGGGCGGCCTGCCCATCGGCGCGGGGCTGGAGGACCTGGGCAAGGGCCTGCGCAGCCAGATCGGCACCATGTACAGCACCGCCGCCAAGGGCGTGCGCTACCTGGAGATCGCCGAGGGCTACGTCACCCGCATGGCCCTGGACGAAGAGGACGAAGTGATCGGCTACGAGTTCGTGAACCTGGGCAAGATGATGGAGGCGGTCCAGAAGGGCGTGGAACCGGGCGAGGCCATCAAGCGCTGCACCGGCACCACCGGCCGTTTCACCGAGGCCGCCCGCACCATCAACCCCCGGCATGATTAGGGAGCGTTGCGACATGACCTGTGCAGTCCAGGTCATGTCGCTACGGTCCCTTATGCCGGGGCCGCAACGGAAAGTTCATTCCAACTCCAGAACAACGGCGTAAGAGGAGGATCACCATGGCTCTGTTCGAAAGCTACGAACGCAGGATTCCCCAGATCGAAAAAGTGCTGGCCAAGTACCAGATCGAATCCCTGGAGGCGGCCCGGCAGATATGCTCGGCCAAGGGCGTCGACGTCTACGCCATCGTCAAGGAGATCCAGCCGATCTGTTTCGAGAACGTATGCTGGGCCTACATCCTGGGCGGCGCCATCGCCCTGAAGAAGGGCCAGACCCGGGCGGTGGACATCGCCCTGTCCCTGGGCGAGGGCATGCAGGCCTTCTGCATCCCCGGCTCGGTGGCCGAGGACCGCAAGGTGGGCCTGGGCCACGGCAACCTGGCCTCCATGCTGCTGAAGGAAGAGACGAAGTGTTTCGCCTTCCTGGCCGGGCACGAGTCCTTCGCCGCCGCCGAAGGCGCCATCGGCCTGGCCAAGAGCGCCAACAAGGCCCGCAAGGAGCCGCTCAAGGTCATCCTCAACGGCCTGGGCAAGGACGCCGCGCAGATCATCTCCCGGGTCAACGGCTTCACCTACGTCAAGACCCAGTTCGACTACGCCACCGGCAAGCTGGCGATCGTCAGCGAGCGGGCCTACTCCAAGGGCGAGAAGGCTAAGGTGCGCTGCTACGGCGCCGACGACGTGCGCGAAGGCGTGGCCATCAACCACCACGAGGGCGTGGACGTGAGCATCACCGGCAACTCCACCAACCCCACCCGGTTCCAGCACCCGGTGGCCGGCACCTACAAGAAGGAGTGCCAGGAGCAGGGCAAGCCCTACTTCTCCGTGGCCAGCGGCGGCGGCACCGGCCGCACCCTGCACCCGGACAACATGGCCGCCGGCCCCGCCTCCTACGGCATGACCGACACCATGGGCCGCATGCATTCCGACGCCCAGTTCGCCGGCTCCTCCTCGGTGCCGGCCCACGTGGAGATGATGGGGTTCCTGGGCATGGGCAACAACCCCATGGTCGGCGCCTCGGTGGCGGTGGCGGTGGCGCTGGAAAAGGCTTAGGATCCGCGCAAAAATGACCTGTGCTTTTCAGGTCATTTTTCTGCGGATCCTTATGCCGGAACTCCGACGGTACGTCCATGTTGTTTTTGCGCGACGGCCTGGTCCGGGAACCGCACCAGCTTCTGCCCGTCCTGCCGGTGCACGTGCCACTCGTAGTCCTGGCTGCATTCCCGCGCCGTGACCAGGATCACGAACTCGCTCAGGGTGTTGCCGATCGCTGAATGGTAGCGCAGGTAGTCGCCCATGGCCCGGGCCAGGCTCATGACTTGCGGGCTGTGCATCAGCGGCTGGAAGGGCCCGAATACCGGCAGCTGGCGCGCGGCGACGAAATCCTCCGCCGCTTTCTTCTGCTCAGGCGTGTATTGCGCTGGCGGAATGGTCGGGAGCCGCTCCCCTGCCTGGGCCGATGCGGCCAAGGCAGAGGCCAGGATCAGAGCGGTGGTGACGGCGTTCTTCATGGGGCCTCCAGTCAGGTTCAGGGGATCAGCCAGAGCGCGGCGGCGTAGATCACCAGCGAAACCACGAAGGTGACGGCGGTGTATCCCATCACCTTCTGGATCTTGATGCCCGCCACCGCCACCATCGGCACCGCCCAGAACGGCTGCAGCATGTTGGACACGTTCTCGGCCATGGCCACCCCCATGGCCGTGCGCGGCAGCGAGGCGTGCAGGCTGAGCGCCGCCGGCAGCACGAATGGGCCCTGCACGGCCCAGTGGCCGCCCGCGCTGGGGATCAGCAGGGTGATGATGAGCGAACTGAAGTAGCTCCACATGGGCAGCGTCACCGGGGTGGCGATGGCCACGAAGGCCTTGGCGATCAGCCCCGCCAGTCCGGTGCCGATCATGATGCCCATGATCCCGCCGTAGATCGGGTACTGCAGCAGCATGGAACCCGTCTGTCCGGCCGCTCTGCGGATGGAATCGGCATAGGCGATGGGCGAGCGCTGCAGGGCAAGGCCGATGAGCAGGAACACCAGGATGGTGGTGTTGATGTCCAGCTCGAAGCCCTTGCTGTACCAGGTCATGCCCAGGTAGCCGCAGCCCAGGATCAGCAGCAGCAGGGTGCCTGCGGCCGAGCGCTCCGCCCGCGCCGCGAACGAGGTTGCCGGCGCCGCCTTGCCGTGTCCGCCGCCCGCCTCGGCGGTGGTGGTGGAGGCCTTGAATTCGACCACATCCTCGGGCTTGGGGTGCATCCAGATGAAGATCCCGGTCATCACCACCACCACCAGCAGGCTCGGCACGAACACGAACGCGGCGAACACGGTCTGGCCCAGGCCGAGCACCTGGCCGGTGGACTTCTCCACCAGGTTCAGGGCGTTGCCGTGGGAGGCCTGGGACAGGGCGATGGAACTGGACAGTCCGCTGTTGCACACCGACCAGGCCGAATAGCTGCCCGCCACCAGCCAGGCGAAATCCACCTTGACCCGCCGGGCCACTTCCCGCGAGAGGAGGGCGCCGACCACCAGGCCCAGGCCCCAGTTCAGCCAGGCCGCCACCGCGACAATGGGGAACACGGTCAGGGCCGCCCGGGTCGGGGTGTTCGCCACCGACGCCAGCGCCTGCAGGCCCCGCTGCACCACCGGCGCATCGGCGATGGCATAGCCGGTGGCGAGGATCAGGATCATCTGCAGGGCGAACCCGAGGATGTTGAAGGTGCCGTTGTACCAGGAGGTCAGGATGGTGGCCGGAGAGCCGTTGCCGGCCAGGCACGCCGCCAGCACGATCACCACCAGGGTCAAGCCGATGGAGAGCACGAACGGGTCCGGCATGATCTGCTCGAAGGCATACACCAGGCCCCTCACGACGCCCCTGTGGGCGGGGGCCGGCGTGGGGGTTGCCGCAAGTTCCGTCGTGGACATCACTGGTTTCCTTTCAGGGCGAGGATGGTGCGGGCGTCGGCGGGAGACGCCACTTCCTTCTGGGCCTCCCTGATTAGGCGGGCCGCCCGCTCAACGAGCTCCGCGTTGGATCTGGCCAGACGGTGCTTGGCGTAGAAGATGTTGTCCTCCATGCCCACCCGCACGTTGCCGCCCAGGGCGATGGCGGCGAACAGGATGGGCAGATGGCCGGCGCCGATCCCGAAGGCCGACCACTGGGCATCGGCCGGCAGCAGGCTCTTGAGGTAGACCAGGTTCTCCACGGTCGCCGCGGTGCCGCCCGCGGCGCCGAGCACGAATTGATAGTAGCCGGGGGACTTGAGGATGCCCTGCTTCATGTAGTGGACGGAGTTGTAGAACATGCCGGCGTCGAACACCTCGATTTCCGGCCGGATGCCGTTCTCGATCATGGTCCTGCCCAGCTTCTCCAGGAATTCCGGAGGATTGAGGAACACGGTCTTGTGCATCCAGTTCATGGTGCCGGCGTCGAAGGAGGCCATGGGCGGCTTCAGTTCGATGATGTGCGCCATCCGTCTCTCTTCGCTGGCCCCGAATTCGCCCGAGGTGGTCAGGTTCAGGATGATGTCGCACTTTTCGCGGATCAGGCCGACGGTCTCGATGAAGCGTCCTTTGTCACAGGTGCCTTTGCCGTTGGCGTCGCGCATGTGCAGGTGGGCGATGGCGGCCCCGGCCTGCCAGCATTCGTAGACGTCGTCGGCGATCTCGCGGGGCGTCAGAGGCACGGCCGGGTTGAGCTCCTTGGTGGGCCAGGTTCCGGTGGGGGCAACAGTGATGATGGTCCTGGACAATGCATCCTCCTCGATGACGGATTCTCAGTTTGAAGTGGGATCATCAATCATACTGGGAACGGCAGTTCAGCCATGCATATCATTCGGGATCTGATCCGGGATCCGGGCGGTATCGGCACGACCCTGGTCACCCGGTTGCGTCAGTCCAGAGTCCCGCAGGTCGGTCCTCGATGGGGCTGGCCGGCAAAAAGGAGGCCCATGGGTTGAGTTTGGTGAAAAGATGATGGTCTGGCCTGGAGAAAAACGGATGTTCGGCATCCACCACTACTTGAGCTTCGTCGCTGCGATCCTGATCTTTCAACTGGTGCCCGGCCCCGGCACCCTGGCCATCCTCGGCGCCACGGCCCGGGGCGGGGTCCGGGCCGGCCTTGGCGCGGTGCTCGGCACGCTGCTGGGCGATTTCCTGTACATGCTGGCGGCGGTTCTGGGGCTCGCCGCCCTGGTTGCGTCCTACCCGATCGCTTTTACCGTCCTGCGCTGGTTCGGCCTCGCCTACCTGGTCTGGATCGGGCTGGCCCTGCTCCGGCCCGGCGCCGAAGCCACAGAGAAGACCGAGCCTCCGCCCATGGCGGGCTGGGTGCACTTCCGCCGCGCCTTCGCGGTCTCGCTCACGAACCCCAAGGTGATCCTCTTCTTCATGGCCTTCTTCCCGCTGTTCCTCAGGGCCGACGCCCACCCAGCCACCCTGGGGCTCATGATGGCCCACGTTTCCATCCTCAGCTTCATCTACCAGGCTGGACTGGTCCTCATCGGCACCGCGGCCGCCAGGCATCTGGGCAGGAACCGGACGGTGCGGACCTTGGCGATCCGGCTGGCGGGCCTGGCGCTCATCGGTTTCGGAGTCCGGCTCGCCCTGGACCACCGGTAGCCGCCACGGCGTCGACCGGCTACCGGCGCTCCACCAGCTCCTCCACCGGGAAGCGCACCTTGGCCAGCGAGGCGTACTTGTCGCCTTCGGCCCGGTAGCCCACCGCGCAGGCCACCACGGTGCGGAACGGGGTGGCCTTGAGGTCCAGGATCTCGTCGTACTGGTCGGGGTCGAGGCCTTCCATGGGGCAGGCGTCCAGCCCCAGAAGGGCGGCGGAGGCCATGAACTGGCCCAGGGCGATGTAGGCCTGGCGGGCGGCCCATTCGGGCACGCTGGCGGCCCGGGGGCCGGTGACCAGGGTGCCCACCATCATGCCGCGGTAGCCGGCCAGGTCCTCGGTCTTGCCGCCGCGCACCTGGGTGGTGCGCTGGATCAGGCGGTCCACGTCCGCTTCGGTCATCTGCTGCCGGGCCAGGAACACCACCAGGTGCGAGCAGTCGGTGATCTGGGCCTGGCCCCAGGAGGCCGCGCGCAGCCTGGCCTTGAGCTGGGGGTCGGCCACGACGATGAACCGGTAGGGCTGCAGCCCGAAACTGGAGGGGGTCAGCACCAGGCTCTTCTCCAGGGTCTTCAGGTCGGCCTCGGAAATCTTGCGGGCCGGGTCGAACACCTTGGTGGCATAGCGCCAGTTGAGGGCTTGGATGAGGGTGTCGGGAGCGCAGGGGGACATGGGGCCTCTTGGAAAAGACCAGTCTACCACGGCCGGCTGGCCGGGTTTCTGCTGATGGCGTAGGCCAGCAGCCCGGCCAGGAGGCCCGCCGGCACGTCCACCAGGTAGTGGGCGCGCAGGTAGACCACTCCAGGCAGCAGCAGCGCGGTGATCACCGCCAGGGCGGGGAACAGCCTGGGGAGGGCGCGCCGGGCCATGAGGGTGAGCAGCAGGGCCACGGCGATGTGCGAGGAGGGGAAGGCGCCGCCGCGGATCTCGCCGCCGGAGGTGAAGAAGTCCAGCACGTGGTTGAACAGGTAGCCCGGGTGCAGCTGGGGCCCCAGGCCGGGCGGGAACCAGTAGTGCGGGCCCACGGTGGGGAACAGCCAGAAGAAGGCGTAGCAGGCGAAGAAGCACCCGGTGGTGGCCAGGATCACCCGTTCCGCCGCCGCGTAGCCCCGGGTGGCCAGGGTGCCCACGCAGACCACCGGGACGAACAGGTAGTAGGCGAAGTAGGCGAAGCAGAACAGCTCGGAAAGCCAGCGCCAGGGCAGCCAGGGCTGCATGGCCAGGGACGGCTGCAGGCCCCAGAGCCGGGCCTCCAGGGCGGCCAGGGTCCCGTCCAGCGGCGCGGCGCGCAGGACCGGCCAGAGGGTCTGGATCTGGTGGTAGAAGACCCAGTAGAGCAGCGGCGCGCAGCACAGCCGCAGAAAGGTGAGCACGCGGCTGGAGGTGTCACGGCTCAGCCGGGCCAGCACCGGCACCCCCGCCAGCACCGCCAGGGACAAGGCGGCCTGGGCCCGGCAGCCGGGCATGCCCCTGGCCGCGCCCAGCGCCAGCACCGGCAGGGTCAGCAGGGCGTAGCCGGCCACCCAGCTGTCCAGGGGGCGCCAGGGACCAAGGGGGCCGGAGAGGCCGAAGGGGCGGACAGGGCCGATGGGCCGAGGATGGCTGGAAAATGTATTCATCCTTCTTTATCCCCGTGCATCCCCGTGCATCCCCGGCAAGAACACGCAGGATGTGTCGGCGCAAATGGTCTCTGGGTTTCGGCAACATGCCTGGCTTTTTTCAGCCGGGGATGCACGGGGATGAACGGGGATGAAAGGGGATGAAATACTGTCCTCCGCATCAGAGCCAGCCATGGTTCCGGTACCAGGCCACGGTCTCGGCCAGGGCCGTGTCCAGATCGGTGGGGGCGGTCCAGCCCAGGAGCCGCGCGGCCTTGTCCGGGCTCGCCACCCAGCCCGCGGCGAGCATCTCGATCACCTTCTGGGAGCTGAAGATGCCCGGCCGGCCCCGGAGGGCGCACCACAGGTCGGCGGCGCGGCCGCAAAGGCGCAGGGCCGCCTCCGGCAGCGCCAGCACCCGGGCCGGGCGGCCCAGGGCGGCGGCGATGCGCCGGCCGAAGTCGGCCCAGGTGAGGGCTGGGCCGGTGAGGTGGAAGATCTCGCCGGAGGGGCAGGGGGTCTCGGCCGCCCGCAGCAGGCCGTCCGCCAGGTCCGGCGCGTAGACCAGCGAGTAGCGGCGCTCGCCGCGGCCCGCGACCGGCAGGCAGCGCCGGGCCACCCGGAAATAGCCCAGCACGTCCCGGTCCCGGGGCCCGAACACCACCGGCGGGCGCAGGATCACCGAGGCCAGGCCCGAGCCCAGCACCTCCCGCTCCGCGGCCAGCTTGCTCTTCCCGTACCAAGTCAGCGGCCGGGGCGGCGCCTCCTCGGTGAGCTCGCCGGGCCCGGCCGCGGCCAGGCTGGACACCAGCAGGAACCGGGCCCCGGGGGCCTGGGCGCGGCAGGCGTCGAGCAGGCGGCGGGTGCCGTCCCGGTTGACCCGCATCAGCTCTGCCTCCCGGAACCCCTTCAGGGCGCCGGCCAGGTGGAACACCCAGTCCGCCCCGGCCACGGCCTGTTCCAGGCCGTCGCCTTCCAGCCCGCCCCGCGCCACCTCCAGCGACAGGCCCTGGAGGTTGGCCAGGGCGCTGCCCGGCCGGGCCAGCACCCGCACCCGGTGCCCGCCGGCCAGCAGCCGTTCGCACAGGTGCGAACCGATGAAGCCCGAGCCCCCGGTGACCAGCGCGAGCACGCTAGACAGACCGGTCGTAGACCCGGTAGGTCTTGGTCTTCCTCGCCTTGATCTGCTCCAGGGCAGAGAGCATGGGCAGGTTGTCCTCCAGGATCCAGCCCATCTCCGAGCCGCTGTAGCCCATGCCCTTGGCGCTCTCGATGAGGTGGCCCACCAGGAAGGCGTCCAGCCCCCGCTTGCGGTGCTGGGGCAGGACGCCCATGGCGATGGTGCGGATGCGGGAGCACTTGGTGACCTTGAGCTTCCACAGGATCTTGAGCAGCCCGAGCGGGAACAGCCGGCCCCGGGCCAGCTTGATGGCCTCGTTGGCGTCCGGCACCGAGATGGCGAACCCGGCGGGCACGCCTTCCACCTCGGCCATGAAGGCCAGCCGGGGGTCGATGAGGGGCTTCAGCTCCTTGGCGATGAAGTCCAGCTCCCGGTCGGTCCAGGGCACGAACCCCCAGTTGTCGGCCCAGGCCTGGTTGTAGCAGGAGCGCACGAATTCCAGCTCTTCCTTCCAGCGGCCCAGGTCCACCGGGCGGATCCGGATCCTGCCGCGCTCGGCCAGCCGCCTGGTCACGCGGTCCAGCCGGCCGGCGTACTCCCGGGTGGTCAGGCTGAAGGCGAACAGGTCCTTGGCCTGGGTGAACCCGGCGGCATCGAACTGGCCGGCGTAGTAGGGCGGGTTGTAGGGCATCATGAGCGCCGGGTCGTCGCCGAAGCCGTCCACCAGCAGGCCCACCACATCGTTGGTGGTGAGGTTGACCGGGCCGCGCATGACGGTCTTGCCCTGCTCCTTCAGCCAGCCGCCGGCGGCGGCGAACAGGGCGTCGGCCACCTCCTGCTCGGGCACGCAGTCGTAGCTGCCGAAGAATCCCACGTGGGCCTCGAGCGGGTGGAACTGGCCGTAGCGGTCGTTGCGCACCGCCGCGATGGTGCCCACCACATCAGGACCGCGCAGGGCGGAGAACAGCTGGACCTGGGCGTACTCGAACAGGGGGTTCTTGCCCGGGTGGTAGAATTCGCGCCGCTCCATGTACAGGGGCGGCACCCAGTGGGGCTCGTCCCGGAGCAGCCGGAACGGAAAGCCGATGAACGCCTCCAGCTCCGCCGGCTCCGCCACGGGCTGGACCCGCAGGCCCGCGCTCATGCCTGCGCCAGCAGCCCGAACTCGCGCCCGGCCTTGGCGAACCGGCCCAGGGCCCAGGACAGCTGCTTGCGGGTGTGGCCGGCGGTGACCGAGATGCGGATCATGCAGCGTCCGGGCGGCACCCCCGGCGGCAGCACCGGATTGACGAAGATCCCCTCCTCCTGGAGGAACTTCCAGACCCCCAGGCAGCGCTCCCAGTCGCCCACCACGATGGGGATGATGGGCGAGGCGGACTTGCCGGTGTCGAAGCCCAGCTCGTCGAAGCCGCGCTTCAGGTAGCGGGCGTTGTCCCAGAGCCGCTCGAACCGCTCGGGCTCGGCGGCCATGACGTCCAGGGCCCCCAGCACCGCGGCGACGCTGGCGGGCGAGGCCGAGGCCGAGAACAGGAACGGCCGGGCGTTGTGCATCAGGTAGTTGATCACCCGCTCGCTGCCGGCGATGAAGCCGCCGATGGCGGCCAGGGACTTGGAGAAGGTGCCCATGATCAGGTCCACCTCCGCCGTGAGCCCGAAATGGGCGGCGGTGCCGGCCCCGCCCGGGCCCAGCACGCCGATGCCGTGGGCGTCGTCCACCATCACCTGGGCGTGGTGCCGCCCGGCGATGCGCACGATGGCCGGCAGGTCGCAGAGATCGCCTTCCATGGAGAACACCCCGTCGGTGATCACCAGCTTGTGGGCGTCAGGGGGAAGCCGGGCCAGCTTCTCCTCCAGGTCGGCCATGTCGTTGTGGTTGTAGCGGACCAGGGTGCCCTGGCTGAGGGTGCAGCCGTCCAGGATGCAGGCGTGGATCAGCTTGTCCACGACGATGTACTCGCCCGGGCCCACCAGCGTCCCCACCACCCCGGTGTTGGTCTGGAACCCGGTGGGGAAGACCAGGGCCGCCTCCTTGCCCACCAGCTGGGCGAGCCGCTGCTCCAGTTCCAGATGGATGGGCAGGGTGCCGTTCAGGAACCTGGACCCGGCGCAGCCGGTGCCATAGTGCTCAAGGGCCGCCGCCGAGCGGGCCTTGATGGCGGGGTGGGTGGTGAGCTCCAGGTAGGAATTGGAGCCGAGCATGAGCATCCGCCGGCCGTTCACCTGGACTTCCGTGTCCTGCCCGGTCTCGATGACCCGCAGGTAGGGGTAGAGGCCGGTGGCCTTCAGTTCATCGGCCCGGGTGAAATGGTCGCATTTGTCGAAAAGGCTCGTCTGCCTTTGGGCCGCCAGGCTGCCCAAGGTGCTGATGGGACCAGAGGACATGGAATCCATCTTTTCTCCTCGAAGTGCACAATTCGCTTATTTATCATATAAAATAATCAAATTGCAGAAAAGGCAAGACCTTATTGCGCGTCGGAACGGGTCGGAATTTCCCCGGCCAACTTCAATATAACAAAAGACATTCCCGTTTCGGACAAAGAATGTCCCCTTCTCCGATGTTTTCAAGTTTTCCGGCCGCCCCGGAAGGCTATCCTGTCCAGGCCCGGGCGGACGGTTCGCCGGTCCCCTTTTTTGATTGATTAATCATGACCGATGGCTATCCCTCCAATGCCCTCCCCCGGAGCCGGGGCGTGTTCTGCAACCGGACCCTGAATTTCCGGTCGCTGCGGGCTGTCGGCTACGATATGGACTACACCCTGGTGGACTACCGCGTGGATGTGTTCGAGCGGCAGGTGTTCGAGTTCGCCCGGGAGCGCTTCCTGGCCCAGGGCTGGGCGGTGGAGTCGCTGGTGTTCGACCCCGGCATGGTGGCGCGCGGGCTGGTGATCGACACCGAGCTGGGCAACGTGGTGAAGGCCAACCGGTTCGGCCTGGTGCGCCGGGCCCAGCACGGCACCGCCCCCCTGGACTTCAGCCGCCAGCGCCAGGTCTACTCGGCCACCATCGTCGACCTGGCCGAGCCCCGGTGGGTGTTCCTGAACACCCTGTTCTCGCTGTCCGAGGGCTGCCTCTACGCCCAGATGGTGGACCTGCTGGACCAGGGCCGGCTGCCCGGCGCCATGGGCTACCGGGATCTGTACGGCAAGGTGCGGGCCATGGTGGACGCCCAGCACCTGGAGGGCCGGCTGAAGGCCCAGATCGCCGCCGCCCCGGACAGCTGCGTGGTGCTCGACCCCGAGATCCCGCTCACCCTCCTGGACCAGCGCCACGCCGGCAAGAAGCTGCTGCTCATCACCAACTCCGACTGGAACTTCACCGCCGCCATGATGGCCTATGCGTTCAATCCCTTCCTGCCGGCGGGCATGGCTTGGCGCGACCTGTTCGACCTGGTGATCGTCGGCGCCCGCAAGCCGGACTTCTTCACCGCCCATGCCCCGTTCTTCGAAGTGGTGACCGACGACGGCCTGCTCCGCCCGGCCCTGGGCCCGCTGCGTCCGGGCGCGGCCTACATGGGCGGCTCGGCGGCCCAGGTGGAGCGGGACCTGGGCATCGAGGGCGACGAGATCCTCTACGTGGGCGACCACATGTTCGGCGACGTGCACGTGAGCAAGAGCGCCCTCCGCTGGCGCACCGCCCTGATCCTGCGCGAGCTGGAGGCCGAGGTGGCGGCCCTGGAAGCGTTCGCCGGGGCGGAGGCGCTCATCGCCGAGAAGATGGTGGACAAGGAACGGCTGGAGGCGCAGCTGTCCCAGGCCCGGCTGAGCCTGCAGCGCCTGCGCGGGAACTACGGGCCGCGGCCCGAGGAGGACAGCGCCCAGCTGGAGGCCCGCATCCAGGACCTGCGCGCCCGGCTGCTGCCCCTGGACGGGGAGATCGCCCCCCTGGCCCGGGCCGCCAGCGAGCTCACCAACAGCCGCTGGGGCCTGCTGACCCGGGCCGGCAACGACAAGAGCCACCTCGCCCGGCAGGTGGAGCGCTACGCCGACGTCTACACCTCCCGGGTCTCCAATTTCCTGCACGCCACCCCGTTCGTCTACCTGCGCTCGCCCCGGGGCAGCCTGCCGCACGATCCCAGCAGCCCTGGCGGCTCCCCCCTGGCCATGACGCCCGAGACCGAATAGGGGAATTGAACGATCTTCATAAGCTGTTGCATGGCAATGCCTTCGGCAGAACGGCATAATGGATCACCATCCGACTCGCGATCCAAGCGCTCGTCCTCAAGGAGTTCCATGCGCCGCTCCAGGTTCCTGCCCGCATTCGCCCTGTTCCTGGCCGTCAGTTCCGCCTTCAACGCGCCGGCCTCCCAGCCCGCCGCGGCGGTGGCCCAGGGCCAGGACTACGCCGCGCTCATCGGCCATTTCCCCGCGCCCGGGTCCGACGGCGCCAAGGCCGACCAGGCCATCCTCATGTGGATGCAGCGCACCCGGACCCCGGGCCAGGTCCGCCGGGCGGCCTCCGAAGTGAGGCCGCACCTGGGAGTCTTTTCCGAAGTCACCGGCAAGGACCTGGAATCGGCCGCCTTTCCCCTCACCCAGGCGCTGGCGGAGGAACTGCAGAAGGCCCTGTTCCGGGTCACCTCCGCGCTGAAGGAGCAGTTCGCCCGTCCCCGCCCCTATGACGCCTTCCCCCAGATCAAGCCGGCCATCAGCAAGGAGCCCACCCTCTCCTATCCCAGCGGCCACAGCTCCTGGGGCATGGCGGAAGCGATCCTGCTGGTGGAGCTCCAGCCCGAGCGGCGGGAGGCGATCCTGGACCGAGGGCGGCAGATCGGCTATGACCGTGTCCTTGGCGGTGTGCATTACCCTTCCGACGTGGACGCGGGCCAGCTGCTGGGCCCCGGTTTCGCCCAGGCCTGGCTGGCCAAGCCCGCCCACCAGCGGCGGCTGGAGGCGGCCCGGGCGGAGTGGTGATTCTCCTTAGTCCAATCTGTAGGCGATCCTGATCTCCAGCGGAGCAGGCGCGTAGAGGGACGCGCTCTGGTCGTTCACGTCGTCGTAGGCGAAGCCGTAGGCCCGGTGGCCCAGGCCGTGCCGGTGCCAGAACCAGGCGTAGCGGTTGCAGGGGTCGCGCCGGTAGTAGCCGGCGGCCTGCGTCCAGGCCAGGGGCGTCTCCAGCACGTGCCGGTTGAGCATGGCGGCGATCTGGGCGCCCAGCACCTGCTCGGTGCCGCTGCCCTGGGCCAGGACGCCGTCGCACAGGAACGCCTCCTGGGTGGTGGGCCTGCCCTGGATGACGCTGGTTTCATCGGTGCCGTCCCGGGTGAACACGATCCGGTCCTGGTCATCCACCGTGCCGGTGAAGCTGCCTTCGGCCGGGGTCAGGACCAGCGGCTCGGCGCGGTACTTGTCCCACATCCGGTCGATGTAGCCCTGCAGGTAGTCCCGCTCGGGGCCGCCGGCGCCGAAAGCCCCGTGGGCCGGCGCCAGGATCCGGACGTCTCCGGGGTCCGCCAGGGCCTGGAAGGCGGCCGGGACCGAGGCCCGGTACTGCGCGAACAGCGCCGACCTGGATTCGGTCAGGCCCACGGGCCCCAGCGGCCGGGCCGGGTCGGACCGGTCGAACACGGTGAGGGCGATGGGCAGGCCGAACTGGTCGACGCAGGTGGTGTTGCCGTGGAAGCCGGAACCGTCCAGGGTGAACTCGATCCAGTCGAAGCGGATGGCCCGGTTGGGGTCGGTGGGGTTGGCCGGGTCCGGCTGGACCAGCCCGCCGGTGGCCTCGTCCACCCGCAGGTAGAGCGGGGCGCCTGCGCTCAGGTAGAGCCGGCCGCTGATCATGGGCTGGTCCGGGTCAAGGTCGATGCGCGAGGCGGCCTGGAGCGGGATCCCATAGTCGCACCAGGCGCGGCCGTCCTTGCTGATGACGTTGTCGGCGGTGGAGCAGGGCCTCAGCCGGCCGGCGCGGTCCAGGCGGCAGAACCGCCCGGCCGCGTCCAGGCAGGTGCAGGTGGCGAAGACCGGCACCGCCCGTTCGGGGCCGCGGGTGGCGTTGACGAAGGCGAGCCGCAGGCCCGCGGGCGCGGCCAGCGCCGGGCCCGGACCGGCGCTGGCGGCCGGCGGGCGCGAGCCGCCGCAGCCGAGGAGACAGATGACGGCCAGCAGAACCGGCAGCGGGGATCTGGACATGGGAACCTCTGGGCTTCTTGAATAAGAGTCTGGAAAGGTATTACGAAGCCCCATGATAGGCGCGCCGGCCGCTGACGCAACCAGGGATCAGGCCCCCAGGCGGTCCGCCAGCTCGTTGAGATCATCCACCGCCAGATCCCAGGTCTCCCCGCGCGGATCGCCGAACCCGTAGCGGCAGAAGCAGCGCTTCAGCCCGGCCCGGCGGCCGGCCTCCAGGTCGGTGAAGTGGTCCCCGGCCATCCACGACCCGGCGGCGGCGCATCCGGCCAGTTCCAGGGCGGCCAGCAGGGGCGCGGGGTCCGGCTTGAGCGCGGGGCCGTCGCCGCCGCCCACCACCGCGGCCATGCACCGGTCGATGCCCAGGCCCTGAAGGATCAGGTCGGTGAAGGCCCGGGGCTTGTTGGTGACCACCATGAGCCGCAGACCGTGCCGGTGGAACCGCTCCAGGGCCGCGGCGACGCCGGGGTAGAGCGCGGTCTGGTCCAGCAGGTGGGCCCGGTAGTGGCGCTGGTTGATGGCCAGGGCCCGCTCCAGTTCATCGGGCAGTTCGGGGATGGCGCGGGTCAGCAGGTTGCGCACCCCTTCGCCCACGTAGCCCACCACCTGGGCGTCGGCCATGGGGGCCAGGCCCAGCTCCCGCCGGGTGAGGTTCACCGCCAGGGCCAGGTCGGCCCGGGAGTCGATGAGGGTGCCGTCCAGGTCGAAGATGATTCCGTCGCGCATGCCCCATGGTAGCGCGGCCTACTTTTAGGGGCCGTTGCGGAATAACCATTCCCATTCAATGACATTCCGCTACGGCCCCTTATGCCGGCGCCGCGCGAAACGTGAAGGGTTTTTCTTCAACGAGGGCTGAGCCCGAAGTACACCTTGGCGCCCGGCGCGCGCTGGCCGCCGGCGACCTGGAACAGCCGGCCCGGGTCCACCTGGGCGTCCGCCAGCAGCTTGAGCAGGGCCTTGGCCCTGGCGTCGCCCAGCTGGCGCAGGTCCTCGGCGCTTACGGTCATGGCGCCCAGCAGCCTCTGCTCCAGCTCCGCCGGCGGCGGGGCCGGGGCGCCGCCGCCCTTGGCCGGGAACGCGCGCTGGAAGGCCGCGCGCAGCCACTGGGCGCGCTGTTCCGGCGGCAGCGGCCCGGGCTGGCCGGACTGGTGCTTCAGGTCGAGCAGCTGCCGCTCCAGGGCCTGCTGCTTCAGGGCGGCGGCATCGGCGGGATCGGCGCTGCCCTCGGCCTCCAGGCTCAGCTCCGGCCGCTCCGCCAGCGCCCTGGCCAGAGTCTGGGCCTTGGCGGCGGCCACCGGGTCCGGCACCGCGCTGCCGGCGGCGAAGGCCACAAAGCTCAGGTCGTGCTCTCCGCCGCCGCCCAGCTTGGCCAGCAGGCTGAACGGGGAGGTCACCACCTTGGTCATGACGTTCAGGATGGCGTGCAGGACGATCCTGCCGTAGTGCAGGTCGGGGTCGTCCAGGCTGCCGGTGACCGGCAGGTCCAGGTCGATGACGCCCCTGCGGTCGCGCAGGATGGCCAGGCCCAGCTTCACCGGCATGTGGGTGGCGTCCGGCCCCGGCACCTTGTCGCCCAGGTAGAACTGGTCCAGGCGGGTCTTCACCAGGGCCTCGAGCTGGCGCTTCTGGATCTGCACCCGGGCCTCCAGGTCCAGCTTGCCCTTGCGGATGGTCCAGCCCAGGAACTTCATGGAGTAGGGGTTGAAATCCGACAGTTCCGAGGCCTGGATGGTCACGGTCACGTCGGTGTCCTGGTCCTTGCGCAGCGGCATGGCCCGGCCCTGGATGCGCAAGGGCGCCAGGCCGCCGGCCAGGCCTTTGAAATCGAGCTGGGACTGGCTGTCGGGCTCGGTGGAGAGGCTGGTGGCGGTGCCTTCCATGCCGGTGATGAGCAGGGCGGCGTTGGGCTCCAGGCTGCGGTCCACGAAGCTGAGCCGGCCCGCGGCCATGTGCGACCGGAGCACGGTGAGCTTGAGCGGGGGGCCCTGGCTGGGGGGCAGGGCGGCGCCCAGGGGCGAGGCGGGCGTTTCCAGCTTGAACGCCCGGCCCAGGTTGCTGCTGCCGTCCTGGGCCAGCACCAGCCTGTGCTCCGGCTCCAGCAGCTCCATGCTCCGGATGGAGACGGCGGCCGGGTTGGTGCGCAGGTCCAGCCCTGACAGAGTCAGGTTGCGGTAGCGCAGGAAGGGCTCGCCGCGGGCCCCGTCGGCGGCCTCCAGCTGGTCCAGGCGCAGGCTGCCGCGGAAGGCGGCGAAGTCGGCCGGGCGGTGCTCGAAGGCGCCGGTGACGCGGCCGTCCAAGCTCAGGCTGCCGCGGTTGAGGCGGACATCCAGGGCCGGCGCCAGGTAGGGGTCGAAGGCCGGCAGCGCCAGACGGTCCACCCGCAGTTTCAGGTCCAGCGCCGGGCGGAGCGGGGCGACCCTGCCTTCGGCGCTGACGCTGGCCTTGCCCAGCCGCAGGCTCAGCTTGAGCCCGGCCTGGGCGGCGGGGTCCAGGGAGAAGTCCCGGAGGGTCAGGTCCAGGTCCTGGGCCAGGGCCTTGACCGGGCGGGCCGCGGCCAGGTCCTGGAAATCCACCTGGAAGCCCTTCAGGCTCAGTTCCTTCAGCTCAAGGTGGAAGGGGGCGGAAGGTTCTGTGGACGAGGTCCGGGGGGTGAGCAGGCGCACCAGGTTGATCTCGCCGGCGGCGGACCGGGTGACCGCGAGCCTGCCGTCCTGGAGACTGAGGGAGGCGATCCGCGCGGAGCGGGCCACCAGGTCGGCCTCGACGCCGGCGGCGGCGGCCCGGGGCAGGACCACCGGGGGCGCGCCCTGGTCCTGGGCCAGTTCGAGGCCCAGGAGCTCCATGGAACCGTCCGTCAGCTTCATCACGTGGGTGCCCTGGGACCACTGGAACTGGTAGCCCGCCCGGGCCGAGGCGGTGCCGCCCTGGAACCGGAAGGCCAGCTGGTCCCGGTAGAACGGGTGGTACTTGGACAGCAGCAGCCGGTCGAGGCTGAAGCTGCCCTGGGAGGCCAGCGGCTCCAGGCCGAAGTCGCCGGTCCACCGGAAGCTCTCCCCGGCCTCGGTGCGGCCCTGGAAGGCATACGGGTTGCGACTGTGGGGCCCGGTGCTGAAACCGGTGAGCTCCAGCGACAGCGGACCCAGGGTGGTGGCGAAGGGCTCGGCCATGCTGCGGTCCAGGAAGTCCACCCGGGCTTCGCGGATGGTGAGCCGGCCGATGCGGAGGGTGCGGGGCTCCGGCCCGGTCGTCCCTCCGCCCAGGCGCTGGACCAGGTCGGAGTAGTTGAAGGCCCCGCCCTTTTCCGCCACCACCCGCCCGAACGGACGGTCCAGCTCGATGGAGCGGAAGGCCACGGTGCGGGAGAACAGGGTGGACCAGCCCAGTCTCACCCGGAGCCGGTCCCAGCCCAGGAAGTCGCCGCCGTCCCGCTCCTTCACCGCGAAGCCCTCCACCCCCAGGTCGAGGGTGAACGGGTTCAGGCGGATCCGGCCGACCCTCACCTCCCGTCCCAGCATCCGGGACAGGGTGGCGGGCAGCCTGGCCTTGAGCACGGCGGGGGCCACCAGGAATCCCGCGGCGGCGTAGACCAGGACCAGGACGCCGAAGGCCGCCAGCAGGCGGATGACCCAGCGAGGCAATGGCGAGCTTTGGTTTTTCATAATTTCCAGATTCTGTTCGTTTGCCTGGGAAACACAAGAAAGAACTGGGCCGGGAAAAAAATTGAAATGAAGGCCATCTTTGATCTTTTTTTACGTAACTTGTAGGTGCTGGACTCATTTTCCACGGCAGGGAAGGGAGCGATGGGCATGGAAGCAATCAAGGCCAACCTGAAGCAGTTCCTGGCCAGATGGATGCCGCACTGGCCCGAGAGGCGGCCACTGACCCTGGAGCGGGCCCTGCCCTGGCTGGTGCCCAAGGTGCGGCCGCGGTTCATGTACGAGGCCCTCAGCCTGCACACCGGCAAGCCCGGCCCCGAGTTCCGGCCTCTGGCCGGGGTCTTCGCGGTGAGCCTGGTGGTCGACCAGCCCGACTGGGAGACCGACGTGGACGCCGCCATGCTGAGCGCCTGGAACGTGGACTTCGACCGGCTCATGCAGAAGGCCCGCAGCAACCTGCTGGACCGGGGCGGCGAGGAGGGCTTCCAGGAGATCGGCCCGGGACGCTACCGGTCCGCCTGGGAGGACAACCTGGATGGCAGCCGCCTGCTGCTGCCCGGCATCCTGCAGCGGCTGCGGGTGGCCGGCGACCCGGTGGTGGTCCTGCCCAACCGGGACACCCTGCTGGTGGTGGGCGACCAGGATCCCGCGGGGCTCACCTGGGCCCTGCAGGACGCGCTGGAGTCCATGAACGACGATCCCCGCTCCCTGAACGGCTGCCCGCTGAGGCTCAGCCACTACCACTGGGAGCCCTTCCAGGCCCGGCGGGAACACCCCGTCTGCCCGCTGCTGGCCCGGGTGGAGATCCGCCGGCTGCTCTCCGAGTACGCCCACCAGAAGACCCTGCTGGACAAGCGCCACGGGGAGGCCGGAAAGGCCATCATGGTGGCGCCCTTCGAACTGGAGGTGTCCCCCGCCGGGGAGACCAGCACCTACACCGTCTGGTCCCAGTCCATGGGCGAGGCCTGGCTGCCGGTGGCGGACCGGGTCCGGCTGGCCTGGGAGCTGGGCGGCGAGCGCGGCCGGGCCTGGGTGCCCTGGGCCAAGGCGCAGGCCCGGTTGAGCCACCTGCTGGAACCGGTCGGCCTGTTTCCTGAACGCTATCGGTTCAGGCAGGCGCCGCCGGCGGGGCTGCTGGAGAGCCTGCTGGCCTAAAGTAAAGGTAAAAATAAAATAAAAAAACTTTGATCTTACCTTTATTATATTTTTGTCATGGCACAAGCTCCCGGCGGCAACCCACGCGGCAACTGGTTCAGGGCCAGCCTTGAGCGGATGGCCTCGGCCGTCTTCCCGGGCGCATCCGCCCGCGGCCCCATCAGCCTGGCGGAGGCACTGCCCTGGCTGGTGCCCAAGGTGGAGCCCCGGTTCCAGTACGAGGCCCGCCGCCTGCGCACCGGCCGGCCCGGCCCCGAGTTCAGGCCCCTGGCCGGCAGTTTCGCGGTGAGCCTGGTGGTGGACCTGCCGGACGAGGAACTGGACGTGGGCGCCGCCGACCTGGCCCGGTGGAGCGCCGATTTCGACCGGCTCATGCAGAAGGCCCGGAGCAACCTGCTGGCCCGGGGCGGCGAGGAAGGCTTCCGCCGGATGGGGCCCGGGCGCTACCGCTCCACCTGGCAGGACAGCCTGGACGGCAGCCGCATGCTCCTGCCCGGGGTGCTGAAGCGGCTGGGGCTGGAGGGCGACCCGGTGGTGGTGCTGCCCAACCGGGACACGCTCCTGGTGGTGGGCGACCAGGATACCCTGGGCCTCTGCTGGGCCCTGGAGGGGGCGCTGGAGTTCCTGGACGAGGATCCCCGCGCCCGGAACGGCTGCCCGCTGCGCCTGCGCAACTACCAGTGGGAGCCCTTCGACCCGCGCGCCGAGCACCCGGTGGGGCCGCTCCTGGGCCGGATCCGGCAGCGCCGGCTGGAGGACGAGTACCAGCGCCAGAAATTCCTCCTGGACCGCCGCCACGGCAGCCAGGGCCGGGCCATCACCGTGGCCCCTTTCCACCTGGAGCGGACGCCGGAAGGCCGGACGTCGAGCTTCACCATATGGTCCCAGTCCATGGGCGAGGCCTGGCTGCCGGAGGCGGACCGGGTCTGCCTGGACGGGGGCTGGGTGCCCTGGGAAACCCTGCGCCGGAGGTTCAGCGATCTGCTGGAGCCGGTGGGCCTGTTCCCGGAACGATACAGATTGCGGGCCTAGGCGGGCATGCCGTCCAGCCCGGGGGCCCGGTCGTCGTACTTTCCCCATTCCCGCACGAACGCCGCCACCTGGCTGGTGAAGCCGCCCGGCGCGGCCATGAAGCGGATCCCGGCCGCGATCAGGCCGGTGTCCGGGTCGCCGTTGCGCTCGATCCAGGCGAGCCGGCCCTTGAGCGGGGTCTTGGGCAGGCTGGGATGGATGAGTTCCATATCGTCGACGGATAAGATGTTCCTCAAATGCTGGGCCAGCCCGGTGGGCACCTGGAGGCAGCAGCCTTCCACCCCCAGGTTCACGACCGGCACGTTGCTGAAGGTCTGGTGGGCCAGATGAAGCTCAGCCCGGCATTGGGGTTCCACCGGAACCCGCGCATACAATCTGTTGTCCATTTATATTCCCTCTTCGATAAGTATGAATAAAATCATCAACTTGGCCCTCGGGAGTCCAGAACGCTCCCGGGGCCGCCTTCACATTAGATTCTTTTTTCCGGGCTGGGTTATTTTTTCGCTGGGCCCTTCACCAGATCCGTCCCTGGGCCGCCACGATCGGCCGCAGCCCGGCGGCCATCTGCGCCAGGTCGTCGGGGTTGAGCGCCTGGGCCTTGTCGCAGAGGGCCTCCTCGGGCCTCGGGTGGGCCTCCACGATCAGGCCGTCGGCTCCGGCCGCGGCGGCGGCCAGGGCCAGGGGCACCACCAGTTCCCGGTCACCGGCGGCGTGGGAGGGGTCGACGATGATGGGCAGGTGGGTCAGTCGCTTGAGCACAGGCACCGAGCTCAGGTCCAGGGTGGCCCGGGTGCTGGTCTCGAAGGTGCGGATGCCGCGCTCGCAGAGGATCACCTGGAGGTTGCCGCCGTTCAGGAGGTACTCCGCCGCCAGCAGCATCTCCTTGATGGTGGCGCTCATGCCGCGCTTGAGGATGACGGGCTTGTCCACCTTGCCCAGCTCCTTCAGCAGGGCGAAGTTGTGCATGTTGCGGGCGCCCACCTGGAGCACGTCGGCGTATTCCATGACCGCGGGGATGTCCTCGATGGTGAGCACCTCGGTGACCGTGGGCAGCTCGAACTGGCGGCCCGCCTCGCGCAGGTAGCGCAGCCCCTCCAGGCCCAGGCCCTGGAAGGCGTGGGGAGAGGTGCGCGGCTTGAACGCGCCGCCCCGGAGCATGGTGGCGCCGTTGGCCCGGACCATGCGCGCGGCGTCCACGATCTGGCCCAGGCTTTCCACCGCGCAGGGGCCGGAGATGAGGACGAAGTGCCCTTCGCCCACGGGCACCTGGCCGATGCGGAAGGTGCTGCGGGCGCGCCCGGCATTGGGCGTCTGGCGCGGCGCGGGTTCCGGCGGGGTTTCCCGGATGCAGATCGGAGGTGCCGGGGCGGGGCTGTGGGCCTGGTCCAGATGGCTGTCCTGCTTGCGGGTTCGGGAGGGGTAGCTGCCCAGCAGGCGCAAGTGCGAGCAGCACGAGCGCAGCTCGAGCAGGGCCGAGGCCAGGTTGGGGGACTCCAGGTGCCCCTCCACGTCCACGAAGAACAGGTATTCCCAGGGCATGTCGGGCAGGGGCCGGCTTTCGATCCGGGTGAGGTTGACCCGGGCCTTGGCGAACACGTCCAGGGCGCGCACCAGGGCGCCTTCGTGGTGGTTCACCCGGAACAGCATGGAGGTCTTGCAGGGCAGGCGCTGGTCCGGCGGCTCGGGCTCCCGGGCCAGGAGCAGGAAGCGGGTCTCGTTGCACTCCCGATCGGCCAGGCTGCGGGCGATCACGTCCAGGCCGAACAGGTTGGCCGCCTCCTCGGAGCAGATGGCGCCGGTGTCCCGGCGCTCGCGCACGGGGCCTTCCTGGAGCGACTCGGCGGCGGTGGCGGTGTCGGACCAGGGCTCGCGCGTCACCTCCTCCAGGCTGGAGAGGAAGGTCTCGCACTGGGTCAGGGCGGCCGGGTGGCTGCGGATCACCCGCAGATCGGACAGCTCCACCCCGGGCGGCACGGCCAGCACGTGCTCCACCTGCCAGACCTCCTCGTCCACGATGTGCAGGGCGTGGTCGCAGATGAGCCGGTTCACGTCGGCGATGCTGCCGCCGATGCTGTTCTCCACCGGCAGTAGGGCGTAGTCCACCTCGCCGTTGATCAGGGCCTTGCCCACGTCCTGGAAGGTGCCGTAGCCCAGGAGGCCGCTTTCGGCGGCGGACCGGTGGGCCAGCAGGTGCGAGGCCGCCAGGGCGCTGTAGGAGCCCGCCTGGCCCTGGTAGCCGCAGCGGATGCGCCGGCCGAGGCCCTGCCGGTTCTCGATCAGGGACTCCTGCATGCGCCGGGAGTGGTTGAGGATCTCCTTGAGCACCCGGCGGGCGAAGGGCGCCGACAGGCCCAGGGCCTCGGCGTCCTGGATCCAGCTGGCCTGGACCCGGCGCTCCCGCTCGGTGTCCAGCAGCGGGGCGTCCTCGGTGTGCTTGAGGTTGCCCACCCGCTTCACCGCGTCGAACCGGCGGGCCAGGATCTGGATCAATTGACGGTCCGCCTCGTCGATCTCCTTGCGGATGGGATCGAGCGGATCGGTGGTGAGGTCGACTTCCATGGACTGCTCCGGTGCTGGCCGCCAGTTCCTGGAGGTACGGAAAAAACCCGCCCGCCAGGGGGTGGCGGACGGGTTGGTGGGATGCTTTCGGGCTTAGTTCAGGGCCCCCACTCGTACCAGTCCACCGCCGCTAAAAAAGCGGTAGGCATAGGTAAAAGTGAAGGAGAAGGTCATGGGGCCTCTGAGGGGGAGAGTGTAGGTGATCCAGTCCGCGGCGTCAAGTGCCCGGGTGGGCGACCCGAAGCCCGAGGTGCGCGACGAAGGGATCAAAATCCCTGTCGTTGTGGAGGAGGATCAGTCCGCTTTGAATGCACCGGGTGGCGATCAGGGTGTCGATGGTCTTGCGCACCGTGACCCCGAGGGCGCGCAGGGTCCGGAAATGCCTCGCGGCCTGGACGGCCGTTTCCTGGTCCACGATGGTCACGATATCGAAGGACATGAGCATTCGTTTGGCCTGGTTGAAATCACGATCATTCCGGAACCCTTGCAGCACCTCCGCCAACATCAGGTCACCGACGGCCAGCAGTTCGCTGCCAAGGAAGGTGTCCAGCTGTTCGGCCTGGGGGGTGGCCGTGCCCCGAAAATAGTCGATCCAGACGCTGGAATCGACCAGGATCATCGGTCCCTCCTCAGCTCATCGAGATTGCCTTCCCATTGCAGTCTGCCCCGATGCTTCCTGACCTCTTCCTGGTTGCGGATCCGGAGCAAGGTCCGAAGCCCGAGCTCGACCACTTCCTTCTTGGTCCCAAGGCCGGTCGCTCGAAGGGCATCACGCATGAGATCGTCATCAATCACGATATTGGTCCGCATGATGTGTATCTCCTTTCGAATCCATACACATCATAGGTTCAGATCTCCACCCGCGCAACCCA